>Ga0209980_10001400_pt1 | contig 13247 bp, 10 predicted proteins | sample CR02metaG_FD_183611 | JGI IMG/M metagenome (GOLD analysis project Ga0209980, IMG submission 183611) | Deep subsurface microbial communities from Mariana Trench to uncover new lineages of life (NeLLi) - CR02 metaG (SPAdes) (version 2) | ecosystem: Environmental > Aquatic > Marine > Ocean trench... | reverse complement strand
GGCTGCTGCAACGCTATGGGATCGAAGCCGGGATGTTCATCATGCTGGGCTATGAGGGCGAAGACATCTCGGACATTGAGGCCACCGTCGAGCACCTGAAGGCCGCCCCACCCGATCAGTTTTTGACCACGCTGTCCTACCCCATCAAGGGCACGCCGTACTACGAGCAGGTGGCCGACCGGGTGATCCCGCTGAAGCCGTGGGACGAAGGCTCGGACCGGGACTTGACCGTCGCAGGCCGTCGCTCCCGGCGTTTCTACAAACATGCTACGCGTTGGATGGTCAACGAGGTGTCCTTTCACAAGCAACGCCGGAGCGCTACGAAGAACTTCCCGAAGATGGTCCGATCCTTCCTCGGCGCTAAAGTGGGCCGCCTGGGAATGCTGCTGACGAAGAATGAGAGAGAAAGTGTTTGAGTGTTCAAGTGTTATCGTGTTTGGGTTCTCTCTCAACTCAAACACCCAAACACCCTAACACTAAAACACTAAAACACTAAAACACTAAAACACACATGCCCCCCGCTCCCTTCGATACCGTCGCTGCCGAGTACGACGCGGCCTTCACCGAGCATCGGCTGGGCCGGTGGCTGCGCGCGGCGGTGTGGGATCGGCTGGAAGCTGCCTTTGCGCCCGGCGACCAGGTGCTCGAACTCGGCTGCGGCACCGGGGGGGACGCCGTCTATCTGGCGCAGCGCGGTAGGCGCGTGCACGCCACCGATGGCTCCTCGGCGATGCTGGAGATCGCCCGGCACAAAGCCCTCCTCAAAGGCGCTGGCGACCGGATCACCTTTTCTCAACTTGACCTCAATACCCTCGACCCAAACCATCTTCCCACCCAGAAATACGACGGCGCTTTTTCGAACTTCGGCGCGCTCAACAGCCTGCCCGACCGCCGTCCGCTGGCCGAGGCGTTGGCCCGGTGGATCCGTCCCGGCGGGCGCCTGGCGCTGGTGGTGATGGGTCCGCTGTGCCCGTGGGAGTGGGGGTGGTATCTGGCGCAGGGACGCGTGCGGACAGCCTTCCGGCGTTTCCGCCCCGGCAGCATCGCCCACCTCGGCGAGGGAGCGACGATGCGGGTCTGGTATCCGTCGCCGCGCCGGCTGCGCAAGGAGTTTGGGCCGTACTTCCGCCACCGGGAGACGGTGGGCATCGGGGTGCTGCTGCCGCCGACGTTTGCGCGGGGCCTGGTGGATCGACGGCCCGGCTTTTTCGAACGGCTGGCTGCCCTCGACCGACGCATCGGAGGCGTCTTCCCCGGCACGTGGCTCAACGATCATTACCTGACGATCTTCGAACGAACGGAGCACGTGGTTTGACCAGGCTTAGAAAAAGTTGGGACCGTCTGCGAAGCCTCCTGCGTAGAGATCGCCTCCCGGTGCTGCCCCCGCAAGAAGGCTACGACCGCTGGGCGGCCAGCTACGAGGACAACATGAATCCTGTGCAGACGCTCGAGGCCGAGGCGCTGGCTCGCCTGCTGCCCGAGCTGCACGACCGGGTGGTGCTCGACCTCGGCTGCGGCAAAGGCCGCGTGGCGCGTCTGGCCCTGGAACGGGGGGCCAGGGAGACGGTCGGGGTGGACGTTTCCGAAGCCATGCTGAAGGCCGCCGCCGCGTCGCTGCCGGCGTCGTCGGTCCGGTGGGTGCAGGCCGATGGGCGCACGCTGCCCTTCGAGGCAGCCTCGTTCGACATCGTCATCTGCGCCTTAATGATGGGCCACGTCGACGATCTAGAGGCAGCGCTTTCCGAGATTGCCCGCGTCTTGCGGCCCGGCGGCCTGCTGCTGCTGTCGGACTTTCACCCCTACGCCACGCTGCGCGGCTGGCAACGCACTTTCACCGACGCCGAAAGCGGGCGTTGCTTCGCCATCGAAAACCATCCCCACCTCTTCGACGCCTACCTGCGTTGCTTCAACAGGCTTCACCTCGTGCTCGAGACCCTCGAAGAGCCGTGCTACGAGGGCTATCCGGTGGTCTTTGTCATGCGAGTGAGAAAGGAGAATAAAACGTAAGGGGGCTGGTAGAAAGGTTTCCAGAAGCACCCTTACGTTTTACGCATCATGAACCTGCTCATCAAACATATTCGCTGGTACTCGGAGGGGCGGGAACGCTCGGGCGACCTGCGGCTTGGCCGGGGGCGGGTCTTGGATACCGGGCGCGGGCTGACGCCGCACCGCCGCGAGCGGGTGATCGACGGCGCGGGCTACCTGGCACTGCCCGGCCTCATCAACGCACACGACCACCTGGACCTCAACCTCTTCCCTCGACTCGGCGACCCGCCGTATCCCAACTTCTACGCCTGGGGCCGCGCCATCTACCAGCCCGAAAAATCCCCTATCCGCGACATCCTGCGCGTCCCCCTGGCCGACCGGCTGTGGTGGAGCGCCTACAAGCAACTGATCTCGGGCGTCACGACGGTGGTGCATCACAACCCGTATCACCGATGGATTTTGGGGCGGCGCTTTCCCGTCAAGGTGCTCAAACGCTACGGCTGGTCGCATTCGCTCGGGCACAGCGACGACGTCGCCGGGGCGTTTGCCCGCAGCCGGGGCCGTCCGTTCATCATCCACGCCGCCGAGGGGGTCGATGCCGCTTCTTCAGACGAGATCGAACAGTTGGACCGGCTCGGCGTGCTGGCTTCGAAGACGGTGCTCGTGCACGGCATCGCGCTGTCAGCGGCCCAGATTCACAAGCTGGCCGAGCGGAAGGTGAGCCTCGTCTGGTGTCCCTCCTCGAACCTGCATTTGTACGGGCGCACGGCCCCCGTCGAGGCGCTTATGCCTGCCGTGCGCGTGGCGCTGGGCACCGACGCGACGCTCAGCGGCCCGCCGACGCTCTGGGACGAACTGCGCGCCGCGCAGGCGACCGGCCTGGCTACACCCGACGCACTCCTGAACATGGTCACCGTCGCCGCCGCCTCGATCTTTGGGCTCGACGATGGCCGGGGCACGCTGCGCCCCTACGCCCCCGCCGACCTGATCCTGCTGCCTGACACCGGCGCTCCCGCTGCCGAAACCTTGATGACGGCTACGCCGGCTTCGATGGCGCTGGTGCTGATCAACGGCACGCCGCGCCTGGCCGATCCGCAATGGGCTTCACGGCTCGACCTGGGGCCGCCCAACACCTTCGTCGACGGCGCGCCGCGATGGATGACCGGCTCGATCCAGGCGCTCCGCGAGCGGATTGCCCATATCGTGGAGGAGGAAATTCTCTCACAAAATCCGCTGTGGACGATGTTTGAGGAAGCGGTCCCCGTGGTTTGACGCTGACCCTTACCTTTGAACCAACCCTGCACGTTTTGCTACAAGTAGAAGGTGAGGCGTCATGGGGCGCTGGTCATTGGCTATTCGATAAGTACTAAGGATTCATGACCCGCGATACCAAATCCGGTTGATTCCTTGTGGAATACGCAGACTGATGCTCTTTGACAATTAAATCGGGTACTAGCGTTGGCGCCAGCAATTCCCCCTTCGAAGGGGGGGCAGCGGTGCGCAGCGTAGGCGAAGCAAGCTTCACGCGCAGCTTGCTGTGCGTGAACGGGGCGCAGGGGGATGTTGATCGGGCCTGAAGACCACGCCTGCACCGACTGCTTGGACGAGACCAACATCCCCCGCCCTCGCTGGCGCTCGGGCACCCCCTTCGAAGGGGTTTTTCTTGAGCTTCGCCCTTACCTGATTATTTTGTCAAAGAGCATTAGCTTGTGTTTTTCCGCAACAGATCAAGAGGGTTGGGCACAACTCATGACCAAGGCCACCCTGTACCCAGTGCAATAACGAACCGGATCAACCTCGACCGAACATAGAGCACTCCCGATGATCATCCTCTACAACCCCTGGAGCACGCCTTCGACCAAGAAGCCGCTGCCGATGTCGCTGCTGGCGGTGGCGGCGCTCCTGGAAGGGCACTATGAGTACGAAATCGTCGATGGCAACCTGCTCGACGACCCGGTCGGCTACATCATCGAGGTGGGCCGGGCGAAAAAGTTGACGGCCATCGCACTCACGGTGATGCCGGGGCCGCAGTTGAATTACGCCGTGCCGCACAGCCGACGCCTGAAGACGGCGCTGCCGGGCGTGCCTATCGTCTGGGGCGGTTACTTCCCCTCGCACCACGCCGACACGGTGCTCAAGGACGAGGCCGTCGACTTCTGCATCCACGGCCAGGGCGAACAGACCTTCCTCGACCTCGTCCGCCTGCTCAAAGGTGGCGGCGACCCGGCGTCTATTGCCGGTCTCATTTACAAGGACAACGGCCACGTCCGCCATAATGCGCGGCGCAAACTCGTCCCGCTCGACGACTTGCCCGACTGGCCGTATCACCGGGTGCCGATGGCACAGCACTTTCACCAACATTATCTGGGCGACCGCGTCGGGGCGCACCATTCGAGCTTCGGCTGTCCGTTCGCGTGCAATTTTTGCGCGATTGTCGATATGTCGAACCAGCGCTGGGTGGCCCAGTCGCCGGAGCGGGTCGCGCAGACGTTGGCTTATCTGCAAAAAAATTACGGGATGGATGCGGTGCAATTCCACGACATGGATTTTTTCATCCACGAAGCCCGCACCGCCGAGATCGCCGAGCGGATCGCGCCGCTGGGCCTGACGTGGTGGGGCCTGGGCCGCATCGACGAGTTGATGCGCTACAGCGACGCGACGTGGCAAAAGATGAAACGGAGCGGGCTCAAGATGATCTTCTGCGGCGCAGAGTCGGCCTCTGACGAGGTGCTCAAACGCATGAACAAGGGCGGCAAGGCCTCGGCCCACCTTACGCTGGAGTTGGCCCGGCGCATGAAGACCTACGGCATCGTCCCGGAATTTTCTTTCGTGGTGGGCAACCCGCCGGATCCGGTCGAAGACCTCGAGTTGTCTCTGCGGTTCATCCGCCAACTCAAAGTCGTCAATCCGGAGATGGAGGTGATCCTCTACGTCTACACGCCTGTCGCGATCGAGGGGACGCTCTACGCCGAAGCCCGCGAGTTGGGGTTCCGCTTTCCCGACACTCTCGATGCCTGGACCTCCGGCTCCTGGCGCGAATTTGCGCTCCGGCGCGACCCCAGAACGCCGTGGCTCGACATGGACATCAAGAAGAGGCTGCGCAACTTCGAACGCGTCCTCAACGCCTACTATCCGACGGTGACTGACCGCAGGCTCACCGGCTTCAAACGGGCCGTCTTGCGCGGCCTCGGGGCCTGGCGCTACCGAACTGAGTTCTACAGCTACCCTATCGAATTGCGCCTCTTTCACAAGTTGTTCCACTACCAACGCCCCGAAACAGCGGGGTTCTGAGATGTGACACAAGCGCAGCGACTGACGAAGTAAACGTAAAACGTAAGGGCGCCCCTGGAACCCTCTCTACGAAGCTCCCTTACGTTTTACGACGTAAGTGTCAGCAAATGGGCGTCGTTTTGCACAATGTGAGCATTTTCACCTCGCAAGCCTCTGTACCCGCAAGCTGAGGGGTTTGCGAGGTGAAAATGCGGTACACCAGCGCGACTGACAATGTCAGCGCACACTGTGTGTGGTGACGCCTATTTGCTGGCAATTGCCTTTTTACGTTTCACGTTTTACGCACAAAAAAATGCTTTCACCGCTCGACATAGCCAAACGCCAGCTCACGCTGACCACGCACCGCATCCACACGCTCCCGGTGGTGGTGCTGATGCCGCATAGCCGCTGCAATTGCCGCTGTGTGATGTGCGACATCTGGCAGGCCAATCGCAACGGCCACGAACTCTCGCGCGACGATCTGGCGGCGCATCTGGACGATTTTCGGAAGCTCAACGTCCAGTGGGTGGTGCTCTCCGGCGGCGAGGCGTTGATGCACGCCAACCTCTTCGCGCTGTGCGAATTGTTCAAGGACCTCGCCATCAAAGTCACGCTGCTCTCGACGGGCTTGCTGCTCGAACGCTACGCGGCGGAGGTCGTGCGGTGGTGCGACGAAGTGACCGTCTCGCTCGACGGCAGCCGCGCCGTCCACGACGCCATCCGCCGGGTGCCTCGGGCCTTCGACCGGCTGGCCGAGGGTGTTGCCGCGCTGAAAGCGCTCGACCCCGGCTTCCGCGTCACGGCCCGCTGCGTCGTCCAGCGCGCCAACTTTGCCGACCTGCCCAGGCTCATCGACGCGGCGCACGCCCTCGGGCTAGACCAACTCTCGTTGCTGGCCGCCGATGTCTCGACCGAGGCGTTCAACCGCCCGAGGCCGTGGGACGCCGAACGCGTCGCCGAGGTCGCGCTGAGCCCGGACGAGGTGACGGCGTTCGCGCGTATTTTGGACGAGGTCATTGATCGCTATGCGCCCGATTTCGCCTCGGGATTCATCGCCGAGACGCCGGAGAAGCTGCGGCGGCTGCCTCGCTACTTCGCAGCGCTCAATGGCGACGGCGACTTTCCCCCGACGCGCTGCAACGCGCCGTGGGTCTCTACGGTCGTCGAGGCCGACGGCACGGTGCGGCCTTGTTTCTTCCACGATCCGCTGGGCAACATCCACGAGCACTCGTTGGAGACGATCCTGAACGCCGAGCCGGCCCAGGCCTTCCGCCGTCACCTCGACGTGAGGCGCGACGCGATCTGTCGCAAATGCGTCTGCACGCTGCACCTGAGTCCGGTATCTTCGGTGTGAAGAGAGTGCATACTTCGTATTGCGTGATCCTGGCGCCTTTACGCAAGACGCATCACGCAATACGTTTCATCCACCAAGCCACGGAGCCGATTATGCACGCTACTTTACGAACACACCGAGCTTACGGCTACGTTTTGACCCTCCTCCTGCTGTTTTTTGTGACGGTCGAAGCTGCCGCCCAGGACGTCGATCAGTTGAGTGTGGAAGAGTTAGAAGGTCGCGCGGCTGCCTTGTTTGGGCGGAGTTGCGCCCGCGTGGGCTGCCACGCCGCGCCGTTCCCCCAACAGGGGATGGATCTGAGCAGCGACCTGTTTTATGCCTCGATTGTGGACGAACCCAGCCAGGAGAGGCCGGAACTCAAGCGGGTGCATCCGGGCCAGCCCGAAATCAGCTACCTGGTGATGAAAGTCAAAGGGGCGCCGGGAATTAAGGGCGTGCAGATGCCGCTCATCGGCGAGAAGCTCACCGAGGAGGAGATCGGCGTCATCGAAGCGTGGATCCGCAAGATCGAGACGGTGGATCAGCAACGCAAAGCGGTAGAGCCCGAGGTCGCCTATCCCTTCCCCGGCTGGAAAGTGGTCAACCTGCCGACGACGCGCGCGCTGGCGGCCAAAAACTTTTTCTTCCTCATCAGCCACCGCTTCGTCCCGCCGGTCAACGTAGGCTATGAGGGCTTTTACGGCCTCGACGGCAGCGGCGTGATCTTCCTCAACTTCGGCTATGCGCCGACGGACAAGCTGCTGATTGTCCTGGGCCGGAGCAATGCCGCCGACGACGTAGAACTCCAGACCCGCTATCAGATTACGCCGCAGAAGCTACAAGGCGGATCGCCCATCGGGATCGGCCTCCAGGGATCGGTCAACTGGATCACGGAGGGCGACGACGACGCGTTTAAGTTTACTGCACAGGCGTCGCTCACCCGTCAAGTCACCGAGGGCCTGGGCATCGCCGTGGTGCCGGGCATTCTCTTCAATCCTGCCGAAGAGACCGAGGGCGAAGACCCCCTGATTACCCTCGGCGTGGGAGGACGCTGGAAGTTCTGGAGAAATGTCTCGCTCGTGGCCGAATGGGTGCCGATTCTCTCGGGGTACACCGAGACGTTCACCGTCGGCAACTTCAACCGGTTCGATAGCTGGGGCGGCGGTATCGAGATCGCCACCGGGGGGCACGTCTTCCAGATCGTCGTCAGCAACACGGTGGGCCTGACTTCGGACCAATACCTGCGCGGCGGCGACCTCGACATCGCGGACTTTTTCGACGGCGAGTTCCGCCTCGGCTTCAACATCTTCCGCGTTCTGGATCTTTAAAACGTATGGCGTACTTCGTACTGCGTAAGGATGCCTGTTGATACGCAATACGCCGTACGCAGTTTTCTCCATCGACCGTTGATAGACCCTCAGCCAGCCCTCAGAAACCCATGCGTACGCTTATCAGCCTCTTGTTGGTTTTTTCGATAATCGCCCTCGCGGCGGGTTGTGAACACGCCGATCCGCTGGATCCGAACCGGATCGATCCGACGCTCTCGAGCATCCAGGCGAACATTTTCAACCTCAACTGTGCGTTGCCCGGCTGCCACGCCGGCCCCAACCCGGAGCAGGGACAGGACCTGAGCGCGGGCCAAGCACACGCCAACATTGTGAACGTCCCCAGCATGGAGAACGCGAACCTGTTTCGCGTAGCGCCGGGCGACCCGGACAACAGCTACCTCGTCTGGAAAATCGAGGGGCGGGACGGCATCGTCGGGGTGCAGATGCCGCGTGGACGCGCGCCGCTGTCGCCTGAAGCCATCGCCGCGATCCGCCAGTGGATTGCCGACGGCGCGCAGGATAATTGATGCCACCGCGTGGGGACTCTCCGCAACGACGCCCCTGGGGTCTTGTGTTGTTTCTCCTGGTGGGCTGGTACCTCCTGGGTACGCTGCCCTCCCTGGATCGGTACCCCCGTCTGGAATCAGCCCAGATGGGCATCGTCGCGCCGGCGCATAAGCTGGCTACCGAAGGGGTCTACGGCAATGAACTCTATGCGGGGTTCTACCGCATGGAGGCGTACAACTACGAATACATGCCGCTCTACCCCCTGTTGGTGGCTCTTTCTTTCAAAGGGTTCGGCCTCGGGATCTGGCAAGCGCGCATGGTGTCGGTGCTTTGCGGCCTGGTGGTGATCGTGCTCACGTTTTTGCTGGGCCGTCGGCTCTACGACGATGCGACCGGTTTGCTTGCCGTCTTTGTGTTGTGTGTGGTGCGGCTGGCGGTCGATACCTGGCTCTACCACAGCGGCATCCTCCTGCTCGACCTCGCCCGTGTGATCCGATACGACGTGCTGGCGCCGGTCTGGGTGCTGGCCGCCTGCCTGCTCTTTCTCCGGTCTCATCACAACAAATCGCGGCTGGGCTACGTGGGCACGGGCGTCTTGGCCGGCCTGGCGACGTTGAGCCACCTCTACGGAGGATTTATCCTGGCAGTCTTCGGCAGCGTGATGCTCTGGCAACACGGCTGGCGCACCCTGCGAAGCGCACCGCTGTACCTGATCATGGCAGGATGGGTCCTTGCGCTGATACCCTGGCTCGTCTACATCCTGCAAGACCTCGCGGCGTATCAAGGACAGATGTTGCGTCATCCGGGACGCTTCGACGTGTTCAATCCCCTGTTTTATGGGAAAAACCTGATCCGCGAAGTGTATCGCTACACGCCGTGGGTCGGCCCAAGCCTGCGCGCGCCGGTGGTATGGCCCCGGCTGGGTATCTGGGTTGTTGTCGTCGGGATTCCGGGGGCGATGGTGGTGCTTTGGAAACGGGCGCGTCGCCAGCAGCGCGTGGCGGATCAGTTGTTGTTCGTGGCGCTGCCGCTGTTGGCGTTGTTGCTGGCGATGCTCATCAGCTTCAAGCGTTATGCGTATCTGGCGCTGCTGCTGCCGTTCCTGGCCCTCCTCCTCGCTTTCGTCTTTGTGCACCTCTGGCGCGGGGTGGGCCGGCGGAAGCGCTCCGTCCGCTATGCCCTGGTGCTGCTGTTGATGGGCCTGACCCTCGAAGGCGGTCTGAGCCTCGCCAAAAACGCGCAACAAGCCCGCCAGGCGACGCCCTATCAGCGATTTACAGACGCGCTGCGCCCGGTGATCCCAACCGAAGCGCGCGTCCTGCTGGACCAGACCTATTGGATGGCCCTGGAGGAAAATCAGACGCGCTCAATCATGCTGACCTTCCTCTTGTCTGATCCTCAATACTATCGCCTCGCTACGCGCCCTATGAGGGAAGTCATCGCGGACATCGACCCGGACTATATCGTCGTAGGAAAATACGCGATGGAAGACTACGTGGACGACCCGCGCACCGCCGCCAACCCCTGGGCGCGAGCTAAATGGGCACAGTTCGGAGACTATGTGCGCCAGGCGTGTCCCGGCATCGTCACAACGGTCTCGACGCCCGATTACGGTGAGGTGCGCCTCTATCGGTGTCACTAGTTGCGGGTTGCAAGTTTCGGGTTAGGCCTGTTCTTTGGAATTAGTGTGCAAGCTAGAGGACTTGTCATCCTGATGACCGAAGGGAGGAAGGATCTGTCATTTATCGAGACACTGGCCCTGAGGCGCCGGTTGCGCCGGCTTGAGCGCTTCACGTTGGAGAGATCCTTCCCTGCCTTCGCAGGGACGGCAACGTTCCTGCCAAGGAACTACGAGTTTGGCGCAAGCTAATGCTCTTTGAGAAATTAATTCGGTAATCGGAGCGTCCCCTTGGGGGAGAGGGTGAGGGGAAAAAAGGCCGTGCTGGGCCTCTTTTCGACCTCACCCTGTCCCTCTCCTGGGCCAGGAGAGGGGACTCTTCCCTTACCGAATTAATTTCTCAAAGAGCATAGGCTTCCGGCTACATCTCTCCTATTTTCAAGTTTGTAGCCGCAGACTTTAGTCTGCGTGAGGGAAAGCAGGTTTCTTGGCGATGGGGTCGTGGCCGAAGGCCGTGTCGAGGTCTCTGGAGAAACGCGACACGACACGAGGGCGCAACTCGACTGACGCCAGTAGACCGACTGACGGAGTAAACCAAAAACTAGAAACCGGAACGCGCCAGGTACTCCACCAGCAGCTTTGCCACCGTCTGCGCTCCGAGTTCGTTGAAATGAACGTCGTCGTAGAAGTAACGCTCGTCGCCGTTCATCGCGGCGGCCAGGTCTATACATTCGGTGTCCGTGGTGCGGCAGACCGCAAGCAAACGCTCATTGAATTGATCCATGGCGCGGGCCAGCGCAGCCGGCGTATATCGGGAATGTTCCGGAGGGGGTGTCATCCCAAACCAGAGAAGCTGCTCTGCCTCAGGCGAGAGGTGATCCTTCCATATCACCGGCTGCGTCGTAAGAAGAAGACGTAGGTCCTGCGCCCGAGCGGTGCCGATGAGCATCAAGAGGTTCTCCTCGTACAGATCAAGCGCTGCGGGAAGGCCGGGAACCTCACCCACCTGGAACGGCGCACGGCGATAACGGGCACGCCGCTTGTCGTAATTCAGACCAGCCAGGTCTTCGATTCGAAGGTCGTTAAGTTGAACGTTGTCCACGGAATGGTAGAGTTTCCAGAACCCCTGCTCGACGAGGTTCCAGATGGCCAGATTTTCCGGAAACGACCGGGGTATCGCCGCATCGACGAGGGGCCTGGTGTAAAAACTTCGATAGAGGAGTTGAGAGACCTTCTTGGGATCGCCGACATTCTCCGGATAATGAGGATCTCCCCAAACGGGCGTGAAGTCATTGATCCCGACCATCACGATCACGGCATCGACGTTGAACTGCGGGACAAGATAGCGCAACACGTAAATATGCTCGACGAGCCGATGCCCCGACCGTCCCACATTCCCAACCCAAACGGGAGGGCTATGCCCTCGCCGATTAAGCCGCTCTTGCACGAGATAGGGCCATGCTTCGGTATCATCGAGATAGGCACACTCGGTCGTGCTTCCGCCAAGGGTAAGGACGTTGTATCGCCCCTCGGGCTCATACGGATCGCCCCGGATGCCCACCTCATTGGTGGTGTAGGTCGATACGCCCATTATGCCAGGCATGATCTCGGGCGCCGGCTTAAATTCCCACCTCATGTTGGCAGGCAACGTGCGATAGGGCGTGAAATGGGCGATCCCACGAAGTCCACCTTCGCCGAGTGCCAGTCCCAGGAGGGTTCCCAGGGCTAAAAGAAACACCCGTTGCCCCAGCAGGGTAGCTCGATGCCGAGGGATCGAACTCAAGACGAGGCCCACCCCCCCGGCGTATATCACGGCCATGCTAGCGATAAACAGAGGAGCCGGAAAGAACAACGAGATGAGCGAGCTAAAGAAGAAAGCTCCCCCCAGGAAGAAAGCACCTCCCACAAGCAGGGAAGCCATAAAGCCCAGCGCCCACTTCCAACGTCTCGATAACGAAGAGAAGAAGGCGGGTACATGGCGCCACCTCGCTACGACCAACACACCAAAGCCTACCGACGTGAGCACAACCCCTCCGAGAAACCATGAGAATTTGATGGAATATCTTCCCAGAACGACGGTATCTATACTTTCGTGTCGGAGCAGATGCAGCAAGAGCAACGCCTGACCGACGAGCACGGTAATACACGATCCATAGACCCCTGCGTGTGACGGTCGGTCTTGCTGCTTCGAAGTCTCCATCGCGCACCGTTCCTTTCGGCGAATTACGGCTCGGCGTATGATTGATATAGACCAAAACGAGACGCTCGTGCTGGCCGTCGTCATGCCTGTGTACAACCAGGAAGATACGATAGAAAACGTCATCGAGGAGTGGGTCGATGCGTTATCGGGCCTCGGCGCACCTTTGCTGCTCCACGTCTACAACGACGGCTCCACCGATGGAACGGGCGCTATCCTGGATCGATTAGCCGGCACGCACGACGCCCTGCGCATCCACCACAAAGCCAACGCTGGACACGGCCCTACGATTCTACAGGGCTACCGAGAAAACGCCCACGCCATGTGGATCTTTCAGGTAGATTCGGATGACGAAGTGAGCGCGGCGCACCTCGAGACGTTCTGGCGCCACCGGCACACGTATGATTTTGTCATCGCTAACCGGAGAGGCAGACAGGCTTCCGCGTCCCGAAAGCTGCTGAGTGGGGTAGCCCGCTTCCTGGTCCACTTCCTCTATGGCGTCGGTGTCCACGACGTCAACGCGCCGTACCGGCTCCTGCGCCTCGCGGCGTTCAAGCCCTGCTTTTCGGCCATCCCCAAGCGCTTTTTTGCCCCCAACCTCGTGATTACCGGCTACGCGGCCTTGCATGATCTGAAGACGCTCGAACGCGACGTGCCCCATCGAAGCCGCGTCACGGGCGATGTAACCCGGAGCACCTGGCACATCGTCAAAGGCAGCCTCCTGGCCCTGGGACAGACTATCGCTTTCCGCTTGCATTCAAGGATCCCGTGAGCTACGTCACTGGGATCGCCGAACCATACTACGAGCGGCTTCTCTGGAAAGGCACTCGCCCCCACAAGGCACCATCCCGAACAAGGTCGTATCTTCGATGGGGCTGACACACGGACGGCCATCTCCCAAACCGCGTGGGGGTCTTTGCACGATGAAGCAGCTATGGCGCGAGCTCCCGAAGGCGCTCAGACTTACCCACTGGTCGAAGAACCTGCTCGTGTTCGTTCCCCTGGTGG
>Ga0209980_10001399_pt1 | contig 13247 bp, 12 predicted proteins | sample CR02metaG_FD_183611 | JGI IMG/M metagenome (GOLD analysis project Ga0209980, IMG submission 183611) | Deep subsurface microbial communities from Mariana Trench to uncover new lineages of life (NeLLi) - CR02 metaG (SPAdes) (version 2) | ecosystem: Environmental > Aquatic > Marine > Ocean trench... | reverse complement strand
CCCGAAACGCCATCCGCCGACCAAACCCCTCACCTCAGTTGCGGTCCCCGATCTCGGGACGGACTCCGACAGAGTACCTTTATAACGGTGCTCGAGATAACGGTGCTCGAGTCGGACCCTGTCAGGTATCGGCCGTGTCCGACTCTGTCGGGAAGCGGTAGAATCCCGACCATGCCCCCCTGACCCTGTGACGGGATCGACCGACGACACTCGTGACTAACCTGTTTCCGGAGGAGCGGTGCTGAAAACAGATTGGCCGGCGGCACGCGTGGCCAAGTTTCGGCAGGCGGGTTTCGTCTATCTGCACGTCGCCATCCTATACGAAGCCGCAGTGTACTCGATGCTCGACGCGGGTACCCTGCCCCTTCGCTTTGGCCCGCCGTGGGCCTGGCTCATCGCCGGAGCTGCGTTGGCGGCGTTCGGTTTCGTGGGTCTCTACTTTTGGCGCAACATCTGGTTCGCCCGGATCCTGTGGGGGCTCAATGGCATGCGCACGCCCGCCCTGATCGGAGGTGCTTTTTTCGCGTCCCCGGACACCATTACCCCTCCGACCTTCTATCTCACGGCTCTGGTTGTCGTCGTCGTCAACTTATGGATGCTCGCGCGTGCCGGCTGGGACCTGTGATCGCAGCGACCGCACGCCCCCATAACGCCCTCCGGTACGGACACCCTGGCATGGAGCACTGATGCAGCTCTCGACACTCGACTGGTGGGTTCTGGCGTTGTACGGACTCACCATCCTCTCTGTGGGGTTGGCCGTTGCCCGTCGGGCGGGAGGAGGGAGGGAGGACTTCTTCCTCGCGGGCCGCGGCATGCCCTGGTGGCTGATCGGGACCTCCATGGTGGCCACGACCTTCTCGGCCGATACGCCCAATTTGGTCACCGACTTCGTCCGCACTGGCGGTGTCAGCCAGAACTGGGTGTGGTGGGCGTTCGTCATCACGGGCATGTGCACGGTGTTCTTCTACGCCAAGCTCTGGCGGCGCTCGGGAGTGCTCACGGACATCGGATTCTACGAAATGCGCTACGCCGGGCGCTCGGCTGCCTTCCTGAGGGCCTTCCGAGCCGTTTACCTCGGCGTGTTCTTCAACGTCATGATCATGGCCACCGTGACATTGGCGGCCATCAAGATCGGCGGCGTTCTGCTCGGCGTCGACAAGTACACCGTGGTTCTCGTGGCCGGCACCGCCACCGTGATTTACTCCGCCACTTCAGGCCTGTGGGGGGTCCTGGTGACGGATCTGCTCCTTTTCACCATCTCGATGATCGGTTCCGTGGCTGCTGCGGTCTACGCCCTCCGGCTTCCCGAAGTGGGAGGACTGTCAGGACTGATGAGCCATGCCAACGTTGTCGATAAGCTCTCGTTTCTGCCTGATTTTTCGGATCCCACGACCGCCGCAGCCATCTTCATCGTGCCGATCGCGGTGCAGTGGTGGAGCACCTGGTACCCGGGAGCCGAGCCTGGGGGGGGCGGATACTCCGCGCAGCGCATGCTCGCGGCAAAGGACGAAAAAAACGCGATGCAGGCCACGCTCTGGTTCAATGTGGCCCACTACGCGATTCGGCCCTGGCCCTGGATTCTGGTGGCACTCGCCTCGCTGATCGTCTATCCGACTCTGGGTGACCTCTCGGCGGCGTTTCCGAACGTCGATCCCTCCACCATCGGAAACGACCTGGCCTATCCAGCCATGCTCGTGTTTCTCCCACACGGCCTCCTCGGTCTGGTCGTGGCCTCCCTCGCGGCTGCCTACATGTCGACGATCAGTACGCACCTGAACTGGGGGGCATCCTACATCGTGGATGACGTATACCGCCGCTTTGTGGCCCCGGATCGGGAGGAGAAAGACTACGTGAGGGTGGCCCGTATCTCGACCGTCGCGCTCATAATACTCGCCTCCTTCGTCGGCCTTCAGTTGGAAACGGCGATGCAGGCCTTCCAGATTCTCCTTCAGATTGGAGCCGGGACAGGCCTGGTTTTCTTGCTTCGCTGGTTCTGGTGGCGGATCAACACATGGAGCGAGATCTCCGCGATGGTGATCTCGTTCGTGGTCGCCCTATACTTCGGTTTTCTCCACTCGCAGCTCGGTTTCGCGAAGTGGGATCCTTCGGCGGAGCTCGTGGTGGGCGTAGCGGTGACGACCGTGGGTTGGATCGTGGTCACCTTCCTGACACCCCCTGTGAATACCGAAACGCTCCGCGCATTCCACGCAAAAATTCGACCACTCGGACGGGGTTGGGACGCCGTCGTGCCGCCCAAGGGCCGTACAGAACCCGACGGGTCGGGCGAGTCCGAATCGGAGTCCGTTGGCGAGCTCACCGCCGGCCTTCTCTCGTGGTTCCTCGGGTGCGTATTGGTGTACGCCGCACTCTTCGGCACGGGTTTCCTGTTGTACGGAAATGTGACGGGTGGAGTAATCGCTCTGATCGTGGCGGCGGGAGCGGGTTGGGGAGTGCTCAAGCTGCTGCCCAGCGTCGGCTTCTTGAGCTGATCCCTCGTCGGATGGGAGATACGCCGCGTTTCAAGAGCTCGGTGGGGTGTCTCCGATGCAGCGCCTCTGATATTTTGTTCTAATCACTGTTGAGGGGCGTTCACTGGCGAGGGCCCACGCGGCGGCATTTCCGGGGCCGCACCGCGTGCCCGCGCGCACACGCTTGAACACTGAGGTTCCATGAGTAACGATCCCTTTGGTGCGCTCACCACGATCGATTTGTTGGAGGGCTCCACCTCGTTTTACAGCTTGGTGAAGCTCGAGGCATCCGGCTTGACCGATCTGGACCGCCTGCCGTTTTCCATACGCATCCTCCTCGAAAATGTCCTCCGGCATTCGGGCGGACGGTACGTGGGGGAAGAGCACGTGAAGGCCATAGCCGGTTGGAGCCCCACCAACGCGGGCGCCGATTTCCCGTTCATGCCCTCTCGTGTCGTTCTCCAGGACTTCACGGGCGTTCCAGCGGTCGTCGATCTGGCAGCCATGCGGGATGGGCTCAAGGCGTTGGGAGGGGATCCCGACCGGATCAACCCAGTGGTACCGGCCGACCTCGTCATCGATCATTCCGTTCAGGTCGACTTCTTCGGAACCCCCGAGGCCTACCGGCAGAACGTGGAGCGGGAATTTGAGCGGAATAGGGAGCGTTATGCCCTTTTGCGGTGGGCACAGCACGCCTTCAAGGACTTCCGAGTAGTTCCCCCGGGCACCGGCATCGTACACCAGGTCAACCTCGAGTACCTGGCCTCGGTGGTGCACCGCAGGACGGAAGACGGCGTCTCCCTCGCCTACCCCGACACCTTGGTGGGCACGGACTCCCACACCACGATGATCAACGGACTCGGGATCGTGGGCTGGGGTGTCGGAGGGATCGAGGCGGAAGCGGTGCTCACGGGTCAGCCTTACTACATGCTCCTCCCCGAGGTGGTGGGTGTGAAATTCACGGGAGAGTTGCCCGAGGGTGCCACGGCCACGGACTTGGTCCTTCACGTGGTACAGATGCTGCGCGCGCACGGAGTGGTGGGCCGTTTCGTCGAATACTTCGGGTCTGGCCTTTCGAAGCTGACACTGCCGGATCGAGCCACCCTTGCCAACATGGCACCTGAATACGGTGCCACCATCGGTTTCTTCCCAGTTGATGACGAGACGCTGGCCTACTTGAAGGGTTCGAGCCGTAGTGCGGAACTCGTCGAACGGGTCGAGCGAATCAGCAAGGAGCAGAACCTGTTCCGAACCGACGAGACCCCGGACCCCGAGTACACGGACGTCCTCCACATGGATCTCGGTACGGTCGAGCCGAGTGTGGCGGGGCCCAAACGGCCACAGGATCGCATTGCGTTGGGCGATCTTCCGAAGGCGTTCGCGAAAGACCTGCCGGCTTTGCTACCCTCCGGATTTTCGGTGAACGGCGATGGTGCGCGAACCGTTCAGGTGGAGCTCGACGGCGAGACCTGTGAACTCGGAGACGGGAGTGTCGTGATCGCGGCGATCACGAGTTGCACGAACACGTCGAACCCGTCCGTCATGGTGGGCGCTGGGTTGGTGGCGAAGCGGGCAGTAGAGCTCGGACTCCAGGTAAGGCCTTGGGTCAAGTCGAGCATGGCCCCGGGCTCTAAGGTCGTCACGGACTACCTGGAGGCGTCCGGCCTCATGCCGTACCTGGAGCAACTTCGATTCGGCGTGGTCGGGTACGGCTGTACCACCTGCATCGGGAATTCGGGTCCCCTCGCCGAGCCCATCTCCGATGCGATTCGGGACCAGGGCCTGGTGGTCGCCGCCGTGCTCTCCGGAAACCGGAATTTCGAGGCGCGTATTCACCCTGAGATCCGCGCCAACTACCTGGCGTCTCCCATGCTCGTAGTGGCGTACGCCCTGGCGGGTCGAGTCGACATCGACTGGCAGAACGAGCCGCTGGGCCAGGGCACGGATGGCCCGGTCTTCCTTCGAGACCTCTGGCCCACCTCGGCCGTCATCCGGGAAACCGTGCAGCAAGCACTGGCACCCGAAATGTTCGAGCGCCGCTACGCCGAGGTCTTTGAAGGCAACGACTTGTGGCAGGCCCTTCCCCTCCCCTCGGACGACAACCACCTGTATGCCTGGGACGATGACTCCGCGTACATCCGTAATCCTCCTTTCTTTCGAGGGATGTCCCTGGAGGTCGGGGAGCTCGAAGACATTCAGGGCGCTCGTGTCCTCGGAATATTCGGTCAGACCACGACCACGGACCACATTTCGCCGGCCGGAGCCATCCCGAAGGACGAACCCGCCGGTACCTACCTCCGGGGGCTGGGTATAAAACCCTGGCAATTCAACACCTTCGGTTCCAGGCGCGGCAATCACGAGGTGATGATCCGGGGCACGTTCGGCAACATACGCATCCGGAATCTGATGCTCGACGACCGCGAGGGCGGCTACACGATCCACATCCCGAGCGGAGACGAGCTCCCTATCTACGATGCCGCCATGCGCTATCAATCCGAGGGCACACCCCTGCTCATTCTCGCCGGCCGAGAGTATGGAACCGGGAGCTCCCGGGATTGGGCGGCGAAGGGGACTCTGCTGCTCGGCGTCAAAGCGGTGATCGCGGAGAGCTACGAGCGCATCCACCGCAGCAATCTTGTGGGCATGGGCGTGCTGCCCCTTCAGTTCGAAGACGGCGACACACCGGAGTCGCTCGGTCTGACCGGACGCGAGACGTTCGACATCCAAGGAATTTCGAACGGGCTGGAGCCTCACGCCCGCCTGACCGTAGTGGCCCGCGCGGACGATGGACATGAGACGAAGTTTTCCACCGTCGCGCGTCTCGATTCAGATGTGGACGTGGAGTATTACCGAAACGGTGGAATCCTGCATACGGTGCTCCGGAGGATCGCCAAAGGCGAGATGTAGGCCACCTGTGGGGCCCAGCCTAAAGGCTCCGGCCTAGAAGGGAGGCTTCCAACCCGATTCTCGTAGCGTTACCGGGGGGCTCAGCACCTCGGCCAGAATTATGGCCTCCCGGAGTGAGCTCTTGGCACCCCTTCTGACCCCCCGGAGCAGACTCCTCCCCGGTCGTGCCAACCGAGGCTCCTGCTGCGGCTCGCTCGGCTGCTCACGGGGATGCGGCACGAACTCGTGTGGCAGCTCCTCGGGTTGCAGCTCCTCGAGGAGGGGCGGGGGGAAAGCGACCTCGGCGTGTCCTTCGTGAGCGTGTTCTGCGTGGCTAGCGGCCTGGTCGGGGTGCGAGTAACCGGCCTGGAGATCGGCCGAACGTGTCTTGGCCTCGACATCTTGCTCCGGAGCAGTCCACGCTTCCAACCCGGAAGGCGGATCGTCCATCGCGCTGCGGTCGGGGGTCTCGAGCTCTTCCCGCTGTGAAGCCGGCACCTCGCCACGAGCCAGCGCGGCGATCTCCTGCCAGACATCCTGGAGCACCGGCCCTTCCGACGACTCAGACACCTCATCCAGATCGTCGGCCGCTTCCGGAAATCCTTCGGCGGTGGGGAGATTCCCCAAGCGTTGCGCTTCCTTGCGTCGCCTTCGCGCGGCGGCGTCCATCATCGAAATAATGACAAACGCGGCGACGACCAGAAACTGAATCAGTCCCTCACCCATGAGCGTCTTCCTCTCGCACCCACCACTCGATCCTCCGGGGTGGCTTCAGAGAAGACTCGCCTACCGGCATACGCCCCCCACCTAGGCCAGTGGCTCCGAATCGTCCTCTTCGGGAGCGGCGATGGCCTGCCGCATGGACGTGTCGGACTGGATGTTGTCGTATCGGACGTAGTCCATGACGCCCATATGACCATCCCTGAGCGCCTGCGCCAGCGCGAGCGGGACCTGCGCCTCGGCCTTTACCAATTCAGCCCTCATCTCCTCGACTTTCGCCTTCATCTCCTGCTCCTGGGCGACGGCCATCGCACGTCGCTCCTCGGCTCGGGCCTGCGCCACGCGTTTGTCGGCCTCGGCCTGATGCGTCTGGAGGTCGGCACCGATGTTCTTGCCGACGTCCACGTCGGCGATGTCGATCGAGAGGATCTCGAAGGCGGTCCCGGAGTCGAGCCCCTTGGCGAGGACCGTTTTGGAGATTTCATCCGGGTTCTCGAGGACTTCCTTGTGGGTGGCGGCCGAACCGATGCAGGAGACGATGCCCTCCCCGACCCGGGCCAGAATCGTTTCCTCGCCGGCGCCACCCACCAAGCGATTGATGTTGGCCCGTACGGTCACGCGGGCCTGCGCGATGAGCTGGATGCCGTCCTTCGCCATGGCGGCCACCTTGGGCGTGTTGATCACCTTGGGGTTCACCGAGACTTGCACCGCTTCGAAGACATCACGGCCCGCCAGGTCGATCGCCGCCGCCTGCTGGAATCCCATCTCGATGTTCGCTTTGTCGGCGCTGATGAGTGCACGAACCACCCGATCCACCTCCCCTCCCGCGAGGTAATGCGCCTCGAGCGCGTCCACATTCAACGGGATGCCGGCCTTGGTCGCCCAGATCAGAGGCCGAACCACCGCCGCGGGAGTCACCTTACGTAGACGCATGCCGATCAGGTTTCCCATCCCGACACGGGCACCGGCAGATAGCGCCTCGATATACAAACGTACCGGAACCGCCCACGCGACCAACGAGATAAACGCGATGACTATGAAAAGCACGACCAAGCTGACAATGTCGCCGTCCTGCATTCAGTTTTCCTTTCGCCGAACCGGTTGACCTGACGGATGGAGTCTCCGAAAGATCGGACCGGAAGAGTTAAACGTCCGATACATCAGATGAATTCGGGTCAGATGAGTCCTGTGAGTCTTGGGCCACACTCTCTTCACCGGAGCCGGCCGCTGTAGCTTTTCCTTCTTCGGCGTCTGCCGACGCCGCGCCAATTTCTTTGGGACCCCCTTCACCGGTGTCCGCCGCGTCACGAATGGCGCGAACCACTTGGCGATATCCTTCCGCGCTGACGACACGGACGGGCGTACCCTCCTCGATCCACTCCGACTCGGACACGATATCGACACGTTCGTCACGGAAGATACCCACGCCCGAAGGTCGAAGATCTGTCGCGGTGACACCCTCGATACCGATGAGGTCGGTCCTCCGCTCGGAGGACTCGTATCCGATGGCCCGGTCGGTCCGCGTGCCGAGGAGGATTCCCGACTGAAACAGCCTCTTGCTCTTGGGCAGATGCCGTAGGAGAGCCCATCCCGTGACCAACAGGAGCACCAATGTCGTGGTGAGTACGCTCCCCGCCTGGCTGAAGTCCTGCGCCGTGGGAAGACTGCCCAGCAGACTCATGTAGATACCACCGGCGATGCCGGCTATGCCTAACACACCGAAGAGGCCGAAACCGGGGATCAGAAGCACTTCAGCGGCGACGAAAAGGACCCCTGCCCCAACAAGCAGGAGATCCTCCCACCCTGCCAAACCAAGAATCAGATGAGAACCGAAAAACAGGGACAGAGAAAGCACGCCCGCGAGCCCCGCGAGCCCGAAGGTCGCCGTCTTGATTTCGATGACGAGACCCAAGAACCCGAGCGTAAGCAGGAAGGGGGACACCACCGGGTGCGAGAAAAAACGGACGAACCGTTCGGCCCAATTCACTCCGAGGTCGATGACCTCAGCCCCGGCCACGCCGAGTTCCTCGAGTAAGGTGGTGAAATTCTCCGTCCGGGTCGCGTAACCGACGCGCACCGCCTCTTCCATGGTCAGCGTCAGAAGTTGCCCGGCGTCCACGACGTCGGGAACAGCCAAAGACTCGTCCACCATCGACTCGGCGATCGCGGGATCGAGACCCTGGGCCTCCGCGAGTGCTCGCATTTCACTTCGCATCGCCGAGACGATCTTCTCGGAAGCCTTGGTACCGGAACCGTCGACAGGCGTCACTGCGCCGAGGACCGACCCCGGTCTCATGTAGATCCCGCGTGTCGCCAAAGCGATCAAAGCGCCCGCCGAAAAGGCTCGGCGGTTCACGAAGGCATAGACCGGCACGCCAGAGTCGGAAATGGCGTCGGCAATGCGCTCCGCCGAATCGACGCGTCCACCCGGAGTATCGATGTCGAGGACGATGAAGGTTACTCCGGCATCCTCAGCCTCACGGATGGCACGCTCGATGAACGGTGCCAGCCCCATTTCCACCACCCCGGTTACGGGCACCCGGAAGACCACCGGCGCGTCCTGTGCTTGGGCACCGGACGACCAGCCCAGGAGTCCCCCGAACAGTATGGCGGGAATAATGAAATTCCGTGGCATGGCGTTCCCCTCCTCGGGGTCACTCATCGTGTCGGACAACTTGAACGTACGACCGGAACCCGTATCTAAACAGTAACCTCATCTCCTAACGCGTCACCCCACCGGCACCGACCGGAGAACCGGCGGCCTAATCCGGCATCTGGCTGGATTACGTTTCGGGCTCCGCAAACCTTCTCGCACCGGCCCTTGAGACCGCATGAACGCACGCACCGGAATGGACGGGTGTCCCCATTTGGGCCGACGGTACCGAAGGCGAGGTTTGCCGATCGGCCGATTCGGGCTAAGATGCTCCGAACGGAGTCCCCCCGCACTTGAAATGGGTTCGACCATGCTGATCATCGATCACGTCCCGGGGGCCTCCGTGGGCCGCGCTCACGCATCCGATACCCTCTCCGCCATCCGTGACCTCGCCGTAGGTAGAGTCGTGGGAGCCACCAGCTGGGTCATCACCGTGGGGTGCGGGTGACCCTACCCTTTCAGCGTGTGACGGTCCTGGGTGCGGGGACCATGGGCCACGGGATCGCCAGCGTATGTGCGATTGCCGGCCTCGATACGGTCCTGTACGACGTTGACCTCGGCGCCGTCGATACGGGGCTCAAAATGATCCGTACGGACCTCGATGGGCTCATCTCGATCGGAAAACTCACCGAAACGGAGCGAGATGAGGTTTTGAGCCGGATCCAGCGAAGCTCCGACCTCGCTTTTGCCGTGCAGGGCGCCCAACTCATCATCGAAGCGGCTCCGGAATCGATGGATATCAAACGTGGCTTGTTCCGACTCCTGGACCAAAGAGTCGGGGAGGACACGATTTTCGCAACGAACACGGCCTCGCTCAGCATCTCCCAGCTGTCGAGCGACATGGACCACCCCGGACGGTTCCTCGGGGTACACTTCTTCAATCCGGTGCACGAGAACCATCTCGTGGAGGTCATTTGGGGAGAAGACACGTCAGAGGTGACGCAGGCGTTGGTGGTCGATTTCGTCCGGAGCCTCGGCAAACACCCGATCCTCGTGCGGGACTCGCCAGGCTTTGCGAGTTCGCGTTTGGGGACCCTGCTTGGTTTGGAAGCGATCCGAATGGTTGAGGCCGGCGTGAGTCGCCCGGAGGATATCGATAAGGCGATGGTGCTCGGATACGGTCATCCGGAAGGGCCGCTTCGGCTCACGGATCTGATCGGGCTGGACGTCCAACTGGAGGCCGCGACCTATCTTTATGGGGCATTGGGGTCGGAGGCGTTTCGTCCACCCAAACTGCTCGAGCAGATGGTGGCGGAGGGCAAGCTGGGCAAGAAAACCGGACAGGGTTTTTACTCGTGGGGGGAGGATGGCCCGTCGGATGAGCACTGATCCGGAGTCGACCGCAGCGGCCTCCGAACCACTCGCGGAGTTGAGGGACCGTATCATTGCGGTCGACGATGAGATAATTAAGCTGATCGGCGAACGGCGGGACCTGGTCTTGGAAGTCGGGCGCATCAAGGAATCGCTCGGCCTTCCCATTCTCGATCCAGCACGCGAGGCCCAAGTCGTGCGACGTGTGGCGGAGCGATCGAGGGCCCTGGGAGTGGACGAGGAGCTCACTCGGGACGTGATCTGGCGCATCATCTCTTCCGCCCGCCAGGCACAAGGCGAGGGCGGATCCTCGCCGTCTTAGTCGTCCGCCTGACGACTCCAGAGTTCGGGGTGGGCCAAAGCGGCCATCGCCTGGTAGGCCTGGCCAACGGGAACCCGTAACGGATAGATGGACCCGGGCGGTGTGAGGCCGCGGATGAGGTGCGGGTTGAGATCCCGCATTCGATGGGCGGCCAGGCCCATCGTCTTCCCGATGGCTGCCAACGACGTCGCACCAGGGACCCACAACCGGTCGTACACATACGGATCCGCGAGGGTTACCTCCAAATCGAAGCGGTCGGCATCACGCGCCAAATACGTGACCGCGAGCAGTTTCGGCACATAATTGATGGTCTCTTTGGGAAGATGATCTATGATCTCCCAATAGACGCTCTCATCCCCCGCCCGTCCGTCCGAATGGCGTGCGATCGCAAGTGAAACCCGTGTCGGACCCGCGTTATAGGCTGCCGCTGCGAGATACCATGAGCCGTACCGCTCGTAGAGGTCACTTAGATAGTGGAGAGCGGCGTCCGTGGCCCTCACGGGATCCCGGCGTTCATCCACATAGGCGTCGATCCGAAGCCCGTATGCTCTCGCCGTGGCATCCATGAACTGCCACATGCCGGTCGCGGAAACGTTCGATCGAGCGTGGGTGAGAAACCCCGACTCGATCATGGCGAGGTAAACCAATTCCTGGGGCATTCCACGAGCGCGGAGCTTTTCCCGAATCATGTCCGAGTAGAGTCCGGCCCGGGAAAGTGTCTCTTCGAATTCCGATCGGTCCGAGGTTGAGAACCGTACCATCCAATGCTCGACGCGCTCGTTCACCTCGATCGGAAGCTGAACGTCGGCCACCTCACGCTCCACGTCGGCCAGGACCACCGGAACAACCTCGACCGGAGACCACTTCGCCTCGACGTCCTCGGCGAAGCGACGCAGGGGGGTCCATGCGATCAGGAACGCAATCAGTGCGTAACTCAAGAACACGATTTTTCTTATCGAAAACATATCTATGCCTCTCCGTCGACTCGGCACCCTACGCTAGAAGAGTGGGAAAAGATCCAGGTGAGGCGTCCTCCAAAGGGGACGTTTAAGCAGAAGGGGCCCGTCCCGCAGCGTGTCGCCGCGAAACGGGCCTCGATGCACATTGGTTTGGGGCTAGGCGTCCGGGTAGACCGACACGGCCTTGCGGCGTCGATATTTCTCGAACCTCACCACACCGTCGGCGGTGGCGAACAGCGTGTCATCCCGCCCGCGGCCGACATTACGTCCAGGATGGAAGGGGGTGCCCCGCTGACGTACGAGGATGCTGCCTGCACTCACCCACTCGCCACCGTACCGCTTCACACCCAGATAGCTGGGATTGCTGTCTCGGCCGTTTCGGCTCGATCCCACGCCCTTCTTATGTGCCATCAGGTGCTCCTCGGGAGCGTCGCACGAAAAACCGGGTGTTAAAGCTTGATTTCAGCGACTCGGATTTCGGTGAATTTCTGACGATGTCCCTGTTTCCTTCGGTAACCCTTACGCTTCTTCCGCTTGAAGACGATGATCTTGCGGTCCTTGCCATGACGCAACACCTCTGCTTTGACCGAGGCGCCGGCAACCGTGGGTTGACCCACCGAGACCGCATCTCCGTCGAAGGTGATCAGCACGGTGTCGAAAGAAACCGTCGTGCCTTCCTCGGCCTCCAGCGTGGGGACCCGGAGCTTCGTGCCCGGTTCCACCCGGAACTGTTTACCACCTGTGCGAAAAACCGCGTACATGACACCTCGTCGATCCAGCGATTTGATCCAGTACGGCCAAAAAGCTTACGGAAAGCCTGCGGCGGGTCAAGGCCCAATCACGCCGCTGCGTACCTGGAGGTGACATCCGTCTGCGCGGCGCCGGAAAGGATCCTGAACTCGTCCTCCCGGAGCAGCGGATCGTCGGTCATGTCGAGCTTCAGGCTCGTGAGCTGCCCCAATTTCCGGAAGAAGTCGGGCTCCTCTTCCATGATCCGGAGCGCAACCTCGGGATGCATCCGAATCATGAGCTTCTTCTCGTCCCCTTTGGCCGAGATACGTCGAATGCTCCGCTCGATCTGGCGAACGACTGTAGTCGGCGAATATACCCGGCCGGTCCCCTCGCAGTGATCGCACTCCTCGGTGAGCGTCTGGAACAGGGAAGGGCGGACCCTCTGTCGCGTCATTTCGACCAGTCCCAGGCTCGAGACCTCGAACGCCTTGGTTCGGGCCCGGTCCCTCCCCAGGTGGGTCCGGAGCTCGTTCAGGATCTTGTCACGATTTTTTTGCGAGTCCATATCGATGAAGTCACAGACGATGATGCCTCCGATATCCCTCAATCGGAGCTGGCGTGCGATCTCCTGGGTGGCCTCGAGATTGGTCTTCAGGATCGTACTCTCGGGATCCTTCTTCCCCTTGTACCGCCCCGTGTTGACGTCAATCGAGACGAGCGCCTCGGTAGGCTCGATAATGATATGGCCACCCGAAGGGAGAATCGCCTTCTTCTGGAGCGTGGCCCGAAATTCTTCCTCGACCCCATACTTGTCGAACAGTGCTTCGGAGCCCGTGTAGAGCCGGACGCGATCCTTGAGTTCCGGGGCGACGCTCTTCACGTACTGGAGGATCTCATGGTAGATCCCCTTATCGTCCACCGTGATCGACTCGAAGCGATTGCTGAAGAGGTCCCGGATCACCCCACTGATAAGCTTCGCCTCACCGTGGAGAGGGCTTGGAGCCTTCACCCCCTCCCTCTTCTTGAGGATCTTTCGCCACCTGGAACTGAGGCGTTTGAAGTCCTTCTTGAACGTTTCCTGGTTGAGCTCCTCACTCACCGTGCGCACGATGATGCCGCCCTCGTCCTTGGGAAGCACTTCCTTGGCAAGCTTGCGAAGGCGCGATCGCTCCTCTCGGTCCTCGATTTTGCGGCTC
>Ga0209980_10001398_pt1 | contig 13253 bp, 12 predicted proteins | sample CR02metaG_FD_183611 | JGI IMG/M metagenome (GOLD analysis project Ga0209980, IMG submission 183611) | Deep subsurface microbial communities from Mariana Trench to uncover new lineages of life (NeLLi) - CR02 metaG (SPAdes) (version 2) | ecosystem: Environmental > Aquatic > Marine > Ocean trench... | reverse complement strand
ATCAGGTTAATCAAGTTTGTTGCTAACAGGTCAGTTCGCACAAACCGCCCAGATTTTCTCAGCAAAGCGGGCGAACTGCACTACGCCGTCCTGGCCTTCGCCAAAAAATTTGGGGCGAGCGATGGGGCTCGAACCCACGACCACCGGAATCACAATCCGGGGCTCTACCAACTGAGCTACGCCCGCCATCATTTTTTTGTGGCTGTCTCGACTATTTTACCTGTTTTCGTTCAATCTGGCGCGCCCGGCAGGACTCGAACCTGCAACCCTCGGCTTAGAAGGCCGATGCTCTATCCGGTTGAGCTACGGGCGCAGAAACGGCATTCAGCCCGGTAAATTGGTCGGGGCAGAGGGATTCGAACCCCCGACCTTCTGCTCCCAAAGCAGACGCGCTACCAAGCTGCGCTATGCCCCGCGACTACCTGCCTGCAGCAGACATTAGATCCCTGATTTAGGGAGACGCATCATACGTCAGCCCAGGTCCGCTGTTAAGCTATTTCCCAGCATAACCAATGTTGCGGTTCAGTGTGAATTTTCATGTGTGAAACCGGCAACTGTGTATAATTCGCGCCTTCCACGGAAGGCAGAATTCGGAAATGACAGCCAGATTGCTGGACGGCAAAACCCTCGCGGCCCAGGTCAAGGAAAAGGTGCGCCTGGCGGTAGACAAGCGCCTCGCCCGGGGACTGAGACGACCCGGTCTGGCGGTCGTCCTGGTCGGTGACGATCCTGCGTCGGAAATTTATGTCAGCAAGAAAAGAAAGGCCTGCGAGGAAGCGGGTATCGTCTCGAAAGCATATGACCTGCCGGCGGATACTTCGCAGGCACAACTGCTGGAGTTGATCGACCGACTCAATGCGGACCCTGCAATAGACGGCATCCTGGTGCAGCTCCCGCTGCCTGAGCAGATCGAGGAAAACGCCATCACCGAGGCGATCGGCCCGCTCAAGGACGTCGACGGTTTTCACGCCATGAACATCGGCTTGCTTACCCAGGGCACGCCGCGCCTGCGCCCTTGCACCGCGCTGGGCATCATGCGTTTGCTGGAAGCCAACGGGATCGAAATTCGCGGCAAGAATGCGGTCGTGGTCGGCCGGTCGAATATCGTGGGCCGGCCGATAGCGCTGGAGTTGCTGCTGGCCGACGCCACCGTCACCATTTGTCACAGTTTCACCACGGACCTGCGTGCGCGGGTCGAAAAGGCTGAAATTCTCGTGGTCGCGATCGGCAAGCCGGGGCTGATCCCGGGTGAATGGATTGCCGATGGCGCAGTCGTAATCGATGTCGGCATCAACCGGACGGACGACGGCAAGCTGGTCGGCGATGTGGGTTTTGCCGAAGCCAGCAAGAGAGCGGCGTGGATTACGCCGGTACCCGGCGGCGTCGGGCCGATGACGGTGGCAATCTTGCTGGAAAATACATTGAAGTCCGCGCAATTGCGGGACTGACTTTTGGTCCGGGCCTGGAGACCCCCCTACATCCGTCGCCAGGTCGTTCCGTCGGGACCGTCTTCGAGTTGCACGCCGGCTTTGGCCAGTAAACCTCTGATTCGATCGGACTCGGGAAAATCTTTGTCGGTCCGTGCCTGCTGGCGCTTTGCGATCAGCGATTCGATCCGAGTATCGCTCAACTCCTCGCTGGCCTTCGCATCCGGCGCCGGCCGTTGCAGCCATGCCTTCGGTTCCTCGCCCAACAAGCCGAGTATGCCACCGAGCCGGACCAGCTCCCGGCCGAGGCTGTCAGCCAGGGCCTGATCGCCGGACTTGAGGCTGCGGTTCAGATCGCGTTTGAGCTCGGCGAGCACCGCCAGCGCGCCCGGGGTATTGAAATCGTCGTTCATGGAATCGGCGAATCGCTGCGCATAATTTTGCTCGAACACTAGCTCGCCATCGGATTCCTGCAGATCGACCTTCGCCAGCGCCGCATAAAAACCACCCAGGGCCGCGCGCGCCGCATCCAATTCCTTGTTGCTGTAATTCACCGGCTGCCGGTAATGCGGACCCAGCAGGAAATAGCGAACCTCGTCGGCGTGGAAAATTTTTAGTATCTCGCGCACGGTGAAAAAGTTGCCCAGCGACTTGGACATTTTTTCCTCGTCGATGCGCACGAAGCCATTGTGCATCCACAACCTGGCAAAGCCCTCGCCGGTCGCCGCGCAGGACTGGGCGATTTCGTTCTCGTGATGCGGGAATTTCAGATCCATGCCGCCACCGTGGATATCGAAGACATTGCCGAGGGCTTTTGTTGCCATCGCCGAGCACTCGATGTGCCAGCCGGGCCGGCCGTCACCCCACGGTGACGTCCAGGACGGTTCGCCGGACTTGGCCGCTTTCCACAGCACGAAGTCGAGCGGGTCGCGTTTGTGCGGATCGGGTTCGACGCGCGCACCGGCCCGCAGGTCGGCCGGGTTGCGGCCGGACAAGGCGCCATAGCCGTCGAATTTCGCCACCGCGTAATAGACGTCGCCGTTGTCGCCGCGGTAGGCGTAACCGCGTTCTTCCAGCGCCTCGATCATCGCGATGATCGCGTCCATGGTTTCGGTCGCCCGCGGCTCATGGGTCGGTGGCAGGATATCGAGCGCGGCGCAGTCTTCGTTCATCGCCTCGATAAACCGTGCCGTCAGCGCGTCGATGTCTTCCCCGTTTTCGTTGGCGCGGGCGATAATCTTGTCGTCGATGTCGGTGATGTTGCGGACATAGGTGAGCCGATAGCCGCTGGCGCGCAACCAGCGCGTAATCATGTCGAACACCAGCAGCATGCGCACGTGACCTAAGTGCAGGTAGTCGTAAACGGTGATGCCGCACACGTACATGCGCACCTTGCCCTTGTCAATCGGCACGAAATCCTCTTTTTTGCCCGTGAAGCTGTTGTGTATTCTCAGCATCTTTTCCCAGCCTCGCGAAGTCTCCGTTCCACACGGTCTTTGCCCATCAGCGCGGCGATTTTCTCGAGTTCAGGACCGTGCAGCTCGCCGGTCAGCGCCAGGCGCAAGGGCTGGAACAGCTTTTTGCCCTGATGGCCGGTTTTCTCGCCGAGCTCGCGCGAAAAATCGCCAAAGCTATCGTACGCATTCCCCCACAGGCGAATCGCCGTTGCGAAGAAATCAGGATCGATATCGCTCAACCCGGCGGCGATCAATTCCCCAGCCATCGCCTCGTCCCGAAACAGTATTTTCGCCCAGCCGGCGCCCTCCGCCGGCCGCTGCAGGTTGTCGCGCACCAAGGCGATAAATGCTTCCTCTTTGTCCACCGGCACCATGCCATCGAGATAATCTTTGTTGGCGCCAGCCCCCAGCCAGGTCTTGACCTCCGCATCGCTGAGTTTCATCACCGCCAGCTTCTGCCAGTGATCGAGCTGGACCGGGTCGTGGCGGGCCGGCGCCCGTCCCAGGTGCGTGCAATCGAAATGTGCGCTCATTTCAGCCAGGGTCATCAACTCACCGCTGTCGCTCGCATGACCGAGACGAAACAGGTGATTGTTCAGCGCGGCAGGCAGGTAACCCTGCTCCCTGAGCTTTTTCAGACTGGCGGCGCCCTTGCGTTTCGAGAGCGGCTTGCCGTCATCGCCGACGATCAGCGACAAATGCCCGTACGCGGGTATATCCAGGCCCAGCGAACGCAGCAAGACGATCTGCCGCGGCGTATTGGCCAGGTGGTCGTCGCCGCGCAGCACATGGGTGACCCCCATCAGCGAGTCATCCAGCGCGTTACTGAAAAAAAATGCCGGCGTACCATCCGAGCGGCGGATAATGAAATCGCCAATATCCGCCAACTCGAATTTTTGCGGCCCCTTCGCCAGGTCGGTAAATTCGACGACCCCTTCATCGGCGACCCGATAGCGCAGGGTCGGCCGCCGACCGGCGAGCAAATGTTCGGCTATGTCTTTTTCGTCGAGCTCGCGACAAGTACCAGCATAACGCGGCGCCTGATTTGCGCGCCGCTGCGCCCGGCGCGATTTTTCCAGGTCTTCACCGCTGCAAAAACACGGATAGGCCAGCCGCTGCTCGCTGAGCTTGTCAAAATATGCCTGGTAGATGGCCTGTCGCTCGGACTGGCGAAACGGACCGCGCCCGCCGGCGGTATCGTCCATGCCCGGCCCAAGGTCCCAGTCCAGCCCCAGCCAGCGCAAGTCGTCGCACAGCGCGTCGAGATACTTTTCTGCGCTGCGGTCGCGATCGGTATCTTCCGAACGCAACAGAAACTCCCCGTTCGCGGCCCGCGCCAGCAGCGCGTTGAACAGCGCGGTACGCAGGTTTCCGAGATGCGTATACCCGGTCGGGCTCGGCGCGAAGCGGGTTGTGACGACGACTTTATTCATGGCGCGCAATGGTAGCTAAAACCCCGTCCTGCGACAAAACAGAATGCTCGAGTAGATCGCAAGGCTATCATCCATCGGCCGACTCAGCCTATCATTGGTGGCATTGGAATGCCGGAGATTGTTGATGAAAAAACTGATCGTTGCGCTGGTCCTGGGTTTGTTTGTCGCCACCCTGCAGGCGCAGGATGTTCCGCCTTACCCGAGAGTGAAATTGCAGACCAACCGCGGAGACATCATCCTGGAACTCGACACGACGCGGTCGCCGATCACTGTTTTCAATTTCATCGACTATGTGAAGAGCGGTTATTACGACGGCATGATTTTCCACCGCGTCATCCCCGGGTTCATGATTCAAGGCGGTGGCGTCATGGCCGACTACAGCAAGAAACAAACCAGGGACCCCATTCCGAACGAATCGGGCAACGGCCTGAGCAACCAGCCCGGCACTATCGCGATGGCGCGTCTGCCACGGGCCCACACGGCGACCTCGGAGTTTTTCATCAATGTCGCCGATAACAACCGCCTGGATCCCAGTCCCAGCCGCTGGGGCTACACCGTGTTTGGCACGGTGATCGAGGGCATAGATGTCGTCAACGCCATTGCCGCCCTTCCGACCGGTCCCGGCGGGCCGTTCCCGACCGACGTGCCACTGAGCGTGGTGCTGATCGAAAAAGCCAGCGTGCTGACCGGAAGAGCGGCGCTGAAAGACTGAGCCGGTGGCAGTAATTTTCGCAGCGGACGTCCACCTCGGGCCCGAACGGCCGGATATCGGCGAACGTTTTTTTCGCTTCCTGGAACTACAGGCCAGGCAAGCCGACGCACTGTACCTGCTCGGCGACCTGTTCGAGGCGTGGGTCGGCGATGACGACGACGATGATTTTGCGAAAATGGTCCCGCGGAAGCTGCGTGCCCTCAGCGATTCCGGCGTACCGGTTTACCTCATGCACGGCAACCGCGATTTCCTGATCGGCGAGCGCTTCGCCAAAGACAGCGGTTGCCGGTTGCTCGACGACCCGACGCGGCTCGAATTGCATGGCGAGACCGTGCTGATCAGCCACGGCGATTCGCTGTGCACCGACGACCACGATTACCAGGCGTTCAGGAAAGAAGTTCGCGATCCGCAGTGGCAACAGCGGTTCCTTGCCCAGCCATTGGCACAGCGGCGCGAATTCGCCCGCCACGCCCGCGATGCGTCCGCGCAATATCAGCAACGACAGCCGCCGGAAATCGGCGACGTCAACCAGCAAGCGGTCGAGGCACTGATGACCGGGCGACAGGTGACGCTGTTGCTGCACGGGCACACCCACCGCCCCGCGGTACACGATTTCAAGCTGGCGGACGGCACCGAGGCGCGCCGTATCGTGCTGGGCGCCTGGTATGAACAAGGCAGCATGGTGCGTTGGGACGAAAACGGGATCGAACTGATCCAGAATCTCTAGTTCGAATCTTTGACCGGCAACATTCTGCTCATCGGGCCTGAAGGCCCTCTTGCGTTACCGGCGTCCCGCTGTGGAAACGAAACTGCGGGTCCGGGTCGCAACATAAAGCCGCTTCCGCGTCGCGAAACGCCGCAATCCTTTGCTGTAGTTCGGCCTCGGTGCCGGCATGGTATTCGACGGCAAGACCGAGGTACTGCTCGAAGTGACGGGCTTCCGCGGCCAACAGGCCGGCATAAAACCGCCCCAGTTCTTTATCGAGTCGCGGTGCGAGCGCCGCGAAGCGTTCCGCGGAACGCGCCTCGATGAACGCGCCCGTGATCAGCATATCGACCAGCGCGCCGGGCTCGGTTTTCCTGACCAGCTTGCGCAGACCCGCGGCGTAACGCGAGGCGGTCAATGGCCGGTCGGCCGTGCCTCTTTTTTCCATCAGCGCGCGCACCTGCTCAAAATGCCTGAGCTCCTCGCGGGCCAGTCTGGACATCCGGTGGACCAGTTTTTGGTGGCGCGGGTAACGGAACATCAGGCTCAACGCCGTCGACGCGGCCTTCAGTTCACAACTGGCGTGATCGAGCAGCAGGACCTCCGGCTGTCGCAGCGCCTCCGCCACCCATTCGGCCGGCGTCGCGTCGCCGAGAAACGCTTTGAGTTCCTCCGGCAAGTCGACGGCTGCGTCGCTCATCGTTGTGGCCACTGGCTGTCCAGGTAAGCCAGCAATTCCTCTGCGGACTGGAAACGATCGTGCGGGTCCTTGGCCAGCATCTTGTCGAGCAACTCCTGAAACTCGGCCAACGCCCCGCCCAGTCGCGGCAACGGCGTGTTGCTGTGCTTGTAAATGACCGCCATCGGCGTATCGGCGGTAAAGGGTTTTTCACCGCTGAGCATTTCAAAAGCCATCACGCCGACGCTGTAAATGTCGCTGCGCTCATCGACCTGGCCCGCGTGGCCTTGTTCCGGACTCATATAATAAGGCGTACCGAAAATCTCACCGGAACCGGTGATCTCCTGGTCCAGCGTCATCTGCTTGGCCAGGCCAAAATCGATCAACGCGATGGACCGGTCTTCCCGAAACATGACATTGGCCGGTTTCAGATCGCGATGCAAAATACCGACATCGTGAATTGCCATCAGTGCGTCGACAATCTGCCGCAGATAGTCCAGCACCGTTGCGGCCGGCAAGGCCTGTTTCATTTTCGCGCGCAGGCTGCCTTCCTTGAAATACTCCATCGTGATATAGACATGGTCGTCGGCCACGCCGAGATCGAAAATGCGTACGATGTTGGGATGCTCGATCCGCGAAATCAGCTCGTATTCCTGGATGAACCGATCGAAAGAATTCTGCGCCTCCAGGATCTCAGGCACCAACCTGAACACCTTTAGCACCACCAGGCCTTTCGCCTTGTCGCCCTCGGCCAGGTACACGGAGGAAATGCCGCCGCTGCCCAGTTCACGGATAAACCGGTGACCGCGAATTTTTACCGCGCCAAAACGGCAAGCCTCGTCCAGCGCCTGCCGCCGGCTAAGCAACGCGGAAGTCCTTTTGTGTTTACGGATCGCGCTCCGCAGGCTGGCGATAAAGCGGTCGTGGTTGATCTCTTCTCTGAGCAGGTAATCTTCCGCGCCAGCCTTGACCGCCTCGACGGCGAGCAATTCGTTGCCCCGGTCGATAATAAAGATCACCGGTGGAAACCCCGGCCGGCGCTTGAATTCGCGCAGCGATTTCAGCCCGTCCTTGCCTGAGGGCGCGCGATCGAGAAGCACCGCATTGTAATCGCTCGCATTGACGCCTTCTGGGATCAACGGGCCGTCGGCGGACTGGTCGGTTTTCCTGATCGACCTGACTTCGGCATCGGCCCATTCGCTCTTGATATGACGCGCCAGCAGCTTGTGGTACTGCGGGTCGTCATCGATTATCAGGATTCGGACTTTCATCGAAAACCGGGCGGGCGGAGCGAATCGATGTCAGACCGCCTGTTGCAGATCGCTGTCTTCGCCAATGCGTTTTGCCATGGCTTCTTCGGAGCGCTCTTTTTCGATTCTGTGCAGGTATTCTTCGCTGATATCGCCGGCAACGTACTCGCCCGAGAAACAGGAAGTATCGAAGTCCTCGATGGCGGCATTGTCGTAGCGGACCGCGGCAATCAGGTCGGCCAGATCCTGGTAGACCAGCCAGTCCGCACCGATGGTCATGGCAACCTCGTGTTCGCTGCGGCCATTAGCGACCAGTTCCGCGGCAGCCGGCATATCGATGCCATAGACATTCGGAAAGCGCACCGGCGGCGCGGCAGAGGCGAAATAAACTTTGCTGGCGCCCGCTTCCCTGGCCATCTCGATGATCTGCTGCGAGGTGGTCCCGCGAACGATCGAGTCATCCACCAGCAACACATTCTTGCCGCGGAATTCGAGATCGATCGCGTTGAGCTTCCTGCGCACCGACCGGCGTCTCAACTCCTGACCCGGCATGATGAATGTCCGGCCGATATAGCGGTTCTTGATAAAGCCCTCGCGATACTTGACGCCGAGCGCGTGCGCGACCTGCACCGCACTGGTGCGGCTGGTGTCCGGGATCGGTATCACGACATCGATATCGTTGTCCGGGTATATGCTCAGGATCCGGGCGGCCAGCCGGTCGCCCATCCGCAACCGCGCTTTGTAAACCGAAATATTGTCGATAATCGAGTCCGGCCGGGCGAAATAAACGAATTCGAAAATGCACGGCGCATGCCGCGCACCGGCCGCGCATTGCTTGCTGTGCAGCGCGCCGCCGGAATCGATCCAGACCGCCTCCCCGGGTCCCACATCGCGCAGGATTTCGAAGCCCAGCCCGTCGAGCGCGACGCTTTCCGAGGAGAGCATGTGCTCCTTACCCTTATCGGTTTGCCGAACACCGATGATCAGTGGACGGATGCCGTTGGGATCGCGAAAACCCAGGATGCCGTGACCGATGATCATCGCGACCACCGCGTAGCCGCCGGCACACCGGCGGTGCAAGGCGCTGACCGCGCGGAATACGTTGTCCGGCTTGAGTTCACCGTCCTGGCGCTGCAATTCATGCGCCAGCACGTTCAGCACCAGTTCCGAATCGGACTGGGTATTCAGGTGGCGCCGGTCTTCCTCGATCAGGAGCCTGGTCAGTTGCCGGGTATTGGTGAGGTTACCGTTGTGGGCCAGGCATATGCCATGCGGGCTGTTGACGTAAAACGGCTGCGCCTGGCTCGCGCTGGCGCCGCCCGCGGTCGGATAGCGCACGTGGCCAATACCCATATTGCCTTTTAGCGCGAGCATGTGGCGCGTCCGGAATACGTCGCGCACCAGGCCGTTGTCTTTGCGCTGGTGCAACTCGAAGCCATCGCAGGTCATGATGCCCGCCGCATCCTGGCCGCGATGCTGCAAGACTGTCAGCGCATCGTAAATAGACTGGTTAACAGCGGTCTGAGCAACAATCCCGACTACACCACACATTTCAAAATCTCACCGACAAAAAAACCTGGAACTCAAAAAGGCGATCAGAAATCCATCGAACCTTCGATATAGTCTACCCCGGCATCCAGAAACTGTTGCATCCAGTCTGCCACTGCGGTTCCGTACGGAACCAGTTTCGAATCGTCCCACCACGGCTGATCCGGCATTTGCAGGATTTGCGCGACCATCACCACCAGCCCGATCAGGATGATGCCGCGGACAAAACCGAACAGCATGCCTAGACTGCGATCGGGAACGGACAACGCGGTTCTTTGGACGATCATGCTGACCAGGTTGCCGACCAGCAACGCCAGGATCAGTACGCACATGAACAGAATCACCCGGCCGGCCCAGATCTTTACCGCTGCCGATAGCCCGCTGCCCAGGTAGGGCGCGAGCAAGTGAGCGTATTCCCAGGCAATCCAGATGGCGAGAATCCAGCCGACCAGGGCCAGCAGCTCGCGAAAAAATCCGCGCATGACACCCATCCCCATCGATATCAGGAGGATGAGGATCAGCAATAAATCGAAACCCATTATTTACGTCCCGCGGGAGTGAGGGGTGGGTATTTTAGCAGACTCGGCATGACATGCAGCAAGTCGAATCGGGAGCCGCGGCGAGTGTCATGGATGGGGTACCGATTTCGCCGGTTGCCCTTGTTGCTGCAGCTCCTTCGCGATGCGGTCCGCCGCTTTGCGATTGGCCAGCGGACCGATCCGCACCCGGTGCAAATTGCGGCCGTCGACAACCGTCTCGCTGACAAAACTGTCATAGCCCATCGATTGCAGGGTCGCGGCGAGCCTGCGTGCGTTTTCGAGACTGGAGAAGCTACCGGCCTGTACTGCCCACCCACCTTGCTGGGCCGGCGATTTTTGGCCGGTCGCGGCGTTCGCGGCACCAGGCTTCGCCGCCTGCTGTGCGCCCGCGCCGTTCGCAGTCGTTAAACTCGCAGCCTGCCGCGCAGTCTTCGGCTCGCTGCGCACCGATTGTGCGACCGGCGGCTGGGCCGCCGCCTGCTTTTCGTTGATCCGGATCGTGTGGGTGCGCATCGGTTGAGCATCGGCAGCGGGCAACAAAAGCTCGTCGCTGCCGTTCAGGCGATCCGGCGGCGGGCCGGACAGGAATTCGGGGATCAGCAACGCGCCAAGGATCACCAGTACGGCGGCGCCGGTCAGACGTTCTTTGAGTTGCTGGCTCATCGGACCTAGTCTAACGCCTGCAATGGTCGCTCGCCATGCAACCAGGCAAGCGCGGGACCGGCCACGACGAACGAACCGGTGACGACGATCCGGTCGCCCGGTCTGGCCTCGCGTGCCGCCGCCGCACAGGCTTCCTCGACCCGCGGCAGGCAAGCCACCGCTTCGCCGAGCAGGCCGCCCAGGCGCTCGGCCAGCGCATCCGCGGCCAGCCCCCGCAACCCGTGGGTGCTGACCGCGTACCAGCAATCGGCCAGCGCCGCCAGCGGCGCCAGCGCCTCCACATCCTTGTCCGCCAGCATGCCCAGCACCAGGACATTGCGGCCATCGCGGTAACCCGGTTGGCGCGCCAGGTTGTCGGCCAGGTGTTCGAACGCCGCTGCATTGTGGGCAACATCGACGACCCACTCGACATCCCCGGGAAAAACCTGGAAGCGGCCGGGTGGCGTCCCTTGCTCGATCGCCGTCGCCAGCGCCTCCGGCCACTGCCATTTATCCGCAACCGGCGCTGGCCGCAGCAACTGCAATGCCGCAATCCCGCAAGCGATGTTCGAGAGTATGGGCTCGCTGCATACCGGCGGCAGCGGCAGATCGTCGAAGCGCCACCCCGGCCCTTCGCATAGCCACTTCCCCGCGCTTTCCCCCTGCCAGCGAAAGGAAAAATCACGCTCCCTGAGCAACAACTGCGCGGGCAGGCCGGCGGCGGTCCGAATCAGGCTGTCGGGCGGTGCGGGCTCGCCGCAGATCGCGGGTTTTCCGGCGCGAAATATCCCGGCTTTTTCGACGGCGATTTCGGCCAGGCTTTCGCCGAGCCAGTCCTGGTGGTCCAACGCCAGCGAGGTCACCACCGCGATATCGGCGTCTATGACATTGCTCGCGTCCAGGCGACCGCCCAGACCGACCTCGAGCAGGCCGATATCGACATTTTCACGCCTGAACAGTTCGATCGCCGCCAGCGCACTGAACTCGAAGTAAGTCAGGCTGGTCCCGGCGCGCGCCTCGTCGATCGCGAAAAAAACCTCGACCAGCTGGCGGTCGCTGACTTCCGCTCCCGCGATGCGAATCCGCTCGTTGTAACGGTTCAGGTGAGGCGAGGTGAATGCCCCGGGCCGGCGCCCCAGCGCCAGCAAGGCCTGCTCCATGAACGCGACGCAGGACCCTTTGCCATTGGTGCCCGCGACGGTAATCAGCGGCCACGGCGGCGCATCCTCAGCCAGCCTGCCCAGCACCTCGCGGCAACGCTCCAGGCCGAGGTCTATACGGTGCGGATGCAAGGATTCCTGCCAGCCAAGCCATTCAGCCAGCGAGCTGTGCAATCCAGGATGTGGCGATGGCATGCCGATGCCGGGCCGGACGGCCGCCGGTCAGTCGTCTGCTTCCGGTCTCGGCTGGCCGGCAAGCATGGAGATCAAGTCGGCGATCCGGTCGCGCATCTCGCGGCGGTCGACGATCTGGTCCAGCGCGCCATGATCGAGCAAAAACTCGCTGCGCTGGAATCCATCGGGCAGGGTCTCGCGGACGGTTTGCGCGATCACCCGGGGCCCGGCAAAACCGATCAAGGCGCCCGGCTCGCCGATATTGACATCGCCGAGCAAAGCCAGGCTGGCGGAGACGCCGCCGGTGGTGGGGTCGGTCAACACGGAAACATAGGGGATTCCGCGCTGACCCAGCCGGCCAAGGGCGGCGGCGGTCTTGGACATCTGCAACAGCGAGAGCAAGGCCTCCTGCATGCGTGCACCGCCGCTGGCGGAAAAACAGATCAGCGGCCGGTTTTCCTGCGTGGCGATGCCGACCGCGCGGACAAATTTTTCACCGACGACCGAGCCCATGGAGCCGCCGAGAAACCCGAACTCGAATGCGCAGACGACCACCGGTATTCCTTTCAAGTTTCCCTTGAACACCAACAGCGCACTGTTCTCGCCGGTCTTTTTTTGCGCCGCCTGCAAACGGTCGCGGTAGCGCTTGGTGTCCTTGAAACGCAGCGTGTCGACCGATTCCAGGTTGTTGACGACTTCCTGGTAGCTGTCCGCATCGAGAAACCCCTCGATGCGGACACGTGCGCCGATCCGCATGTGATATCCGCATTTAGGGCAGACGCTGAGGTTGCGTTCCACCTCCGACTTGTACAAGACCGCGTTGCAGGACTTGCAGTTCATCCACAGGCCTTCGGGAACCGAGCGGGTGCGCTGATCCGTCTTTATTCTCGAGGGCATGAGTTTTTCAAACCAGCTCATCAGGCATCCTTTGGGTCCGGGGCGATTCCATCCTACCTTGAAACAGTTTGGCGGGCACGGTCTCGGCGGGCAAGCCGTGGCTTTCATCGTACGCCACGCCCACCAGGTACAGGCCCGTTGGCGGCGCCTTGCTTCCCGCCGCGCAACGATCCCTGGCCTCGAGCACTGCGCCTGCCCAGGCCGGTTCGGCGTCGCCGCGGCCAATCCGGATCAAGGTACCGGCGATATTTCTGACCATATGGTGCAAAAAGGCATTCGCGCATATGCGCAGGCTTACCAGGTCGCCGCGTCGCTCGATATCGATGCAGTGGACTGTGCGGACCGGTGTTTTGGCCTGGCAGGCCGCGGCACGGAACGAACTGAAATCGTGTTCCCCCAACAGAAATTGTGCACCCTGCCGCATGCGTTCGACTTCAAGTTCTTCCCGCACCCAACTGCTGTGCCGGCGCCACAAACCACTGCGCGCATTGCGATTGAGGATCAGGTACTGGTAGGTTCTCGAACGAGCGCTGAACCGCGCATGAAAGCCGTCATCGACCGGCCGGGCCCAGTTCACGCTGATGTCGTCCGGCAGATTGCTGTTGGCGCCCAACAACCAGCTGCGCTCG
>Ga0209980_10001397_pt1 | contig 13270 bp, 14 predicted proteins | sample CR02metaG_FD_183611 | JGI IMG/M metagenome (GOLD analysis project Ga0209980, IMG submission 183611) | Deep subsurface microbial communities from Mariana Trench to uncover new lineages of life (NeLLi) - CR02 metaG (SPAdes) (version 2) | ecosystem: Environmental > Aquatic > Marine > Ocean trench... | reverse complement strand
TCATCAAGTAGCAATTTAAATACTTCGTCCAGCATTGCCTGATTCTCACCTGATAAATCCAGACCAATGTGTTTTTCTAACAACCAATGTCTGAACAATTCCATTTCCTGCAAAAGCAATTTTTCGTCATAGGGTGGCAAACCATTTGTGTCTGTCTGCTGCTGCATACAAAAAAGTGCCCGCATGGCATCTTGATATAATTTATCTGCACTTTCTTCTGTCAGGTGATCCAAATATTGTTCATTACCCAGATCACTCAATAGCAAGAACCCTTGCTTCAAATCCTTCTCAATGATTTTGGGTACATTGATATTGACAGCAAATAAACGCTCGGCGACGTCAATAAATGGGCTGCAGTCTTCCTGCGCTTGCGGAGCGTCCATAACGATGTATGTCTCGTTATTGTGCGTCAGCCTGAAATAACGTCGAAAACTGGCATCACCGGAAGCTGGTTGCAGTTGGTAATCTTCCGACCCGATGATTTTACTTAACCATTGATTGAGTTGTTGAAGGCGTTTTGTCATTACCGAAGTATCAGCATTGTCCAGTGACCGTTTATCGAAGTTCTCTCATATTTCTGGCATCATCACCTGAATTCAATAACGAAAACAAGTTTTTATAGATGATACTGAATTATTTGGGAATATTAGCGGGTTTGTCGCTTTTGGTGTACGGCGCCGATCGCTTTGTTGAAGGCGCAGCCCATATTGCACGCTATCTTGGGATGTCTCCCTTGCTGATTGGTTTGACTATTGTTGGTATGGCTACCTCTGCACCTGAGCTTCTGGTCGGGGTCGTGGCAGCATTGGAGGGGAAAACAGTGATCGCAATTGGCAACGCCATTGGCTCTAATATAGCCAATATCGGTTTGGTACTGGGGTTTACCGTCATGCTCATGCCTGTCACCATCGCTTCAAAAACGCTGAAGCGTGAATTTTTTATAATGGTATTAGCAATAGTTTTGGCCTTTGCATTGATGTTTGATCAAAATCTGAGTCGTCTCGACGGCGGATTTCTTCTATTGGGGCTCGCTGTAGCAATACTCTCCGTGATTTACCTTTCAAGAAAGTCTGCACGAACAGATCCACTACGAAATGAATTTGAAATGGAAATACCAAAGGAATCAAAAGTCGGTAAATCAGTTTTTTTATTTATGATGGGACTGATCTTATTGTTGGGTGGTGCATATCTGCTAGTGGAATGTGCCGTCATTGTTGCCAAACACTTTGGCCTGAGCGATTTGGTGATTGGTCTGACAATTATTGCTGTCGGTACCAGCCTGCCTGAACTAGCCGCATCAATGACTGCCATTAAAAAGAATGAGCCTGACATCGCGATTGGCAATGTGATTGGATCAAATATGTATAATATGCTCGCAGTCATTGGTATTCCAGGCATGATCCACGCCTCAGATTTTGACAGTCGTGTCTTACTCCGCGATTTCCCCATCATGATTGGAATGACCTTGCTCATGGGATGGATGGTTTTTATCCACGGCGCCGGTAAATTTGATCGCGTTGAAGGGGCCACATTATTTCTCTGTTTCATCGCATACCAATATTGGCTGTTTAACGGTTAGAATAAAGCAATGACGAAAAAACATACAAAACAGGAACAGGAAAAATTGCTGGCACTCGGGCGTGCCGTGATTAGCACCGAAACCGAGGGACTGGAAAACCTGCTTGAACGCATCGATGAAAATTTTGTTCAGGCGTGCCTTTATATCCTCGACTGCAAGGGCAGGGTAGTTGTACTCGGCATGGGCAAATCTGGACATATTGGAAGTAAAATCGCAGCAACACTTTCCAGTACAGGGTCACCTGCATTTTTTGTTCATCCCGGAGAAGCGAGTCATGGGGATCTCGGTATGATCAAAGATGATGACGTTGTACTGGCGCTCTCAAACTCCGGTGAAACGGATGAAATAATCACCTTGTTACCGGTCATTAAACGCCTTGGTGTACCTCTGATAACACTGACGGGCAACGCGGATTCCATGTTAGCAAAAACAGCTTCCGTCAATATTGATGTGGGTGTAGAAAAAGAAGCCTGTCCTCTCGGTTTAACACCTACCGCCAGTACAACGGCGGCCCTCGCCATGGGTGATGCCCTGGCAATTGCACTACTTGAGGCTCGCGGATTCGGGGCAGAAGATTTTGCCATTGCACACCCGGGGGGCATGCTGGGCAGACGCTTGTTATTGCATGTAGGTGACATCATGCATAGTGGCGAGGAATTACCCGCAGTCCTGGAAGATACCCTGCTCAGCGAGACTCTGCTGGTCATGACCCAGATGGGTCTTGGTTCAGCTGCCATTATCGACGAGGAAAACTGTGTGCTCGGTATCTTTACTGATGGTGATCTCAGGCGGGCACTTGATAACAATATTGATGTCCACAAGACAGTAGTAAGCAAGGTGATGACACGCAATTGTAAGTCCATCAATAAGGATTGCCTGGCTGCGGAAGCACTGGCCATCATGGAAGACAGTCGCATAAACGCATTGCCTGTAGTCAATGCCGAAAACAAGCTAATTGGCCTGTTAAACATGCATGACTTATTGAGAGCGAGAGTCGTCTGAATATGGTTGAAACTTTAAATAAAGAGATCCTGAGCAAGGCTAAACAAATAGAACTGGTCATCTTTGACGTTGATGGTGTGCTGACTGACGGCGGACTCATACTGGGCGAAAGCGGCAATGAATATAAGGTTTTTCACTCTCGCGACGGTATGGGTCTTGTCATGCTGCGCGAGAGCGGGTGCCATGTCGCTGTTATCTCTGGGCGCTCTTCAGGCATTGTTTCAGAACGCATGACAGCGCTTGGTATTGAACATGTCTACCAGGGTCAAAATGACAAAGGCAAGGCACTCGAAGGCTTACTTGACAAACTCAGCATTGATGCAAAAGCAACGGCCTATGTGGGTGATGACTTGATTGATTTACCTGCCATGCGTCGTGTCGGCCTTGCTATTGCAGTTGCCGATGCACATGCACTGGTCATTGAACGAGCGCACTGGACAACCAAAGAAAATGGCGGCCGCGGTGCAGCCAGGGAAGTTTGTGAACTAATCATGCATGCGAGAGGAACTCTTGATTCGCAAATTCAACATTTTCTTGATGATTAATGTACTTGTGATCATGCCATGGTAAACACTAATAGACGCTCTATATAATTGTCTGTTTAATCTATGACCCCACTGCGCTGGAAAGTCTTCTTTGCCCTGAGTTTGCTCGCACTAGGCAGTGCCTGGTTACTGAACCGAATAACTGACACCGAGTCTATTGAGATATCAGTACTACGCCACGATCCTGATACTTACATGCATGACCTGATTACATTAACCATGAATCAGGATGGCACACCAAAAAATAAACTTTATGCAGATTATATGGCGCATTATCCTGATGACAATACAACGGAACTCATCAACCCAAAACTGGAAATATTTCGCCCAGGCAAGCCGCCAACAATAATTACTGCGGAGAAAGGCTGGGTTACAGAAGACAATGAGGTTATCCTGCTCAGCGGCAATACAAGATTACTCCAGCTAAACAGTGAAGGTGACAGGGAACTGGAAATTATTACCAGCGATGTTCGTGTGCTGATGGATCAGGAATACGCGGAAACAGATAAACAAGCAACTATATTTGCTAAAAAGACAATAATAAAATCAACCGGTATGAATGCATACTTTGGCGAAGACAGACTAGAGTTATTACACAATGTATATACAAAGATTTTACCCTGAATTATGCACAATAAGTCGCAGTATATTGTTGCTGTTCATCAGCCTTTTTTTTACTGCGGATACATGGGCTCTGTCAACAGACAAGGACCAGCCCATAGAAATAGAAGCAGATTATGCTGATCTTGATAACGAAAAAGGCGTGACGATCTATCGCGGCAATGTCGTATTAACTCAGGGCACTGTTCGCATGACGGGCGACACCATGACTGTCTATTTTAAGGATGGCGATCTGGACACCCTGATCATGGAAGGCAAGCCGGCGCGATACCGACAGCTCCCAGATGACAGTAAAATATACGATGAGGCCGAAGCACTAAGAATGGAATACTACGAACTTAAAAGTCTGGTTATTCTTATCGACAAGGCCTCTTTCAAACAGGAAGGGTTAAGTTTCAGTGGTAACAGGATTGAATATGACACAGAAAACAGCAGAGTTAAGGCCAGAGGCAGCGTCAAACAACCCAGTGGTGAGCGTGTCAAAATTATCCTCAAGCCCAAAAAGAAGAAAGAATAATTTTATATGAGTGTTCTGTCAGTTAGACATCTCAGTAAATCCTACCGCTCCAGACAGGTTGTTAAAGATGTAAGCTTGACTATTCATGGCGGTGAAATTGTCGGTTTGCTTGGGCCAAATGGAGCAGGGAAAACGACCAGCTTTCATATGATTGTCGGTCTGATTAATTCTGATGATGGCACGATCCATATAAATAACCGCGAGATAAGTAAATTACCCATGGATCAAAGATCACATCTCGGGCTTGGCTACCTCCCCCAGGAAGCATCAATCTTTCGCAAGCTGACTGTTGAAGAAAATATCATGGCTATCCTGCAAACAAGACCGAACTTAAGCGAAAACAGGGCAAAGCAACGGCTTGAAAACCTGTTACGAGAATTTCACATCACACACCTTCGTGATCATATCGGGATGAGCCTGTCCGGTGGTGAACGCAGGCGCGTAGAAATTGCTAGATCATTAGCGACAGAGCCCCGCTTCTTACTGCTTGACGAACCCTTTGCCGGTATCGACCCTATCTCGGTAAATGATATTCAAAGAATCACCCGTTACCTTAGTCATCATGGTATCGGTATCCTCATCACCGACCACAGTGTGCGCGAAACATTAGCCAGCTGTGATCGTGCCTACATCGTTAATGATGGACGTATTATTGCTGAAGGCACTCCGAACGAAATACTTGCAAATGAGCAAGTCAGAAAAGTCTACCTGGGTGATAATTTTAGTTTATAGCCCCCGCGTTATTAGTTACTGCAAATATTGTTCCAATTTAGCTTCAAAGCGATATTTTGGGTTAAACTTAGAGTATGAAACCCTCACTTCAACTAAAGATTGGCCAGAGTCTAACCATGACACCCCAGTTGCAACAGGCGATTCGCCTGTTGCAACTGTCGAGCATGGAATTACAGGTCGAAATTCAGGAAGCACTTGAATCCAACATGATGCTGGAGTCAGTTGAGGATGTCCCTGAAGACCCTGCTGATAACGATAAAGCAGTAGAAAATGCCCTACCAGTAGAAAATGTTCTGGATGAACCACAGGACATAACCCCTTCGACTGAACCGGAAAATATTCCTGATGAGCTAGCCGTTGATAGTGCCTGGGAAGATACCTATGAAAGCAGCGTAAGTATTTCCCATCAATACGAAGGAACATCATTTAATTTCGAAAATCAAAATAGCAATAACGAAACACTGGGCGAACATTTACTTTGGCAATTAAACCTCTCTCCAATCAGTGATACGGATAGGGTGATCGCCATCACAATCATTGATGCCCTGGATGATGATGGCTATTTAAACTGCGATCTCGACGAAATTCATTTTTCTTTAGGTGAAGAACTAGGCAATGAGGAGACGAAGAGCACAGAGACGGAGAGTGAAGAAACGAAGGATGAAGAAACGGAAATTGGTCTGGATGAAATTGAGGCTGTTTTACACATGATCCAGGCAATGGAGCCCACTGGGGTTGGTGCCAGAGATTTGCAAGAGTGCCTGATACTGCAACTCCGCCAATGCGACAAGGACACTCCTTCCCTGGCCCTGGCCACCGAGCTTGTGTCAAAGCATCTGGATTTACTTGCCAGTAGAGATTTCAACCAGCTCATGAGGCGGCTTAGAGTGGACCAGAAAGAACTACAGGACGTTATCGCCTTAATCCAGTCGATGAATCCGCGCCCGGGGGGACAAATACATAAAACCCACTCAGAATACATTACCCCTGATGTTTATGTGAAAAAGGTTAAGGGGCGCTGGAGGGTCGCACTCAATACGGAATTGATGCCACAATTAAGGGTAAATTCCAGTTATGCTGGTATGATACGCAGAGCAGACAAAAGTGAAGACAATGTGTCTCTGAAAGCTCACTTACAAGAAGCCAGGTGGTTTATCAAGAGCCTGCAAAGCAGAAGCGAAACTTTGTTACGTGTGGCCACATGTATCGTTGAACGGCAACGTGCCTTTCTTGAATACGGGGAGGAGGCCATGAAACCGATGGTTTTGCATGATGTTGCTGAGACACTGGGCATGCATGAATCAACCATTTCAAGGGTCACAACACGTAAATATATGCATACATCACGAGGCATATTCGAGCTCAAATATTTTTTCTCAAGCCACTTGAGTACAAGCCACGGTGGGGAAGCATCATCAACAGCAATTCGCGCGCTCATCAAAAAATTAATTGGCGTCGAAACACCCAAAAAGCCGTTAAGTGATAGTAAAATTTCATCACTATTATCAGAACAGGGGATAAAAATCGCCCGTAGAACGGTGGCTAAATATAGAGAGGCAATGGCAATCCCACCATCTAATGAAAGAAAACGGCTTGCCTGATATCACTATAATAACGATTACTACAAAGCGCAGGAGTTAAAAATGCAAATCAACATTACTGGTCATCATGTAGATATAACGTCCGCTCTACGGGCATATGTAGAAGATAAATTTGAACGTCTTGAAAGGCATTTCGATAACATGACTAATGCCCATGTCATCCTCGGAATAGAAAAAGAAAGGCAAAAGGCAGAAGCGACTATTCATGTCAGCAGAGGAAATATTTACGCAGACTCAGAGGATGAAAATATGTATGCGGCCATCGACAGCCTGACGGATAAGCTTGATCGTCAAATCAAGAAACATAAGGAAAAACTGAAGGATCACCATCGCGGCGAAAGCCATAAAAATAAGGAAACAGTTTAGGGTGACTCAAACTGATATTCAGACACAAAAACAACACAAGCTATTATGCAAATATCAGAAATACTCTCTTCTGAAAGTGTCCTTTGTGCTAAAGCCTTATTGAGCAAAAAAACGACACTGGAGGAATTATCAAAACTTATCGCTGACACTGATACTTCACTTAACTATACCGAAGTTTTTGATTGTCTGCTTGCCAGAGAGAAATTGGGAAGTACGGGCCTTGGTCATGGTGTCGCAATACCACATGGCAGGCTTAAAGGAGGCAAAAAAACCATCGCCGCCTTTATCCAGTTACAGCACGGTATTGATTATGATGCTGTGGATCAGGCTCCTGTCGATCTTTTCTTTGCACTGCTTGTGCCGGAAGATTCAACCGATGAGCATTTACAAACCCTGTCTCACCTAGCCGAAATGTTTAGTAACACTGAGATACTTGACCAACTAAGGTCGGAAACAACAACCGATGGAATACATAAAATACTTATAGGGTAACCATTATGCCAGACATGGTCAGTCAAATTACGGTAAAAGAACTCTTTGACAGTCACTCTGACAAATTTGGAATGAAATGGATAGCCGGGCAGCAAGGCGGCGCGAATATTATCCTTCCCGAAGAATCAAAGGATACCCACACAACAGGCAAGGGCACGAAGAGAAAGAAGGTCTCTTCCAAAAGAAAGACAACAGAAAGTAGATCACTGGTTGGTTATCTGAACCTGATCCACCCACACCAGATTCAAATTCTTGGTGGTACAGAACTAAAATACTTTGAAGGCCTTAGAAGTATTTCAAAACAGGACGCCATTCGCCAGTTATTTATGCCTGATCCAGCATGTATTGTTGTTTCTAACAACAATGCCGTGCCCACCTTTCTGAAGAAAAAATGTAACGAACACAGTGTTCCACTTTTCAGCTCCCCTTTGACCAGTAATAAACTCACTGACTCATTACATTATTACCTGAGCCATTTATTTGCAGATGTTTTAACACTCCATGGTGTTTATCTGGAAGTTCATGCAATCGGCGTGTTGCTAACAGGACCAAGTGGCGTAGGCAAAAGTGAACTAGCGCTGGAACTGATTACCCGCGGACATCGCCTGGTGGCTGATGATGCTCCGCAATTCTCCCGTGTTGCACCAGACATCATCAATGGCACTTGCCCGGCTGCACTACAGGACTTTCTTGAAGTTAGGGGACTCGGTCTTATCAATGTTCGTGCGCTGTTTGGTGATAGCGCAATCAAGATCAACAAATATCTGCGGCTAATCATCAGGCTGGAGCCTTTAAGCAAGGAAAGCATTAAACAAATCGACCGACTGGAAGGTAGTTACGCCACACAGACCATCCTTGATCTAGAAATACCGGAGATCACCTTACCTGTAGCACCAGGCAGAAACCTTGCTGTTTTGCTGGAATGTGCCGCAAGAAACCACATGTTACGTATGAGTGGCTATAACGCTTCCGAAGAATTTACAGAAAGACAACGGCACATAATTGCCCAGAACAAAAAAACAAGGTAAAAACCAGGATAAAAAATAATGCCAAAAAAAAAGCAACGGCTTATTGTTATCAGCGGCCTGTCGGGTGCCGGGAAAACTGTTGCCTTACACACCCTTGAAGATTCAGGATTCTATTGCATAGATAATCTACCACTTGGCCTTCTATATGAATTTGGCAATCAGCTCTGTGAACCAGCAAGCAACCCGGCAGAAGAAATTGCTATCGGTATTGATGCCAGAAATCCCGAACACTTGATCTCCACCTTGCCTGAATCGATAGATCTGCTAAAGCAACAAAACCTGTCGGTTGAATTAATCTATATAGAGGCCAATGATAATGTTTTAACAGAAAGATATAGTGAAACAAGGCGCAAACACCCGCTTTCATCAGATTCTGTTTCCCTGACAGAGGCCATAGATAAAGAACGCAAGATTTTGGATTATCTTTCTGAAAGTGCAGACTTGCGCATCGATACCAGTCAGTTGTCCATGCATGGATTACGTGATCTTGTCCGGGATCAAATTGTAAATCATCCTGCAGAAACACTATCTATGCAGTTTGTTTCTTTTGGTTACAAACATGGAATTCCCCGAGATGCTGATTTTGTTTTTGATGTACGTTGCCTGCCGAATCCTTATTGGGAAGAAAATCTTCGGCTGTTGACCGGCAAGGATCGCCCAGTAATCGACTTTCTCGAAAAACAAAGTCTGGCAAAAGACTTATTTACACAATTAAAAGATTTTATTAGCTACTGGACGCCGCATTTTGAAGCCAGTAATCGTATCTACCTTTGCTTTGCCATTGGCTGTACCGGGGGGCAACATAGGTCCGTTTATTTGGCAGAAAAGCTAGCCGGCTGCTTTCGGCAACAGGATAAACACGTCATTGTTAATCACAGAGATATATAGGGTCTGATTTTAAGGGAGAGAGTTTTTTGAGCGTTGGTGTTTTGATTATCAGTCATGATGGAATAGGACCTGCATTGCTTGGCACCGCAGTGTTGATGCTGGATGGATGTCCTTTGCAAACAAAGCTCTTAACAACTTCCCGGGATGTCGATCCGGATCAACTGATGGAGGATGCTGTTGAACAGATAACAACACTTGATACAGGGGATGGTGTGTTGATATTAACAGACCTGTATGGATCGACACCTAGCAATATTGCTCAAAAATTAATTACACAAAAACACGTACATGTTGTTTCCGGCTTAAATCTTTCCATGCTTATTCGTGTGCTAAATTATCCACAATTACCTCTCCTGGAACTATCGGAAAAGGCAGTGAGCGGAGGGAAGGACGGTATTATATGGATAAGATCAGAATAATTTTTATGCCAAGTAGAACAATAACCATCATCAATAAGCTTGGACTGCATGCACGTGCTGCAGCCAAGTTTGTCCAGCTTGCATCCAGCTTCAGCTGTGAAATAAATATTAAACACGGGAACAGGGAAGTCAGCGGGAAAAGCATTATGGGTGTGATGATGTTGGCGGCCGGCATGGGCACAGAAATTGAAATCATTGCGAATGGCGCAGATGAGAAACGGGCCCTGGACGCATTAGAAAATCTGATGCTGGATCGTTTTGGAGAAAACGAATGACAATTGCTTTGCACGGGATGGGAGTGTCAAGAGGTATTGCCATCGGCAAGGTCCATATCGTCAAACGTGATCAGCTTGATATTCGTAAATACAGCATAAAGCAGCATCTAATTGATGATGAAATAAAACGTTTTGAGAATGCCGTTACCAATGCACGACAACAACTCAGGGCGATTCGCGAACACATCCCTGAATCTACCAGTGCAGATATAGAAGGTTTTATCGACACGCACCTTCTCATGTTGGGTGACGTTGCCTTGACTGAAGAACCAATGCGCTTGATTAAAGAGCTTGCCTGTAACGCTGAGTGGGCACTTAAACTTCAACGAGATGCACTGGTTGTTGTATTTGATGAAATGGATGACGCCTATTTGCGCACGCGCAAAGATGATGTGGATTATGTGGTCAACCACATACAGCGTTTGCTGCTCAACCAAACCCCATTACAACACGAAAAGCCTGATCAGAAACTGTCTGGATATATTGTCATGGCCAATGATTTGACACCTGCCGATACGGTGCTTATGCAACACCATGGCATTGCCGCCTTTGCGACTGAATCTGGTGGGCCAACTTCACACACCGCAATTCTGGCTCGGAGTCTCGGTATTCCAGCTATCGTCGGTTTGCAAAACGCGTTACGTTACATTAAGGAAGATGATGAACTTATTCTGGATGGTGTGCGCGGCATTATTCTGGTCGACCCAGACAGGCATGCACTGTCAGACTATCATCGTTTACAAAAAGAAGAGAGGCGCTACTACACCAAACTTGGCAAGCTTAAAAACAAACCTGCTGTAACCATTGACGGCGTCCTTGTTGACCTACAAGCAAATATTGAGTTGCCAAAAGACTTCGAAACCGTTGTTGAAGTTGGTGCCCAGGGTGTTGGTCTGTATCGTACTGAATTCCTTTACATGAACAGGGAGTCGCCTCCTGATGAGGAAGAGCACTATGTAGCATATACTAAAGTCATCGAAGTGCTCAACGGCTTACCGTTAACGATTCGCACCCTTGATCTGGGTGCAGATAAACAGGTTGATGGCGGAAGACAGAGCGGACCGGTTATAAACAACCCGGCGCTTGGCTTGCGGGCGATTAGATTATGTTTGAAAGAGCCTGCCTTGTTTCTTCCACAACTGCGCGCCATCATTCGTGCCTCTGTTCATGGACCAGTTCGCATCATGATCCCCATGCTTTCCAACATTCACGAGATGCAACAAGTTTTACAAATGATCGAAGACATTAAAAAAGAACTTGATGTGCTTGCCATCCCTTATGATCATGAACTGCAGATTGGTGGCATGATTGAAGTACCTGCTGCTGCTGTCTGTGCAGACATCTTTGCACAACAACTTGATTTCCTCTCTATTGGTACCAACGATTTGATTCAGTACACTATGGCCATTGACCGCGTCAATGATGAGGTCAACTATTTATATGATCCACTCAACCCGGCAGTGTTGCGATTGATTCACACAACAATCAAAGCGGGGGAAAAAGAAACCATTCCCGTTGCAATGTGCGGGGAAATGGCGGGTGAAACAAAGTATACGCGTCTCTTACTAGGGCTTGGCCTGCGCGTGTTTAGTGTGCATCCAGCGACTTTGCTGGAAGTTAAGCAAATCGTCATTGACAGTAATATCGGCGATCTGGAAGCACTGGCAAAAAAAGCATTAAAAGCCAAAAGCGGGATTGAAGTGGCCAACATCATGCGCAAAGGCGAAGTCTAAAGCAGAAACAAATGCCTTAAAAAGCCCTGTTACATCAATCTAATAAATTGCCTAGTTAGAGTAAATTCCACTGCCTATTCTTTTTTCTGACTGTTACACTTGTGTCACACCTCAGGACATGAATCATGAATGATCTGACACAACAGGACGCAACCCAGAATAATTCCCTGGATACCCTGTCACAACTGCATGAGTTGCTTGTAAGCAAGTCGCTTGATCGCGTCAGTGATTTGTTGACTGAGATGCATCCTGCAGAGATTGCAGATTTTCTTGAATGTTTGCCAGGCAAATCCCGTAAAAAAATATGGGGCCTTATTAGTGTAGACAGAGAAGGCGATGTGCTTGCCCACCTGCAGGATGCAGTCCGTAGTGAACTGCTCGAACATATGCAGCCTCAGGAGGTTGCTGAGGCAACCAAAGATCTGGAAACCGATGATGTCGCCGACATCATTCAGGATCTGCCGGAAGGTGTTCAAGACAGTGTTTTACTTTCCATGGGCGAACAAAACCGGTTACGACTGGCTTCAGTATTATCTTACCCTGAAGATACGGCTGGCGGGTTGATGAATACTGATGTGATTCCTATCCGTGCTGATGTAACGCTGGATGTGGTCACGCGTTACCTAAGGCGCGTGGAAAATATCCCGGAAAAAACAGATAACCTGATGGTGGTAGATAGAGAAAATCAGTATTTAGGTGCGCTTTCTGTGATTGATATCCTGATCGGCGATCCCGAAGCGAGTGTGGGGGAATTGATGAAAGAAGAGTCTGGCATCTCTGCCGATCTCTCCGCCAGTGAAGTTGCCAAGGTATTCGAACAACGCGATCTGGTCTCTGCAGCTGTGGTCAATGGAAACGGCATACTACTTGGACGTATTACTGTAGATGACGTTGTAGATGTAATTCAGGAGGAAGCAGAACACGCCGTAAGAAGTATGGCCGGCCTGGGTGATGATGATATGTTCGCGCCGATATTCACCAGTACCAAACGCCGGGCAGTATGGCTTGGTATTAATCTGGCTACAGCCTTTCTTGGAGCCGCGGTCATTGGTCGTTTTGAGGACACCATTCAGCAACTTGTCGCGCTTGCCGTGCTCATGCCTATTGTTGCTGGCATGGGCGGCGTTGCCGGCAGCCAGACGCTAACCATTGCGATACGCGGTATCGCGCTGGGCCATTTAAGCAAAAGTAACGCCATGGCTTTAATGTTAAAAGAGAGTGCGGTTGGTTTACTAAATGGCTTGATGTGGGCATGTGTGGTTTCTGTCATTGTTGTGTTCTGGTTTGATGACACTTCTCTCGGATTTATTATTGGCCTGGCCATGATGATCAATCTCATTGTTGCAGCGTTTGCGGGGGCAGTGATCCCGATGGGACTGAATCGGTATGGCATTGATCCGGCGATTGCCGGGGGTGTATTGTTGACGACGGTAACGGATGTAGTTGGGTTTATGACTTTTCTTGGATTGGCT
>Ga0209980_10001396_pt1 | contig 13276 bp, 12 predicted proteins | sample CR02metaG_FD_183611 | JGI IMG/M metagenome (GOLD analysis project Ga0209980, IMG submission 183611) | Deep subsurface microbial communities from Mariana Trench to uncover new lineages of life (NeLLi) - CR02 metaG (SPAdes) (version 2) | ecosystem: Environmental > Aquatic > Marine > Ocean trench... | reverse complement strand
AGGCCGATGTTGCCGGCTGCCTCAACGGCCTTACCGGCGGAGCGCAGCAAATGGGTTATAAACGCTGTGGTCGTCGTCTTGCCGTTGGTTCCGGTCACCACTACGAGATTGACACCCGTGAGAGCCCGCGCCGCGATATCCAACTCGGCGACTATCTCCACGCCGGCGCCACGAGCTGCAGTCAACGGAGGGGCGTTCGGGGGGACCCCCGGAGACACGATGACTGCGGCACTGGAGCGGATCCGTTGCAGGTCGTGGAAGCCCAGGTCGACAGCCACAGACTTGGCACCCAGCGCCTCAGCCGCACCGGCCAATTGTGCTCGATCGTCGGCATCTGACGCGTAGACCCGCACGCCATGATCTGCCAGCCATTCGCTGACGGCTACTCCCGTGCGGCCGAGTCCCACGACGGCCACTTCGTTCGTCAGCCAATCCGGCGGAATCAGCGGATCTTCAACGTCGCCAAGGCGAGAAGCGCACAAAAGATTCCCAAGATGTAGAAGCGAGTAACGATCAATGGTTCGGCCCAGCCGCTCTTTTCAAAATGGTGATGCAGTGGCGCCATGCGGAACACCCTGTGCTCTCGGGCGTACTCCGCACCGTAGCGTCGTTTACGGTATTTGAACACTCCGGTCTGGAGAATCACAGACACGGTTTCAGCCACGAACACACCACCCACTATCAAGAGGAGAAACTCCGACTTCAGCAGGATCGCAACGGTTCCCAACGCTCCACCGACAGCCAGACTTCCGGTATCCCCCATGAATACTTCAGCCGGGTAGGAATTGAACCACAGGAATCCCAGACATGCACCCGCCAGGGCCGTACAAAAGATCGTGAGTTCTCCCGAATTGACCAAATAGAAGATGTTGAGATACGCGGATGTGTCGATCCGGCCGATGACGTACGCGAAGACGGCGAACGTACTTGCTGCGATCATGGCAAGCCCCGCCGCCAGCCCGTCGAGTCCATCTGTGAGGTTTACGGCGTTACTCGTTCCTGCCGTCACCAACGCCACGAACGCGACGAATACCGGCACCGGCAGCACGATGAGCACCCACTTGAAGAACGGCAAGGTTATGGCATTGGCGTAGGGGAGGTTCGGCGCCATGGGCCATACCAGGAGATATATCCCGAGCGCGACCCCGAACGTGATCTGCCCTACGAGCTTGTACCTTGCCACCAGGCCACGGGGCTTGCCCTGGATGATCTTGAGGTAGTCGTCGATAAAGCCGATCACCCCCGTCCACAACGTGGCGATCATCGCGACGATCACGTACCGATTGTCCAGTCGCGCCCAGAGAAGCGTTGGTACGATCGTGCACAGCAGAATTATCACCCCACCCATCGTGGGCGTCCCGACCTTCGACTGGTGAGACGTCGGTCCGTCTGCCCGGATGATCTGCCCCACTTTGCGCAATCGGAGCTTACGGATGATGGGCGGGGCCACGACGAACGTCAACAGAATGGCGGTGGCGGCGGCGCCGGCGGCTCGAAACGTGATGTATTGAAAGACCCTGAGTGCGCCGAAATACTCTTGAAGCGGGTACAGCAAATGATAGAGCACTAGGCCTAGTTTCCTCCTGTCAGCAACGGAATGACCCGCTCCAGTCCCACACCGCGGGACGCCTTCACCAGCACGAATTCGTTCCCAGCCAAACGGCCCCGCAACACACTACCCAATTCCTCCACGTCGCGCGACGTCACCAGCCGGTCGCCGGGGACGCCCAGGGTTTCGAACGCGTCGATGAAGTCACCGGTGGCACCTATCAGTTTCGGATTCTGCCGCAGGATCGCCTCAGCCGATTCGAGATGGAGCTGGGACGAATGCTCGCCGAGTTCCAGCATCGAACCAACCACGGCGACGAAGGGCCGGCCGGCACGCATGTCGGCTGCCGTTTCCAGCGACGCCCTCATCGATTCCGGATTCGCGTTGTAGGAATCGTTGAGAATGACGCCCCCGCCCCTGCCCCACCGTACGACCTCACACCTACCGGCGGGAAGGCTCACCTCTTCCAGAGCACGTGCGACACGAGTGAGATCCAGATTGAGTTCCACAGCTACTGCCAGCGCGATCGCGGCGTTCTCGACCTGGCGTCTACCCACCAGGGGCAGTTCAACGCGCTGGCCTCTGAACGTGAGCGTCACTCTCCCATCCTCAGCCACCGTCCATTCATCGGGTGCGACTTCGGCCTTGCCACCGGTGCCTGCCGAAATCACGCGGTGGGCACTCCTAGCGGCCTCTTCGAACAATCCCTCCGGGCGCGTTCCCACTACGGCCACCGGAGCATCGCGTACTAGAGATACTTTTTCTGCCAGCACCGCTTCGAGCGATCCAAAACCGGCTAGGTGACCCGCCGACACGTTGGTCACGACTGCCACCGTCGGCTCTATGATGCCTCGTAGCCGTTCGATCTCACCGACGGCGTTGGCACCGGCTTCCAACACGAGTGCTTCGGTGTCGTCAGGTGCGGTGAGAATCGCCCGGGGAACTCCGATGAGGTTGTTTAAGTTGGCGAGGGTGGCGTGCACCTTCCAACGCGTGCCAAGGACCTTCGCCAGCATTTCCTTGGTAGCGGTCTTGCCGTTCGTTCCTGTCACGGCAATCACCGGCCCCGGCACTTCCCTGCGTCGCGCGCGGGCGAGCAGGCCGAGGGCCACGAGCGGGTCGTCCACCTCGAACTGCTCCATTCCGTCCAGATGCGGCGACCCCCGGCGCACCACAGCACCAGTGGCACCCGCCTCCCGGGCCGCCTCGAGAAAGTCATGCCCGTCGAAGTGCTCTCCGGTCAACGCAACGAAAAGAGCCTCCCGCTCTAGTGTGCGAGTATCGGTGCTGACCTCGGAAAACGACCGGTCGCTACCCGAATCGGTATTCAGAACGGCTGCGACCCTCTCACCGGTCCAGATCACGACGACGCTTGCCCACCGAGCACGTCGCGCACGATTTCACGCTCGTCAAACGGTGACCGCTCGGTGCCGATCACTTGATAGGTTTCGTGACCCTTTCCTGCCAGCAAGAGGCAGTCGCCGCCCTGGAGCAGCTCAATGGCCCGCTGGATGGCCTCGCGGCGGTTGGTGATTCTCATATGAGCCCGCCCTGCCATTCCTGTCACAATATCGTCGATGATTTTGTCCGGATCCTCGGTTCGAGGATTATCGGAAGTGACGATGGCGACATCGGCATCCGCCGCCGCGATCCCACCCATCACCCCACGTTTCTGACGATCGCGATCACCACCACACCCGAATAACACGATCAGGCGACCGGTGGTCAGCGGTCGAGCGGCCCCGATGGCACGTCGCAAGGCGTCGGGCGTGTGCGCATAATCGCGGAGGATCAGGAACCGCTCTGAATAGAGCCGCTCCATTCGTCCGGCCACCTGGGGTGCGTCCACCAGTCGTGCAACGATCTCATCAGGGGACAGATCCAACGTCCACGCTGCCGCCGCTGCCGCCAACGAGTTACTCACGTTGAAACCGCCCAACAACGGCGTGTGTGTAGAGAAAGATTGGTCGCCAAAGCAGATCCGCAAGCTCGTCCCATCGGCCTTGAATCGCACCTCGTCACCGCGCACAGTTGCTCCGGCTCGCGTTCCATACGAGACGCTGCGGCGACCTTCCGGAACACTTAGCCTGGTCCACGACGGTTCGTCGGCGTTGAATATGACGCTGCCGTCCTCGCGCACGAGGTCGACCAATCTGTGTTTGGCCTGAAAGTACTCTTCGAACGTCGCGTGATAGTCGAGATGGTCGTGGGTGAGATTGGTGAACACTACTGATACGAAGGTCAAAGCGTCTACCCGGTGTTGGTGCAGGGCGTGCGACGAGACCTCCATTGCCAGCTGCGTCACGCCTCGGGCCCGCAAACGCTGCAGTGTCTCTTGCAGCCGAACCGGACCGGGGGTGGTAAGACCTTCCTCGCAAACCGCCGCTCCCTTTCCGTCAAACGCACCCAAGGTCCCGACGGAGCCTGTGTTCCCTCCCTCATTCAGCAAATGTCGAACCAACGCCACAGTGGTAGATTTTCCATTTGTCCCCGTCACCCCGACGATGTCGAGTTCCTCCCCGGGTTGCCCGAACCACTCCGCCGCTGCCAACGCGACGGCTACCCGACTGTCTCGAACCACGATTTGTGGGATGGGCAAATCGCTCCGACGCGAGACCAGTACCGCCACCGCGCCACGGGATACAGCATCGGGTATGTAATCGTGGCCGTCTTGGGCCGTTCCCTCGATGGCACAAAAAAGCCATCCGGGAGCAACACGACGAGAGTCATCCGTCATCCCCTCGATCGTCAGAGGCGGAGAGTCCGGGAGCTCGACGACAAGCCCAGCGCGCTCGAGCGATCGAACGATACCTTCATAGACAGTCACCGGTTGACGTGCCCTTCCTCGCCAACCAGCGTGATCAACTCGCCGTCCGATACTGGCGTGCCCGGAGCCGGGAGGATGGATCTGATCGGCCCTCGGCCCTCGAGCCGCACCCGCAGACCCATTTGGTGCAACCGGCGAGCGGCTCTGCGGAACGAAAGTCCGAGAACATCCGGTACGCGGCGTTCCAACTCTACATTCGCTTTCGGTTTGCTCGGCCACGCCACCACATACGGAACCACGCCATCCTGGAACACGGGCCGGGGCAGAGGACTCGACGACACACCTTGCATTCGGGCCGGGTCCAGAGCACTCGTCTGAGCGGCGAGGACCTGCTCCAGCACGGAACGGGTCAATGGAGCCGCACTGGTTCTGGCAAACCCACCTCTCGGATCATCGAGCTTCACGACGATCACGAGCTGAGGATCGTCCGCCGGGAACATCGAGACGAAGCTCGCCGTGGTGGATCCGGGAATGTAGCCGTCCGGGCCGGCACGCCTTGCGGTGCCTGTCTTGCCGGCCACTTCATAACGCACCAGAGCGGCGGTGGAACCGGTGCCGTCCTCCTCTACTACGCCTCGAAGCATCGACCGCAACTCACGTGCAACCGCAGCACTCATCACCCGGCGCACCGGCTCCGGACGGTGGCGATATACCTCTTCCCCGTCTGGAGAACGCACACTGCTCACCAGTGTTGGATGTAGCAGTATTCCGTCATTCGCGATGGCCGCATACGCGTACGCCAATTGGAGCATCGTCACGGCCACCTCGTATCCAAACGACAGACTCGCTGCACTCCACTGCGTCCAGCGCGACGGCTTGTGTAGAATACCAGGAGACTCCACCGGGAACTCAACGCCCGTGGGTGTCCCCAAGCCAAAATCTCTCAATTGTTCGAACTGCTGCTCGCGCGTCAGGCGAGACGCGAATTTTACGATACCTATGTTGCTCGACCTTCGGATGACATCGCGCAAGGTCATCCAGCCTTCGGGCGTTTCGTCTTCGATCACCCTGCTCCCGATAGTGTACCGTCCTTCCTCACCCCATACGGTGTCGTTCCGGCCCACCAGTTCATGCTCGAGCAGCGCTGCGGCTGCAAACAACTTGGCTGTGGACCCCGGCTCGAACACCGATGTGAACACGCTGGCGGGGGCACTGCCATCCGCCCGGCGGGAGGCCACCGCGAGCAACTCCCCGGTCTCGGGGTCCATGACCACCACGTCGCCGGCAATAGCGTCGAGTCGATCGATGGCCTCCGCCAAGCTCTGCTCCACGATATCCTGCAGTTCCGCATCGATGGTGAGGAACACGTCGTGGCCTGGAACGGGAAACGCGTCGAGTCGGGAGGGCGATTCGTAGCGCCGACCGAACTGGTCGCGCAGCACAACTGCGCTCCCGGGCCGTCCCATGAGGAGTGTGTCTAGTACACGCTCGATTCCGCTCGCGGGCCTTCCCGGCGCCGCCGGCCGGCCCAGGACTGCCCGGGCAAAGTCTGGGTTGGGATAAAAGCGGGTCAGTTCGGAGGTGAGGTGCACACCTCTGATTTCGCGCAGGGGCGCGACTTGATCGGAACTGAACGGGCCGTGGAAATACGCATACTTACGGCGAAACTGCTGTTTGATCCGCTGAGTCGACAGGCCGAGATGCTGGGCGATGGCCTCCACGGCGGTAGTCGTGTCGCGCAGCTCTCCCGGGGCCACACCTACGTGAAACGTCGTCTGCGTCAGGGCCAGCGGCACACCGTTGCGATCGTAGATGGCCCCCCGCGGTGCCGGCAACTCGACTCGTTCGGTGCGTTGCGACCGCGCCGTGTCTTCGTAGAAGGCACCCTTGACGATCTGAATGTGAGCTGCCCGGGCCACGAGGACGACGACGGCCACGGCGAACCCCACCCGCACCGCTTGCAAACGAAGCGCAGCTTTCGGCACTTCAGTGTCCCTCCCTGCTTGGCACCTGCAGGATGATGATCTCGCTGTCTGCAGGCAAGCGAAGCCCCAGCATTTCTGCCCGTGGGACGAGCACCGCCCTGCTACCTGCCTCTTGAATTCGGCGCAACAGTACGGCCCGCTGCGCCTCGAGGGCGGAGCGCTGTTGCTGCGCGTCACGGAGTTCCATAGTGATGACGTGCGATGCCGTTCGTCGGGCCGCGACCCACATCAACACGCCCAGCAACGAGAGCAGCCAAACGGCCACCCAACCCCTGCCCCTAAGCTTCATCGCCCTTCGTGAACACACGCAGTCTCGCGCTGCGCGCCCTTGGGTTCCGGCAGGTCTCTTCGTCTTGCGGGGTAATCGCTTTCCTCGTTTCCACGCGGCCGAGTGGACGACCACGGCAGGTACACACGGGCTGCCCAGCGGGACACACACAATCTCGGGCCCACTCCCGAAACGTGTGCTTCACGATACGATCCTCGCCCGAATGATAGCTGATGACGGCAAGGAGGCCTCCCGGGGTCAACCCGTCCCGGATTCCTGGCAACCCCACTTCAAGCTGAGACAATTCGTCGTTTACGGCAATGCGAACCGCCTGAAACAGCCTGGCAAAATCGGATGGACCGGCTTGTGCGCCGAGCACGGCACGAATGGCGTTGACCAAGTGGTCGCTCGTGGTGAGTGGCGCTCGAGCCCGGCGGCGCACGATCTCACGAGCCAGTCTCCTGGCTCGCGGCTCATCGCCGTACTCCTTGAAAATCCGCCCGAGGTCGGCGTCCGTGGCCGATGCGAGCAATTCCGCACCCGTCATGCCCACGCCGGGATTCATGCGCATGTCCAACGCCACACCCCGTCGGAACGAGAACCCGCGGTATTCATTGTCAATTTGATGGGATGAAACACCGAGGTCGAGCAGAGCCAGATCGGGGCGGAAGCGGGCGATCTCATCGAGCACTCGCGGATCGGCAAATCGACCTTCGAGCACAATAACATCGGGCTTCGTGAACCGGGCGCGAACAGCCGCGACCGCCTCGGGATCCCGATCCACTGCGAGGACCCTGAGGCCCGCTCCGCGGAGAATCGCCGCATGCCCGCCCCCGCCGGCCGTACAGTCCACCCCGCGGCCCCGTCCCGCGGCGAGGCGTGCGACCTCTTCGGCAAGCACCGGGGTGTGGTAGATCATCAACGTCACGGTGAGGGTAAGTAAAGGTTCATCAACCCTCAGAAGGACCCAAGAAAAAGGAAGCCCCGCTCGGAGATCAAGCGGGGCGCGGAAATTTCCAGTGTCAACGGGGCTGACGAGACTCGAACTCGCGACCTCCGGTGTGACAGACCGGCACTCTAACCAACTGAGCTACAGCCCCTCTGCATTCGGGGCCTCAAATTAGTCACCCCCGCCCTCGTAATTCAAGCCCGACTCAGGCCAACCTGCGCTCTAGTTGGAGGCGCAGAACCTTTCGACCATCTGAGTCCCACCGTTGGAGATCTGCTCCAAGCCCGGCAACAGCTGATCGGCCGTCGACTGTGCCAGGCTGGCCCCGGCGACCATTCGCTCCACGGCCAACTTGGCAAGATCGTCTAACTCTCGAGCCAACTCACACGACTCTGAGGCGGCCACTTCCGAATACCACGGTTGCAAATGGAAATACGCCGCGAGCCCGTAGAAGAAGCTGGCCGGCAAGATTAGCGTTCCCGCGACATCGTAGCCGATCGCTTTCTCCAGCCAGGCCATTGCCAAGTCGGGACGCATTTGCTTTTGCGCCAAAGCGGAGCCTGGCCGGTAGTAGAACGCCGTAAGGAGCCGCTGGGTATTGGGATCATCGCCCGCCATTTCATCGACAACCGTCATCAGCGAATCGGCCGTCCGGAGGGTGGCCGTGTCGAGTGGCACAGCAGTATCGATCGTGACCGTCCCCGCCAACCTACTGGCATAGGCCAGGATGGCTCTGTACTCGCCGGGATTCAACTCCATCACCCGCTTGAACGCCTCGAGCGTGGCCGCCGTGTCCGCGGTCTTGGCGGCCAACAGCCCGGCGCGCCGGCCCCAGAACTGCAAGGAATTGGGAAACTGCGTGACGGCTTCTCTAGACCAACGCAGGAGCGCCGTATTGTCGTCGGCAAACTCAGCGGCGCCCAATATCTGAATGAAGAACAGCGAATCGCCGGCCTGATTGACGTCGGATTCATACCACTCGTCAAAAGCCTCAACTGCGCACGGCCAATTCTGTCCGTCGAAACACACTCGGGCGCGAAGCCGTTTCAGGTCGAAGTTGTCGGGGTCACGCTGCAACCCTTCCTCCACCACCGACAGGGCCCTGTCGTAATCTGGTTGCAGCTGCCACATCTGGATCACGCTCAGGCGCAAATTCATGTCATCCGGAACCGCGCCCAGGCGCTTTTCAGAGGACTCGATCGCGCCCAGCGTATCGCCGTTTTCGAAATACGCCTCGGCCAGCCGTTGCCAGGCCCGTTCCAAGAGAGGATCACCCGTGGTCATCTTCTGATAGGCCCAAATCAGGCTGTCGGGCGGCTGGTTCGTGGCCTGAAAGATGTCGGCCACGCATCGGGCGGCTGCCGGATGGTTCGGGTATTGGCGGAACACACGCTCGGCGCGGTCACGGCCTCCCTTATAGTCCGCGCGGTCACGGCGCTCCGAGCAGCCGCGGGCGTCGGCAGCGACCTGAACCTGCCTGCGGATGGAATCGGCCACTATCCTGGCAAAGTCCTTGGCCGACACATTGGCCTCACTGCTCACCGTCAGCCAGCCCGCAATGCCCGACCGGCCGATATCCACCATCCGCATGCGAATCTTGGGCTCCGAATTCCGGCGAAACGTGCTGGTCGTGTAACTGTCGGCACGCAGGAAATTGGCCAACTGCAGGGCCGAGTTGTCGTCGGGGATGAACCCGCAATCAAATCCGGATGCCTCGAGCGCCTCACAGTACTGGGTCGTCGAGACGATCATGAGCCGACTGCGAAAGCGCCCCTCCAGCCGGGAGCGCATCTCGTCCGCCAGCTCGAGCACGTAGGAGGAGTCGGCAGGATCACCAGGCAACGCAGGCAGGATCAACAAGCGTTCCAGTTGACGCTGGCGCTGACCGTCGGCGGACTGGGGTGTCAGCGCCAACAAGACCAAGACCACGGTCAACAATGAAGAAAATCCGAAGTTCAAACGATGATTACGCACCGATAAACCCTCCAATTCTACGACATTCGGCGTTCGGCGAAGAAATACCGAAGCTCCTGCCTGATCTCAATACACCTCAATACTACCCCCATGGGCGAAGAGGGATTCGAACCCCCGACTTCCTGCTTGTAAGGCAGGCGCTCTAAACCAGCTGAGCTATTCGCCCTGTCGGGCCGCCTCAGAGCGCCAAGCCCAGCGGAAACAGGACACAGTAGCCCAGCACCAGCAGGGCCGGGGCCACCACGGTCGACCCTCCGGCCAGGAGCAGATACCCTACAGACAACGCTATCAGCGCCCCACCGAGAAGCAGTCCGTTGATGAGGCGGAACTGTAATCGGGCCGGGGAAACTCCCTTTGGGGACATAAGTGGGTGACGATAATCCCTCTATACCTTTTGGTCAAGAAGGCGGGGATTCGCCCCCATCGAACACAACCCAGCCATCGTCCAGACCCGCGCGGCGAACGCGGTCACGGCGCCGGCGGCGGGCCCCAAGTGCCAGGAGCAAACCCGCCACTACGCTCCAAAACACGGAAAATGACGTCACCAAGAGTACCCACCCATACCGACCTCGGAGTTCCCGTCGCCAGCGACCCTCGAACTGATCGAGGGTGAGACCGTACGTCCTGCGCAAGGCCTGATCGAAGTCCGACGTCCGCTCCAAGGCCCGCATCAGGGGTCTCAGCCCCTGCTCTCGACCGAGACGCTCCAGGTATAGTACGGCCGTGGTGGCCAGGGCGTAACTCGCCCGGGCGCTCGCGGCACCGGAACGCAGATGCCGATTGAGCTGAATCAGGCTGGGAACCCGCCCGCTAACCATCGCCCAGTTGACCCGCAACGCCTCCAGCCGATTCCACTCGCCGGCCACCCTGCTCGCATACCCTTCGTCGAACCAGAGTGGTACGCGTCCCACTGCGTTCCGTAAGGTCAGGTGGGCCATCTCATGACGCAGCACCTGGTGGATGTTTCCACCCACAACGAGGATGATCGTGCTGGAGGCTGGAAAGGTTGCGCCGGCGCCCCAGCCGGGGATACGGCCTGCGGTAACCGAATCGAACGTTCGCTGGTCGGGTGTCACGATCAGGCGAAAAGGGAAACGCTGCGGATCGTTCAGCCCCGGCCATTGAGCCGCAGGATCAACCCACTCTGCCAACTCGATGGCAATCGACTCGGTCTCCGGCCAAAACACAGCGGTGACGCGCCCCACTCGGACCAGGGCCGGCCCCTGGAAGGCCAGCGCGGCGAGAAACAACGGTATTACCGCGGTGGCTCCTCTCCCCGTTCGACTCGCTCCAGGACTTCCTTACAGCGCTTACCCCAGATGGTAAGCTTGTTCGCCTTGTGTCCCTTGGCCCAGGTCTCGCGGGCTGCATCCCGATCGTCGGCGTACCAATGCGCGCGACCGAGTTCGTAGTACGCCTCGATCAGGTTCGGTCCCAACACCAACGTTTTCTGGAAGAAGTTTTGCGCATCTTCATACATTTCGCGCTCGAAGTACACCAGACCCAGGTAGTAGTGGGCGTACAGCGTGGCTTTCTTGTCGTTGTCCAGTCGTATGGCCTTTGACAGGTGTTCGATCGCTTCTCCGAATATGCGTTTCTTGAGGCAAATGTAGCCGACGTTGATGCGCGCGAGCGAGTTGGCGGGTTCTTTCATCAACACTTGCTGAAAGGTTCCCAGCGCGTCGTCGTAATCCCCGTGGAGCATCTGCGCCCACCCTAGCTGAGATTGGGCCTGGGGATCGTCGGGTGACAGCTCGAGCGCTTTCCCCAGCGCCTGGATCGCTCCTTGGTAGTCTCCCAGCGATATGAGGCTCCAGCCTTTTTCGATGTACGTAGACGCACCGAGGTGGTCATGGACCACGGGCACGGAGCCCGTGAATTGTGGCGCCTGATCGCCGCTCTGGCTCTGGGCCAACTCCTTGTACCGGTCCACCAGAGCCCGGATGTTGTCCTTCAGCGCCGTCAGGTCGTTGATGGTCCGATCGACGAGCTTGAACAACGCAATGATGTCGCGCTTGACATCATCGCGTTCCGAGCCGCTTGGCGATTGCGTGAGCCGGGCTGAAATTTCGTTGTATTGGCGCCGAAGAGGGGCGACGCTAGAGTCAGGATTCATTGGCCGTTTTATTATCGGTTGCCTTCTCGAGCGCAAGGCGCTCCGTGGAAGAGAGAAGCTTGGACACGGCGAGGATAACGATGGTGCGTCCGTCGTGCACAAAGATCCCGCTGATGTATTCGGCTGCCAGGCCGCGTACGATGGGCGGCGGGGGGACAATCTCGTCGACCGGAGCCCTCAGCAGCTCGATGACGGCGTCCACGACTACGGCGATTCTCCCCTGTTCCCATTCGAGGATCATGGTTCTGGTGTCGTCGAGAACGGGCGCGTCTACGTTCAACCTCTTGCGGAGATCGATGACTGGAACCGGGGTATCTTTGTATTGCATGATGCCCTCGAGAAAATCAGGCGCTTGGGGCAACGGTGCCGGCTCTTCATAGCGCAACACCCGCTCGACGTCGAAGATGTTGAGCCCGAACTCATGTCCGCCAACGCGGAACGTCACCAACTGAACCTCCTCGCTAGCGCTCACGGTACCGCTTCGCTGTACGGCGCAGTCAAGCGTTCGCTTAGCGCGTCCATGTCTAAAATGGGTATGAGGTCATCGTTATGGCGCGCCACGCTTGAAATCCACGGCAAGCGCGCCTCCGGCGAAACCGAAACTAGTACTTCACGAACCACGGCATCTGCGTCGTCCACTTCGAATGCAACTCGGCGGTCGCCACAGCGCGCAACCACGACGGTATTAGTGCATTCATTCGGAGGTGAGCACCCGGTCAAGAGCGCCCCTAGATGGACCACCGGCACCATCCGGCCCCGTATTCTCGCTATACCCCGCACGGCCCGTTGCGCACCCAGCACCGTTTCCACTTTCGCGTCGTCTACCACCTCCACAACCTCTTCGATCGGCAAGCCGTATCTATCACCGCTGACACGTATCAAAAGATAACCCATCATCTGACAGCCCGTCGCGTCAGCGCTTCATCAATGCATCCGGCCATGCAGCTCAGCGACGCAACGCAATCTACCCCACCCGCTTCTACAGCGGATTGCGGCATCCCGAAAATGACCGACGTGGCACGATCCTGCGCGATACCGATTCCTCTTGCGTCGTGAATCGCACGCAAACCGGCGGCCCCATCGTGGCCCATGCCTGTCAGGACAACGCCGATGGCTCGTTCTCCAAACGTCGCCGCCACCGAGTGAAACAGCGGATCCGCAGCCGGACGGACGCCCCAAACGGTGGGGTCTTGATTCAGCCGAATGACCGGTCCCTCGGCCTCCATCTCAACTAGCATATGGTAGTCGCCGGGAGCCACATACGCTGTGTCTGAGAGCACCGGAACGCCATGGTCTGCTTCGACGACGTGTACCCTACTCGAGAGATCGAGGCGCTCGGCGAGGCTCCGTGTGAACCGGGGCGGCATGTGCTGCACAATCAGAACGGCCGTCTCGCGCGAAGTGGGCAGCTGGGGCACCACTTCGGCCAGCGCGCGAGGTCCGCCCGTGCTAGCCGCCACTGCGATCGCCCACACTGCCCTACCGGACACGACCGCAGGATCGGCAGCCGGCCGTTCCTGCTGCGGCACACGGGCGAGCACCGGCACTCGCGTGCAATCCGCCACGGCCGCCGCATCCAGCGCCGCAAGCAAGGCCGGGCCGATACTCGCCAACTTTTCACCCGTCGGCCCCCCACTCGGCTTGGCCACGACCTCGATCGCACCAAGC
>Ga0209980_10001395_pt1 | contig 13281 bp, 18 predicted proteins | sample CR02metaG_FD_183611 | JGI IMG/M metagenome (GOLD analysis project Ga0209980, IMG submission 183611) | Deep subsurface microbial communities from Mariana Trench to uncover new lineages of life (NeLLi) - CR02 metaG (SPAdes) (version 2) | ecosystem: Environmental > Aquatic > Marine > Ocean trench... | reverse complement strand
CTCGTTTATCCTAATTTCCGTTTATGGCACACCAGCTTCGAGCCCTTAGGGTTCGCGCAAGAATAACTTTCCCTGTTTGGGTGCTGAGACACCTGTCTGGCAAGGCGCGAGGACTGCGCATACTCCTGTATGGAAAGGACGAGCAACGCCGCCAGACGGGATGGATCGACGCCCAAACAGGGGAAGTTATTCTTGCGCGAACCCTTACCATACATGACACAACACTTCGCCACCCATCCCATTTTTCCGTGCTTCCTGATCGGTGACGACACCTTTTGAGGTGGAAATCAATGCCACACCTAATCCACCCATCACACGAGGAATTTCTGATTTTCCAACATATTTACGATGTCCTGGCTTACTCACCCGCTTAATCCCTTCCAGAATTGGTTTCTTCTCTCTGCCAGGGTGATACCGCAACGTGACCGTCAGTGCAGGGTGACCATTAAGCGTTGTCTGCTCAAAGCCATGAATAAAACCCTCAGATTGAAAAACAGACAGAATTTTTGCTTTTAACTTAGAAGCCGGAATACCCACTGTCGGATGACCTCGCCCCCCAGCATTAAGGAGACGGACAAACAAATCAGCAACAGGATCGGTCATTGACATAGGTATTCCTCACTTAGAAAAAGAGGTTGGAAAATCAAAATTGACTTACCAACTAGACTTCGTGACTCCGGGGATGTCCCCACGAAGACTATGGAATCGAAAACAGATTCGGCACATATGGAATCGACGCAAAAACGCTCGAACTCTTCCACACAAGGTACAACGGTTGTATCGCCGAACCGGAAATTTTGGTTCGAGGGCCGCTTTGTTTCGTAATGCTTTTCTTGCCACAAGTTACTCCGACACAATCCTTTGGGTGAATCAGATCAACGAAAAGGCATCCCTAAATGGGCCAACAGAGCTTTGGCCTCATCATTACGGTTTGCACTGGTCACTATTGTAATATCCATTCCATGAATCGATGCCACATCATCATACTTTATTTCAGGAAACGTTAATTGTTCCTTAAGCCCAAGCGTATAATTCCCACGCCCGTCAAAAGCCTTGGGAGACACACCACGAAAATCTCTGATGCGTGGCAAGGCAATATTCATCAATCGATCCAGGAATTCATACATATAATTCCCCCGAAGAGTGACTTTGGCTCCAATAGCCATCCCTTCCCGCAACTTAAACCCGGCAATGGCTTTTTTTGCTCTGGTCACAACGGGCTTTTGACCGGTAATCACCGAGAGTTCAGACACCGCACTTTCTAGAAGCTTGGCATTCTGAACGGCCTCTCCCATTCCCACATTCAGCACCACACGATCCAATCGAGGAACCTGCATATGATTTCGATAGGCAAATTCCTTGATCATCTTGGGAATGACTTCGTTCCGGTATTTTTCCTTCAGCCGTGGAAGCGACTTTCCATTTGATGACGACGGCTCAGCTGTACTCGTTTGCTTCTTACGCATCAGACTTTATCCAAAATTTCTTCAGGACTCTTTCGAAGAACCCTGACACGCCGCCCATCCTCCAACACTTTCATGCTGACACGAGACGGCCGCTGAACACCCTGGGAAAAAATCATGACATTGGAGATGGCGAACGGCGCTTCACGTTCCAAAATACCGCCCTGTTTATGCTTTTGTGTCGGTTTTGTATGACGCTTGATAATATTCAACTTTTCAACAGTCACTCTTCCGGTACGAGTAAATACCCCCAACACCTTGCCGGTTTTACCCTTTTCACGCCCGGCAATCACCATGACCGTATCCCCTTTTTTGATCCGAGTCTTCTGGTGAACATGTCCGGATTTCTTCCTTCCGAGACTACGCGCCATTATATAACCTCAGGAGCAAGTGAAACAATTTTCATAAACTTCTTTTTGCGCAACTCTCTGGCGACTGGCCCAAAAATCCTGGTTCCAACCGGATCGCCTTTGTCATTGACCAGTACACAAGCATTTCGATCAAAGCGTATATAGGACCCGTCTTCCCGACGGGCACTCTTCTTTGTTCGCACAATCACCGCCTTCACCACTTGCCCTTTTTTAACAGCTGCCTTTGGGATGGCCTCTCGGACGGATACGACAATAATATCGCCAATCCCGCCATACCGCCGTCGCGTTCCGCCCAATACATGAAAACACCGGACACTTTTGGCCCCGGAATTATCTGCTACATCAAGGTAGGTATAATTTTGAATCATCCCTATTCACTACTCCTAACATCGAGGAAACCCATCTATGCCTGTTGAGACTTTTCTCCTCGTTCGATCACTTCCGCAACACGCCAATGTTTATCTTTGCTCAAAGGACGGGTTTCAACAATTTTCACACGATCTCCAATTTTCGATTCATTTTTCTCATCATGCGCTTTCAAGGTGGACACCAGACGAACAACCTTCCCATACAAGGGATGAGGCACGAATCTTGTAACGGCCACCACAACCGTTTTTTCCATTTTATCTTTGACAACTTTTCCATACGTCACGCGTTGTCTACGACGCTTCACATTAGTCATTCTTTCGCACCTATACTCCCATCACTGCGCCGCGCCCAACTCCTTCTCACGAAGGACTGTCCGGGCCCGGGCCACATCACGCCGGACTTGCCGAATTCGCATAGGATTTTCAATTCGTCCCAAGGCCAGTTGACATCGAAGATGAAACAACTCTTCCTTCAGGCCGTGAACTTTCCCTACGACCTCTTCTAACTCCATCCCTCTGAGTTCTTGAATATCCATACACCTCTACCTTAGATTCCCAGCTCCCCACGAACCACAAACTTCGTGGCCAAGGGCAATTTATGTCCAGCCAGACGAAAGGCTTCCTCCGCCACACTCCGACTCACATCGTCCATTTCATAGAGTATTCGACCGGGCTTAACCACAGCCACCCAAAACTCTGGATTACCCTTTCCTTTTCCCATTCTAACTTCAGCGGGCTTTTTGGTAACCGGCTTATCGGGGAAAATCCGTGTCCAAATACGTCCGCCACGTTTGACGTAACGCGTCATGGCAATTCTGGCCGCCTCAATCTGCCTGGCAGTAATCCGGCCTGGCTCAAGCACCTTCAGACCAAACTGGCCAAACGAGACCTCTCCACCACGGTAGGCCTTTCCATACATCCGGCCTTTATGAACTTTTCGATATTTAACTTTTTTGGGTGCTAACATAATAAATTACGTTTTCCCGTTTTCACAATAAGGCAAGAGAAGGCTCACCTTTACTTGAAGAAGGCAGCTCCGCATCACCTTTATAAATCCAAATCTTCACACCAATGATCCCCATGGTCGTATGGGATTCCGCAAAACCATAATCCACGTCGGCGCGAAGGGTATGAAGCGGGACACGACCCTCCCGGTACCATTCCGTCCTGGCAATTTCATTTCCCCCAAGTCGCCCCGCGCACGACACGCGTATCCCTTTGGCACCCAATCGCAAGGCCGCCGCAACACTTCGCTTCATCGCCCGACGAAACGAGACACGTTTCTCCAACTGTAAGGCAATATTTTCGGCCACCAACTGTGCATCCAATTCTGGTTTTTTAATTTCCTTGACCGTGACGTACACCTCACGACCATATTTCTGCTCAAGCAGGGCCTTCAATTTATCGACTTCAGCGCCCTTCCTGCCAATGATAATACCTGGACGTGCGGTATGAATAATGGTTTTGACTTGATTGCCTGATCGCTCTATTTCCACACGAGAAATACCGGCATGATACAATCTTGTTTTAACAATTTTTCGGATCTGTACATCCTCATGAAGGAGTTTCACAAAATCTTTTTTAGCATACCACCGGGAATTCCATGTCCTGGTATATCCAAGCCTAAAGCCATATGGATGTGTTTTTTGACCCATAAATTCAGCCTACTCCTCTACCGGCATTAAACGGGATGTCCTACCCATTGCCAGCATCCTGACCCTCAAGAACTCTCGGTTGATGCCACGACGATCGTGACATGACTGGTCCGTTTAAGAATGGGATTGGCACGCCCCATGGACCGAGCCCGAAAGCGTTTTAACACTGGACCACCATCAACATAGGCCCTGACAATCCGTAAAGAATCAGGATCGCCTAGTTCCTTTTGCCCCGCGTTCGCAACAGCAGAGTGAAGCAGTTTTTCCACAACCGGCGAGGCGGCTCGATGAAGATACTTGAGAAGCGTTAAGGCTTCAGGCACCTCACGGCCACGGATCAAATCAATCACCATCCGCATCTTTCTTGGAGTCATTCGTACAAAACGAAGGACCGCACTTGCTTCAGCCACAGACCGTCTTCCCTTCTTTCTACTTCAGAGCAACCGCTTTTTCAGATCTCGCGGCCCCATGCCCTTTAAAAAACCTGGTAGGAGAAAACTCACCAAGTTTATGCCCTACCATATTTTCAGAGACATACACAGGAATAAACTTTCGTCCGTTGTGAACGGCAAATGTGTGGCCGATCATTTCAGGAATCACCGTCGAACGACGCGACCAAGTTTTAATCAATTTATGGTCACGGGTGTCATTCATTTTTTCGACCTTCTTCATCAGATGGTCGTCAACAAATGGCCCTTTTCGGATTGAACGAGGCATACAGAACTCCGCGCGGGACTATTTTTTCCGCCGTGAAATAATAAATCGAGAAGAAGCTTTTTTCTTTTTACGCGTCTTGAAACCCTTGGTCGGAAGACCCCATGGTGAAACCGGATGGGGATTCCCTTGACCGGATTTCCCTTCGCCACCACCATGAGGATGGTCAACGGGATTCATCACCACGCCTCGGACGTGTGGCATTTTCCCAAGCCAACGAGAACGCCCTGCCTTCCCAATGTTGACCTTTTCATGATCCAAATTTCCCACTTGCCCAACAGTCGCCATGCAAGTCCCTAAAATCCGCCTCATCTCTCCAGAGGTCAGTCGAACCTGAATATAATGACCTTCCCGACCCATGACCTGCGCCGACGCACCTGCGCTTCGAGCCAATTGCCCACCCTTGCCTGGTTTGAGTTCAATATTATGAATGGTTGTCCCCAGCGGCATGGCAGAAAGTGGAAGGGCATTCCCCGGTTGAATATCAGCACCAATTCCTGCCTGAACCATGGCCCCAACTTGCAATCCAACCGGGCAAAGGATGTATCGCTTTTCTCCATCGACATAATGGAGTAACGCAATCCTCGCAGACCGATTGGGATCATATTCAATGCGAGCAACCTTAGCAGGCACGTTAAACTTATTTCGCTTAAAATCAATTTGCCGATACAGCCGCTTATGACCACCACCACGGAACCGGACCGTAATCCGACCTTGGTTATTCCGCCCGCCAGTCTGAGCCTGCTTTTTCGTCAGGCCTTTCTCAGGACGTTCAGACGACAGCTTTTCGCCAACAATGGCAGTCATACCTCGACGTCCTGGGGATGTAGGTCTGTATGGTTTTACTGGCATGATTTATCCGTCTTTCCTTATGAACACAGTTCTATTACGCACCACGATTCTATGCACTTTCATAGAGGTCAAGCTTTTCACCTTCTCGAAGCGTGATAATTGCCTTTTTCCAATCTGCACGTTTCCCCACAAATCGACCTTGTCGCTTCTTCTTCCCCATCATATTCATGACATTCACCGTCTTGACCTTTACCTTCAAGACAGATTCCACGGCATGTCGAACTTCAACCCGACTGGCATCCTTCCTGACAACAAAAGCGATTCGATTGGCCTGCTCCTGAAGACGGGTAATTTTCTCAGTCAAAAGAGGTTTAATGAGAATATCAAAAGGACTGCGCTTTTTTATGCCCATAACTCCTGAACCTTTTCCACTTGGTCTTTCAAAATAACAAGCGATTCATAACGAAGAACGTCGTAAACCGTCAACTCACTAGGCCTGACAATCTTCACGTATTTCAAATTCCGCACAGCCCGATATAAGCCGACATTCCCATCACCGACCACTAACAAGACCGAGCGACTCAAACCAAACTTGGCTAATGCCGCAGCAACCTGCTTCGTCTTAGGCTCCGAAAGAGGCAATTCAGAAAGTATGGTCAATTCACCATCAGACTGCTTTGAAGAGAGCGCACTTTGCATTGCGCCTCGATACATTTTCTTGGGTATGGAAAAATCATATCCGCGGGGCCGAGGTCCAAAGACGGTTCCACCGTGGCGCCAAATGGGAGATCGTATCGATCCGGCACGAGCCCGGCCAGTATGCTTTTGCTTCCACGGCTTTTTACCGCTCCCATGTACCTCACCACGCCCCTTAGTGCTGGCGGTTCCCTGACGAATGGAGGCACGTTGCATAACCACAGCCGTATGAACCAAAGGCCCTTTTATGGGGACCCCAAAAACCGAATCACTCAGATCGATTGACCCGACCGTATTTTTCGCTGTATCCACCACATCAACAGTAGCCATAGACGTTACTTTTTCTGAGCCTTTTGAATGATGACATACCCACCGGGAGGACCGGGAATGGCTCCTGAGATCAACAAGAGGTTTTCCTCTGGGCGCACTTCAATAACTTTCAAACCTTGCACGGTCACACGCTTGGCACCCATTTGCCCGGGAAGCTTCTTACCTTTCCATACCCTCGAAGGATACGAACTGGCACCCATAGAGCCTGGTGCCCGATGAAACATTGACCCATGGGAAGCAGGTCCACCAGCAAAATTGTGTCGTTTCATAACTCCCTGAAAACCCTTCCCCTTCGACACACCTTGCACATGGACTATTTCACCTTTTTCAAACAGCTCAACGGATATCGTATCACCAACTTGATGCTCAGTTGGTCCACGAAATTCTTTTAAAATTTTCCAAAATTTATTAGTACCGGAAGCCCGGAGATGCCCAATTTCCGCTTTGGATAATTTTCGCTCCTTCACCTCTCGATATCCTAATTGAATCGCCTGATATCCATCACGCTCTAAGGTCTTAATTGCCGTGACATCACAAGGCCCAGCCTCGACAACGGTCACGGGATATAAACGACGGTCAGCATCGTAGACCTGAGTCATTCCCAATTTTTTCCCCAACAAACTAGTACTCATCAAACAATTTCCCCACCCAAGCAAGACTCATAGCCAAAAGGTGCTTGCATTACAATTTAATCTCGACGTCCACTCCGGCAGCAAGACTTAATTTCATAAGCGCATCCATGGTATCCGGAGTTGGTTCAAGAATATCCAACAGCCGCTTATGGGTACGAATCTCAAATTGCTCCCTGGATTTTTTATCGGCGTGGGTAGAGCGCTGAACCGTGAACTTCTCGATTCGAGTTGGAAGAGGAACGGGCCCCGCCACCCTTGCACCCGTTTGCTTGACAGTATCCACAATCTCCCTCACCGACTGATCGAGAACCCGGTAATCAAAACCTTTTAACCGGATACGAATTCGTTGATCTCCACTTACCACGCGCAAGCCTCCCTATACCCAAATTACCCTAAGATTTCCGTGACCACACCGGCGCCCACCGTGCGGCCACCTTCCCGCACCGCAAACCGCACCCCTTGCTCCATCGCAATCGGTGCAATCAACTCTCCCGTAAACGTCGTATTATCCCCCGGCATCACCATCTCGACCCCTTCGGCCAAGTTCACGATGCCCGTCACGTCGGTCGTCCGAAAGTAAAACTGGGGACGATACCCATTGAAAAACGGCGTGTGCCGCCCACCCTCATCTTTGTTTAACACATACACTTCGGCTTTGAACTTCGTATGCGGCATGATGCTCTTCGGCTTCGCCAGCACCATCCCCCGCTCCACTTCGTCCTTTTTCGTCCCCCGCAACAGTGCCCCGATGTTATCCCCGGCTTGCCCTTCATCCAGCACTTTCCGGAACATCTCCACCCCTGTCACAATCGTGCTCCGAGTATCCGCTAACCCGACAATTTCAATTTCATCCCCCACCTTGACCACTCCACGTTCAACCCGACCGGTCACCACTGTGCCACGCCCGCTGATCGTAAATACATCTTCAATGGGCATCAGGAAGGGTTTGTCAATGGCCCGCTCCGGCATCGGAATATACGAATCCACGGCTTCCAAGAGCTTCAGAATCGAGGGCACCCCAATGTCACTGGTGTCCCCTTCGAGCGCTTTGATCGCCGAGCCCGTTATAATGGGAATGTCATCCCCTGGGAATTGATACTTCGACAACAACTCGCGCACTTCGAGTTCGACTAACTCCAACAACTCCGGGTCTTCCACTTTGTCCGCTTTATTCAAGAACACCACGATGTACGGCACGCCAACCTGTCGGGCCAGCAGGATATGCTCCCGGGTTTGCGGCATCGGCCCATCCGCGGCAGAGACCACGAGTATGGCCCCATCCATCTGCGCGGCTCCGGTAATCATATTCTTGACATAGTCGGCATGCCCGGGGCAGTCCACATGCGCGTAGTGCCGATTCTCGGTCTCATATTCCACATGGGCGATCGCGATGGTTAAAATCTTGGTCGGATCCCGTCGCCCTTGCGATTCACTCGCTTTGGCCACTTGGTCATAGGAGACATAGGTGGCCATCCCTTTATCCCCCATCACCTTCGTCAAGGCCGAGGTGAGGGTCGTCTTCCCATGGTCCACATGCCCAATCGTCCCCACATTCAAATGCGGCTTCTTCCGATCAAATTTCGCCTTCGCCATCTGCCCCTCCTCAGGAATCCCACCCGGAACCGACACATCTTGGTCGCTGGCTGAGAGCTAAACGTGAAAATTTACATGTATTTCAATTAGCTGGTTCGAATCAAACTGGAGCCCACGACGCGGATCGAACGCGTGACCTCGTCCTTACCAAGGACGTGCTCTGCCAACTGAGCTACATGGGCCTTGATTTCGTAAAACGGGAAACGAGCGGAATGCAGATTCTGTCGTCCCAATTCTTCACCCTTCACGTCTACCGTTTTACGCCTCACGCTTCTCACTTGGAGCGGGAGACGGGATTTGAACCCGCGACAGCCAGCTTGGAAGGCTGGAACTCTACCACTGAGTTACTCCCGCTACGCTCTACATGCCTATTAAAATCCAACGAACGAATTCTCCCTGCCCCTCCCTCGGCAACAAAAAAATGGTGGGCAGGCAAGGATTCGAACCTTGGAAGCCGACGGCAGCAGATTTACAGTCTGCCCCCTTTGTCCACTCGGGTACCTGCCCATTTTACATCTACATTTTTTGGCAGTCTGCCCTTAAGTCATCAAAGATTAAGGGAAAGATTCAATCGAACGGGTTGGATGCAATAAGGCAAAACCCTTCTCCCCCCTGAATTTCTAACAGGTAAGAACTAGGGCTCCATAAAAATTTTCACTTAAATCGCCCAAGGGTCGATCACAACAAACGGCATATTATAGAGACAGAGTGGAAAATCGTCAAGATATTTGGATGGAACCAAAATTTATTACTTTTATTGAAGCTCAGGCAAAAACATTTAATAGGTGAATTTACTTAATTTTATTTACGGCAAACTCAACAAGGATTCATGACTGGTCGAGACCTTGCTTTAGGAGAGATGGGACTGGACCGCTAATACTATTGTTTGATAAGAAGTTATAAGAGGAATATGAAATAACGGCAAGGATAGAAATTAATGATTTTTCGACAGAAAATACTGCTGCTTTTCCTTCTGCTCACGGTTGTGCTCACGGGATCGTTGTCGGTTTTTGCCACACCACCTGCCCCGCCGCCGAAACTTAACCCGGGACTCGCGACCATTCAGACACCCGACGGATTTACGATATTTGCCGAATTGGCCATTACACCAGACCAACGAACGAAGGGATTGATGTATCGAACCCGTCTGGCACCCGACCGAGGAATGCTCTTTACCTTCGCGGAACCAGGCTATTGGACCTTCTGGATGAAAAACACCAAGATGGCTCTGGATATCCTATGGCTCGATGAAAAGGGCACCATTGTGCATATTCAACATGCCGCCCCAATTTGTACACGGCAAGATAATCTCTGCCCACGGTACCGGTCCATAACTCCCGCAGTGTCAGTTTTAGAACTGGGACCAGGACGAGCGGAAATACTCAACTTAACAAAGGGCAAGAAACTCCAAATTGAGTTGCCTTAGGGTTCGCGCAAAAAAATTTGTTGCCACATTTGTGATTTTGAGTCCCTAAAATTCGAAATTCGAATATCGAAATCCGAGATAAATCCAAAATCCCAAACTCGAATGGCTCAAACAAATCACTCTGAACTCTCACACGGCAGACAACACCCAACGTTCAATCTTCAAGGTCAGCCTGAGCGTTTTCCGGTGTTTGGTTTTTAATTTGGTCATTAAATTTTGTTTCGGATTTCGATATTCGAATTTCGGATTTATTCAGACTTCGATTTTCGGATTTGTTCAACAGAGGATTCAACTTTTCAGTCAAGCATTCTACCGGGAAACTTCCCATACTCGGATTCGTTTCGCAGAGATCACACCTTCGATTCGTGCGACCGCTTCCAAGGTTCGGTCAAGATGTAAGGTATTCGACACCTCAATGACAAAATCCAAGACAGCTTTTTGATCTTCTCGTGTCGTAATTTCTGCTCGACTGATGTTAGCCTGAGATAAAGAAATAGCGGAAGACACCTTGGCTAACACCCCCGGTTGATCAATCGTCAACACACAGACTTTGACTGAATGATTGCCTTCGATTTTCTCATCCCATTCAACCTCAACCAAACGGTCCTTTTCATAGTCCAAGGCTTGAAGGTTTGGACAGCCCACAGAATGAATGGTGAGACCACGCCCACGCGTGATGTATCCCATGATGGGATCCCCTGGAATAGGGCTACAGCATTTCGAGAGCTGCATCATGACATCCCGACCGCCCATGATTTTTACAGCTTTGATAGGCCTTGGGGCTTGTATGTGCGGAACCACGCCTTCCGCGTCATCCTGGGCAACTTCTTCCCGGGCAGCAGGATCAAGAAATTGGTTGACGACCGTAGCGGCGGACAGGCGACCATAGCCGATCATCCGCATCATCTCATCGAGTGATTCGTATCCAGCGTCAGCTGCAGCCTGTACGAGCTGATCGGATTTAAGCAGTTGAGCTGCCGGAAGGTTATGCCGTCGAAATTCACGTTCTAAAAGACGCCACCCTAATTCGAGCCCGCGTTTTTGCTCCTCAGCTTTGAGCCAATGCTTGATTTTGGCTCTGGCGCGCGAGGTCTGGACAAATGTCAACCATTCCCGCTGAGGGGTTTGAGAAGGCGACTTCAGAATGTGAACCGTATCACCGCTATTGAGCTGGTATCGCAAGGGAACAATTTTCCCATTGACCTTTGCGCCAATACAATGATCGCCGATTTCCGTATGAATGGAATAGGCCAAATCCAACGGGGTGGCGCCAAGAGGCAACTCCTTGACCTCACCTTTTGGGGTAAAGGCAAACACCACATCATGAAAAACATCCAAATGAAACAAGTCGAGTTTCACGGAATCCATGAACTGCTGGTTGTCTGACAAATCTCGATGCCATTCGACAAATTGCCGCAACCAGCTAAACACTTTTTCATCTCGATCACCGACCTTGGCCTGCTCCTTGTACCGCCAATGCGCGGCCACACCATATTCCGCGAGACGATGCATGTCTTCCGTCCGAATTTGAAATTCAATATGCTCCCCTTGTGGACCCAGCACCGTCGTATGGAGCGACTGATATAAATTGGTTCGCGGAGTGGCAATGTAGTCTTTAAACCGACCATGCACGGGCGGCCACAGGGAATGGATCAATCCCAACACCACGTAACAATTCATCTTGGTATCCGAGACGACTCGAATGGCCGCGAGGTCATAGACCTCCTCAAAGGTGATCTCTTGTCGTTCCATCTTTTGATGGATGGAGTATAAATGTTTAGGCCTGCCCTCCACCACACCCGTCAGACCCGCGGCAGCCAAGGCGTCTCGTGTCGCATGAATGATGGATTCGACATATTCCTCCCGCTCTTCATCACGTTTCGCCACTCGCAACTTGAGCAAAGAATAGGCTTCCGGCTTCGAATATTGAAAACATAAATCCTCGAGTTCCTGCTGCATCCAACTCATACCGAGACGATTGGCCAACGGGGCATAAATTTCCAGGGTTTCTTGAGCAATCTGTTTTTGCTTGCTCTCGGACATGTGCTCGAGCGTTCTCATGTTATGCAAACGGTCCGCCAACTTAATAAACACCACCCGGATGTCATCGGCCATGGACAGCAGCATTTTTCGAAAATTCTCAGCTTGCTTTTCTTCATAGGTCTCAAAAGGAATCTGCCCGATTTTCGTGACACCTTCCACCAGGTGAGTCACTTCGTTTCCAAATTGCGCTTGCAACTCTTCTTGGGTCGCCAGGGTATCCTCTAGCGTGTCGTGGAGAAGCGCCGCAACGATGGCAGTCTCATCGAGCTTGAGAAAAGTCAGGATTCCCGCCACGGCCAAAGGATGTTGGAGATACGGTTCCCCAGAACGCCGGGTTTGCCCTTCATGCGCCTTCGCGGAAAAATCATACGCGCGTCGGATCACGGCCTCATCCGCTTCGGGGTGATAGCTATGAACTTGTTCAACAAGCTGGTCGATCTCTGTGACAATCGCTAAGGACATGTGACTCTCATACACCTCGACTCATTCGCACATCTCTCATGCGCAACTGAACCCGATCATACCCTTTCCATCGGTTGAACTCGGGCATAAACGCCACGTCAAATGGCTGTCCGACTCCATTGATCCGGGCAAGCCAATCACCCATCCGAAACCCAATACATTCCACCGGCACCGACCCATTTTGACGAACCACCAATTTCAAATGATTCTCACCCACAATTTTCTTTTCTAAAACCGTGACACCAGAAACTGAAAGAGTCGGCTCAGGATTACCCATGCCAAACGGATTCAATTGGTCCAATTCTCGCAACAGCCGAGGGGTCACCTCTGAAAGATGCACCTCCGCGTCGATCTCCAGGATAGGCAACTTGGATTCTGCACTCAACGTATCAGTTACCACCTCAGCCATTTTTTCTTGCAAACTCGAAAATGCTTGAGAGGAAACAGTTAACCCCGCGGCAGCCGGGTGCCCGCCAAAACCCAGTAAATGTTCCTGGCACTGAGCCAGGGCTTCAAACACATTGAACCCAGGCACGGAACGCGCGGACCCTTTCCCTACGCCCTCCTGATCAAAGGCCACGACCACCGCCGGACGATGATAGCGCTCAACCAGTCGAGACGCCACAATACCCACAACCCCCATATGCCACCCACGCTTACCGACCACAATGACAGGGGACTCATCCCCTTCCTCGACACAGGCTTTGGCTTCTTCAAAAATATCCTGCTCAATTTC
>Ga0209980_10001392_pt1 | contig 13287 bp, 13 predicted proteins | sample CR02metaG_FD_183611 | JGI IMG/M metagenome (GOLD analysis project Ga0209980, IMG submission 183611) | Deep subsurface microbial communities from Mariana Trench to uncover new lineages of life (NeLLi) - CR02 metaG (SPAdes) (version 2) | ecosystem: Environmental > Aquatic > Marine > Ocean trench... | reverse complement strand
TTGTCGATGGCCGCCTTGCGGTGGGCCTTGAGGTGAGCCTTGAGCGCATCGCGGGCCGGCTCGCTCAAGGGGACCATGCGCTCCTTGCCGCCCTTGCCCTTGACGATCAGCACCCGCGGGTCGCGAGCCGCTGCCGCGGCCGGCAGTTCGACCAGCTCCGAGACCCGAAGCCCGGTGGCGTAGAGCAGCTCCAGCAGGGCGGTGAGCCGGACACCCTCGGCGCCGGGCCGGGCGCGCGCCGCCGCCAACAGGTCCTCGACCTCGGTCTCGCTCAGCACCTTGGGCAGGGCGCGGCCCTGGCGCGGGCTGTCGAGGCCCGCGGTCGGGTCGTCGGCGCGCAGGCCCTCGCCGAACAGGAAGCGGTGGAACTGGCGCAGGGTCGAGAGCCGGCGCGCGGCGCTGCGCGACGCCAGGCCGGCATCGACCAGCTGTCCCAGGTAGGCACGCAGGTCGGCCACCCCGGCTTGATGCACCGCCCGGCCGCGCCGCGCCAGGAAGCCCGCAAAATCCTTCAAATCGTGGGCGTAGGCCTCGCGGGTGTTGGCCGCGGCGCCGCGCTCGGCGGCGAGCATTTCGAGAAAGCTTTCGACGTGACGGCTATCTGAAGGTTCGCTCCGAGTCACAGGCGCAGGCTCCGCTTGTTTCGCACCGGCCCGCACCCCCACCTTATATGCCGCTGGCGAGCGCCGCCTCGATGGCCAGGGCGCGGGCCTCGGTCTCCAGGCCGACCCGGGTCAGCGCCGTCAGCGCCGCGCTCAGGGCATAGGCATGGCTCTCGCCCGGCCCCTCGGCGCCGAGCACGATGAGCGCCAGCAGCACGGTCTCGCCGATGCGCCGCGATTCGCTCGCGTCGTCGAGGGCGTAGAGCAGCGCCGCGTTGGGCGCGATCCGGTTGGCGACCTCGCCCTCAGCGGCGATCTGGCCCCAGGACAGGGGGTCGCGCTCGCCCAGCGCCTGGAAGGCGGCGCGCAGCAGCGTCTGGCCCCGGTGCAGGCCGACGTCGCCCCCGGCGCCCATGCCCGCGCGCAGGGCGCGCCAGGCGGCAAGCGTGCCATCGGTGGTCACGGCGGTGCCGCCGGCGAGCCGCGAATAGGGCCACAGCGAGGCGGCGGCGGTACCCGCCTGGGGATTGATCAGCGCCTCCTGCCGGCCCAGCATGAGCCAGGCGCTGGCCTGCTCGTAGCGGCCCACGGCATAGAGCGCGCGCCCGGCGTCGGCGGCGAACCAGGACAGCGTCGGGGTGACCGGAACCTCCAAGAGCAGCGGCAGGTAGACCGGCACCAACGCCTGGTAGAGCCCTTCCGCTGTACCGAGCTCGAGCGCGACGCGCAGGATCTCGGCGCGGCTGGCCGGCAGGTTCTGTTCGCGCGCGGCCTGATAGAGCAGCGCGTGCAGGCGCACGCCGGCCATGGTCTCGGTGGCGCCGATGGCGCCGGCGAGTTCCTCGGGCGTGAACGAGAAGCCGTCGTAAGCCCGGGCCAGCGTCGCGCCGTCGAGCAGCCCCATGGCGCAGGCTCGCTCGACGGCGGCGGCGCGCTGTTCGACGTCCAGATTGGGCATCCGGGCGATCGCCAAGAGCAGCGCCGGGGTGGCGCGCGCGACCTGGCCCGGCGGCAGCGCAGTGCCGATGGTCTGCACCATGGCCAGATGCAGCGGGGTCAGGGTTGCGTCCTCCGGGATCACCGGCTCGACGCCGAACAGCGCGCCGGTAAGCGCGAAGAAGACCGGATCGTCGCCGCCGCGTTCGCGCAGCAAATCGAGGCCGAGCATCATCTGATCGACATCGCCGGCGATCATCTGGCACAGTACCATCGCCTTCTGCCAGTAGGGCAATTGGTGGTAGCTGGCGATGCCGTTACGCACCAGGCGGCAGGCCTCGGTGGTGTCGTGGGCCAGCAGCAGGCCTTCGACCCGGGTCCGGGCCCGAGGCTCGTCGTCGCGCCGGCTGGGCACCACGGCCAGCAGATCGTTGAGTTCCGCCACCTCGCCCAGGGCCATGAGCCGCTCGATGCGCAGCCCGAGCAGGCTCTGCTCGACCTCATCGGCGATCTCGAATCGGCTGATCGGCGGTGACGCGATCGAGGTGAGCAGGCGGCGGGCGAGCGCCCGCATGCCGCGCGACGACATGGTGTCGGGCAGCAGTCCGAGCAGGCGGGTCACGATTCGGCGGTCCGAACCCTGCCACATCTCGATCCCGAAGCCGCCGGCGCCCGGATCCAGGGTGCCGATCGAATCGGGGGCGATGTCCGCGAGCGGATTGACCTCGATCGCGCTGCTACTCCTGGCGTCGATCGCCGCGGGCGCCTCGATCACGGTCCGCAAGACCCCGCCGCTCGGGGCGGGGACGTTGGTCGGGCCGAGAGTGGCCGGCGGCACCAGGCGCAGGGGTTGCTGCGGGATGCCCTGATTCTGAGCCCCGACCGGCGCCGCCCAGGCGCCGAGCAATAGCGCGCCGAGAATCAGTGCCGGAAGACGGCGGCGGGCACGGCGGCGCTCAGCGGGGGAATCGTTCATCGGACAGGACTTTTTCGACCTTGGCCGAGGGCGGCGGAATCTCCCAGGTCGCGAGGAAGACGGCACCGCCGACCAGGGCACCAAGTACGATAACGATTAAAACGAGGCTCGATTTTCGCATGGGGCCTATTGACGAAGGCTAAAGAAACCAGACACTGAACCGCTCGTTCAAGCCACGGAAAATCGCTCCCGTGACGGCTTCGCCAACAACTCGACGCGCACTTGCACCCTACCGCGGTGCTTATGGTAGGGTCCGACTGTGGCGAATTTGGGGCAGTCTATAACCCGTTTTCGAGTCGATGCAACGCCGCCCGAGTCGAGGAATTTTTTGGTCCAGTACAAATCATGCCGTCCGCCAACCCCTTGAAGGTGCCCCGCACCATCGTGCTCATCGGCTTGATGGGTGCCGGCAAGTCCTGTATCGGGCGCCGCCTGGCCGCGCTGTTGGGCTTGAAGTTCGTCGACGCCGACGCCGAGATCGAACGCGCCGCGGGCTGCACCATCGAAGAAATCTTCGACCGCCACGGCGAGGCCGCGTTCCGCGACGGCGAGTGCCGGGTCATCGAGCGCCTGCTCGGCCAGGCGGTCCAGGTGCTGGCCACCGGTGGTGGTTCGTTCATGGACCCGCGAACCCGGGCGGCGATCCACGGGCGGGCGATCTCGGTCTGGCTGCGCGCCGATCTCGACCTGCTGCTCAAGCGCACCGGCCGCCGCAACAACCGGCCGCTGCTCAAGCGGGGCGATCCGCGCGCGATCCTGGAGGGTTTGATGGCCGAGCGCTATCCGGTCTACGGCGAGGCCAATGTCGTGGTCGACAGCGTCGACGGCCCCCCCGAGGTCACGGTCGAGCGGGTGCGCGCGGCGGTCGAAAGCTATCTGGCCGGCCAGCCCGAGGCGGCGGCGCCGGAAGCGCGCCTGCCGAAAGCCGGTCTGCCGAAAACCCGCCTGGTGGAGGACGCCGGCCGGTGAGCAGCCACGAACGCCTGGGCGTTGCGCTGGGCGCGCGCAGCTACGACGTACTGGTGGGCGACGACCTGATCGCCGAGGCCGGCCGCTACATCGCGCCGCTGGTGACGCGGGAGCGGGTCTTCGTGGTCACCGACGCCAACCTGGCCGATCTTCATCTGGCGCGCCTCGAACGCGCGTTGGCGGCGGCGGGGCTGGACTGCGAGGCCGTCGTCCTGCCCGCCGGCGAGCGGACCAAGGACTTCCATCATCTGGAATCCCTGGTCGAGCAACTGCTCGACCTGAAGATCGAACGCGGCAGCACGCTGATCGCTTTCGGCGGCGGGGTGATCGGCGACATAGCGGGTTTGGCCGCCTCGGTGCTGCTGCGCGGCATCGATTACGTGCAGGTTCCGACCACCCTGCTGGCCCAGGTCGACAGCTCGATCGGCGGCAAGACCGCGATCAACTCGCGCCACGGCAAGAACTTGATCGGCAGCTTCCATCAGCCGCGCCTGGTGCTCGCCGATACCGACGTGCTCTCGACCCTGCCGCGGCGCGAGTTGCTCGCCGGCTACGCCGAGGTGGTCAAGTACGGTCTGGCCAGCGAGCCCGAGTTCTTCGCCTGGCTGGAGGGTCACGGCACCAGCCTAATCGAGGGCAACCCCGATGCCCGGCGCCAGGCCGTGCTCAGGAGCTGCGCCGCCAAGGCCAAGGTGGTCGCCGCCGACGAACGCGAAACCGGCCGGCGCGCGCTGCTCAACCTGGGCCATACCTTCGGCCACGCGATCGAGGCGGAGGCCGGCTACGGCGAGTTCCTGCACGGCGAGGCGGTGGCGATCGGCATGGTGATGGCGTTCGAGTTGTCGGCACGGCTCGATCTCTGCGCCGCCGAGGACGTGGCGCGGGTCCGGCGGCACCTGGCCGCGGTCGGCCTGCCGACCGGGCTCGACGGGGCGAGCGGGCGGGTCTGGGACCCGCGGCGCCTGCTCGAACACATGACCCGCGACAAGAAGGTCATGGCCGGGCGCGTGGTCTTCATTCTGGTGCGCGGCATCGGCGAGGCCTTCGTGAGCGATGCGGTCGACCCGGCCGAGGTCGAAGCCTTGTTGACCGGCGCCGTCGCCGCCTAGGGTCGTATCGTCTGAGACCGAAACGATCTAAGACGATACGACCCTAAATATACGAAATGGAGGGCGATTCACGTTGCAAATCGATTCGATTTGAAACGATCGCACTCTAGGAGCGCGGCCCCAGGGCTGTCGAACAGTCCTTACACGGCAAAGACGGAAACCATGGAAACGGAATTTCTGATAACGGTCGGCATCATCCTGGTGCTGCTCGTGCTCTCGGCCTTTTTCTCGGGCGCCGAGACCTCGCTGACCGCCGCCTCGATCCCGCGCATGCATACCCTGGCGCGGCAGGGCAATCACCGGGCCGAGTTGGTCAACGAGCTCTGGGCCCGCAAGGAGCGGCTGATCGGCGCGATCCTGCTCGGCAATAACCTGGTCAACATCATGGCCTCGGCGCTCGCCACGGGACTGCTGATCGGGCTGTTCGGCGATGCCGGGGTGGCCTACGCCACCGTGATCATGACCTTCCTGGTGCTGGTCTTCGCCGAGGTCCTGCCAAAGACCTACGCGATCCACCACGCCGACCGCCTGGCGCTCGCCGTGGCGCCGATCCTCAGGGTCATGGTCATCGTGCTGTTTCCGATCACCCATACGCTGCACGTGCTGGTGCGCGGCACGCTCAAGCTGTTCGGGATCGAGATGTCGGCGAGCCTGTCGTCCGAACACTCGGAGGAGGAGCTGCGCGGCGCCATCGACCTGCACGCCGGCGAAGGCGAGGAAGTGCGCCACGAGCGTGCCATGCTGCGCTCGATTCTCGACTTGGCCGACGTCGAGGTTTCCGAGATCATCACCCACCGCAAGCAAGTCAGCTCGATCGACGTCAGCCTGCCGGCGGCGGAGATCGTAAGCGCCGTGCTGGAAAGCCCGCACACCCGGCTGCCGCTGTGGCGGGACGAACCGGACAACATCCTCGGCGTGTTGCACGCCAAGGCGCTGCTGCGCGCCGTGCAGGCCCAGCCCGGCGAACTCGGCAAGCTCGACGTGCTGGCCATCGCCATCCCGCCCTGGTTCATCCCGGAATCCACCGATCTGTTGTCCCAGCTCCAGGCGTTCCGCGCGCGCCACGAGCATTTCGCCATCGTGGTCGACGAATATGGCGAGGTGCTCGGCATCGTGACGCTCGAGGATATCCTGGAGGAGATCGTCGGCGAGATTGCCGACGAGCACGACGTGGTGATCGAGGGCGTCAAGGTGCAGAAAGACGGCTCGATCGTGGTCGACGGCACGGTCACGATCCGCGATCTGAACCGCCAGTTCGAGTGGCAGCTGCCCGACGAGGAGGCGGCCACGGCCGCCGGGCTGGTGCTGCACGAGGCGCGGCGTATCCCGGAGGTCGGCCAGGCCTTCGTGTTCCACGGTTTCCGCTTCGAGATCCTCGGCCGCCAGCGCAACCAGATCACCTCGATCAAGGTCCGGCCCCTGGACCAGGACGCGGAGCCGCGCCCCGACGCGGAGGCGGGAGCGGCGGAGAACGCGCCGGATTCGCGCCACGCCGGATAGCCAATACCAATGGCCCACAATATTACCGGGCCCCGGCCGGGCGCCCCCACGTTCCCGCCCCCCGCTTGACCTGGCGGGCCGGGCTCTGCCACAGTAGTCTGAACGTCAGTCCGATTTTCCTGACCATTCCGACTGGCAAGGGAGAGGGACCATGCAACGACGGATCGTACCCGATCTGGTCAGCAATCAGACCCTCGCGAGCCTGCCCCCGAGCGCGACGGTGCGCGATGCCGCCCGGGTCATGACCGAGCGCCATATCGGTGCCGTCCTGGTCGCCGTCGACGGCCGGCTCCAAGGAATTTTCACCGAACGCGACGTGCTCGCCCGGGTGGTCGCGGTGGGCCTCGATCCGGACGACACGGTCCTGGGCGGGGTCATGACGCCCAATCCGGACACGATCGCGCCCAACGATACGGCGCTTCAGGCGCTGCGGAAGATGAGCGAACACGGCTACCGGCATCTGCCGGTGATCGACAGCGACCGGTTGGTCGGGATCGTCTCGATCCGCGACCTCTACGCCGCGGTCAACAACGAGCTCGCCGAGGATCTGCAGCAGCGCGAGGCCTTCATTTTCGATACCGGCTACGGCAGCGGCTGAAACGGCCGCCCTGCGGGTTCGGGCCGGGCCAGGGCGGCAGGGCCAGGGCGGCAGGGCCAGGGCGGCAGGGTCTGCCGTGTTGACGGATGGTTTCCGGCTACTATAGTGCGCCGCCGGAATCCCCAACCCCGGAAAATCCAACCTGCGAGCCAACATGCCCCTTTCCACCCACGCCGAACGCGAGCACCTGCACCGCCGTCGAATAGAACTCCACGGCTATCGGCGCGCCGACGGCCTGTGGGACATCGAAGGCCACCTGACCGACGTCAAGACCTACGGCTTCACGAACGAGTTCCGCGGCGAGATCGCGGCCGGCGAGCCGATTCACGACATGTGGCTGCGGATCACCATCGACGACGGTTTCGTGGTGCGCGACGTCGAGGCGGTCACCGACGGTGCGCCGTTCCGGATCTGCCCGGAGATCACGCCCAACTTCAAGAAGTTGATCGGCGCCCGCATGACCAACGGCTGGCGCCGCGAGGTGCGCGAGCGCCTGGGCGGCGTCGAGGGCTGTACCCACCTGGTCGAAACCCTCGGCGCCATGGCGACCGCCGCCTATCAGACCCTCTACCCGACGCTGGCCAAGAAGAACAAGGCCCATCGCGGCCTCGGCAAGCCGGCGATCATCGACAGCTGTCACGCCTTCGCCAGCGACGGCGACATCGTCAAGAAACGCTGGCCCAAGTTCTACACCGGCTCCGAGAGCTAGATTTGCTTCAGGTAGACACCATCGCCACCGCCCGCCGGTGCAGGCGGAACAGGCCCACGCAGGCGAGCGCGCACAGCATCATCGCGCTGGCAAAATAGACCGGCGCATCGGGGCTGCCGGACAGATCGCGGGCCAGACCGGCGAGCGGCGGCAGCGCACCCATGCCGGCGTAGTACCAGGTGTAGAATACCCCCATTCCAACCGCCCGGTTGTCCGCGCTCAACGTCTCCGATACCAGCGCCATGATCGGCCCCGCCGGCGCCCAGGCGAAAACACCGAAGGCGATGAACGGCAGCAAAGGCGACTCGGCCCAGGGCAGGACCGCGCAGATCCCGACCGTCACCATCAGCGAAACTGCCATGATCAGGTTCGGACGGCCCCAACGCAGAGCCAGATAGCCGCCCAGCGGGACGGTGCCGATGCCCAGCCAAGTGCCCAGGCTGACCATCCAGGCGGCCTCTTCCAGCGGCAGCCCGCGCGCGGTCAGGAAGGTCGGGCCGAAGCTCACGATCAGGATCAGGCCGACGTTGAACAGGGTCCAGGCCGCGGCCGCCAGGGTCACGCCGGCGAACTCCGACCGGCCGAGCGCGAACAGCCGGCCCGGCGCCGCCGCCGGTTCCGCCTGGCCTGGGGGAGCCGGGTCCGGCGGCGCCCGGTAACCGATCGCGATCAGGGCGAAGGACACCAGAGCGAGCGCGGCGGTGCCGTACAGCACCACCGGCCAGCCCAGTGCGACGGCTGCGGCGCTCTGGCTGACCAGCGCCAACGCGATCCCGAACGGCCAGCTGTTGACCAGAATGGCCATGGCCAGGACCAGCTCACGCTTGGCGAACCAGTCCATGGTCATCTTGGCCAGCAGAATATTGAGCAGGACTCCGCCGCAGCCGCTCAGGGTCCGACCGGCAACGGCGGTGGCGTAGTCGTCCGCCATTCCGACCACAATCCCGCCCAGGGCCATCAAGGCCAGCCCGGCGAGGACCACCTGCTTGTCGCCGAAACGCTTGCCGAGCATCCCACCCGGCAAGGCCAAGACGATGCCCGGCAAGTTGTAGACCCCGATCAGCGTGCCGAGCATGGTGTAGTCGATGGCCAGCTCGTCGATCAGTAACGGCGAGACCGAGGCGACCGACTGGAACTGAAAGCCCATCGAGGTCCTGGCCAGGAACAGGACAGCCAGGATGAGCCAGCGATTGTGATGCATCTCAACGCAACCAGCTTATCCCAGCAATCTCGACGGAACCGAAGTCAACCCCAGCCCCAGCCGGTCATTGCTGCGGTTCCGGTCATGGGCCAGCGGAGCTACTCGGGCAGTTTGGTGTAGTAGGCGATACGCTCGGATTTTACGCCGTCGCTGCCAACCTTGATGAGGCCGCTGCCCTGGATATCGGTGCCGGGAATCGTCCACCAGCATGAGGCCGAAAGCCCGCCGTCGGTTTCCTGCGTAATGATCTCCGAAATTTCCATGAAGGAGTCGCCCGTCTCGGCACCGCGGACGGCGGTCACGGCCTCTCGCAGTCCGGCTAGGTATTCGGTAAAATCCTCACGGGCGATGGCCCCAGCATTGGGGTCGTCGAAGACAAAGGATTCGGATGCCGCCGAGAGAATCATCTCGGCATCCCCTTTGGTCCAGCCCTCGGCGTAGCGTCCCAATTTATCCCCGGCGTTCATGTCTGCCTCCCTCAATCTCGAATTCGAGCCATGGGTGAGCGTCCGGTGGACGTTCCGACCCGACACAGTTTATGGCCCGCCGCCCGCGTGGCGCAAGATGGCAAAACTACACCAAATGCTGTAGAAATTCGATTTCCGGCTATTGGTTCAACAAGTTGCCGGTTTGCAACAGCGTTGCGCAGAGCGCCGCGCGAGGCATCCTGCCGCTCAATGCGGTCGCGTGGGCGGCAGGGACAGGATCAGCCGCACCAACTCCGCCTGCCGGTGAATCCCGGTCCGGGCGAAGATCGCCGCCAGATGGCGGCGCGCCGTGCCCTCGGCGATCCGCAACCGCTCGGCCGCATCCGCCAGGTTCGCGCCGCCCGCCAGGGCAAGGGCCAGTTGGGCCTCTTTCCGGGTCAGGCCGTAGACCCGGCGCAACAGCTGCGCCGGCGTCTCCGGCGCATGGTCGGGATCGGTCAGCAGCACCAACACGGCCGGAGCGGCAAGAGACAGCGGCGCCGCCCGCTCGTGAACCGGGGCGACCAGCACCGCATAGGGACGAGGGCCCGTATGCTTGGCGAGGGCCATGGAGCCGCCGCCGTCGCCGCCGCGGCCATGAGCGGTCTCGACGGCGCCGGCGATCAGCCGCTGCAGGGCCGCATTGTCGATCGGCCGCCGGGCGACCAGCTTGCCGCCCCGTCCATCGATCTCACCACCTTCCGCCATGATCCGCTCGGCTTCCCGGTTGCAGCGCCAGATGCGGCGATCGCCGGTGAGCACCACGATGCCGAAAGACGCATCCTCGATCGCCTCCCAGACGCTCGAGCTCTCCTGTTCCAGGGCCGCGAGCCGGCCCTGGATCCGGAGCGCGCGGCCCAAGTGGGGCCGGAACGCTCCGAAGGCCTCGATTTCGAGTTGCGTGGCATGGCCCTGCCGCCTCGAGCGCTGGAGCGCGGCCATGGACAGGGTCGAGTCGGTCCGGAGCAGCTGCCCGCCGATGAAATAACGAAAGCCGAAGCCCGCCCGCCAACGGTACATCTCGCTGCGATCCATCTCGGTCTCGTTGAAGAACATGCGGTCGTAGATGACCGAGAGGCCCGGGTTCCGCAGCAAGAGGTCGTTTCGCTCGCTGAGCTTCGAATAGTGCGCGCGATACTCGTCGGTGAACCGCCGCGGCAGGCCGTAGTCCCATTGCTGGACCACGTCCCTGGTCTCGCTATCGATAGTATAAAGCTGGAACGCCGCGCCGTTCAGCGCGCCCCGGAGTTCGCCCAGGACGCCGCTCCATTGGGCCGGGCTGAGAGCCGCTTCGTAAATGCGGCCGACCAGACGGTTCACTTGCGCTTCGTCGCGAAGCATAGTCCCCCCAAGGAGGCGATCCAGTAAACCAAGTGAAAATTCTATCAGCTTCGGCAGAGCGGGGAAACCAGGCGCGCCGAGAACCCCTGATAGCGCGACCGCCGCAGCTTGGGTAGCGACGGCGACATCGTCAAGAAACGCTGGCCCAAGTTCTACACCGGCTCCGATTCGTAGCGGCGGTGGCCGGGCGTGCCGCGCGCGCGGCCGCCGGTCCGGGTCCGGGTCTTGTAGAGCGCGCCGTGGCCGATGCTGGCGTGGCCCTCCTCGGTCGCCGCCGCCCGGAAGTAGTTGACGATGAACACGCGGATCGCCGCGGTCAGGCTGGAGGCGCGGCGGCGCTCGTCGATCATCGCGCAGAGCTCGTGCTGGCTCATCTCCTCGCGCCGGCAGATCTCCTCGAGGGCATCCCACATGGCCGGCTCCAGGCGCAGGCTGGTGCGCCGCCGGCCGATGGTGACGTTGCGATTGACCAGGGTGCTGGCGCCCGGCACCGCCCGGCCTTCCGTAAGCCCGGATTGAATCGCTCTACGTTCGTGTCGCATCGATGTGTCGTCTCCGGCTTCTTCCGCCCCGTCACCTCGGCTCGACCGCGTGGAGAGCCATGCCATGGGTATACACAACCAAAACGGCTGTCAATGATCTATACTACTCGCAACAATTGCCACTGTGGCGGCGCCCCAAAGACCTGGGCAATCCGGGCGGGCGGAATCCGGGTGGCATTGTTTTCCGCCGCCCGAGGCATCATATTATCGGGAGGCAACGAGGATATACGAGCCATGACCGTCCAGCAGAGCATCGAGACCAAGATCGCGGCCGCCTTGGCGCCGAGCCATCTGGAGGTGATCAACGAGAGCCACATGCATTCCGTGCCACCGGGCTCGGAGTCCCATTTCCGGGTGGTGGTGGTCTCGGACCGCTTCGCGGGACTACCGCTGGTGCGCCGCCACCAGACGGTCAACCGGATTCTCGAGGGTGAGTTCGAGGACGGGCTTCACGCGTTGTCGATGCAGACCCTGACCGGGGCCGAGTGGCATGACCGCGGCGGCCAAACCCGGGCCTCGCCGGCCTGTCGAGGCGGCGGCAAGGCCGAGAGTTGAGGCCAGGCACGCCCCGCCCTGGGTCGATTCGGATTATGGTAATATTAACCATCAAGTGGGGTACCCTGTCCGCCTTGCTTCGGAGTGATGCAATATCCATAGTCTGAGCCATGCGACGACCCGTCCCCGCCGTGATCAACGCGCCCTTCGAGCGCGAGACCGACGCCGAACGACGCTGCCACGCGTCGGGCTGCGCGGAGGATGGCGTGCACCGGGCGCCGGTCGCACGCGACCGGCTGACCGAGTACTATTGGTTCTGCACGGAACACGTACGCCGGTACAACTTGGCCTGGGACTACTTCGCCGGCATGAACGAGCAGGAGATCGAGCGCCAGCGGCGCTTCGATACGGTCTGGCAGCGGCCGAGCTGGCCGTTCGGACAATTCGGCGAGCGCGCGGCCGGTCGCGCAGGTGGCGGCGCGGGTTACCGGATCCACGAAAGCTTCGGAAGCTTCGGATTCTTCTCCGAGGGGCCAGCGGGCGCCAACCGGGTCGGGGCGGCGCGCCCGCAGACCGCCGAGCAGAAGGCGTTGGCGCTGCTCGACCTGGAAGAACCGGTCAGCTTCGCGGACGTAAAGGCGCGCTACATGGCGCTGGTCAAGCAGCTCCACCCCGACGCCAACGGCGGCGACGCCGAGTCCGAGGAGCGACTCAAGATCGTCAACCAGGCCTATGGCGCGCTCAAGATCAGCTTTGCTTGACGCGCCGGATCGGGTAGTACCCCACTGACATCACGATAGCATCCATCGCGATAGCATCCTTGACGGAACGCAAGCCCATGTCACAAGAACACGCCCACGGCGGAGCCGAGCTGTCGCTAGAGGGACCCGACATCACGGTATCGGTGCGCCAGACTTTCGGGCTGGACAGCGACATGCAGGTCCCGGCCTTCAGCCAGTCTAACGACTACGTGCCGGACATCGACGACGTCTACCGCTTCGACCGCGACACCACGCTCGCGATCTTGGCCGGCTTCGCCTACAACCGCCGGGTCATGATCCAGGGCTATCACGGCACCGGCAAGTCGACCCACATCGAGCAGGTCTCGGCGCGGCTCAACTGGCCCTGCCTGCGCATCAACCTGGACAGCCACATCAGCCGCATCGACCTGGTGGGCAAGGACGCGATCGTGCTCAAGGACGGCAAGCAGGTGACCGAGTTCCGCGAGGGCCTGCTGCCGTGGTCGATACAGCACCCGATCGCGCTGGTGTTCGACGAATACGACGCTGGGCGCCCGGACGTCATGTTCGTGATCCAGCGGGTGCTCGAGGTCGACGGCCGGCTGACCCTGCTCGATGAGAACCGGATCGTCGAACCCCATCCGGCGTTCCGGCTGTTCTCGACCACCAACACCATCGGCCTGGGCGACACCACCGGGCTCTATCACGGCACCCAGCAGATCAACCAGGGCCAGATGGACCGCTGGAACATCGTCGCGACGCTGAACTACCTGCCCCACGAGGAGGAGGAGGCCATCGTCCTCGCCAAGTGCCCGCAGTACGACAGCAAGGACCGGCGCGAGGCGATCACCGCCATGGTGGCGTTGGCGGACCTGACCCGCTCCGGCTTCATCAACGGCGACATCTCGACCGTGATGAGCCCGCGCACGGTGATCACCTGGGCCGAGAACGCCAAGATCTTCGACGACATCGGCTTCGCCTTCCGGGTCACCTTCCTCAACAAGTGCGACGAGGTCGAGCGCCCGGTGGTGGCCGAATACTACCAGCGCTGCTTCGGCACCGAACTCCCCGAAAGCGGCATCAAGGCGACCTTGGTGTAGGG
>Ga0209980_10001389_pt1 | contig 13294 bp, 11 predicted proteins | sample CR02metaG_FD_183611 | JGI IMG/M metagenome (GOLD analysis project Ga0209980, IMG submission 183611) | Deep subsurface microbial communities from Mariana Trench to uncover new lineages of life (NeLLi) - CR02 metaG (SPAdes) (version 2) | ecosystem: Environmental > Aquatic > Marine > Ocean trench... | reverse complement strand
GCGCTCCGAGGTGGATGCAGTCGGAAGGGGGATCTGGGCCATGCGGGCGATCACGCCCTCGACGTCGCGCACGTTGACCTTTTTGCGCGGCTCTCGTCCAGGGCTGAGTCGAACCGCCGCTCCGGCCTCGTCCATTACGTCGATTGCCTTGTCCGGCAGGAAGCGGTCGTGGAGGTGCTTGGCACTCAGCTCGACGCAAAGCCGTAGCGCACGAGAAACGTAGCGTACGCCGTGATGCTTCTCGTAGTGGGGTGCCAGCCCTTCGAGAATTTTCACCGCTTCATCGATGCTCGGCTCATGGATCTCCACGCGCTGGAAACGCCGGGCGAGCGCGCGGTCGCGTTCGAAGTGTCGATACTCGACGTAGGTTGTCGATCCCATACAGCGCAGCGCCCCGGACTGAAGCAGGGGCTTGAGCATGCTGGAAGCGTCCACCGTCGCACCCTGCGCTGCGCCCGCTCCCAGTACCGTATGGATCTCGTCGATGAACACGATCGGATTTGGTCGCTTCTGCACAGCGGCGATCAGCGCCTTGAAGCGGGCTTCGAAATCACCGCGGTACTTCGTTCCGGCCAGAAGCGCACCGAGATCGAGCGCGAAGATCTCGGCGTCGCGCAGCTCGTCCGGCACGTCGCCCGCGACGATCTTCAATGCGAGCCCCTCGGCGATAGCGGTCTTCCCCACACCGCTCTCACCCACAAAGATGGGGTTGTTCTTTCGGCGCCGCGCCAGGATCTGGATGGTGCGCTCGAGCTCGAGCTTGCGTCCCACCAGAGGGTCGAGCTCTCCGCGCCCCGCGCGCTCGGTCAGGTTCGACGCGAACGCGACCAATGGATCGGGCGCGCCGTCCTCTTCCTCGAGCTCCTCGCTCTCCGCTTCCCGCCCGATGACCCCCGCTGGGCTCTTGTCCCGGGCGGTGGACATCTTCGAGACGCCATGCGAGATGAAGCGCAGCACGTCCACGCGCGAGATGCCCTGCGCACGCAACAGGTCGACGGCGTGCGTGTCCGATTCCTGGAAGAGTGCGGCCAGGAGGTCGCCTGCCTCGACCTCCTCTTTCTCGGCACTCTCCGCATGATGCAGGGCGGCACGTATGCAGCGATGGAAGGACATCGTCTGAGAGGTCTCAATCGGCTCATCCCCTGGCTCGCGCGCGAGATCATCGTCAAAGAAGCGCTCCAGGGCCTCCTTGAGGCGCGGAAGGTTCGCTCCACAGTTGCCCAGCACGTCCACGCCGCGCTCATCGTGGAGCAGCGCATAGAGCAGGTGCTCAACGGTGAGGAAGGCGTGACGCCGCGCCACCGCCTCGCGCAGTGCGGCCTGTAGGGTAATCTGCAGCTCTCGGTTGATCGAGCTCATTCGGGCTCCGCGCCGGCACGCAGAGGATAGCCGCGCTCCTCCGCCATCCGATGCACTGATGTAACCTTAGTCTCCGCTATCTCGAGTACATAGACCCCCGCAACGGCCATCCCACCGCGATGAATCTGCAGCATGAGCTGCGTTGCCTCGGCGGGACCTTTCGTGAAAACCCTCTCGAGCAGGGACACCACGAATTCCATGGGGGTGTAGTCATCATTATAGAGCATGACCTTGAAACGCGGCGGACGTTCGACCCGCGGCTGCTCCTTGACCGCGAGCCCGCCTTCGCGCTCACGCACGATCGTGGGGTTGCCGACGTCCGGCTGCTTCGGCTTCTGTGCCATGCGCCCTAGGATAGATCCAGGTGGCGGCGCCGCCACCCCGCTAAACTGGGAGTCTGATGGCCGAGATCGAGCTGCTGCACGGAGTGAGCCAGATACCGCGCGAGGACTGGAACGCCCTGGTAGGTGGGGAATCCCCTTTTCTGGAGTGGGACTGGCTCGCTTCCCTCGAGCACGCCGGTGTCGTTGGGCCGGAGAGCGGCTGGGCCCCCCGGCCGCTGGTGGCACGCCAGAGCGGCCGGCTTGTGGCCGCCTGTCCGCTCTACATTAAGTCGCACAGTGAGGGTGAGTTCGTGTTCGACTGGAGCTGGGCCGATGCGGCCGAGCGCGCCGGGATCCGCTATTACCCGAAGCTCCTGGTCGGCGTGCCCTTCACCCCGGTCAGTGGAGCGCGTTTTCTGGTCGCGTCGGGGCTCGATCGTTCCGAGTGGGTGGCCAGGCTGGGGCAGGCGCTACGCGAGCTTTGCCTTGCCAACGAGTTCTCGAGCGTCCATGTGTGCTTTGCCCGCGAGGACGAAATCGCACCGCTCAGGTCGGCTGGCTTCGAGCTGCGCATCGGCGTGCAGTACCATTGGCGAAACGACGGCTATCCCGATTTCGAGGCGTATCTCGAGCGCTTCCGCAGCAAGCGTCGCAACCAGATTCGTCGTGAGCGCCGCGCCCTGGAGCAGCAAGGCATCCGCATCGAGGCCGTCGCAGGCGACGCGATCAGCGATGAGCTCTTCGACTCCATGTACCGTTTCTATCAGCTCAATGTGCGGGGCAAGAGCTGGGGCAGGCAGTACCTGAACCGACGTTTCTTCGAGCTGTTGAAAGATCGCTTCCGCATGCGGCTCTGCTTCGTGATTGCGCGGCAGGAGGGCCGTCCGATCGCGGGCACGCTGAACGTACGAAAAGGGGATTCGCTCTACGGACGCTACTGGGGGTGCGACAGCGACCTCCGCTACCTGCACTTCAACGTCTGCTACTACGCCGCGATCGAGCACTGCATCGAGCAACGGATTCAGCGCTTCGAGCCGGGCGCAGGCGGCGACTACAAACAGCTCCGGGGCTTCGATGCCCAACCTACCTGGAGCTTGCACTTTGTTGCGGATCCCCGCCTCAGAGCTGCGGTAAGCCGGTTCCTCAAGCTGGAGTGTAAGGAGGCTGAGAGCACGATCGATTGGTTGCGTGAGCGCAGCGCCCTCAAGCCGGCCGCTTTGACTCTCGCGGGAGATCAGAAGCCGCGCTGATCCATTTTGTTCAAGAGCTGCATGGTCTGGCCTTGCGTGAGGACGTCCTTGTCCTTCAGCGCGACCCACGGATCCCCGTGCTGCGTCGCCTCAGCCTGTGCTGCCGCGTAGCCCGGCGCTCGCCTCTTGGAAGGCAGTCCGATCTCAATGCTGCGGGAGGCTCAGCCCGCCCGGTTGAGGGGTCGGCTCGCCGCCTCGATGGAGGTGGCGCTGATCCGACCCTCGACGAGCGCGAACGCCTGGGGCGTCGAGGCGACGATGTGGTCGGGATCAACCGCGTCGCGGATCTTGGCCACGCTCCTCGGGTCCCCGACCAGCAGCCCCCTCACCGGCTCTTCCACGGCCAGCCCGACGCCGGCGTCGAACCAGCTCTCGGCCTTGAGCCGAATCGCCTCCCAGTCGGCCAGCCCAAGCATGAGCAGCCGCAGGCCGCCCGCGAGCGTGCTGACCTGGCACAGGAAGCTGGAGCGCATACCGATCTATCGGCCCCGGCAGCCTGAGCAGGGCTCGAGGACGCAATCGGCAGCTGCTGTATCCTGGAGCCGTGTCTATGGGTACTTGGAGACTCGAGCCGGAGGTCGAGCCGGCGCAGGTGGGCGTCGACGCTGCAGCGCTCGAGCGCGTGGCGGAGAGGTTCGAGCAGGGGGTCAACGGGGGGGCGCTCTTCCGCGGCGCGTGCATGGCCGTCTACCGGGACGGCAAACGGGTGCTCGACATCGGCGGCGGCGTGGCGCGCGAGCGGACGGGCATGCGGGTCGCTCCGGACACGCTCTTCGTCATGTTCAGCTCGACCAAGGGTCTGGCCGCGCTGGCCATGCTCATGCTGTATGAGCGGGGCCGGTTTCACTACGACGAGCCCGTGTGCAAGTACTGGCCCGACTTTGGCCGCGACTTCCCCGAGAAACGCGCCGTCACCATCCGCCACATCATGGGACACCGCGCAGGCTTCCCCACCGGCCCGGAGTGGCTCACGGCGCGCTATTGGGGAGACCGCGAGGCGATCCGTCGCGCGATGGAGGAGATCCCACTCGCCTGGACGCCGGGCGAGAGGAACGCCTATCACGCGATGAATTTCGGTCATATGCTGAACGAGCTGATGCTGCGCATCGATGGACGCGACTGTGGGAGCTTTCTTGCCGATGAGGTCTTCAGCCCTCTGGGTCTCCACGACATCTACCTGGGCCTGCCCGACGATGAGAAGTTGGAGGAACGCGTGGCCTGGTGCTACAACCCGCTCGAGGACCCCAGCGTTGCGCGCGCCAGCGGCCTCGCGAGCGCGGACGTCGACGAACCGTCTGCCGAGCCGTCCGAGCTCGGCCAGAACCTGCGTGAGCGCCATGCGGACACGCCCGAGCTGACACATCCCTTCAACCGCCCCGCGGTTCACCAGGCGGTTCTACCCGCATCCGGGGCCATCTCGACCGCCCGCGATCTGGCTCGCGTCTACGCGGCGCTCGCACTCGGCGGCGCGCTCGACGGGGTGGAGCTCGTGCGAAGGGAGAGTCTGGATCACGCCACCACGCCGACGAATCGGCGCGACGAGATGGACGGCACCGTGGGGTTCCCGCTGCGCTGGGGAACGGGCTGGCATATGGGCCTCTACGGGCGGGGCAGCAGCCTGCGCACCTTCGGGCACGCCGGCGCCGGGGGCCAGGTGGCTTTCGCCGATCCGGACCGCAGGCTCGCGGTCGCGTTCCTGACCAACGGCGAGCGCACGCGCGAGTTCATGCTGTGGCGCATGAAGCTCCAGTCCCTGGTCTTTAAAGCCTGCAGAGACTGATGCGGTAGCGGGGCGCTGGCTTGGCTGCGGGGGAGAGCATGGCCCTCGAGGGGGGCGTGGTCGCGCTGGTTCTGCTCACGGCGGTTCTACACGCCTGCTGGAACGCCGTGGTCAAGAGCAGCGGTGATCAGCTCATGGCCATGACGCTGGTGATGGGGACGGGCGCGCTGGTGGCGGGCAGCCTGATCCCTTTCATGGACCTGCCGGAGCGCGCGGCCTGGCCCTATCTCGGGCTCTCCGTGGTGGTACACACGTTCTACGCGCTCTTCTTGCTGCTCTCGTACCGCTTCGGGGATCTGAGCCGCGTCTATCCCATTGCGCGCGGCCTCGGTCCGCTGCTGGTCGCACTGCTCTCCGCGCTGCTCGCGGGCGAGGTGCTCAGCCGCATCCAGATCGTGGCGCTGATGCTCGTGTCGTTCGCGATCGCGAGCCTGGCCTTCGAACGTGGCTTGCCCCGGGGGCAGAGCATGAAGCCGGTCCTGTTTGCCGTAGCGACGGGCATCCTGATCGGGGCCTACACCTTTCTCGATGGGCAGGGAGGAAGGCACGCGGGAAACCCCTTCAGCTACGTCGCCTGGCTCTTTTTCTTCGACGGTATTCCTCTCGTCCTGGCGACGCTCTTCCTGCGTCGGGGACGCGTCCGTCGGCTGCTGCAGGCACAGGGTCGAGTGGGGGCGATCGCGGGCCTGCTCTCGGTGGTGGCGTATACGATCGTGGTCTGGGCCATGAGTCGCGGCAGCATGGCCATCGTGGCGTCCTTGCGCGAGACCAGTGTGATCTTCGGCGTGCTGATCGGCGCGGTCCTGCTGGGAGAGCCGTTTGGACGTCGACGCGCGCTGGCCGCGACGCTCGTGGCCGCCGGTGTGGTCGCGCTGAGCCTCTAGCCCGCCAAGCGCTCAGCGCTCAGCGCTCGCGAGCTGGGCGCGCCCTCCAGCTGGGTGGCGATGAGTTCGTGCACCTCCTGGGTCAGGGTCTCGACCGGCAGCTGAGCGAACTTCTCGTAGGCGATCTCGTCGAGCACCTGGATCTGGATACGGTGCTTTCCCCGGAGCACGAAGCCGCGCTTGGGCAGCGCGTCGGCCGTGCCCGTGATGACGATCGGGAGGATCGGCCGCTGGGTCCGCTTGGCCAGCTGGAAAGCGCCCCGCTTGAACGCCCGCAGCTGTCCATCGGGAGAGCGCGTTCCCTCGGGGAACATCATGACGGAGCTGCCCGTGGCCAGCGTCTTCTCGCACGCGTTCATCATGTGGCGCACGCTTACGGCCTTGCCGCGCGCCAACCGGATGTAGCGATTGAGCGACATGTTCCAACCGATGAGCGGGACCCAGAAGTTCTCCCTCTTGGAGACCCACTTGAAATGGGTGAAGAGCCGGAAGAGCACCAGGATGTCGAGAAAGGACTGGTGATTCGCCACTATCACGTACGTCGCGCGAGGGCGGATTCGATCACGTCCTTCGATGTGCACCGGCCAGGCGGGGTTGAGCCAGGTATAGAGCGAGGCCCAGAAGCAGGTGAAGCGATGCAGGAGCACGAGGCGGCGATCGAAAGGGACCGTGACCAGCCAGATCAGAAACGCCACCGGGAAGAGCACGACCGAGCTCATCAGTAGGAAGGCCCAGAAGCCGGCGGAGAGAATTCGGCGTAGCACGGGGTGGAGTTTCTCGATCCTGCGCGTTCTCCGCAAGTGGCCGACGGGTTGAGCGCGGATTTGTCGTCCGAGCCGGGAGTTGCGGTATGCTGTGCCAAAGGAGGGACTTAGACATGGGTGAAGCTTGGATCATCGACGCTGTCCGAACGCCTCGTGGCCGCGGCAAGCGGGAGGTCGGAGCACTCTCGAGCGTCCACCCCCAGGAGCTATTCGCCCAGCCTCTCAATGCGCTGCGGGATCGCACGGGCCTCGACCCGGCCGACGTCGAAGACGTGATCGCGGGCTGCGTGACGCAGGCCGGCGAGCAGGGCGGCTGTATCGCCCGCATGGCCGTACTCGCTGCGGGCTGGCCCAGCGAGGCGACGGGGGTCACCCTGAATCGGTTCTGCGGCTCGGGCCAGCAGGCCACGAACTTCGCCGCTATGGGCGTCGCCTCGGGCATGCAGGACCTGGTGGTCGCGGGCGGGATGGAGTCGATGTCGCGCAACCCGATGGGCAGCGATAAGTCGGGGCTCGACGGGCACAACCGCCACCTGCGTGAGCTGCACCCGCTGGTTCCGCAGGGGATTTCCGCGGACCTGATCGCCACGCTGGAGGGCTTCGAGCGCGAGGACGTGGATCGGTTTGCACTGAGCAGCCAGGAGCGCTGTGCGGTTGCTCAGAAGGAAGGACGTTTCAACGGGAGCCTGATTCCCGTCACCGACCTCGAAGGCCGGGTCTTGCTCGAGGTGGACGAGCAGCCGCGGGCGGGCACCACGCTCGAGGGTCTGGGCAGCCTTCCGCTCTCTTTCGAGGAGATGGGGAAGTACGTGCAAAAGGGCGACACGCTGAGCTTCGATGAGAAGGCCCGCAAGGTCTACCCGCAGGTCGCAGAGGTGCGGCATGTCCATCACGCGGGGAACTCGTCGGGCATCGTCGACGGCGCCGCCGCCGTGCTGCTGGCCTCGCCCGAGTACGCGCGTGCGCATGGGCTGCGACCGCGCGCGCGCGTGCGTGCGATCGCCACCGCCGGAGACGAGCCGGTCATCATGCTCACTGCGCCGGTGCCCGCGACACAGCGCTGCCTGAAGAAGGCCGGCATGACGATCGCGGACATCGATCTTTTCGAGATCAACGAAGCCTTCGCTGCGATCCCACTCAAGGTGATGCGCGACCTCGAGATCGACCCCGAGAAGGTCAACGTGAACGGGGGCGCCATCGCGCTCGGCCACCCCCTGGGAGCGACCGGGGCGATGCTGATCGGTACGGTTCTGGACGAGCTCGAACGGCAGGACAAGACGACTGGCCTCGTCACGATGTGCATCGGCGGTGGCATGGGCATCACGACGATCCTCGAGCGCATCTGACCCCAGGAGGGGGAGCGCATGAAAGCCAGTGACCTCTTCCTGCGCTGTCTCGAGGCGGAGGGAGTCGAGTACATCTTCGGGGTGCCCGGCGAGGAGAACGCCGACATCATGATCTCGCTGCTCGACTCGTCGATCCGCTTCATCATCTGTCGTCACGAGCAGGGGGCGGCGTTCATGGCGGACCTCTACGGTCGCCTTACGGGCAGGCCGGGCGTGTGCCTGGCCACACTGGGTCCGGGTGCGACCAACCTGGTGACCGGCGTAGCCAACGCTCACATGGATCGTTCGCCGCTGGTTGCACTCACGGGTCAGGGCGCGACCACGCGACTGCACAAGGAGTCGCATCAGATCATGGATGTGGTCGGGATGTTCAAGCCCATCACCAAGTGGGCGAGCTCCATCCATGATGAGCGGAACATTCCAGAGGTCGTGCGTAAGGCCTTCAAGCTCGCCGCCGCGGAGAAGCCCGGGGCCACCCTGATCGAGCTGCCCGAGGATATCGCGAAGCGGGAGGTGGAAGACCAGCCCATCGTGCCCGGACTCAAGGTGCGCCGGCCGGTCCCGGATGAGAAGAGTGTCAACGCCGCGCTCGACCTGATCGGTCGCGCCCGCCTGCCGGTCATCCTGGCGGGAAACGGCTGCATCCGCACCCGGGTCTCGAAGCAGCTCAACCGCTTCATCGACAAGACCGGCATCTACGCCGCCATGACCTTCATGGGGAAGGGCGCGATCTCCGACCAGCATCCGAGGAGTCTCTACGCGGCTGGACTCGGGTCGCGCGATCACGTGGCCCTGGCTTTCGAACGTGCGGATCTCGTGATTGCCATTGGCTACGACATGGTCGAGTGGCATCCTTCGCTCTGGAACGTGGGCGTTGAGAAGCGGATCCTTCACATCGACTTCACGCCTGCGGAGGTCGATGGAAGCTATCGACCCGAGGTCGAAGCGGTGGGCGACATTGCGGCGACGCTCTGGGCGATCAACGAACGCCTGGGGTCCGAGCACCGGACCGCGGGATCAGAGTTCTCCGACGTGCGCGAGACGCTGGTGCAGGAGCTGGAGAGAGAGCACGCCGCGGACGAGGGCTTTCCGATGAAGCCGCAGCGCATCCTGAGCGATCTGCGTCAGGAGATGGATCCGGAGGATATCCTGATCAGTGATGTTGGCGCGCACAAGATGTGGGTCGCACGGCACTACCCGACCTATGCCCCCAACTCGTGCATCATCTCGAACGGGTTCTGCTCGATGGGGATTGCGCTGCCGGGCGCGATCAGCGCGAAGCTCGTCCATCCGGATCGGAATGTCGTGGGGCTCTGCGGCGATGGCGGCTTCATGATGAACGTCCAGGAGCTGGCCACCGCCGTACAGTACGAGATTGCCTCGATCCATCTTGTGTGGGAGGACTCCGAGTACGGCCTCATCCGTTGGAAACAGGAGACCATGTTCGGGAGACACTCGCACATCGGCTTCACGAACCCGGATCTGGTGGATCTATCCCGCTCGTTCGGCTGCTTCGCGAAGCGCGTGAACTCGCCCAAGGAGCTGCGGCCGACGCTGCGGGAGGCGTTCCAGGTGAAGGGGCGTCCCTCCGTGATCGTGGTGCCCGTGGACTATGCCGAGAACATGAAGCTGACGCAGCGCCTCGGTGAGCTTCTATGTCACTGAGCGCGGCTCGCGCGGAGCCGGTACGCCCTATACGCTCGAGGATCTGACCCAGCTCAAGCTGATCGTCTTCGATTCTTAGCGCTTGCGTAGCAGCGTGAGGCCGTCCGAGACCGGGAGCATGACGCACTCCACGCGGGAATCCCGAGCGACGTGGTTGTTGAAGTCTCGGATCGCGAGTGTTTGCTCGTCATTGGCGCTCGCATCCACGACACGCCCGAGCCAGAGTACGTTGTCGACGAGAATCAGGCCGCCCGGCCGCAGCCGCTTTAGGATCTCTTCGTAGTAGGCGATGTAGCCGGGCTTGTCGGCGTCGATGAACGCGAAATCCAGCTGCGGCTGCTCCGGCAGCGCGCGCAGCGTGTCGAGCGCGGGGGCGATGCGCAGGTCGATCTTCTCGGATACTCCCGCCTTCTCCCAGTAACGCCGGGCGATCGCGGTCCACTCCTCGCTTACGTCACAGCAGATCAGCCGGCCAGTGTCAGGCAGACCGCGCGCGATGCAGAGCGCGGAGTAGCCGGTGAACGTTCCCACCTCCAGCGCGTACCGCGTTCCGATGGCCCGCGCCAGCAGCGTCATGAAGGCACCCTGCTCGGGTGCGATCTGCATTATCGAGATCCCGCCCAGCTTCTGCGTCTCCTCGATCAGGGCGCGCTGGATCTCGTCCGGCGGCGTACCGTGCTGCACCAGGTAAGCGTGCACCTCCGCTGAGACGTGGAAGGACTTGGGATGATCGGTCATGGCGCACTCCCTTCTGCTCGGCGATCCTCACGCATCTTGCAACGCTCGTCCAGACTGTTTTGGGTCCTCGCAGCCTCGCTGCTGCTGGCGGGCGCCTGTGCCCAGCTTAGGGGGGGCCTCGGGGCGGACCCCGCTCCTGTCCCGACGTCGGTCTTCCGCATGCCGCCGGCCAATCGCGGCAGCGAGGCCTACTCGGCCTGGTTCGCCGATGCCCGCGGCCGCATGCTCTACTTCGGCCTCAGCCCCTTCTGGCAGCTTTGGTGGCGCAGCGGCGGGGACCCCCTGGGCGACCTCGCGCAGCCGGGGGACCACCTGATCGGTCGCTTCGATCTCGAGCGCGAGACCTTTCTGGCTCCGCTGCGCGTGCGCGACGGCGGTCCCGACGTGCGTTCCTCGATCTGGGACGTGCTGGTGCACTCGAATGGCCGCATCTACTACACGACCTACTTCGAGGAGATCGGTTCAGTGAACCCCGATGGCACCGATGTCAGGGCCTTCGAGGGACTGGGCCGGGGCTTCAACGAGCTCTACGAAGGCCCGTCCGGAAACATCTACGCCAGCCGTTACTCGGACGCGCCCGCCCGGCCCGAGAGACGCCGCTACGGCGCGATTGTGGAGTTCACGCCGCAGGGCCGTCTGGTACGGGAGATCCGCTTCGAGCGGGACGCTGAGAAGTTTACCGCGCCCAAGAGCATCGCCGTCGATCCGAGCAGCGGTGAGATCTGGCTCAACACGGATACGTTTCGGGCGGATGGCTCCATCCTGTATGAGACGCTACGCCTTGCGCCAGATGGCCGCGTGCTGATGCGCCAGGCGGCCCCACCGGAGCTCCACTTCGTGCGCTTCGATCGGCAAGGGGTTGGCTACTTTGCAGAGAGTATCGACTCCCACTTTCGTCTCCGGATCACAGCGAACGGGCGAGAGCTGGCGCGCCTGCCGCTGGGGCCGCGCGAGCCGCTGGATTTCATCCAGGACATTCACTTCGCGCAAACCGGCGAGGCCGTGCTGGCCTTCTGGTCGGGACGAGTCACGCTGGTGCGGCGGGAGGGAAATCGCTTTCGCACCACGGACCTGGTTTTCACGCGCCCGGCGGAGTGCGCGCCCCCGGAAGGCCGCTCGCTGCTCTACAGCGCGGTCGCCTATGGAGGACGGGTCTACGCCACGCTCTCCTGCGGTGCGACCATCCTGAGCGCCGCCATTCCCGGCCCCTGAAACCGCATCTCACGGGATTCTCACGGGAGCGCTCGTGAACACGGCTTCACGCTGCGGCTCCGACTCGTTCACATCCGACCCCCGTGGCACCGCTCTCCCGTTTGGAGCAAGGCATGCGCTTCGCAATCGACCTCGGTGTGCCGCGCCAGCTCCCGCTCGCCACCCACCCCGACCGCCGAGCGCACGAGCCCCAGCCGCGCCGCCACCACCCGGAGCAGACGGCGCTCTACGGCGTGCTCCTTGAACAGCTCGAGACCTTCCTGGCGCTCAGCCAGGCTTCGGGACGCGTCGTCCCGCGCTTCGTCGAGCGGGAGCTGCGCGCATACCTGGAGTGCGGACTTCTGCAGTTCGGCTTCCTTCGGATCCGCTGCAAAGCGTGCGGCCACGACCGACTCGTGGCCTTTTCGTGTAAGGGCCGCGGCTTCTGCCCTTCGTGTGTCGGACGTCGCATGGCCGATACCGCTGCGCACCTGGTCGACCGCGTCTTGCCCGAGGTGCCCGTGCGCCAGTGGGTGCTGTCGCTGCCCTGGGCGCTGCGCTACCGGCTCGCCTACGACCGCCGCCTCTGCAGCGATGTACTCGGGCTCTTCATCCGCACGGTCTTCGGGGCGCTGCGCCGTCGTGCTCGCGATCTTTACCCGACCCACGCCCACAAGCCCGACTGCGGTGCCGTGACCTTCGTCCAGCGCTTTGGCGATGCGCTCAACCTGAACCTCCACTTCCACACGTTGGTCCTCGATGGTGTATACCTAGGCAACAAGAGGGGCGAGATCCGCTTCCACCCGCTGCCGCCTCCCAGCGACGGGGAGATCGAGCGGATCACGGTGGTCCTGGCCCGCAGGCTGCAACGCCTGCTCGAGCGACGCGGCTTCTTTGAGGCGGAGGTACCCAGCCCGGACCTGTGCGCGCTCGAGAGCTCCGGGGTCCCCGACATCGCCGATGCGTCCGTACGCGGCCGCATCGCCACCGGCCCGCATGCCGGCCAACGCGTGCTCCGCCGGGGCGATCGCATCGACGTCGAGGACGTGCGCCACTCCCCCAGATCCCGCTGCGCGAACATCGGCGGCGTAAGCTTGCACGCGAACGTCGCCGTCCCTGCGCACGACCGCAAACGACTCGAGCGGCTGTGCCGCTACGTCGCCCGCCCGCCCATCGCCACGGAGCGCCTGTCTCTCTTACCCGACCGCCGTCTGCTCTACCGTCTCAAGCATCGCTGGCGCGACGGTACCACCCACGTGGTCTTCGAGCGGCTCGAGCTCATCGAGAAGATCGTCGCGCTCGTTCCCCCGCCACGCGCACACCTGGTGCGCTACCACGGCGTGCTCGCCCCCGCTGCGCGCCGGCGCGCCCGCGTCGTCAGCGACCGCCGCGAGCCGACCGCGGCCGTAGCCGCAGCCGCCGCGACCGCGCTACCAACGAGCTTGTCAGCGCCTCCCGCCTCCGCGGTGGCCTCGCCGCCGCGCCGCTCCCCGACCATCGGTCAAGCTGCGCGCACGAGGACCGCACTGTCTGCACCCGACCCCACCTCCACTCTCCGCGCGCGTCGCCTCTCCTGGTCGGAACTGATGCGTCGCGTCTTTCTCGTCGACCTCCTCAAGTGTCCCCGCTGCCAGGGCCGCATGCGCATCCTTGCCGCCATCGTTCAGCCCGAGATCATTGCCAGGATCCTGAACCAGCGCGGCCTCTCGGCGCGGGCGCCCCCAACCCAGCCTCCCGATCCCGAACTTCTGCAAGCGAGCACGCCCGATCTCCCCTGAGCCAGGGCCGAGTCGTCAAGGCGAGCTCCCATCCCCACCCCGCGGCGACCCGTCTACCTGCGTCTCGGCCTCGCCGGCCCCGAGCTCCCCCCAGCCGCACTGCGCCCGCCCCAACAGCTTGATTGCCCCGCTGTATAGAGCCTGATTCAAGAGAAGAGCCTGATTTAACAGAATGAGACGTTATCAGCCCCTCAAAAGAACCCTTATTTTTCCTTC
>Ga0209980_10001388_pt1 | contig 13300 bp, 10 predicted proteins | sample CR02metaG_FD_183611 | JGI IMG/M metagenome (GOLD analysis project Ga0209980, IMG submission 183611) | Deep subsurface microbial communities from Mariana Trench to uncover new lineages of life (NeLLi) - CR02 metaG (SPAdes) (version 2) | ecosystem: Environmental > Aquatic > Marine > Ocean trench... | reverse complement strand
CCAAGTTAAAATAAACATAACAAAAAGCTTAAGCCGACGCAAAAACCGCGCGGCTTAGCTTAACATTGAACCTCTAATTGAATTGAATAACTGTTCTGTTCAATTTGAGGCAAGGGTGACCCAGCTGGTATCGTGCCAGGTTACAACCGAAAGCCTGGATATACTGACAAAAGCTGAAGTGTTTGCAGGTTTTTAAGGGTTTGGATTTTCCTTGCTAAGCTATCGGAATCGCATTAAAATCGCTCGAAATACTGACAGGTCAGTCAACGTGATATACTGACATAGGCCCGTAATATGCTGACCAGCATATTACTAGTTAGCACGAAGATGAAGCCGAAACGACTTTTTCTTCTCAGTGGGATGGGTGGCGATGCCCGGCTATTTCAGTCGATTGGCATACCAGAGGTCGAGATCGTAAAGCCCGATTTTATTGAGCCGGCACCGGGAGAGACTCTTTCCGATTATGCGTTGCGAATGGCGGAGATTCAATGCGTAAAGCGTGAGGATGTCATCGGCGGCGCCTCCTTCGGGGGCATGCTGGCAGCGGAGATCGCGCTGCGGCGTCCCGTGGCGGGTCTCATCCTGCTCGGAAGCTGCATTCATCCCGCGCGGCTCCCTTGGTCGTACCGATGGGTGGAGAGGTTCGGCCGTTTTGTGCCGGATTTTTTCTTGGGTCTTCATTCGTGGAGGCCTTTGATTCGGTGGCGTTTCGCGCCGATGACGCCTGACGCTGAGGATTGCATGATCGCAATGGCCGCGGATTGTCCGTCGGGTCAACTTAGGGCCTTTGGCCGCATGGCCATGGGATGGCCCGGCGCAGACCAGATTGCATGCCCCGTTCTTTCCGTACACGGGGACCAAGATCGGATCATACCGCTGTCATGTGCGGAACCAGGAATTATCCTCAAAGATGCCGGACATGCATTCACGCTGACCCACGCGGAGCAAACAAATTCAACAATCGAGGAATTTCTGAGTGCTCGTGCTAACCATGCGCTTCAGCCGCCGCGCGCATGGAGAAACTGATAGCGCGCGGCTGAGCGCCAACGTTAGACAGAATAACTGTTCTGTCTAATTCTGATTGAGTATAGCTTCTAAATTCCTCTAATCGTAAAGAAAAAAACCGGATCTTCACGACTACATGGTAACGGGCACCAAAGAAATGCCCTTTTACACCAAAATAGGTGCGGCCTGGGAAAACAAAATCGAATGTACCCGCGGCAAGCTGCGGGGCATCCTTAATAATAAATTGATAGAGATGCGACCATCTTGACTGGGAGACGGCCGCTAAGAAAAGGGTAACTCTTAATGGACACAATGCAGGGCTCTGTAAAAGTTATCGACTCCGATGCCCATTTCCTGGACAAGGATGAGTTAATCAAGCCCTACCTTGAAGAACCCTTCCGAAGCCGTAGGCTACCCTATCTCCCCTGGGAGGCTTATGACCGCACCCTGGGAGGGACTTTGAGTCAACCGGGGACAAACCACGATGTGAGGCTGGCTGCTATGGACCGGCAGGAGATCGATACGGCAGTGCTGTATCCCACCGGCGGCTTGCTCATAGGGCGCATTAGGGAGCCGGCATACGCAGCGGCCCTCTGCCGTGCCTATAACGACTTCATCGCCGATTACTGTAAGGTCTCTCCCCGCCTCAAAGCGGTAGCCAACCTCCCTATCTACAATCTTAAAGAGTCGGCGAAAGAGCTGAACAGGGCCGTCACAAAGTTAGGCCTTCTAGGTGGAATGCTGGCAGCCCAGGCGCACAGCAAGAACCTCGGCAGTCCGGAATTCTACCCGCTTTACGAGGAGGCAGAGCGCCTTGGAGTCCCCCTGGCGATTCACGCCTTTGGGGGGGATGAGGCGGGCAGCGAGATCTTCGATCAGTTTATCTGCATTCACACCACGGGCCATCCTTTTCCTATCTTGCGGCAGCTAACAGGCATGATCTTCGGTGGCATCCCGGAACTCTTCCCGAAGCTCAAGCTCGGATACCTGGAGATCGGCTGTGGATGGCTTCCTTACTGGATGGAGCGCATGGACGAAGAATGGGAAAAGCGTGGGAAGGCAGAGGCCCCGCTCTGCAAGAAGAGGCCGAGCGACTATCTCATCAGCGGCCAAATCACCTATGGCTGCGAGCCGGACGAAAAGATGATGGGGTATGTGGTGGGGGAGATCGGCTCTGAGAGCCTCATGTACGCCTCGGACTATCCCCACTGGGACATGAGCTGGCCGGAGTCCGCCGTTCTCATCTGGCAGAGAGATGACCTGTCGCTAGAGGCGAAGAGGAACATCTTGGAGGGCAACGCACGTCGTTTTTACAACCTGAAGTAACCTCAGTCACTGCGCCCAGCTCAGAAAAAAACACGACGCAATCAAGTTATATCGAACACGGGGTTTGAATCCCCGTGTTCGACCAAAGGGGAGAGCTACCGCTTCTCCCCTTTGGATACCCCATCGGCTTTGTGCCCGCCTCAAGTGGCGGGGTTAACCTCAAATTATAGGCCGAGGAGCTTTGCGGCATTCTTCCCCAAAATCTGTTCCTTGAACTTCTCACTGACCGGCAGCGATTTGACCGCCTGTACGGTCTCGCTTGGGGTCGTACCCACGGGGAAGTCGCTACCCATAAGGATCTTTTCGGGAACCGTCTCCTCCAGCAGAGACCATGGTATCAGATGATGATAGGAGGGATGCAGGGGCCAAAAGGAGAGGTCTGCATACACATTGCGGTGTCGCACAAGCAGGCTGTGAGCCTCCATGTATCCCTGCATGGCCATGTGAGCCAAGATGATTTTCATCTCTGGAAAGTCCAGGGCAACGTCGTCCAGGACCGTGGGATTCCCGAATTTGGTTCTCGTCTCCAGGAAAGATGGTCCTGTGTGGAACAGTATAGGAACGCCTAACTCCTGGACCTTTTCATACACAGGGTAGTAGAGAGGATCGTTGTAAAATAGGTCAACATTTTGCGCGATGGTTTTGACGCCGGCAAAGGCCAGCCCTTTAATGGCATACTCTATCTCAGTAACCGCCTCACCACCGGTGTTCGGATCAAAGCTGGCAAAGCCAATGAGCCGCTCAGGATAGCGGCTTAGGAGCTCGGCCGTCGCCTCGTTCCTCTGTCGCGCAGGCTGTCCCTTCCAACAGGCCGTCAGAAGAATAGCCTTATCAATACCGGCACGATCCATTTCTTTCACAAATTCTGACAACGTCCACTCCAACGCCTTCCTGGAATAGTACGCCTGTGAAAGATGATGAATCCCTGGATGGAAGGGCATCCCTGCGAAGACCGGATGGGCATGGGCATCGATAATCACTGGACCACACCCAGAAAATAGTTCTTTTTAGTCATGTCCTTATTGCGGTCACTTTCGCCCCTAATCACGCTCATCCCGAGTCATCATCTTTGTACCCATAGGAGTGCCAATTTTTGAGAACTCTCTCCTGGATCTCCCTGGGCCAGGCACTATCGAATGAGACCTTCACCGGGACTTTCTCCTTAGGCCAATCTCTGGGCCAGGTACAGTCAAACAGCGCGTAGGCCGCAAGGTTCTTGGGCCTTTCCTCCGGGCTTAGGAAAGGAAGGAGGGGATGGCCCGGCACGTTCTCTACCTGTACGATTCCCCGCTTCGGATGGCACATGGTCGAGATCGCCCAGAGGACCTGTCCCATATTGGTCACATCGACATCTTGCTCGACAATGACAAGGTACCAGGCCGAGCGGCCCCAAGGCATCCCCCAGATAGCGTGGGCTAGATAGCGCGCATATCCAGGGTAGGGTACCTCGGTAGAAACAACTGTCCAGTGCGTGACGGCCTCGGGGGGACAATAAACCGCCTTGACGGGGAAGCCGTGGCTTCGGGTCTCATCCAGAATGTTGGCCGCCTTGGTCAAGGACATAGAAACCGCCGCGTCATCCACCGGCACACCCATGCATGTCACCGGAACAATGGGGTCATGGCGATGGGTAATGGCAGTTACATGATAGACGGGACGAGGGGCACGCTCGGATGTCATAAACCCGGTGTACTCGCCAAACGGCCCCTCGTCCCTGCGTTCTTTCGGTGCAATGAACCCCTCAATGACGATCTCCGAAGTTGCCGGTACCGCAAGGTCGACTGTTTCACATCTGACCAGCTCTAAAGGGACACCACGAATTCCTCCGATGATATCCGCCTCAGAGACATTGGGAGGGAAGCGTGTACCAGCCACCCACGGGGTTACCGGCTCAGTCCCCATCGCGATGGCAAACTCCATCGGCTGGCCGCGTGCCTCGTACTTTGTATAATAATGAAGGCCTATGTTTTGTACCGGGAGAACCAGCCCCCCCATGGAATTCTTGTCATGAACCATGAGGCGATAGAGTCCCCAGTTGTGGACCCCTGTGTCCGGGTCCTTCGTAATGTTTGCATGCCAGGTCCCCAGGTAACGTCCCCCGTCCCCCTGGTGCAACAGAGGAGAAGGGAAGATTTCCAGATCCACCTCATCCCCTTTGAGGATATTTTCTTTACACGGGCCATCTCGAACCAGAACCGGCTTGATCGGCTTCCTGATTCGGCGGATATACTCTTCGATGATCTCAAAGGCCGAGGACTCTGGCGGCATCTCCATGGAAATTGCGAATCGTGCAAAGGGACGACCCTTACGCCGGCTAAGGCTGATCGGTGCACCGAAAATCCTGCCCTTGGGGTATCCCTTGAGGTTTAAAAAGAAAGGGGCCGGTGCGCGGAGGTCATAGGAACGGCGCATAACCGCACCAACCTCAAGCACCGGATCAACCTCCTTTTCAATCCTTTGCACTTCTCCTTCCCGTTCCAAACGGGCGATGTATTCTCTGAGATCGTTAAATGGCATAGTGGCCTTCCATAGCTAAGAGACGAACTCCCTGTGATCAATGGTCCTGCAGGGCACCTGGCCAGCAGCTAATTTGATCTTATTTTCTAAGATGGTCCTGCATGGCTCTTCACAACCGCGCTTCCCAGAACAAAGCGGGGCCGAAGGACAGTGATCAGCGCCGGCAATAGAAATAGTCCGCCGAGCATGTTCATGGTCAGGATGATGAGTAGCTGATACCCCATCTCGGCCTGAAAGCGAAGGGGCGAAAAAGACCAGAAGGCAATCCCTGCCGATACGAGAAACGCCGTGTAGAGGACCGCCTTCCCTGCAGTTGCGACACCCTCGATGAGCGCTGCCCTGAGATCCTGCCGCCCCTGCCGGACGTACTCCTCAATCGCCCGGGAGACGATGTAGATGCCGTAGTCCACGCCAAAGCCGATCCCCAGGGTAATGACCGGCATCGTGTTCACATTCAGACCTACATTCCAGTAAGCCATTAACGCCATCCCAAATGTGTTGGAGAGTAGGACGACACTTACAAAGAGAAATCCAGCCACCAGGGAGCGAAACCCAAAGGCGCAGATCACAAGCTGGGCTAGGAGCATGAGCCCCAGGGTGAGCGCGTGGGAGCTCTCAATGACGTCATTGGCCGCAGCCAGAACCCCCACGAGCCCTCCGGCAAGCTGGAACTCCGCCTGAGACATCGGGTTCTCGGAGATAAACTCCTTGGCACGGTCGATCACCTCCCGGATCGTCTGGCCCCGGTGATCACGCAGGAACACGGTCACGTTGGCGTGCTGAAAATTGTAATTTACCCAGCGGCTGAAGTCCCCCGGCTCGCTCCCGTGCTCCGCGATCGAAAGGAGCCCGCCGACTTCGGCGGCCGAGCGCGGGATAATTCCCCAACGCGGATCGTTATCGTGGAGAACCGTATTGATCCTGCGGGTTAGAAGAACAAGAGAGTCTGTCCCTCCCACGTGGGGGGAGCGCTCCATGTGACGCTGCATGGCCTCGATGGTCCTCAAGACCTCGGGAGACTTCGCGGTCTTCTCACGCGCACCCTTGACAACAATGTAGAGATGGTCTGTACCCCGGAATTTCTCATTGATGTGCTTCACGCTCACATTATAGTTCGAGTCTGGCCAGAGCAGGGGCGAGCCGGGCCGAGAACTGCCAACGGTCAGGAACTGGTTCCAGTAGACACCCCAGATCGCTATTCCGCCAAAGGCTGCAATCACCACCCAACGCCCCTTCGTAACGGTGCAGAACCGGGCCATCGAGCGCAGGGGGGAGTCGAGCCAGTGCCCTTCCCTCCCCTTGGGGAGCCGCCGTGGCACCGGGAAGTAACAGCAGAGGATCGGGTCCAGGATCTCCACGCTCACGATGTTGCTGATCACCCAGAAGCTGCCCGCAACCGCGAGCTTTGTGAGGATGGGCATCGGAGCTACCAGAAGGACAGTAAGACCGATTGCATCGGTCAGGATGGAGACGCTTCCCGGCATGAGCAGACCCGATGCGCTCTCCACAGCCGCCCTTTCTTTGTCCCCACAGCGCTCCAGCTCTTCAAAGAAGCGCTCTCGAAACTGGATAGAGTGGCTGAGCGTGCGGGCCGCGATCAGGAAAGGGACCACTAAGATCAAGGGCTCGAAATTGTATCCGAGAAGCGCGGTAAACCCGGTTCCCCACAAGAAAGTGACCAGGGCAGAAATGACCGGAATCATGACCCCGTTCAGGTTTCGGTAGTAGAGGACAAGAAGCGCCAAGAGCGTGAAGCAGGTAAGGCCGATGATTACAGCGATCTCACGGAGGTGATGATAGATCCAGCCATAGAGAATCGGCTCTCCAGCCGCGTAAACCTTCGTGTTCTCGTCCTCAACTTCCTCGATGGCCTTGCGAATGCGGCGGAAGAGCCGAGCATAGTCGAGCCTCTCTTCATGAAAGGCAGCCGTGATGAGGGCCGCCTTGCCATCCATGGAAACCAGGCGGCCCCCGATGGCAGGGTTGGCATAGACGGCGAACCGTAACTGCTCCAGACCTTCCCGGGTCTTTGGCACATCCGGCCACATGACCGGTTTGACCACAACTCCCCAGCTGGAGCCCCGAACATCCTTTACCTTCTGTCGGGCAATGGAAAAAATCTGGTAGTTGTTCACCCCGTGAGTCAGCTCTATCACCTCGGTGAGCCTTTTGATTTTTTGCAGAGTCTTGAAGTTAAAGATATTCCCCTCCGTGACCTCCACGGACAGGAGGATCAGATTAGCGCCACCGAATATCCGACGGAATTCGTTGTGGACATTGATATAGGGGTGGTTCCTCGGCAAGAGGTCGGAGAAGACCGTATACATCTCGATCCTGAGGGCGTGGGTGCCGAAGAAAAGGGTTAGAACAGCGATGACGAGAAGGATGGGGAGCCGCCTTCTGACGATAAACTCGGCAAGCCTTTTCACTGAACCCTGCTGATGCCTTTTCCAGGGCCTTGGGAGATTATTCTAATGCGGTCCCATTTTTCGCCCCCGTCTTCAGTTCGCAGCACAACCCCACGGTTCCCCACGATGAGGCCCAAACCGTCCAAGCCAAAGGCAATCCCGTTGAGACTGACGGGAGGCGTGTCGAGACCGACCGGAACCCACTCCTCATCTCTTACCCCAGCAAAGACCACCGTCCCGCGCTCCCCGACGGCCCATTTCCTTCCACTGTAGACCTCTGCGTCAAATAGGTGATGGAGAGTCGCAGCGGAGCTGGTGCTACCGTTTTTGTGAACCACCTCCCATTGCCCCCCTTCTCGCGTCTTCAGGATTACTCCATCCAGACCAAAGGCCCAACTGTTCATGAGCCCCTTTCCGTCTCCTTCAGGTCGGAGTAAAAGGAGGCGAAAGAGGTTACGATTCTCTCCGCTGATAAAGGAAACCTCAATAGGGCTTTTCTGTTTAACCCAGCTTTGCCCGCCGTCTGCCGTGTGATAGATCCGACCGAACTCGCCCACCACCCATCCTTCCCTGGGATTGATAAAGGCAACATCGTTCAGGATCACATCCTCACCGAGAGAGCGATCGACCCAGGCCAAGCCCCCGTTATCGGTATAGAGGATTGTCCCTCGGCTCCCCACAGCCCAGCCGATGCGCTCATTGAGAAAGTTCAAACCGAAGAGGTGCTCTGTGGTTGGCGCCTGCTGGAGTTCCCATCTCCCTCCGCCGTCTCTTGTGCGGAGGATGGTCCCGTAGCTACCAGAGATCCATCCATTTTCAGGGTTAACAAAACTTACGCGGAACAGGGCCTCCTTCGTCCCGCTCGTCTGGACCTCCCAGGTAAGACCGCGGTCCCGAGAGTGCAGGATAGTTCCGTAGTACCCCACAATCCAGCAGCGATTATCGCGGATCCCCACGTCATAGAAGTTCTCTCGAAAGGTGGGATTTTGCCCCAGGGACTGAGCCCGTCCCTCAACGGGAAGGAACACCGACCCGAGGACCAGCCCCAACAGGAGCACAAAACCGTTACGGACAAGCATGACCTGAGCAGACATGCACCGTGGAAAGTCGGCCCTCCTTGAGCCCTACTCTACCGATCCTCCCCGCATCATCCGCTGCATGGTGGCAAGGCTCCACAAGGAGGTAGGGTAATCTTTATTGTGGGCCCTAACGGCGGTCAAAACCGTAGAACGACCGTTTTGAACATTGACGATGACAACCGTTGCCACCGACCAGACCTCCCGGCCGTCAGGAAGCTTCACAGGAGTGCGGAAGGCAAATTGCTCTTTCCACAAATCCCCCTTCTTGTCCCAGATCAGGGTCCACGTGGACTCCCAAGTCGTCTTATCGATCCAGAGGACCTTTCGCGGATAGCAGTAGCTTGGATCCTTGGGGGTTATTTCCAGAACGTAGACATCCTGCACCTCCCACTTCTCATCCAGCGGCAGATAGTCTCCCTTCTTGCGGCGGAAGGGGAGACCCTCTTCCGTAAAGTTTGTAAGGACCTTCTTTTCTCCCAGAAACTTGTAGTTAAAGTTCGTAACCTTAGCGTTGAAACTGTTGATGTCGTCGAGGTTAAACTCGCTTGGCGCAAGAGTCTGGCACCTTTGCGTTGTCGTGCCCCGGCGGATCCGTCGTATGGCCGGGATATAAATATATAGATCGTCCGCCTTGTCGGGATCGGTGTACCGAATCCCGAAGGTTGATACGCCTGCGCTATCCCGGGGGTAGCCGACGACCCGGAGCTGCATCCAATCGATGTGCTCATACCCCGGGAGGACCGGCTTAGGATCCAACATATAACGGGTATGGGGAAAAATCGTGTAGGTGACGAGATCGGACCGCCGCTCATCCCCGTTCTTCTCTATGGCGTAGCGGATGATCTGACCCGTCTTGGTAGCACCACCGGTCTTGTAGTTATCCCCCAGCCACCGCCAGTAAAAATTCCAGGCCAGCTTTTCCCCTGCCTGAGGGTCATTAGGATCCGGCTTAGCGAAGGGTAGCCCGAGCACATAGTTCTCCAGGTACCCATTGGAAGCCAGCCTGACCCCCCCCGAATACTTTTCCGTTGCCTCGACATATTCCCTCGGCGGTTTGAACTTCTTGGACTCTTTGATCTGAAAGGTGTAGCCCCGCTTCACCCGTTCTAAAAAATTTGGACCGACCATGTCCTGGATCTTCTGCCAGTTGTTTGGGCCGATAGTATCACCGGGCTTGAGGTCGACTTCTGCGGCCTGGATTATCACCGGTTGAAATAACAGCAAAATTAGACCAAGCAGAAGCAAGCTGATCGGAAATCGAAAATCTAAAATCGAAAATCTAAAATCGGTTGAATATTTACTTTTGACCATCGACTTCATCTTACATCTCCCGTATTAAGTCACTAAAATTGATAACGCAATTTGAGGAAGACCGTGTCTTTTTGAGTAAAGAAGCCGGTTAACCCTGTGAACTTGGTTCCATTATAGATGGCTGCAACCAGGCTCACCTTGATCCTTTCGTTCCAGGGCGGGGCATAGCTCACAGCAGGGTTGATCACCCAATTCCCCAGCGGCTCGTACAGAATGAAAAAATCAGGGATGATCGTGTCGCCGAGATAGCCTGTATTGACCCTGAAAGTGAGGGCCGTCTGAACCTTATTGATCCTTCCAGCGTTGAAGAAATTACGAATTCCATCCTTGTGGCCCAAGATGACGCTCTGGAAGATCTGGAAGGACATTCTAAAAGCACGCCATGGATCGTCCGGGTGGAGAAAGGGGATGAATGTTGTCCGGTCGAAGCCAAGGGAATATCGAAGGTTATTTCTCTCCACTATACTGTCACTATAATTGGGATCAGGTCCGGCCCTAAGACCAGTTGGACCTGGAAACTTTGAGATGTTGAAGGGCTTCGACGGATAGAAGGCGACTTCTCCCCTAAGTGCCGTTTTGACCGGGATACCATAGTAAGTCCCCAGAGGATAGTTAAATTGGCCTGCGAAGATGCTCGTGCGGTCGTTGATGAGATCCAGCCTAACGGCTGTCGGCACGAACCCTACTGGCGCCGGCGCCCCCGGCGGGAAAAGTCCGCAACCGCGGGTCGGGTCACCTTGTAGTGGCCCCGGGATAGGAAGGCATCCAACCCCCCCCTTCTTTTTGAACACCATGTCGAGTCCTTGAGGGTTGAAGCCCCAAATATAGCCCAACCCGACGTTGAGTGCGCCGAAGTTGTGGGTGAACCTTGCCCCGATCTTCCAATTGTCCCCCGCGTCCGGGTATCTTCTTGCTGTTATAGGAACGACAACTGGAACAGGGCCTAGAGGATTGGCGAAGAGACGACCAAAAGGGATACGGGTCTCGGCCTGTGCTGACCATCTGCCGAACCTTGCATCACCATCAGCCTTGCCGTCGCCGATGTCGTTGCCAGGGGAGATATCATCCACCCTCTTCTTTTTCGGATCGAACCCTGGATTGGCAAAGAACTCAAAGATGGTGTTGCTGACCGGTCGGACCGTATACCACATCCTTAGTCCCCACTGGGGAATCCGTGTCTCGTCGAGAGTGAAAACGTTAGGCGCGGCCGGGGCAAACATGGTGTTGTCTCGCGGGTTGATGACATCCAGTATTCTCAATCCGTCGGTCTCACCCCAGGAAATGAACTGTCTTCCGAGCCTGATCTGGAGGTTATCACTGGGGGAAAGATCCAATACCGCCTCCCAGGGTACACCCTTAGTTTCATTATAAAAGTCACCTGGGAGGGATCCACCGCTGCCGGCTGGTGCAACAGAACGCCGCCTGATTTTGGTCTCCATGGAGTAACGGGGTTCCACAACAAACCTCCACGATATAAAGAGCTTTACCCGACGGTGGAAATTAATATTGGTCTCTGGCTGGAACGTGAAGCGGTTCATAACAAAGCGGGGGGAGGTACTAAACTGGAAATGTTCCTGTCCTACCGAAAGCCCTGTGATATTCTCTACGAAGCCTCCGAAGCGAATTTTTTCTTTGAAAAACTTTTCGAACCCTTCGCCAAGCAGAGAAGCGGCCATGACCTGGCCTGCCAGGAGGAACGCCAAAGCAAACCCCGCTATTTGAAGTGGCAATTTTATCCTCTGCTTCATTCCAACCCTCCGTTGCATCTCAACTTTGATAGCTGATACTTAAGCTATTAATCTTCTATATATTCACAATTTCAATGTCAAGTAGTTATTATTCCAATCCCTAGTGCCTGCCCTGGCAGGGGGAAATGAACCCAAATCTCCGCCTGAGGTTACGAGAGAGGTAATTTGCCGGGGGTTTGAAGTGAAACGAGAGATTTCTGTTTTTGTCGAAGATTTCTATGGTAGAAGCAATTAGCTTATGGCGCTCGTGAACTTCCTTAGTCCGATCTTCGGTGGAATTCTTCTCGCCACCCCTTTTCTTTACCCTCCCTTCTATGTTTTGACGTGGGTGGCTCTGCTCCCCCTGTTCTGGGTGATTCGCCGGTCCACGAGCAATAGAGAGGCCTTCCTCTTTGGCTGGACCATGGGGATCACGATCAACCTGGTGGGGTTTTATTGGCTGATCTATACCATCAGGGTTTTCGGTGGATATTCCTACGGCGTGAGCGCCATCATCTTTTTGCTCTTTGCACTATATTCAGGTCTCCCGCTGGGATTCTTCTCTTTGCTTGTGTGGCGATGCGGCTTAGGCCCGCTCAGTCTTTTTCCGCCTCTGTTCTGGGTTGCTATCGAGTTCTGGTTTCCCCTCCTCTTTCCCTGGCATCTGGCCAATAGCCAGGCCACTTTCCTCTCTCTCATCCAGTCGGCTGATCTCGTAGGACCCTACGGCACAAGTTTTCTCCTGGTGTGGGCCAACACTGTCCTTTTAAAAATCGCTGAAGCCTTTCTCTCTCGTCAAGGAGGCAGGAAAATTCCCCTGCGCGAGGCTGCCATAGTGGCAGTGGCCCTGCTTGGCGTCCTCTTCTACGGAAATTTAAAACTGAGAGCAATATCTGCTGAGATGAAAGCTGCTAAATCCCTGACCCTGGCCGTGGTACAGGGAAATATCAGCATTCGCAAAAAAGGGGAAATTTCCTACATGGAGAGTAACCTGGAGTCTTATATAGACCTGACAAAAAAGATCCGGGGAAGTACCCTGGTCATCTGGCCTGAATCGGCGGTCGATGCCTGGCTTCCCGATAGGCTGAAGCAGCTCCCGCCAGAACTCTTCCCGGAAGGAGTGCCCACCACCTCTTTTCTGCTTTTTGGAGTAAGGAGCTTCCTTAGAGATCCTACTGCACCGGGGCTCACCGCCTTCAACAGTGCCTTCTTGGTGGACGGTCAGGGCAGCGTCTTAAGCCGTTATCATAAACAGGTCCTTCTCGCCTTTGGAGAATACATTCCATTCTCAGCGGTCCTCTCTAGGCTCCCCGGCATGCCTCCGATGGGTAGCGGGTTTACCTCTGGCGATGGGCCGCGCACACTGGACATCTCTCCAACGATCAAGCTGGCACCCCTCATATGTTACGAGGACCTGATACCCCGGTTATCCCGCAGGTTTGTAGGCGAGAGCGACGCAACCCTTCTGGTTAATCTCACCAACGACGCGTGGTTTGGTAACACAGCCGCTCCCTGGCAGCACGCTCGCCTGGCTAAGTGGCGCGCCATCGAGACACGTCGCACCCTGGTGCGGGCAACCAACACGGGCCTGACCACCGTGATCAATCCGATGGGAGAGATTCTTGAAACCCTCCCCACTTTTTCTTCCGGCGTCCTTACAGCAGATGTGCCTTTGATGAAGGGCCAGACCCTTTATGTTCGCTTCGGAGATTGGTTTGCCTGGATGACCACCATCGCCTCCCTGGCCATTTTAATCCTGCGCTGGCGCCGCCACCGAGAGAGGCCAGAAAGGTGAGCCGCCTGCTTTACCCCGTACCACAGAACGCCCCGTGCGTAAGCCCCGATCCGGATTGAACAACTGGCATAAGGCGGTGGGGTTAAAACACTCGGCCCAAAAATGCATTTAGGTTCTTCTTGTTTGCCGGAT
>Ga0209980_10001387_pt1 | contig 13303 bp, 10 predicted proteins | sample CR02metaG_FD_183611 | JGI IMG/M metagenome (GOLD analysis project Ga0209980, IMG submission 183611) | Deep subsurface microbial communities from Mariana Trench to uncover new lineages of life (NeLLi) - CR02 metaG (SPAdes) (version 2) | ecosystem: Environmental > Aquatic > Marine > Ocean trench... | reverse complement strand
CGCTCCTCGGGAGCACCGTTGATATCGAATGCCAGCAGGGCTGGAGTACTGAAAAATCGCTTGCGGAAGCGCTGGCGGTCAGCATTAGTCGGGATCGGCAACTGTGCGCTACTCAGGCTGGTCCGCACCGCGCTGACTTGAAGCTTGTTTATGATGAGCGCCAGGCCAGGCGGCTGGTTTCCAGGGGACAGCAGAAGTTACTGGCCTGCGCCCTGATTCTCGCAGCTACGGCGGTGGTGCAGTCACATATTGGACGACCGCTTCTGTTGCTGCTGGATGACCCTGCCGCGGAGCTCGATACTGATTCGCTGACACGGCTGATGGCGGCTGTGGTTGAACTCGGCTGCCAGGTAATTGCCACCTCCCTGGATCCTGACCTGGTGCTTTTTCCGCAGCCGCCGAGGACGTTTCACGTGGAACAGGGTGAGGTCGTCGAGTGCACCGCGACCTAGTCAAAAAAAAGCGCTCAGCAACAGCCGAAAAACCTGCCTGAAACATGTCTTTCGGGCAGTTTCCGAGGCCCTTTATTTAGCCCTAAATGGTACAATGTTCTGGTTAAGTTCAAGGGACCTCGTATGACTGACGACATAGAATATACTTCCAGTAATATCAAGGTGTTAAAGGGCCTTGACGCAGTCCGGAAACGTCCGGGAATGTACATAGGAGATACCGACGACGGGACCGGTTTACACCACATGGTTTTCGAGGTTGTCGACAACTCGATCGACGAAGCGCTGGCTGGTTATTGCAGCGTCATCACGGTAACCATTCACGCAGACGAATCAGTCACGATCACTGACGATGGCCGGGGAATTCCAGTCGATTTGCACCCGGAGGAGGGGCGTTCCGCTGCCGAGGTCATCATGACCGTGTTGCACGCTGGCGGTAAATTCGATGACGACTCCTACAAGGTGTCGGGGGGTCTGCACGGCGTCGGCGTTTCGGTCGTTAACGCACTTTCCGAGCACCTGGTGCTGACCATCTATCGTGACGGAAAGATCCACCAGCAGGAATACAGGCACGGCGAGCCGGTCGCTCCGCTCGCAGAGACGGGAGACACCGACAAAACCGGCACGACGCTTCGCTTCAAGCCCAGCTCCAATACCTTTACGAACATCAAGTATCACTACGACATCCTCGCAAGGCGGCTCCGCGAGCTGTCATTCTTGAATTCCGGTGTGCGCATCGAGCTGGTCGACGAACGCGACGAAACAGAAGACGTCTTCGAATATGACGGCGGTATTCGTGCCTTCGTTAAGCACCTGAACCGCAACAAGACGCCGATCCATCCCACGGTTTTCCATTTCCAGAAGGAAAAGGACGGAGTTACGGTTGAGGTGGCGCTGCAATGGAACGACGGCTACCAGGAGAACATGTTCTGCTACACGAATACCATCCCGCAGCGCGATGGTGGCACCCACCTTGCCGGCTTTCGCAGTGCATTGACCCGGACCCTGAACAGCTACATCGAAAAAGAGCTGTCCGGGCGCAAGGACAAATTTACGTCAAGCGGTGATGATGCGCGCGAGGGCCTGACGGCAGTATTGTCGGTCAAGGTCTCGGACCCCAAGTTTTCGTCACAAACCAAGGACAAATTAGTTTCATCTGAAATTAAAGGCACTGTTGAATCAGTAATGGCCGGTTGCCTGGAGGACTTTCTGCTGGAGCATCCCCAGGAAGCCAGGTTAATCGTCTCGAAGATTATCGACGCCGCCCGTGCCAGGGATGCCGCTCGAAAAGCGCGTGAAATGACCCGCCGCAAGGGCGCACTCGATATCGCAGGACTACCGGGCAAGCTGGCAGACTGCCAGGAAAAAGATCCGGCACTGTCTGAAATATTCCTGGTGGAAGGTGACTCTGCAGGTGGTTCCGCGAAGCAAGGTCGGGATCGCCGCACCCAGGCCATCCTGCCGTTGAAGGGCAAGATCCTCAATGTTGAAAAAGCCCGCTTTGACAAGATGCTGTCCTCGGCTGAGGTTGGCACATTGATTACTGCGCTGGGCACGGGAATCGGGCGGGAGGATTTTGACGTTGAGAAGCTGCGCTACCACCGCATCATCATCATGACTGATGCGGATGTCGATGGCTCGCATATTCGTACCCTGCTATTGACGTTTTTCTACCGGCAAATGCCGGCGCTTATCGAGCGCGGTCATATTTACATCGCGCAACCGCCGCTCTACAAAATCAAGAAGGGCAAGCACGAGGTTTACGTAAAAGACGACGCAGAATTGAATGCGCACCTGTTGAGCACCGCGATCGATGGTGCGGCCCTGCATGTGACGGCTGATGCCCCGGCCTTGTCCGGCGCGGCCCTGGAGGCGCTGGCGAAGGAACACATGACAGTCGAGACCATCATCGGCCGCTTGTCGAATCGCTACGACGAAACCGTATTGCGCACACTAAGTAAGTTACCGGAAATCACAGCCAAGACCCTGGAAGACCTGGATGCCCTGTCTGCCTGGACGAAGAAACTTTCTGCAGCCTTGCCGAACGAAACCGGGGATCGCGCTGTCGAAAGTAACGGCGGTGCCTATATTGCAGAGCTCGATCGCGGTGACGGCGAGGGCGAGGGCGTGCGCGTTGCGGTTCGCAAAATGCAGCATGGCGTAAGTGCTACCCGTTACATCCCGAGAGAGTTCTTCGACACCAGCGAATATCGCCACATCATGTCATTGGCCGGCAAACTGAAAGAGTTGCTTGGTGAGGGTGCCTACGTAGAGCGTGGTGAAAAACGCCTGGCCGCCGATTCGTTTGCAGAAGTCGTTGACTGGATGATGAGCGAAGCGCGCAAGGGCCAGTCAATCCAGCGTTACAAAGGCCTCGGTGAAATGAATCCCGAGCAGCTGTGGGATACAACGGTGAATCCGGAAACGCGCCGCCTGATGCAGGTAAAAATAGACGACGCCGTTAAGGCGGACGAAATCTTTACAATGCTTATGGGCGACCATGTCGAACCGCGCAGAGAGTTCATCGAGAAGCACGCGATGATGGTAACCAACCTGGATATCTAAACGACAACGCTATTAAGTTCGCTTGTGTCGGTGACGATTGCGTCGGGCTCGATTTCCCATGGGTCGAAAACAGCGGCCGGACTGCGCTTTACCCATGCAGTTCGCCAGCCGGCCGTGTGGGCACCGATGACATCAAACGGATTGCCCGACACGAGCCAGGTTTGCTCACGCGTAGCGCCGGTTTCCTCCAGGAAGTGACGGTACACTGCCGGATCCGGTTTGAAACTCTGCACATCGTGCACGCTGACGATCCCGTCTAACGCAGAATCCAGACCGGCGTGAGCAAGCAGGTAGGCGAGATCATCAGGCTCGCCGTTTGAAAAAGCGAAGTTACGGTATCCGGCGTCCTTCAAGCGGCGCAAAGATTCCGGCACCTCTTCATAAGCCGGTAATTCGCGATACTGTGCGAGGAGCTCCTGTTTGTCACCGGCAGACAATTCAACCTGCAATTGCATGGCGGTGTAGTCGAGCGCCTGACTCGTACATATGGAAAACGGCCGATAGTCGTGACCAAGTCCACGCCGAAACAGGTACTCAATCTGCTTGTCCCGCCACAATTGCGCAAAGGCCGGCGTCTGGTCGCCCGCGATACTTTGCAGTCGTTGCGAGATGCCAAACGGATCGATCAGCGTGCCATAAACATCAAAAGCCAGCGTTGTTGTCACGAGGCCGATGCCCGATCCTGATAGCCAACGCTGATCTCCCGCATTTTGGTCTCGATCCAGTCCTGCACGATCCGGTTAGTCTCTTTGGGTGGCCGGCCGGCCGGGTCGACCGGTGGCCCGATGCAAAAACGAATCAGGCCGGGTTTTTTCACGAGCCCGCGCCGCGGCCATAAGTCACCGGCATTGTGTGCGACCGGGACTATGAGGCAACCAGCCTCCCTGGCCAATGCCGCACCGCTGACCCCGAACTTCTTGGTTTGGCCCGCTGGCACGCGGGTGCCCTCTGGAAAAACCGTTATCCAGATGCCCCTGGCAAGACGCTCGCACCCTTGCTCGATCACCTGGGTCACCGCAGTGTGTCCGGCGCTGCGATCGATGGCAATCGGCCGCATCGCGGCGAGGCCCCAACCGAACAATGGGATCCACTGGAGTTCGCGTTTCACTACCCAAGTTTGCGGCGGGAAGATAGCGAGCTGGGCGTAAGTCTCAAACACCGTGGTGTGCTTGATCATGATGACGCTGGGCTCCGCCGGGATGTTGTCCCGGCCCTCGATCACATAGTCGAGACCGATGACGACGCGCCCAACCCAGAGCATGCTCTTGCTCCAGTTCCTTGCGATTGCAGAGCGCGCTGTAAACGGCAACGGCCAAATAAAGAAAATCGACATCGAAGCGATGGTGACCGACGCAAAGAAATAGAACTGGAATACGAGTGACCGCAGCAACAACATGTCAGGAGGCCCTCTTCCCGGTTTCTGCGATCAACTGTGTTGCTGCAGCATCCAGATCTGCAAAAGTCTCTACGCTGTCTCCACGTTGTTGCAGGTCGGCTGCGGTTTTCCTGCCTTTGCCCGTTAACACGAGAATCGGTCGCGCATTAACCGCCCGCGCAGCTTCAAGATCACGTTCGGAATCGCCAACAATCGGCACACCGTCGAGCGGTACCCCGTAGTACCGGGACAGCTGTTGGTAGAGCCCCGGTGCCGGCTTTCTGCACTTGCAGCCAGCGTCCGGATGGTGTGGACAATAAACGATACGATCCAGATCGCCCGCGGCGTCCTTCACCAGTGCGCGGAGCTTGTCATGCATCGCATTGAGTGCCGGCTTGTCGAGAAGTTTGCGGCCGATGCCGGATTGATTCGTGGCAACAGCGACTGTGAAGCCGGCGCTGGACAACCGTGCAATGGCCTCGATGCTGCCATTAATCGGCAGCCATTCCGCGGGCGTCTTTACGAATTCGTCCGAGTCATGATTGATCACCCCATCGCGATCGAGAATTACGAGCCGTGGCGGCAAAACTCAGTCCGGTCCGGGCGTCAACCGGGATACGTCGGCAATATTCAGAAACAATGCGCGTAGCTCCGACAACAACGCAAGGCGGTTCTGCCGGACGGCTTCATCGTCAGTCATCACCATCACGTCATCAAAAAACGTGTCGACGGGTTGCCGTAGGCTCGAGAGTTCCATCAGTGCCTCTGTGTAGGCGCGCTTCTTCAATAACGGGCGGACGGTTAGCTCCGCGCTCTTCAGCGTTTCGTACAACGCTTTCTCTGCGGCATCGTCGAGCAACGCCGGGTCCGGCTTCCCACTATCATCGTATTCGGCCTGCCGCAGAATATTCGCCGTCCGCTTGTTGGCGGCGGCGAGACTCGCAGCGGCTCCAAGCCTGGAAAACGCGGCGACAGCTTTGAGCCGCTGGTCGAAATCGTTGAGCGAGGCTGGCCGTTTCGCGCGAACAGCTGCAAACACTTCCGCCGTAATACCAGCGTCCTGATCAAGGTAATAGCGACGCAACCGGTCCACTACAAAATCGTAAAGCTCCCTCGTGAGCGCGCCATGATCAGCGCCGGAGGCAGGCTGCTGAACAATCGCAGCCTTGATTGCTTCCGCGAAATCGATGTCCAGCGATTTCTCGATAAGTATGCGAATAATCCCAAGGGCGGCTCTGCGCAAGCCGAAAGGATCGCGGTTTCCTGAAGGCCTCTTGCCCAGTACAAAGATACCGGCGAGCGTGTCGAGCTTGTCGGCAACCGCGAGCACCTGCCCGGCCACGGATGTCGGCAGGTAATCCCCGCCGAAACGGGGCAGGTATTGCTCGCCAATCGCTGTTGCGACGGCCGCTTCCTCGCCATCGGACTCGGCGTAGTAGCGGCCCATGACGCCCTGCAGTTCGGGAAACTCCCCAACCATGCCGGTCAGCAGGTCGCATTTCGCAAGGACCGCCGCGCGGGTGACCGTTTCGGGATCACTCCCGAGTTGTTTCGCTATCAGGCTCGAGAGCGCAGCAATGCGAATGCATTTGTCGTGCACGCTGCCGAGCCCTTTCTGGTAGACGACGTTTTGCAAAGCATCGACCCTGCTACCCAGCTTCGCCTGCCGGTCTGCCGCCCAAAAGAAAGCAGCATCCGCGAGCCGCGACTGAATCACCCGTTCATTGCCCTCGCGAACCTTGTCCGGATTTTTGCTCTCCAGGTTTGCGACCGTGATGAACACCGGCAACAGATCATTATTCGCATCGACAACGGGAAAATAACGCTGGTGACCGGTCAGTGTGGCAACGATGACTTCCTCCGGTAACTCCAGGAACGACTCGTCGAATTTGCCGGTCATCGGTACCGGCCACTCCGTCAATGCGGTGACCTCGTCAAACAGCGCCGCGTCGGCAACGGCGGTTCCGTTCGCGTTGTTTGCTTCCTCCGTTACCCCGTCAACAATTTTCTCTCGACGGGCATCGAAGTCGGCGATCACGAAGCCTTTGCGCTCCAGCAACGAAAGGTATTTTCCGGGCTCGGAAATTTTAATTTCCCCGGGTCCGTGAAAACGATGACCGCGCGTCACGTTGCTGGAGAGCATCCCCAGCGCAGATCCCGGCACTGTGTTCCTGCCGTGCAACATCAGGAGCCAGTGCACCGGCCGTACGAACTCAATATCACGGTCTCCCCAACGCATGCGGCGGGGAATGGGCAACGCATTGAGGGCATGTGCCACAATTTCGGGCAACAGCGCATCGGCCGCTTGCCCCTTTTCGACGGCGCTGTAGCTCAGCCATTCGCCTTTGTTGCTTTTCTCGCGATCAAGCGTGTCGAAATCGACGCCGCACTTGCTGGCGAACGCGAGCCCCGCTTGCGTAGGATTGCCCTCGTCATCAATCGCGATCGTTACGGACGGCCCTTTCTTGAGTGTTTCACGTCCTTCCTGCGTGAACGCCAGGCCGAAAACCAGCACGGCAAGGCGCCGTGGGCTGGCGTAGCCGGCAACACTTTTGTGGTTCAGCCGATTCCTGGTCAGGCCTTCGGCCAGAGCGTCGGCAAATGCATTCATCAGGTTCCGCAACGCCTTGGGCGGCAGCTCCTCGGTTCCGATTTCCACCAGGAAATCAGCGGCATCCGCTGTGGCCATTACCCGTGTGCCCTCTTGCCGGATGAGGCAAGCATCGGAAAAGACAGCGCTTCCCGGCTCGCGTAATAGGCCTCGGCGATCGCACGCGCGATCGCACGCACGCGCAGAATGAATCGTTGTCGCTCGCTGACAGAAATGGCCCGACGGGCATCGAGCAAATTAAACGTGTGAGAAGCCGTCAGCATTTGCTCGTACGCGGGCAATGGCAGCCCGCACTCAATCAGCCGCTGGCTCTCGCTCTCGGCTTGATCAAAAGCCGAGAACAAGGCCTTGACGTCCGCTTCTTCAAAATTGTAACGGGACTGCTCGACTTCGTTCTGGTGATAAACGTCGCGATAGCTTATGCGTCCCAGTGGACCATCCGTCCAGGTAATATCGAAGATGCTTGCCACGTCCTGCAGGTACATCGCAAGCCGCTCGAGTCCATAGGTGAGCTCGCCGGTCACCGGCTTGCACTCGAGACCGCCGACTTGCTGAAAATAAGTGAACTGCGTAATTTCCATGCCGTTCAGCCAGACCTCCCAACCGAGGCCCCAGGCGCCGAGTGTTGGCGACTCCCAGTCGTCTTCGACAAAGCGAATGTCATGTACCGTTAAGTCGATGCCAAGCGCACGCAGTGAATCAAGGTAGCGCTCCTGAAAATCGTCCGGCGACGGTTTCAGGACGACCTGGTACTGGTAGTAGTGCTGCAAGCGGAAGGGGTTATCTCCATAACGACCATCGGTCGGCCGCCTGCACGGCTGCACATAGGCGCAACTCCATGGCTCCGGACCGATGGCTCGCAGGAAGGTCGCCGGATGAAACGTCCCGGCGCCCATCTCCATGTCATAGGGCTGTGCAATCACACAGCCGCGTTCTGCCCAGAATTCCTGCAGCGTGAGAATGAGCTCCTGAAAGGTCTGCATGGAGGGCGGATTTTCCTTGTCGATCAGTTAAATTGGGCGGCCTGGCCGCCCCATTCGAGTGGCTTCGAGGCGCGCAGTATAACCGCATATTGCGTCGCAGTGATGGCTCGAAAATCAAGGCTGGCGCGGTCTCCCGCAACTTATCGCGCCAATGCGGTGCAATCGAATCCCTCCTGCACTAAACTGGTGCGCACTGCATTGCATGTGCCCCGCTTTGGTGCAACACAGCTATTGCAGGCGGACAAAAGGTCGTTATAAATCAGCTATTTAAGTGCATGCGCTGACTGGCACAGTTCGTGCATTTCAGAATGACATTCGGGACGAAGTGCGCACCGGCCGGGCATGGCGGGCCGCGTGAGTCGTCTTTTCATATTTCACGTTAACTGGAGGAATGCCCCATGACCCCCGCTGAGATTCTCGGCCTGATCAAAGAAAACGACGTCAAGTTCATCGACCTGCGCTTTACCGATACGAAAGGCAAGGAACAGCATGTCACCGTGCCGGCGCACGTGCTGAACGAGGATGTTTTCGAAGAGGGTAAAATGTTCGACGGTTCTTCGATTGCCGGATGGAAGGGCATCAACGAGTCAGACATGATTCTGCTGCCGGATCCTGCGTCCGCAGTACTCGATATTTTCTCGGAAGACACGACACTGAACCTGCGCTGCAACGTCATCGAACCAGCGACGATGCAAGGCTACGATCGTTGCCCACGATCGCTGGCGGATCGTGCCGAGGCTTATCTGAAATCGACGGGCATTGCCGACGCTGCATATTTCGGGCCGGAAAACGAGTTCTTCATCTTTGACGACGTGCGTTGGGACGACACGATGCAGGGGGCGTTTTATTCGGTCGATTCAAGTGAGGGCGCCTGGAACACCAGCCGCAGTTACGACGACAGCAATACCGGTCACCGGCCGACCGTCAAGGGGGGCTATTTCCCGGTGCCGCCGGTCGACTCGCTGCACGACATACGTTCTGCAATGTGCCTCGCGCTGGAAGAAATGGGCCTTGAAACAGAGGTCCATCACCACGAGGTTGCCACCGCAGGCCAGTGCGAAATTGGCGTTAAATTCAATACCTTAACGCGCAAGGCCGACGAGGTGCAGATTTTCAAATACGTCGTGCACAACGTCGCACACAGCTACGGAAAGACCGCGACTTTCATGCCGAAACCACTCGTCAACGACAACGGCAATGGCATGCACGTACACCAGTCATTGTTTAAAGACGGCGTGAATCTATTCACGGGTGATGGTTATGGTGGCTTGTCGGATACGGCACTTTATTACATAGGTGGCACCGTCAAGCATGCCAAAGCACTGAACGCGTTTACCAATGCTGCGACGAACAGTTACAAACGGCTTGTGCCTGGCTTCGAAGCGCCGACCATTCTTGCGTATTCAGCGCGAAATCGTTCTGCATCGATTCGAATTCCTTATGACGCAAATCCAAAGGGCCGGCGTATCGAAGTCCGCTTTCCGGATTCAATGGGCAACCCTTACCTGGCGTTCTCGGCAATGATGCTCGCGGGCCTTGACGGCATTACCAACAAGATTCATCCGGGTGACGCGATGGACAAGGATCTGTACGACCTGCCGCCGGAAGAAGAAAAGAATCTGAAGATGGTTGCGTTTTCGCTGGACGAGGCGCTGGAGGCCCTCGATGGCGACCGCGAATTCCTGAAGGCCGGCGACGTATTCAGCGACGACCTGATCGATGCCTACCTTGAACTGAAGAACGAAAACGTGGTCCGGCTGCGCATGGCCACGCATCCGGTCGAATTCGACATGTATTACAGCCTCTGAGCGCAAGTGGCGGCGCGCGCCCCGAAAATCGCCGGTTTGCGGGCCCTGGGGCCCGCAAACCGGAGCAAAAACTGTGACCCGGGCGGCACTTTACCACCCGGCTACTGGTCAAAATGAAAGTAGCACTGCTATGCTAAGCCTATGCCTAAACGAACGATTATTACGCTCATTGCAACCCTTGCCGCCGGGGCCGCGCTGGCGCAGGCTTACAAGTGGACGGATGAGGACGGCTTGGTGCATTACTCGGACCGGCCGCAAGAGGGTGCGGAACGGGTACAACTGGTTTCCGATGGACGCCGTCCAAGGCCCGCGCCACCGCCCGTTGCAAGAGCGGGTACCAGCGCGGCTGACGAAGCGGCTGCAGAAAGCCCGGCATTCCGCTACGAGTCGCTTACGATCGGTGCACCGCTTGCAGAAGAGACGCTATGGAACATAGAAGGCGTCCTGAATGTCGCGCTCAACGTGCAACCGGCCCTGCAGTCGGGCCATCGCATTCGGGTGTATTTCGATGGTACGCCGAGGATGGTGACTCGCACGAGTTTCGAGATCGACGAAGTCTACCGGGGCGTACACAACATCCAGGCGGAGATCATCGACGAGTCGGGCACCATGATGATTCGCAGCATGCCGAACCGCTTTTACGTGCAGCAGAACACGATCAGCAGGGGCCCCGCCAACAACTAGGCGCCGGCAAGCCCCCAGGCAGGAAAATCAGGCAAGGCGGTGATCCACCGCAAGGCGACCGGGTGCTCGAGCACCTGAACACTGCCGTCATCATCATCGATCAAAATTTTCTTATCGAAGACATGAATCCCGCGGCGGAGAGTCTGCTGGGCGTCAGCCAGCATCGCGGGTGCGGCCAGTCGCTGTTGCAGCTGCTCGGCGACGACCACGAGTTTCGGGACATTCTCATACGCACGCTCGAAAGCGGGATTACCTATGCGAATGAAATGCGGCTTGGGAGCACAGAGGTCCACAGCGGGGAGCGCGTGATCAACTGCCGCGTTTCTCTGCTGCGTGAGCCGGCGGAGAAGGCTCGTCTCCTGGTCGAAATGACTGACGTCACACGCCGCTTCAGGATAAGCCGGGAGAACGCACTGATTATTCAACACGGCGCCGGGCGGCAAATGATCCGGCAGCTTGCACATGAAATCAAGAACCCTCTTGGCGGTCTGCGCGGTGCTGCGCAACTACTGGAGCGGCAGCTTGACAGCGATGAACTGAAAGAATACACGAGCGTCATTATTAGCGAAGCCGATCGGCTCGCCAGCCTTGTTGACAGATTACTGGGACCCGGCGGGCCGCTGAATAAGCAGGCAGTCAATGTACATGAACTGCTTGAATATGTGGTGCGGCTCATAGAGCCGGGACAGGAAAAAATAAGTATCCGGCGTGATTACGATCCGGGCCTGCCGCTGTTCCATCTGGACCGGGATCAGATGGTGCAGGCATTTCTGAACCTGCTGCAAAACGCGACCACGGCGCTGGATGGACAGGGCGAGATTACGCTGCGCACTCGCGCCATCATGAATTTCACGATTGGCGATATACGGCACGCCGCTGTGGCAAGCATAGAGATTGAAGACGATGGCCCGGGGATACCGCCGGACCTGCGGGACTCTATTTTTTATCCACTCGTGACCAGCCGGTCGGATGGCACCGGTCTTGGCCTGCCCGCCGCGCAGGAACTCATAAGCCGGCACGGTGGCCTGATCGAATTCGAAAGCCGACCGGGGCGAACTGTGTTCCTCGTCAGGATTCCGCTGACCGAAGCGGAGGCCACACTTGTCGGCTAGCAATGAACTCGAAGTCTGGGTCGTTGACGACGATCAGTCGGTGCGCTGGGTGCTCGAAAAGGCCTTGCGCCAGGCTCACATGCGTACGCGAAGTTTCGAGCGCGGCGAACATCTTCTGGATGCCATCGAGAAAGAAAGGCCGGACGTCCTGATAACGGACGTGCGCATGCCGGGCTTGGATGGCCTGGCGTTGCTCGACCGGCTGAGCCGCATTTGTCCTGACTTGCCGGTCATCGTCGTAACTGCCTACACGGATCTCGAGAACGCAGTAGCCGCCTATCAGGGCGGTGCGTTTGAATACCTGCCAAAGCCATTCGACGTCGATGAAGTCATCGAGCTCGTCAGGAAGGCAGCGAGACAGGTCGGCCATGTGCTGGACCGGGAAACCACGGCAGATACCGCGAAAATACCGTCGCTGATCGGTCGGGCTCCCGCAATGCAGGAGGTATTCCGCTCCATTGGCAGGCTTGCGCGCTCAAGCATGACGGTCCTGATTACCGGCGAATCCGGAACCGGCAAAGAGCTCGTTGCAAGAGCGTTGCATGAGCACGGTCCGCGCGCAGGTAAAGCCTTCGTCGCGCTTAATACTTCCGCCATTGCATCAGAGCTCCTGGAGACCGAGTTGTTCGGTCACGAACGCGGTGCATTTACCGGTGCCGATGCAAGGCGCATCGGGCGCTTCGAACAAGCTGATGGCGGCACCCTCTTCCTCGACGAGATCGGCGACATGTCACTGGCTTTGCAGACACGTTTATTGCGCGTGCTGGCCGAAAGTGAATTCTATCGCGTCGGCGGACAGACGTCGGTCAAGGTGGACGTCCGCGTTATCGCCGCAACAAATCAGGATCTGCCGCGGGCCGTCGAGCAAGGCCGCTTTCGCGAAGACCTCTATCACCGGCTGAATGTCATCCGTATCAATACACCGCCGCTGCGCGAGCGGCGCCAGGACATACCGTTGTTGCTAAGCCATTACATGGACGATGCAGCCAGGGAACTCGATATTCCGGCGAAAACATTGAACAGCGAGGCAATGGACATTCTGCAAAGTTACGAATGGCCGGGAAATGTACGGCAACTGGTTAACGTAACCCGCCGTATGACCGTGATCGCGCCCGGTGGCGTCATCTCGGCAATCGACATTCCGGAAGATCTGGGCGGGTTGTCCGGCAAAGGCGCTCAACAGGAATGGACACAAAGCCTCGCCTATTGGGCGGAGCAGGAGCTCGGCTCCGACGAGCAAAGCCCGCTCATCGAAGCGGCGCTTCCGGAATTCGAAAAGACCCTGATAAGAATCGCGCTCGACCAGGCGAAGGGACATCGGCAACAGGCAGCGAAACTACTAGGCTGGGGCCGCAATACCCTGACGCGAAAAATTCGCTCCCTCAATCTGGAGTAGGAGCCCTTCCCAAGCGGGCGATGCTATTGCAACCCTGTCTGCTCGAGCAAACTAACGAAGCGCGGGTCGTCGCGAATAAAATCGTAAGCGGGATTTATTTTCATGCTAAGTACACTGCGCGACGCGGATTGATCGTCGGTGGCCTGTTGCAGTGTACGCAGTGTACCTTCACGGTCGCCAACGAAGGCAAGCACCTGGCCAAGATCTTCGCTGCCGAGCAGCGAGCGGCTTATCAGGTCTGCGGATAGGTTGCCGATCGTTCCATCATTGGCATAGGCGATCATCATGTCGCCAATCTCCCGCGCTGCCACCGGGTCACC
>Ga0209980_10001384_pt1 | contig 13333 bp, 9 predicted proteins | sample CR02metaG_FD_183611 | JGI IMG/M metagenome (GOLD analysis project Ga0209980, IMG submission 183611) | Deep subsurface microbial communities from Mariana Trench to uncover new lineages of life (NeLLi) - CR02 metaG (SPAdes) (version 2) | ecosystem: Environmental > Aquatic > Marine > Ocean trench >... | reverse complement strand
CCCGCCGCGTCTACCGCCAGGGGATATTCGGTTTTTTCCGGAGCGTCCACCACTCGCACCCCCGGCGCCTCGCTCAAAATCCGGCGGAGGTCCTGAAGGTCGATGATCTGTTCCGTTTCCACGTTGACGGCCTCGGAATGGGCGTAAACCACCGGCACCCGCACCGTGGTCGGGGAAATCTGAATGGACTCGTCCTCCAGAATTTTCCGGGTTTCGTTGACCATCTTCATCTCTTCCTGGGTGTACCCGCTGTCCAGAAACATATCGATGTGCGGCAGGCAGTTGAACGCGATCTGGTGCGGATAGACCTCCCGGACCACCGGCTGATCTTGCAAGACCTGCCGGCTCTGCTCTTTCAACTCCTCAATTGCTTTCTGACCGGTGCCCGACACTGACTGGTAAGTGGACACCACTACCCGTTTGATCCGGTAGCGGTCATGGATGGGCTTCAAGACCATCACCATTTGAATGGTGGAGCAATTGGGATTGGCGATGATCCCCGGATCATCACCGATGGCGTGGGGATTGATTTCCGGCACCACCAGGGGAATGTCCTTTTCCATGCGGAAGGCACTGCTGTTGTCGATCACCACGCACCCGGCCTGGGCGGCTATCGGGGCAAACTGGCGGCTGACCGACCCGCCGGCGGAAAACAGGGCGATATCCAACCCTTCAAAGGAGTCCTCTTTCAGTTCCCGGACGGTGATTTTCTGTCCGTTGAATTCCACGGAAGTCCCAGCCGAACGGGAAGAGGCCAGAGGCACCAGCCGGCCCACGGGAAACTCGCGCTCTGCCAGAATGGAAAGCATGGTGCGCCCCACCGCTCCGGTGGCACCCACCACCGCGATGTCATAGTTGGCTTTCTTTTTCATGACAATCGCTTCTCCAACTCCTCCGCCACCCGGTCGCCCATGGCGATGCATCCCACTTCCTTCATGCCCTTGGACAGAATATCCCCGGTGCGGTATCCCTGCTTTAATACCTCATCAACTACCTTTTCTAATACAACACTTATATCCTCTAAGTTAAGAGAATACTTAAACATCATGCCGACCGACAAAATGGCCGCCAAGGGGTTGGCGATATCCTTCCCGGCGATGTCCGGAGCACTGCCGTGAATCGGCTCGTACATGGCGTTTTTGCCGCCGAGACTGGCCGAGGGCAGCATGCCGATGGAGCCGGTCAGCATCGAGGCCTGATCGCTCAGGATGTCTCCGAACATGTTGGTGGTCACGATGACATCAAACTGTTTGGGATTGCGCACCAGTTGCATGGCGCAATTGTCGACATACATGTGCGACAACGTAATGTCCTGGTAATCTTCATGCGTTTGGGTGACCACCTCGCGCCACAGGCCGGTGCATTCCAGCACGTTGGCCTTATCCACCGAACAAACATTTTTACCCCGTTTGCGGGCTACGTCAAACGCCACTTTGGCGATCCGTTCGATTTCGCTATCGGTGTAGACCAGCGTGTTGATGCCCCTGCGGGAGCCGTCGGCCAAGGTTTCTACCCCGCGCGGTTCGCCGAAATAAATGCCGCCGGTCAACTCCCGGACCACCATGATATCCAACCCTTCCACCACATCGGGTTTAAGGGTCGACGCCTCCACCAGCGGGGCGAAGATTTTGGCCGGGCGCAGGTTGGCGAACAATCCCAGGTTGGAACGCAGGCCCAAAAGAGCCCGCTCCGGCCGCAGGGCAAAATCGAGGGTCTCCCATTTCGGTCCGCCGACCGCGCCCAGCAATACCGCGTCCGCCTCTTTTGCGGTGTTCAGGGTCGCTTCCGGCAGGGGATGGCCGGTGGCGTCGTACGCGGCTCCCCCGGCGGGCGCCTCGGTCAAATGCAGCTTGAGATTCTTTTTGGCCTCGACGATCCTGAGAATCTTTACCGCCTCGCGGATCACCTCGGGACCGATACCATCGCCGGGCAGAACGGTGATGTTGAATTCCTGACTCATGAACAGACCCTTTTAAAATCCTTCCACTAACTGAAAAAAGAAGTGCATTATACCTGAAAAGCCGGACGGTCCAACCGGCCATTATCCCCTTGTGGCCTTTTTCCGGGGCCTTTGTTTGCCGTAAACCACCTTGACCAGGCAGAGTCCCCGTGCCGGAGCGGTGGGACCGGCCAGGCGCCGGTTTTTCGATTTTAAGATCTCTTTCATCCGCTCCGGGGGCCATTTGCCCCAGCCGATTTCGATCAACGTGCCGACGATGTTGCGGACCATGAATTTTAGAAATCCGCTGCCGTCCACCGTGATCCGGATCACATCGTCCTGCTTTGCAACGGACGCCCGGAAAATTTCCCGCACCGTGGTTTTGGCGGAACACCCGGAGCCCTGGAACGCCTTAAAATCCTTTTGGCCCACCAGATACCGGGCGGCCCTTCGCATGGCGGACACCTTCAGCGTGGGCGTCGCGATGTAATGGGCTTGCCGGCAGAGTAGAGCCGAGGGGTGATCCCGGTTCAAAATCGTATACCGGTAGGTTTTGCGGGTGGCGGATTTCTGCGCATGGAAATCGGGTTTTGCCTCCTCCACCCGGGTCACCACGATATCGGGCGGCAGGAGGCTGTTCAGCGCCTTCAGGAATTCCCGCGGTTGCATGGGAGAGACGGTTTGGAAATGGGCCACCTGGCCTTCGGCATGGACTCCGGAATCGGTCCGTCCGGACCCGATGACCCGGGTCTTTTTTTTGGTGATTTTATGAAGTTTGTTCTCCAGGACCTCCTGAATGCTCAGCTTGTTCGGCTGGTACTGCCAGCCGTGGTAGCGGGTTCCCTCGTACTCCAGAAAAATTTTGATTTTCCGCATATTAGGAGGCCTCCGGGGTCAACGAAAAAGCGCGTCGGCATTGCACCAACGCGCTCTCTTTTTTAGTGGACTCTTTCGAAAAACTCAAGAGTTTATCCAAATTTATATTCGGATTTAATCAATGTTTTTTGAAACTGAAATGTCCGGTGGATTCAAGCTCCTTTAGACCTCCTTACGGAAGTTAATAATAACCTCAACGGTAAATATAAGACGCTCCCCGGATTTTGCAACTGATTTTACCCGGCCCTGCATCTTTTGGTTTCCCGGTCCCTTCTTGTGATACAATGCCGACAATCCAAAATTTGAGAACCCGGTATCTTTTGTATTTAAAGGAGTTTGCTTATGAAAACCTATGAGGACCTGCCATCCGACGGCGGGTCCAATATCATGGATCAGGTCATTGACCAGCGCGAGCAACTGCGGAGGCGGCTCGATCAAATCAAGCACAAGGTGTGCCTGATGAGCGGCAAGGGCGGGGTCGGTAAAAGTTCCCTCACCGCCAACATGGCCGCCTGCCTGGTCTTGCGGGGACACAAGGTGGGTATCCTGGACGCGGATCTGAACGGTCCCAGCATCGGCAAACTGCTGGGAGTGTCCAACCAGGAAAAACTGGAGATCACCCCCGAGGGTGTGGAACCCGGCCAGGGTTCCATGGGCATCAAAATCATGTCCATGGATATGCTCCTGCCCACCGCGGATTCGCCGGTGATATGGACCGAAGGCAAGGATGCCACCGCGGTCTGGGTCAGCACCATGGAATCCACCGCCCTTCAGGAACTGTTGAAAGATACCATCTGGGGCGAGTTGGATTATTTATTGATCGACATGCCCCCGGGGAGCGACCGCATCGATAATATCCGCGATTTGATTCCGGAATTGGACGGCGTGGTGGAGATCACCATTCCCTCACCCATTTCCCAGCACATCGTTTCCAAATCGATCACCAAGAACAGTCAACTGGGGGTCTCCATCATCGGGCTGGTCGAAAACATGGCAACCTACGTGTGTCCGCACTGCAACAAAGAGGGCCAGCTGTTTGAAGGCGAGGACGTGGAAAAACTGTCCAAGGACAAACAGATTCCGCTGCTGGGCCGCATCCCGTTCGACACGCGGATGTCCCGTCAGACCGGAACCGGCAAACTGTTCATTGAGGAATATGGCGACTCGGTCACCGGACAGGCGATTGCGCAGGTGGTCGACAACATACTGAAATTCATCCAGAATAAATCCAATTAAGGAGGAGCAATGAAATTCCTTTGTATACCCTGCGACGAGCAAATGGCAACGCAGGTCGACGGCATCATGCCAGAGGAAAAGAATAACCTCGTTTTGAAATTCAAATGCAAAAAATGCGGGCATTCCATCGCCATGCTGACCAATAAATTTGAAACCGAATTTGTCAGCAAGCTGGGCGTGGAAGCGGGCGGTCCGTCCGATATGGCCAAAACGCCCTTCGGCATGATGGGTTCCACGTTAGCCCAGGGTAAGGAGGAATTAAAGAAAGCGGCTCCTGACGACGGCGATTTCGAGTGGACTCAGGAAGCGAAGGATCGCATCCAGAAAGTGCCGTTTTTCGTAAGGGGCATGGCGAAAAAGACCGTTCTCAACTTCGCCAAGGAAAAAGGCATTAAAGTGATCGACGGCGCGTTGATGGACGAAGTCCGTGAAAAGGTAGGGATGTAACCGGATAAGCCCTGCCCGAACTTTTCAGGAAGCAAAAAAACCCGGCCCATGAGCCGGGTTTTTTATTGATTTAAAACCGTTACGCGGCGGATTTGGCTTTGCATTCCTCGCACTGACACAGTTCCCGGAGCAGGGTATAGGGATAGAGCCCGGTGCTGTGGCCGTCGTTCCAGTCGAACTGGATGGCGTACAGCCCCACGGTTTTGAGGTTCAGGGGACGGATGGTGTCGGGGATCATGCCCGGTTTGATCTTCTTATCGCCGCTCCATTCGTCGATGCAGTTCGCGCAGGGACACTTCTCCCGCAACAGTTTGACGTGATAGACCGATTCATGCCCGTCGGTCCAAGTGATTCCCAACGTGGTTTCATCGATTTGTTTTATATCTCTCGGCGAAGGGCCGGTCGGCTCCTCGCGGGTTTCTTCTGCCATATGTGTTCCCGGAGTAAAAGATTAGAGATCGGGTTCAGCCTTTCCAGGCCAGTTCAAATCCGGCGCCCACCTTCTTGGCTTCCTGCGATTGATTGATACTGATCTGCGCCGCCACCTGTCCCGCCAGATGACGATAGGCCTGGCCGGCCTGAGACTCCGGTTGGCTCAAAGTAATCGGCATTCCCGCATCGCCGGCGATGACCACCTCGGGAATGAAAGGAATTTCTCCCAGAAGGGGAACCTTAAACTTGTCGGCCAACTGCTGGCCCGCCCCGGACTGGAAGAGGAAATGTTTCTTGTCACAGCCGTCACAGACGAAGTAGCTCATGTTCTCCACCACGCCGAGCACCGGCACTTTCACCTGCTGGAACATCTTGACCCCTTTTTCGGCGTCGATCAGGCTGATCTGCTGAGGGGTGGTGACGATCACCCCGCCGGATAGCGGAGCGCGCTGGGTGAGCGTCAACTGCACGTCCCCGGTTCCCGGCGGCAGGTCGATCACCAGGTAATCGAGCTCGCCCCATTCCACGTTCTGGAGGAACTGCTGGATGATGCCACCCAGCATGGGACCGCGCAACATCAACGGCTGGCCTTCTTCGGTCAGAAACGCGGCGGAGACCACTTTCAGGCCGTACTTTTCATGGGGATAAAATTTGTTATTGCTGCCTCCTTTGGGAGGGGTGATGGGAATTCCCAGCATTTTGGGAATACTGGGACCATAAACATCGGCGTCCATCAATCCCACTGTGGCGCCGGTCTGGTGCAACGCCACCGCGAGGTTGGCGCTGACGGTGGATTTGCCGACTCCGCCCTTGCCGCTGGCGACGGCGATGATGTTCTTCACACCGGTCAGAACGGGTTGCGAATGTTCGGAAGCGCGCACTGTGGCGGTCATGTTGACGTCCACCGCCGCCACACCGCCGATGGCTTCCACTTTGTCCTCGCATTCGTTTTTCAATTGTTCTTTTACCGGACAGGCGGGAGTGGTCAACTCCACATCAAACTTCACCTTCCCGTTATCTATATTCAGGTTTTTGACAAAACCCAAATCGACGATATTTTTATGGAGGTCCGGGTCCATGACGGTTTTCAACGCGGCCATGACCTTTACCTGCAAGTCCTGATCAGACATGGTGTTCTCCTAAGAGGTTCCCCGGCAATCGCTGAACAAGGGTGCCCGTTTAAACGATTGGAAATCCACGCCGGAAGGCGGTAGGGAATGGTTGCAATCTGGTGAAATTTTAAAACGGATTGAGGGGAATTCAAAACCCTAATCCCCCAATAACTGGTTTTAGGATGGCCCCACCCCGAAAAAGATTTTTATTAGGGGCCGTCCACGCGATTTCGCGGCCGGGAGGTGCCCAATACGGCCCTCCGAAAGCCGACACAATCGCAATTTTTCACCTTTCAAGGGCACCTGCATGTTGTATGAATTTTTGCTTGGAACCCCCACATCCTGTATTTTTGACTTTACAAATCGCAGTAAAGTGATTAAAGTCTTTGAAATGAAGCAGTTAGTCGGTGGTTCACCGAGTGCTTCCATTATGACCCTCAAACCCGCTTTAAGGCCTCATGGCTATTGCCCTGACTCACAGAACGTAGTCCGCCGGACACCCTGTTCCATCTATTTACGAAACCATGGCCAAAGTAAAAGTATCCGATATTACCAAGGAGTTGGAACATCGTTTTCTGACCTATGCGCTGTCCACCATTGTCTCGCGCTCCCTTCCGGACGTGCGCGACGGACTGAAGCCGATTCACCGCCGCATCCTGTTCGCCATCAACAGCATGGGAGTGACCGCCGACGCGAAACCGGTCAAGTCCGCCAAAATCATCGGTGAGGTGCTGGGTAAATACCATCCGCATGGCGACGCCTCCACCTACGAGTCGATGGTGCGCATGGCCCAGGATTTTTCCATGCGGTATCCGCTGGTGGACGGCAAGGGAAATTTCGGTTCGCTGGACGGCGATTCGCCCGCCGCTTACCGTTACACCGAAGGCAAGCTGACCCCCATCACCACCTTCCTGTTGAGCGACATCAAAAAGGACACGGTGGAGTTCCGGCAAAACTACGACAACACGCTGAAAGAGCCCGCGGTACTGCCGTCACGCATTCCCAACCTGTTGATCAACGGATCGTCGGGAATCGCCGTGGGGATGGCCTGCTCGTTTCCCAGCCACAACCTGACCGAAGTGATCAACGCCCTGGTCTCGCTGGTGGACGAGCCGAAACAATCCACCACGCAGATCATGAAATTCATTAAGGGACCGGATTTCCCAACCGGGGGCATCATTCTCAATTCCAAAACCGAATTGCGCAAAGCTTACGATCAGGGATTGGGTGCGGTCAAGATTCGCGGTGAATGGGAACCGGAACAACTAGAGCGGGGAAAAATCCAGATCATCCTCACCTCCATCCCTTACGGTGTCAACAAAGCGCGGTTGATTGAAAAAATCGCCGAAATCATCGTCAACAAAAAACTCCCGTCACTGACGGATATCCGGGACGAAAGCGACGAGAACGTGCGGGTGGTGCTGGAAATCAAGAACAGCCAGGAGCCGGAAAAGATAATGACCTACCTGTTCAAGCACACGGAACTGGAGACGAATTTTCAATTGAATTTCAATTGCCTGAAGCCTACCGGCGAACCGGCCCGTCTCTCTCTCAAGGAGCTCTGTTCACATTTCCTTGATTTCCGGAAAGATGTGATTGTCCGCCGGCTGAAATTCGATCTCGCCGCTCTTGAAAAACGCCTGCACATTCTGGCGGCTTTTGCCATCATCTTCAAAAACCTCGACAAGGCATTGAAACTCATCCGTTCTTCAAAGTCCAAGCAGGAAGCCGCCACCAAGCTGAAGAAGGCTTTTAAACTGGATGACGAACAGGTCTCCGCCATTCTGGAAATTCCACTGTACCGCCTGGTATCAATGGAAATCGACAAAATCCAACTAGAACAAAAGGAAAAACTCAAAGAACAGAAAGAAATCAAGAACATCCTGACCTCCAAAAAGAAAATCTGGGACGTGGTTAAAACCGAGCTAAAGGAAGTTGAGGAGAAATTCGGCGACAAACGGCGCACCAAAATCAAGACGATTGAAACGGTGGAATACAACGCCGAAGATTTCATCGAACAGGAGAACGTGGTTCTGGTATTGAGCCGCAACGGCTGGCTGCGGAAAATCAAAACCCTCAACGATCCGGCCACCCTGAAATTCAAGGAGAAGGACGGCCTTCTGGGAATCATCCGCACCAACACCCGCGACCTGGCGGCGATCTTTACTTCCGCCGGCATGGTGTATATCCACAAAGTGTTCAACCTGCCTTACACGCGCGGAGGATTCGGCGAACCGGTGCAGAATCTGTTCAAATTCGGCGACGGTGAACGGGTCCTTAAAATTCTGTCCCTGCCCGGCACGGAAAACGGCGATGCCGAAGAGGCGGGCGAACAACAGGCCTTCGATTTTGAGGACAGTATCGAAGACTGCGAAGAACTGCTGTTCGTCAACGATATGGGCTTCGGTTTTCGTTTTCCGCTCGCCAACCTGACGGAAACCAGCCGGGCGGGCAAGCGGGTCATGACCCTTAAAAAGGATGCGCGCATGGTGGCGATCAGCCCGGTGTCCGGCAAACATGTGTTCCTGGTCTCCGAGACGGGCAAAGGCCTGCTGATCCCCCTCGACCAGGTGACCCAGCTGAGCGGCCCGGGTGTCGGGGTCAAATTGATGAATCCGGCCAAGAGCAAAATCGCCGCCGCACGGTGCCTGGACCGCAAGAAACCGGTCCAGATGGTGTTCGCCGACGGCAAAAGCAAGGAGCTCAATCTCTCGAAAATAACCGTCCACAACCGCGGCGGCCAGGGAGTTTTTGTTGCCAAGAACAAAAAAGTCATTAACCTGATCTAAAATTATGAGCAGTTATAAAGCGAAAGACATTCAACTTCTGGAAGGCCTGGAACCGGTCCGCAAACGGCCGGCGATGTATATCGGCTCGACATCCCTCCAGGGCCTGCATCATTTGATCTGGGAAATTCTGGACAATTCCGTCGACGAAGCGTTGAACGGCCATTGCAACCACATCGAAATTGAAATCGACAACAAGAAAAATGAAATCACCGTTAAGGACAACGGCCGCGGGATTCCCGTCGATCAGTTCCGGAAAACCAAAAAGAGCGCGATGGAAGTGCTGTTCACCACCTTGCATTCCGGCGGCAAGTTCCAGGAAGGCAGTTACAAGGTTTCCGGCGGACTGCATGGCGTGGGCATGGCGGTGGTGTGCGCCTTGACCGATTCGATGAAGGCCACCTCCCGCCGCGACGGATTCGAATGGATCCAGGAATTTTCACGCGGTAAAGCCAAGGGCAAACTGAAAAAAGGCAAGGCCTGCCGGAAGAAAGGAACCGAGATTTCCTTCAAACCCGACCCGCAAATTTTTCCCAAAATCGAATACAACATCAAGTGGATCCTGGAACGGGCCGAATCCAAAGCGTTTCTCAACAAGGGTTTGAAGATCGTCGTCAAGGAGGACAAGAAAACCCACACCTTCCAATATCCCGAGGGCATCATGGATTTCATCCGTAAAATCACCAGCGGAAAATCCGTGCTGGGAGAGGAACCCTTTTACATCGAAAAAGAAGATAAAAAACTCCGCATGGAAACCGTCTTTTTGTGGACCTCCCACACGGAAACCATCATGCATTCCTACGCCAACGCCATCAAAACCATCGACGGCGGTACCCATGAAAACGGCTTCCGCAACGGAATCACCAAGGCTTTGAAAGCCTATATCGACCGCCGAAAACTGCTGCCCAAAGGCATTGCGAGCATTACCAGTGACGACGTCAAGGAGGGTCTGGTGGCGATCGTCAATGTGTATCTTCAGGGAGATGTGGAGTTTCAGGGGCAGACCAAGGGCCGTCTCAATTCCGACATCACCTCGCAGGTGGAATCGGTGGTCAAACATTCGCTGGAGCATTACCTGCACGACCACCAGTCGGTGGGCGACCTGATTGCCAACCGGGTGATTCTGGCGGCACAGGCCCGCATCGCTTCGCGTCAGGCCAAGGAGTTGGTGCATCGCAAAACGCATATTTCGCACCGTCTGAATCTCCCCGGAAAACTTTCCGATTGCGCTTCGACCGACCGGGAGGAGTCGGAACTGTTTATCTGCGAAGGCGATTCGGCGGGCGGATCCAGCAAGCAGGCGCGGGACCGCAAGACCCAGGCCATTCTGCCGATTCGCGGCAAAATTTTGAATGTGGAAACCGCCACCCAGGATAAAATTCTGGCCAATGCGGAAATCAAAAATATCACTTCCGCTTTGGGAACGGGTATCGAGCCCCAGTTCGACTATGACCAATTAAGGTACGGTAAAATCATTCTGATGACCGACGCCGATGTCGACGGCGCTCATATTTGTTCCCTGCTGCTCACATTTTTCTACCGGTTCATGCCTCGTCTGATCGAACAGGGACATCTGTACATCGCGCAACCCCCGCTCTACCGGATTGACGCGGGGAAAAAACTGTTTTATGCGGCGGATGACAAGGAGAAAAATAGAATCATCGAAAACTTGAACGGCGCAAAGTATGAAGTGGGGCGTTTCAAAGGCCTGGGAGAAATGCCGTCCGGGGACCTCAGATCCACCACCATGGATAAAGGCAATAGAACCCTGATTCGGGTGACGATTGTGGACCCCATACATGCCGATAAAACCTTTGATCGGCTGATGGGTAAGGAAGCCCAGCACCGTTTCAAGTTCATTAAAGAGAAAGCCCCGTTTTTCAAGGAATTAGACGTTTAAAAGCCGATTTGTCTCGAATCGCCCCTGGCCCTGTAAATCCATGTAAATCCATCCATTCAAGGAATCCGAAAAAATTGCGCTAGAAGGGCGATTACTCTTGTATTTATAAGCATTTAATAGTAGAATTACATTAAAAGTCCATATAAATTAGAGCCAAAAACCCACCTCCAATCAACTGTTTGGGATTAATTATCTATGAACCCTGTTCAAACCAAGAACCCAGCTCAAACCAAACCCGCTAAAACCGCGGCTTCCCAATCCCCTGCCCCGCAGAAGGGCCTGGCACGCCGTGCCTCGGATAAATTGAAACCGGTGATGAACCGGATTTTATCAGCGGAAAGCATCACCAAAACTCTATTTGAGCTGACTGAGGACCTGCAAAAACTGTTTGCGGCGGACAAGGTGACGGTGTATGCCATCGACCGGCCTAAAAGACAGTTGTTCTCCAGAAATTTTACGTCTGAGAATGCTCAGGAAATTAGGATCGACATCTCCCCCAAGAGTCTGGCGGGTTTTGTCGCCGCCTCAGGACGGACGCTGAATATTGCGGACGCCTATGACTCGGAGGAACTGGGCAAAATTCATCCGGAATTGCACCTGGACACCCAATGGGACGAAAAGCTGGGATACCGGACCAAATCCTGCCTGATCGTCGCCCTGCCTTACAACAAAAAACTGATGGGCGTCCTGCAGATCATCAACAAAAAAACTGAACCTCAATTCACGGATGAAGACGTGCGGTTGGCTAAGGAGTTGGCCGGAACGCTGGGACATTCCATCGTCAAGATGCAGTCAGAAATCATCGACGAAAAAATTCAGGCGACTGCGCATGCGATCCATTCCGCATCCTCCTTGCAGGAGATTCTCATCGAATTACGAGTCCCCATTCTGCAGTTGTTCGAGTGCAAAATGGTGACGATCTATGCGGTCGATAAGGCCAAAAACGAAATCTATTCACAAATCCGGCCGGGAGATGCGCTGGAGGAAATCCGCCTCCCCATTTCACCGAAAAGCATCGCCGGTTGTGTGGCCATGGAAAAACGGCCGGTGAACATCAAAAACGTCAACGACCAGGTGGAACTGGTCAAGTATCATCCGGAACTGGCCTTTGACAAATCGTGGGACACCCTTTCGGGAGAACAGGCGAAGAGTATGCTGGTGTGCCCTCTGATTCACGAAGAGGTGCTGAGGGGCGTCCTCCAACTGGTCAACAAACTGAACGAGGAGCCGTTCAACGTCAACGACGAGAAATGCATTTTGGCCATTGGGCAGTCTCTGGCTCTGGCCATTCACAATCAGCAGAAACAATCGAAAACCAAACCCACCAAGTTCAGTTACCTGATCAACAATGGGCTGTTGAGCCAGGAAGAGTTGACCAAGGCGATCATCCAGGCCCGCACCAGCGGGATGGATATCGAAACCATTCTTTTGACCGAATTCAAAGTCAAGCGGAAAGATTACGGCCAATCTTTGGAAGAGTTCTACAAGGTCCCCTACATGGGATATTCCGATCAGATGGTCCTTCCACAAACTCTTTTTACCGGCCTCAACACCAACTTCCTGGCCAAGAACAACTGGCTGCCGATTGAAAAGGACGACAATAAAGTCACCATTCTGATCGACAATCCCGCCAATCAGGACAAGATTCAGAACATCAAACTGATCTTTTCGAAAAAGGCTCTCGAATTCAAAGTGGGCCTGAAGGCGGATATTCACGATTTTCTAAAAGTGACTCCTCAGGCAGATGAGCAGGACGACTTCGGGGATGAGCCTGTGGAAACGGAAGAAGTCTCCAGCCTGCTGGATGCGCTCCAAAACGAATCGGAAGATGAGGTCACACTGGCTAGCGTGGAAGACGACGATACCAACGCCATCAGTGAAACCGACAGCACCATCGTCAAATTGGTCAATAAAATTCTGATTGATGCTTATGACCAGGGCGTTTCGGATATCCATATTGAACCCGGCATCGGCAAGAAGCTGTTGCGAATCCGGTTCCGCAAGGACGGCACCTGCCGGGTGTATCAGGAAATCCCTCCGATGTACAAACAGGCCTTTATTTCCCGGATCAAGATCATGTCCCGCCTGGATATCGCCGAGCGGCGCATGCCCCAGGACGGCAAGATCAAAATGAGGTACGGGAAGAAGGAAATCGAATATCGTGTCGCCACCTGTCCCACCGTGGGCGGCAATGAAGACGCCGTTTTACGTATTCTGGCGGCGAGCAAACCGATCCCTCTGGAAAACATGAATTTTTCCCCCAGAAATCTGGAATTGATCCGGACCTATTCGACCAAGCCTTATGGTTTGATTCTGGTGGTAGGGCCCACCGGTTCCGGTAAAACGACCACCCTGCACTCTGCGCTGGGTTATATCAACAAGCCCGAACGAAAAATCTGGACCGCCGAGGACCCGGTGGAAATCACCCAGGACGGCCTGCGTCAAGTACAGATGCTTCCCAAAATCGGCCTGGATTTCGCGCGGGCCATGCGCGCGTTTCTGCGCGGCGATCCGGACGTCATCATGGTGGGTGAAATGCGCGACGTCGAAACCTGTTCCATCGGTCTGGAAGCCTCGTTGACGGGTCACCTGGTGTTCAGCACCC
>Ga0209980_10001383_pt1 | contig 13338 bp, 11 predicted proteins | sample CR02metaG_FD_183611 | JGI IMG/M metagenome (GOLD analysis project Ga0209980, IMG submission 183611) | Deep subsurface microbial communities from Mariana Trench to uncover new lineages of life (NeLLi) - CR02 metaG (SPAdes) (version 2) | ecosystem: Environmental > Aquatic > Marine > Ocean trench... | reverse complement strand
GGGGGGACGCCCTTGAAGCTTGGCATTCAAAGGACTAACCGGGAAATCGAGATCACTGTCCAACCGATGAAGAGTGAAGGGAGAAACGTCTTTGGCGAGAAAAACACATACTGGGCCATTGGCATAACTGCCGATAATTCGGATATGTTTGTGGAGCGGATTCCTCCCTGGCAAGCCGTGGGGCAAGGATTTTACAAGACAGGTGAGTTTTCGGTGTTAACCCTGGTAGTCATTTACAAGATGATCGTTGGGGATGTGTCAACGGATAACCTTGGGGGTCCGATACTCATTGCGCAGATGGCAGGACAGCAAGCGCAGAGAGGGCTGGGACCCTTTCTCTTTTTTGTCGCAATTTTGAGTGTTAATCTGGGAGTTCTGAATCTTCTGCCCATACCGGTTCTTGATGGCGGACATCTCTTCTTCTTTTTGATTGAGGCAGTCATTGGTCGACCGGTTGAGGTTAAAAACCGGGAGAGGGCTCAACAGGTTGGTTTCTTCATCCTGATCCTCATTATGATCTACGCATTCTATAACGATATCGCCAGGTTATTTAGCTGATAGCTATAAGCTGTTAGCAATTAGCCAAAGTGGGGAGGAGGGGGGAGGCCTGATAGCTGAAGGCTGGCCGCTGAATGCTTCACATGAAAATTCTCGGAATGGACTCCTCCACAGCTGCGGCGAGCGTGGCCCTGGTGGAAGATGGCAAACTGGTTTTTGAGGAGGTCCTCGCAGGCTGTACAGAATTGGCGGACCTGTCTGCTCAGACCAAGAGGACAAACCATGCAGAGACTCTCCTTCCGTTAATCGAGAGAGTCGTAAAAAGAGCACAAATCACGTTCTCCGAAATCTCCGCACTTGCTGTCTCGATTGGCCCGGGTTCCTTCACAGGGCTTCGCATCGGCCTGAGTACGGTAAAAGGCTTGTCTTATGGCTGGGAGATCCGTGTGATTGGGGTCCCAACCCTGCCGGCCATAGCTGCCCGAGTGACCGATTGGCACGGTTTGATCTGTCCTTTTTTGGATGCGCGGAGAAAAGAAGTTTATGCTGCGCTGTTTTACAAGGAAGAGGATGAAGGGCTCAAGCGTCTCACCGAGGATCTTGTCTGTCCTCCCGAGCAGATTATGCGGGAGATTCAAACCTATCACCGGGAAACCTGTCTCCTTATCGGGGATGGGACACGGGTTTATAAAGATCTGATCAATGCCTGTCTGGTTGATAGGGCCCAGGTGACCCTGGGCGAATCTTATCCGTCGACTGCATTTTCGGTGGCTCGTATTGCAGGGGAAAGGCTAGAAAAAGGGAAAATTGACTCGCCAGGTCTACTGGTTCCTCTCTATCTCCGGCCGTTCGAGGCCGGGCTTAAAAAGAAGCCTTGAATGGATAAATATCGGGAAGGCTGGTCAAGACTGCCCCGGACTCTATTGCGAAAAGCGTGGGATCATGCGGAAGCTAAGGGGGCTTGCCCGTTCGGCTGTCCTCGACCCTGAGTGCTCGGACCGAAGGGAGCTCACGACGAAGCCCTCAGTGGGAGCCAATGGGCCTCTGCTTGTCTGCTCCCAACTACCCAGCTTAACGCCGAAACTGAGCTGCAGTAGGCTGCCCTGCTAAACCGTCAGCCCCAGTGACATGTTTTAGTTTTCGTCTACCACGAAGATCACGAGGAGTTTAACAACTTGATTATTAGTTAACCCCGCGGCTTGCCGCGGGCACATAACCGATGGGGTTTCCAAAGGGGAGAATCGGTAGCTCTTCCCTTTGGTCGGCCACGGGGTTCAAACCCCGTGGCCGATATAACTTGTTTTCACTTTGTGTCCTTTGTGATCTTCGTGGTGATATTTCTCTCTCGCTATAACCTGCCTTCTCTCTGTGAGAACGTCGAGTGTGGGATCTCTCCCTTTCTTCGGAGCGAACCCCTCGGCTGCGAACGGTGAGTGCACTTCCCTTCCTGAAGAGAGTGGGTCCTAGGAAGCATGGAACAAGGTTGCGAAGAACTTTTCACACCAAATTCTGGCCGGAGAGCCGACGGCTCCGTTGACAAAGTGAGGACCGTAGGATAATTTTGATGCCCTAGGAGTTAAGAAATCCGAGGAGGAGCTTTATGGAAAGGACAGAGGAAGAATTCATTATCTCTTTTTTGGATAAAGACCCGGAGCTTAAAAAGTATTATGAGGAGCATCAGGAGCTAGAGAAGAAGCTGGAAAGGTATCAGCACAAGTCTTATTTAACGCCTGCAGAGGAGGTGGAGAAAAAGAAGCTTCAGAAGCTCAAGCTTGTAGGCAAGGATCGGATAATGGCGATCTTGGGGAAGTATCGCCAGTGAGGAATCGAGGGGGAACCCAATGAAGAAGAGTGGTGCAGAGATATTCGTCGAGATGCTTAAACGGGAGGGGATCAAGGTAGTCTTTGGAATCCCAGGAGGGGTGGTTCTTAAGCTCTTTGATGTCCTGCACCAACAAAAGGATGTTGAGGTCGTCTTGACCCGTCATGAACAGGGAGCGGCCCATATGGCCGAGGGATATGCCAAGGCCACTGGGAAGCCCGGAGTCGTATTGGTGACCTCGGGTCCCGGGATGACGAACATCGTTACAGGATTAACTGATGCCTATATGGACTCTGTGCCCTTGGTAGCTTTCACCGGGCAGGTCTCTACGAACTTGATCGGCAACGACGCCTTCCAGGAAGCGGATAACGTTGGGATCAGTAGACCTTGCACCAAACACAACGTTTTAGTGAAGAATATCAATGATCTTGCCCGGACAATCAAGGAGGCTTTCCACATAGCCGTGACCGGAAGACCCGGGCCAGTATTGGTGGATATTCCAAAGGATATCACCATGGAAAAAGCTGACTTCATATATCCGGAGAAGGTGCACCTGCGGGGCTACAACCCTACTTATGACGGAAACAAATATCAGATCAGGCAGGCCGCTGAAGAAATTCTGAAGGCCAAGAAGCCGGTAATCTATGTTGGTGGTGGTGCGGTCTTCTCTGGTGCGTCGGATGAAGTCCTGGAACTTGCTGAACTAGCCCAGATCCCGGTCAACATGACCCTGATGGGATTGGGGTCTTTTCCTGCTTCCCATCGTCTCTCCATGGGAATGCTGGGAATGCATGGTGGATTCTGGTCCAATTTGGCGATGCATCACGCAGATTTACTGATCGCTGTCGGAGCCCGATTTGACGACCGGGTAACCGGGAGGCTTTCCGATTTTTCTCCTTCTGCCCGCGTAATTCACATTGACATTGACCCTACATCTATAAAGAAGATTGTTCATGCCCACATTCCGATCGTCGGGGATGTCAAAACCGTACTGCGGCACCTGAATGCCATTCTGCGTTCGAAGGATGGCGACCTAAGAAAATTAAGGGGACAGAGAAAACTCTGGCTGAGTCAGATTGATGAGTGGAGGAAAGCCAATCCGTTTAGATATCACCAGGATGAACAGGTTACCAAGCCACAGTACGTGATCGAGAAGTTGTACGAGATTACCAAGAATGAGGGGGTTATTGTCACGGATGTGGGTCAACACCAGATGTGGGCCGCCCAGTATTTCCAAGGGGTGAAACCTCGGACTTTTTTGACTTCTGGTGGCCTGGGTACGATGGGATTTGGCTTCCCTGCGGCACTGGGCGCACAGAAGGCCTTGCCTGGTAAACTGGTCGTCTGCATCACCAGCGAGGGTAGCTTCCAGATGAATCTGCAGGAGTTGGCTACGGCTGTGTTGTATAAGCTGCCGGTCAAAATTGTGTTGATCAATAACAAGTGTCATGGAATGGTCCGGCAGTGGCAGGATCTGTTTTATGAGGGGCGGTACGCCTCCAGCCTGCTGGGGGATGTGCCGGATTATACCAAGCTGGCGGAGGCCTATGGAATTCTGGGACTTCGCTCATTGAAACCAGCAGACGTTCAGCCTGTAATCCGTGAAGGTATAAAGCACAAAGGGCCCGTCCTGATGGACTTCCACGTGGACCCTTATGAGAATTGCTATCCTATGATTCCGGCCGGCGGGGCGCACCACGAGATGCTCTTGAACGACCCCCCTGGGCTAAGGACAGAAAAGGGTGGTAAGGTAAAAAAGAAAGCCGAGGAGGAGGAAGGGGTTCTTCCGGCATAATTTCATCCTCTTATGGAGCACATCATCTCAGTTCTGGTGGAGAATAAGTTTGGTGTATTGGCGAGGGTCGCAGGACTGTTCAGTGCCCGGGGCTATAATATCGAGAGTCTGTCGGTGGCACCTACGCTGGATCCGACCACCTCGATGATCACGATTGTCACAGCGGGTGATGAACAGATCATCGAGCAGATTATCAAACAGCTCAACAAGGTGATTGAGGTTTTGAAGGTCATAGATCTAACGGAGACGGATTTTGTCGAGAGGGAGACAGCGCTCATTAAAATCAATGCCAAGTCAGAGCACCGGGACGAGGCAATCCGGATTTGCGAGATCTTCAGGGCCAAGATCGTAGACTCCACTCCCCAGACTTATACTATTGAGATCACAGGTGATGCTGACAAGATCCGGGCGATAATCAATCTGCTTCAGCCGCTAGGAATCAAGGATATGGTGCGAACAGGCCGTGTGGCCATTGCCCGGGAGGCCGTTAGGCCTGCGGCACACCGCGAGCTCCGTGCGGTCAAGGCCTGATTGGGTTATCGTTCGATTTTAGCGTTCGCTTAGCTGCTCTTAAGTCGTTCTGAGCTTGCCTAGAGTCAATTTCAGGCCCCTAGTGGTTCAGCGCTAGACCCGAAAGGATCGATCTTGTTTGACCAGGAAGTTGGGCTGGGTTACGGACCCCCTCCACTGTTGTCGGAACCTGTTATAGGTTGACATAAGAGGCAGTGGACAGATATCCTATCACTCAATGGCTGCCAAGGAGGATAAGATGCAGGTCTATTATGACCGCGATGCCGATTTGAAGTTTCTCAAGGGTAGGAAGGTTTCGGTTCTGGGCTATGGGAGCCAGGGGCATGCCCATGCCCATAACCTGAGGGACTCCGGAATCGAGGTGGTGGTGGGATTGAGGCAGGCCAGTGGGGCTTGGTCCAAGGCGAAGAATTCAGGGTTTGAAGTGATGGATACAAAGGCAGCAGTGAAGGCAGGGGATGTTGTCATGGTACTCCTTCCCGACGAGCTTCAGGGAGGGGTCTATGAGGAGGAGATTAAACCCGGGCTCAAAAACGGAGACTATCTGGCTTTTGCTCACGGATTCAATATTCATTTCAAGAAAATTGCCCCACCCGCAGGAGTAAATGTCTTTATGGTAGCCCCTAAGGCCCCCGGGCATTTGGTACGGAGCGAGTACGTGAGAGGGAGAGGTGTGCCTTGCCTCTTGGCCGTGCACCAGGACCCCTCCGGGGATACCAAGCAGTTGGGGCTAGCATATGCCAGCGCCCTCGGGGGAGGGCGTGCCGCCATTTTGGAAACTAACTTTAAGGATGAGACAGAGACAGACCTTTTCGGAGAGCAGGCGGTCCTTTGCGGCGGCCTTTCAGCGTTGATAAAGGCGGGATATGAGACCCTAGTAGCAGCGGGTTATCCACCGGAGATGGCATATTTTGAATGCCTTCACGAAGTCAAACTGATCGTCGACCTCGTCTATGAAGGGGGGTTGACGAATATGCGGTATTCGATCAGCAACACCGCCGAGTACGGAGACCTCACCCGTGGAAAAAGAGTCATTGGTACCGAGGTCCGCCAAGTCATGCAGGATCTCCTGAAGGATATCCAGTCAGGAAAGTTTGCCGACGAGTGGGTCACAGAATTCCGAAGCGGCATGCCCCATTTTAAAGAGCTTAGAAAAGAGGAGGCAGATCATCCCATTGAGAAGGTGGGTGAGCGGCTCAGAGCCATGATGCCCTGGTTAATGCAGGATCGCTTGGTTGATAAAAGCAAAAACTGAAGCATGCGTTCAGTGTCAGCATCGGCGGTTAGCCGGGTGCGTAATGCTGGTCACAAATGAGTGAGAACTGTTGCTGGTGGCTGATCACTCAAAGACTAAACTGAACATTGCCAAAGAGGGTTATCCATGGATTCTCACCCTCTCTTTTTTGACCCTTCTGGTCTTTGCCCTAGGCTGGGAGTGGGTCTCGGGGCTCTTTGCCCTTTTTACCCTCGCGTTTGTGGGTTTCTTCCGTGATCCTGAGCGGATCCCTCCCATGGGTGAGGGATTAGTCCTTTCTCCAGCGGATGGTAGGGTGGTAGGGATCAAAGAGGTTGAAAAAGGAAAACTCTTGGAGGAGGGTGGGACACGAGTCAGTATTTTTCTTTCTCCTTTGGATGTCCATGTGAATCGGTCTCCGATTAAAGGGTTGGTCGAGAAGGTCCAGTATCGGCCGGGTAAGTTTTTTGCCGCTTATCGGGATAAGGCGTCGCACGAGAACGAGCAAAATGCCATGCGAATTGTGGATTCTACGGGAAGGAGTTTAAGCATCGTCCAGATTGCTGGAGTTCTTGCCCGGCGCATTATCTGCTACGTAAAAGAGGGAGAGACATTGGAGAGGGGACAGAGGCTGGGATTGATTATGTTTGGGTCTCGTGTTGATCTCTTTTTACCTCAGGGTTCCCGTGTGGAGGTGACTGAGGGACAACGGGTAAGAGGTGGGGAGACCATTATAGGAAGGCTTTTATGAGCGATAATGACTCCCAGGGCAGTAGGCTGTCTCTGGGCAGAGTCCGGATTTTGCCCCGTAGGGGCATGGCCCGGGGGGGCATCAAGCGGAGAGGTCCTTCTGCTCGGCTGAAAAAGGGCATTTATCTCCTTCCGAGTCTCCTTACCACCGGCAATCTCTTTTGCGGGTTTTTCTCGATAGTATCGACCTTCAATGGGAAATATCTGGAAGCATCCGTGCTTATTATTTTTGCCCATCTCCTTGATAGCCTGGATGGCACAGTCGCTCGTCTGACCAAGACCACCAGTCAGTTTGGCGTTGAGTTTGACTCTCTGGCGGATATGGTGTCTTTTGGCATCGCGCCCGCGATCCTGGTTTATTTTTGGGCCCTGTTGCCCTGGGGTACTTGGGGATGGCTGGCAGCGGGGCTTTACGTAGTCTGCGGTGCGCTTAGGCTTGCCCGCTTTAACATACAGGTTGTAAGCGCGGAGAAGACAAATTTTGTAGGTCTCCCTATTCCTGCGGCGGGAGAGATGATCGTGGCCATTGTCCTTATATACCATTTTTTTGGAGTGGCTGCGGCGCCTCACAAACGGATTATCCTGCTATTGGTCATATACGGCTTGGCAGCGTTGATGGTGAGCAATTTCCGATACATCAGTGTGAGGCAGCTCGGTCTTAAAAAGAGGCATCCTTTCTGGATATTGCTTTCCGCGATATTGCTCATTACACTAACTATCGCGGAGCCTCAGATTATGCTTTTTGGCACGTTTGTCTTATATACTTTATCAGGACCCCTCTTATGGCTCTTCACGGTTCGTAAGCGGCGGAGGGAGAGAAAAGGGGAGATCACAGAAGCGTTGCAGTAGATCTCTCTCTATCATCTTCTTTGGATGCTCCCGTCGGTACCGCCGCGGGAGTTTTTTGTTTGTGGAGGATGTTCAATGTCAAAAAAGAATACAGGTGAATCGGTCGTAAGGATCTTTGATACAACGCTAAGGGATGGGGAACAGTCCCCTGGGGCAAGCATGAATGTGGATGAGAAAATCTTGCTTGCTCGCCAGCTAGAGAAACTTGGAGTGGATGTCATTGAAGCGGGATTTGCCGCCTCGTCGGAGGGCGACTTTGAATCGGTGGATCGCGTGTCCAGGGTGGTGAAGCGCCCCATTGTCCTTAGCCTGGCACGCGCCCAGGAGGGAGATATCAAGAGGGCCCTGAAGGCTGTTGATAGAGCCAGGCGTCCCGGAATTCATATTTTTATTGCTACCTCGGACATCCATATGAAACACAAGCTCAGAATGTCGCGTAATGAAGTCCTGGATGCTGCTGTTTTGTCGGTCAAATTCGCCAAGAAGCATATGGATTATATTGAATTCTCCGCCGAGGATGCCTCTCGAAGTGAACGGGATTTTCTCGTGGAGGTTTTCACCGAGGTGATTCGAGCTGGTGCTAATATCCTCAACGTGCCTGACACCACGGGGTACGCCATCCCCTCAGAGTTTGGCTCGTTGGTACGTTATCTCATTGAGCGCACGGAGGGATCGGAGAGGGCGACATGGAGCGCGCACTGTCATAACGATCTGGGACTTGCAGTCTCCAACTCCTTGGCCGCTGTAGCAAGTGGGGCGAGACAGGTGGAATGCACGATTAACGGTATCGGGGAGCGAGCGGGCAATACCTCTCTCGAGGAGATAGTCATGGCCCTCAGGACGAGGAAAGACCTGTTTGGTATGACGACCAACGTGGTCACCGAGCAGATCTATCCTTCCTCTCGTCTGTTGTCGCAGATCACCGGGATTCCGATTCCGATCAATAAGCCCATCGTGGGGGACAATGCCTTTGCCCATGAGGCCGGTATCCATCAGGACGGGGTCCTCAAGCAAAAGCTCACCTATGAAATCATGACCCCGGAGTCCATTGGGATGAGCGGAAACCGGTTGGTGATGGGGAAACATTCGGGACGTCATGCCTTCAGCGAGCGGCTGAAGGAGATGGGTTTTAATCTCAACAAGGTGGATATGAATCGAGCCTTTCTTCGTTTCAAGGAACTGGCGGATAAGAAGAAAGAGGTTTATGAAGAGGATATCGAGGCCATTGTAGCGGAGGAGGTCTTCAGGGTTCCTGGCAGGCCTGACCGCTATGAACTCCTTTATCTCAATGTGAATTCAAGCTCCAATGCCATCCCTTCGGCGACCGTGAGGATCAGGATAGACGGTCAGGAGTGTGTGGATCATGGCACGGGCGACGGTGTCGTGGATGCCTGCTATAAGACCATTGCCAAAATTACCGGTTCACGCTCACGCCTGGTACGATATACAGTCAAATCCATTACAGGGGGGACTGATGCTCAAGGAGAGGTCTCGTGTCTGATCGAAGAAGGGGGAGTCCGAGTCTTGGGTAAAGGGGCCCACACCGATATCATTATAGCCAGCGCCCTGGCCTATATTCATGCCCTCAACAGGCAAGAGTATCGTAAACACTTTCGGCAAATGGTTGAAAGGCAAGGCCCATGAACGCCAAAATTGCAGTTTTTTCTGGAGATGGGATTGGGCCGGAGGTGGTTAAGGAAGGCACCGAGGTCTTGTCCCTGGTTGCGTCTCTTCATGGATTTGGGGTTGAATTTGAGGAGGGGCTTGTGGGGGGGGCCTCTATTGATGCCTCCGGTAAGCCACTTACCGACCCGGTCCTGAAGCTGGCCAAACAGAGCGATGCGGTGCTCCTTGGGGCAATGGGAGGTCCGAAATGGGATGGGTTGGACTACTCTATTCGCCCGGAGAGGGCCCTTCTGGCCCTGCGCAGCGAATTGGGTCTCTTCGCCAATTTGCGACCGGTCAGGCTCTTTTCTGCCCTGGCTTCTGCCTCAACATTAAAACGGAAGGTTGTCGAGGGGACGGATCTTCTGGTGGTACGGGAACTGATTGGGGGAATCTATTTTGGCCAGCCCAAAGGGGTAACCAGGCTACCTGACGGTACCGAGCGCGGTGTGAATACAGAGGTCTACACGACACCTGAGATCGAACGCATTGCCCGCGTCGCCTTCGAGGCGGCCCGGAAAAGGCGCGGATATGTGACCTCGGTAGACAAGGCCAATGTCCTCGAGGTTACGGAGCTTTGGCGAAGGGTGGTCACGCGGGTTCATAGAGAAGGTGGCTATGCGGATATCCGGCTTGATCATATGCTCGTGGATAATTGCGCCATGCAGCTCATCCGGGATCCCAAACAGTTTGACGTGATCGTGACCACAAACATGTTCGGGGACATTTTGAGCGATGAGGCCGCTATGCTCACCGGTTCGATTGGAATGCTGCCTTCTGCCAGTATCGGGGGGAAGGTGGGGATGTACGAGCCGGTACACGGGAGTGCGCCTGATATAACTGGCAGGGATATGGCCAACCCGTTGGCTACGATCCTGACTATAGCCCTCATGCTGCGTCATTCGCTCGATCGGTCAGAGGCTGCCGACCGGATTGAAAGGGCTGTTGAAGCGGTTCTGGACGAAGGTTACCGTACCACGGACATTCAAGAAAGCGGTCGCCGTGTGGTCGGCTGCAGAGAAATGGGAAGCCTGGTCAGGGAGAAGATACAAAGCCTTCATTAAAAGATCGAAAGGTCACGGCTTTAAGTGCAATTCAAACTACAAAATGCAAAGTACAAAATTAAAATTGTTGGGTAATCTCGCGGCTTGCCGCGGGCACAAAACCGATGGGGTATCCAAAGGGGAGAAGCGGTAGCTCTTCCCTTTGGTCGACCACGGGATTCAAACCCCGTGGTCGATATAACTTGACTTGCAATTTACAATAGTCATTTTGCAATGCGCTGAAGCCAGAGGAGTTGAGGGCTGTGAAGAAGGAGAACTATAACGTTGCGGTGGTCGGGGCCACGGGGGCGGTTGGAGAGGAGATGCGCGAGGTTCTCGAAGAGAGGCTCTTCCCCATCGGTGAGTTGCGCCTTCTGGCATCCGAGAGATCTGCAGGCCAGGTCCTTAAATTTGGCAAGAAAAAAATCTGTGTGGAGATACTTCGAGAGAACTCCTTTAAAGATATTGACATAGCTCTTTTTGCTGCTGGGGGTGCCGTCAGCGCCAAATTTGCCCCGATGGCTGTAGATCAGGGGGCAGTGGTTATCGATAATACTGCCCAGTTTCGTATGGAGCCAGAAGTCCCCCTGGTGGTCCCAGAAGTCAACCCACAGGAGATTGCCCATCATGTTCGTCGGGGTATCGTCGCAAACCCTAATTGCTCCACTATCCAGCTGGTGGTCGCCCTTAAGCCGATCCACGACGTTGCGCACATCCGACGTGTAGTCGTCTCTTCTTATCAGTCAGTCTCGGGTGCAGGGAGGTCAGGAATAAATGAGCTAAGCCAGCAGTCGGTTGCTCTTTTCAATGGAGGAGAGCTCAAGAGAGCAAAATTTCCCCATCAGATCGCCTTCAACTGTATTCCCCATATCGATACCTTTCTGGAGAGCGGGTACACCAAAGAAGAGATGAAAATGGTGAACGAGACCCGTAAGATTTTAGGGGATAGCTCTGTTCGCATCACTGCCACCGCAGTAAGGGTGCCGGTGTTCTGCAGCCACTCAGAAGCAGTCAATATCGAGACAGAGAAAAAACTGGCGGTAGCAGAGGTTAAGGCTATTCTCCGTGATGCCCCGGGGATTCTGCTCTGCGATGACCCCGAGGAAAATATCTATCCTATGGCGGTCGATGCAGTGGGCAAGGATGCTATCTTGGTAGGGAGGATCAGAGAGGATGACTCGATTCCCAACGGCATCAATCTCTGGATAGTGGCAGACAACCTGCGCAAAGGTGCCGCTCTGAATGCCGTTCAGATTGCCGAAATTCTGATAAGGGGCTATTTATAGATAATTAGGAAACCCAGCGGCTTGCCGTGGGTACAAAACCGATGGGGTATCCAAAGGGGAGATCGGTAGCTCTTCCCTTTGGTCGACCACGGGGTTTGAACCCCTTGGTCGATATAACTTGATTATTAGGTAACCCAGCGGCTTGCCGCGGGCACAATACCGACCTGCCTGCGCAGGCAGATGGGGTTTCCCCCGTGGTCGATATAACTTGATTGAGGCAATCAGCACTCCCTTTCAGCCTTGGAGGTCCGGAGTGCTGAACAGATAGAGGTTTATCCCCGGACTGCTCATGAGAGAGAACGCCTGACGTTTTACGATAAGAGTGGGGTTCAGCCAACAGCTGAAAGCTGATTGCAATTCACATGAACATCAATCTCACCATCGAGTACGACGGGACCGATTACAACGGCTGGCAGGTTCAGCCTAACGGTAAAACCATTCAGGAGATTTTGGAGCAGGCCCTCGAGGAAATCCTCCGGAAAAGAGTTCGGCTACACGGATCCGGTCGTACGGATGCGGGAGTACATGCCATAAGTCAGGTTGCCAATTTTACCTGGGATGAGCAGATCGATCTCTGGCGGCTGCAAAGGGGGCTTAATGCCTTCACCCCACCGGACATAGTGATCAAGAAGGCGGAGGTGGTCTCCGATTCCTTTGATGCCAGACGGGACGCACAAAGCCGAGTGTATGAGTATAGAATTTGGAATCACCCATGGCCATCGGCTATTCACCGTCGTTTCTCCTTTCATGTTTACCAACCCTTAGAGCTTCCAGCCATGCAGCAGTCAATCCGCGCACTAGAGGGGGGGCATGATTTCTCCTCCTTTCAGGGGACTGGGGGAGACACGGATAATCCCATAAGGAAAATCTTCCACAATTCTTTAATTCGACAGGGAGATCTTCTCGTTTACACGGTTGAGGCCAATGCCTTTCTCAGACATATGGTGCGCAATATCGTCGGGACGATGGTTGAAGTCGGCCGAGGGGAGCGGACCTCTGAGGCATTCGCCGAGCTGCTGAAGATACGGGATCGAACTCGGGCCGGTCCGACAGCACCGCCGCAAGGGCTATTCCTGGTAGAAGTAAAATATTAATAAATGGAGCAGGCAGGCGGCAGTCGAGAGTCCAGAGTCAGAATTTCTGGCTCCAAGCTCTAGGCTATAAGCTCTAAAAGCAGCAGGCAGAAGGATTCTGGTACCTGAAAAGAAATGAGGAAAATTCTCCTCATCGCTGTCTCCCTCCTCCTGCTGCTCGGATTGGTCTTTTTTTCTCAAATCCGCTTGGGTGTTCTCAGCGCCCTGTTTCTCTGGGACCTTCTGGATGAGGAAGGGGTCCGGTCACCTCATCGTGGCGCTCTGGCATGGATCACTAGTACACCCTCCGTCAATGGCATGTTCATTCCTGTTGGGGAGAGGGCCATTGCGGCTGACCTGTACCATTACCAGGATGGAAAAAAGAGAGCTGCAATCCTCCTTACTCACGGCATTATAGAAACGGGTAAGGATGATCCTAGGCTCATTCGCTTCGCATACTCCCTGGCTCGATCCGGCTTTGTGGTGCTGGTTCCAGAACTCTTGGGAATGAAGTCTCTTCGCGTCCGTCTGAGCGATGTAGAAGATATCGTTGCCTCATTCCGCTTTCTTGGTTTGCTGGAGAATCGTGTAGACAAAGAAAAGATGGGCCTTTTGGGATTTAGCTACGGGGCAGGACCCACTTTCATGGCAGCGGCCCATCCGTCGATTCGCAACCAGGTTAAGTTCATCACCTCCTTTGGTGGTTATTACGATCCCATCAATGTGATCCGCTTTATCACCACCGGTTATTACGAGTATCGCGATGAAAAGGGTTTTCTGAGACCGGAGCCC
>Ga0209980_10001381_pt1 | contig 13345 bp, 15 predicted proteins | sample CR02metaG_FD_183611 | JGI IMG/M metagenome (GOLD analysis project Ga0209980, IMG submission 183611) | Deep subsurface microbial communities from Mariana Trench to uncover new lineages of life (NeLLi) - CR02 metaG (SPAdes) (version 2) | ecosystem: Environmental > Aquatic > Marine > Ocean trench... | reverse complement strand
AAATGCCATCACCATTTCCTGGGGAGACGTGTCTACAGCATTTCACTCAACCGGTATTCCCAATATCGAAGTTTACATACCGATTTCTCCACGTGGCGCTAAGGGTATACGTAGACTCAACTGGATCCGTTGGTTATTGGGTATGAAATTTGTCCAGAATTATATGAAGAACAAAGCAAGTAAGTCAGCCAAGGGGCCTAACGAGGTGCAGCGTAAAACACAGCGAACCTATTTGTGGGGTGAAGTGAAAAATGCCGCAGGGAAGACTGTTACTGCAAGACTAGAAACTTGTAACGGTTACACACTTACTTACTTGGGTGCAGTCGAAGTAGCTAAATTTCTGATGGAAAATAAAGTTCCCGGCGGTGCTTATACTCCTTCAAGACTCATTAACAATAAACTGGTGCACCGTTTGCCGGATACCAGTGAGATGGTTTTTAATTGACCCATTTGTCTCACTAAAGTTATCCCGGGTTACATACTGGTATCTACACATATTCGCTCCATTAGCTTTTTTGGTCGTGGGGGCAATCTTCCGTCAGATAAAGCATTTATTTTTTTCTAAACTCGTTTTTATTTTCGCTTAAACAATGCGCGGCACTGGTACTTACACAGACATCTGAACGTCTGCTATCCAGCTATTTTATTGAAACACGCACCCTATATTTTCATTTATTGAGCGATAATTTTGATGTTTGAGATGTGCTATCCCGTAAACCAGAAGTTACAATGCCGCCTTAATAAAATCAGCTTCTTACGTTGGCTGGTTGCTTTCCTCTAGCTCAAGTTGAATAATTCCGCTGGCATTACTGTCTCTAATGTAAAAACAGCAGTACATATACACTCGCCAGAACTAACTGCATCAAGGCAAAGGGGATGGCTTTGATCACAAATTCACCAAAAGACAGAGACAATTTGTATTTATGAATAATGGTCACTGCAACCAGGGTGGATGCACTGCCAATGGGGGTAATGTTGCCACCCAGATTGGCACCGAAAACCACAGCCCACCACAGTGCTGAATCACTAGCAGTACCTTGCGCAGACAAAATTTTTGCCAGCATGGCAGCCAGGGGAATATTGTCAGTCACCGAACTAAATATCGCCGAAGTCCATAACAGCGCACCGGTCCCCAGTGCACTCGCACCATCGCCGATGATCCACGACAGGCCTTTGCCGATCAGATCGAGCACCTGTGCATGTTCCATTACATTAATAACAACGAACAGGGACATAAAAAATATTATCAAGTCCCAGTCTATGGACTTATAAAAATCATCTACTTCGGATCTAAAACGCGCCAACATGATGACTGCAAAAGACATGGCAACAAATCCTATGCCCAGTTCCTTTATCACCGGGGTAATGGATGCGGTGGCAATGGCAACAATAAACGCAAGAAGAATAAATCCGGAAAAATAGAAAAAGTTGCGGCTTTTTATACCGTCATTTTCATCAAAGCCTGCGATCAGCGTTAGCGCTGCTTGTTGCTCTGTTTCGTTTGCCAGGCGTTGCACGCCGAAAAGTTTTGCGCCCAGGAATAGCGTTGCAACCGTCGCTACGACGACAAATGGACTGGCGACCAGGAAAAACTTCACAAAACTGATACCAGCAGCATTACCGATAATGATGTTGGGAACAGAACTGATCAGGGTTAACAGACCGCCAATGTTGGTAAGTAAACCTTCAATCAACAAAAATCCCAGTAACTTATCATTGCGTCCCAATTTGCTTAGGGAAACGCCGGTCAGTGAGCCAACGATAATCATAGCCGTAACATTGTTAAGCACCGCGGAAAATACCACGGTCATCATGCCGTAGTACCAGAGTAATGCGAGGGGGTCGCCTTTGGATGCCTTGGTGAGTTTAATGGCGATCCAGGTAAACAGACCCGAGCGTGAAGTAACATCCACAAACAGGCTGGAACCGATAATGATAGCAATCACCTCCCAGTCCACTGCTTCAATGTAAACCGGCATGTGGATGTTGTGGCCACCGGGAAGTATCACATCACCAAAAGGGATCAGCCCCAGGATAGAAGCAGCCAATAAAGAGGTGACGGCAAACACACCGACGATCAGGGATTTTTTGGCGTGTAATTTTTCTTCCAGAGCCAGGCAGACAACCATAAGTACCAGAATGGCGGCAAAGCTGTAAGTGATACTGGTGGTAACGTGAGCGTGTTCCATAGAGTTTTATTGTTGTTATGCGTCTAGATCATTAATAACGGGATTTCCCGCAGCTCAATTGCCAGCGGGTAAGCCAGACCATGCATGGCGAACTGGTCATGGTCCTTGGCGTGCATGACCAGTAAATCAATTTTATATTCCTGAATGTAACGCTTGTAATCGCTAAGCGAATGTCCGAAGCTCACTATGGATTCGACCCTTAGATGCCGATCGGTTGCAGCCAACGCTTTGCTGCAACTGTCGGCATAATCCTGTGGCTCCTTAAGCAATTGTTCCGCAAGTCGTTGCCGTGCATTGTCCGTATCAATGGTGTCAATTTTTGCAATTGCCTCTATGTAACGTTCAAATATCAGATTGTCCTCGATGTGCGACAGGTAAAGTGTTCCTCCAGGTTCGGTTACCAATACAGCGTAATCAATCAGACTGTGATCTGCCGCCAGGTGGTTGGTAATTGCCATGACTACATCAGTATTTTCCAGCGCATGCCCGGCTGCATACTCAGCATCCGGGTGTGGTAAAATCAGTACTGGTTTACTGGTTTGCTGCAACAACACATCCAGGTGGGTGCCAAGACTGTGAGGAAATTGCCATGCCTTACTGTGCAAATTACGATAGGTACAGATTAGATCGGGGGAGCGTTTACCAACCTGTTCCAACAAGTCTGCGGAGGAGGTGAAATCATCACCATCAAGCAACTCCCAGGAAAGTTCATGAGTTACAGTGAGTACATGCAGAAAATTTTTAATGATAGAACTGAATTGTTCTGAGTCCGTTTGATTTTTGTCTGTAACCACCAGCAATTTCTCCATGCCAATATCCTGGTACTGATAAACTTCCTTGGCTGCGGACCGAAATATGCTTTCAAATTGATCAACTCTGGACATGATTTATCCGATGTAGTCTGTTAATACTGAATGATACTATACAAAGCTTATGTCTTCGACTACGGCCTGGCATTGTTGTCATCCCCACCCGACCTGAATATATGTAAGTGTCCACCAAAAATTACAACTATAATATTATTGTAAATTGTAGATATGTCATTACTTACGGGACACTTTATGATGCTAATTGAACAACATAGAGGCCGTGGTTATGAACGATCAACAACGAGAAATGCAACGCCGTTTACGCGTTATCAAATATGTTGAAAAACCAGGCAATCAATCCTGACGCCAAACAACGGCGCTCATTCGTCGTTCCACTACATGCTGCCAGTTATCCACGCCATTCCTATCATTACTTCCATTTTACCTGCTGCTTTCAGTATTAAGCAGACGTTCATTAATCTGAAATCACATTCGTTTAAGTCATAATCATTTTTAAATTCAGTGTAATATTGTTGTGTGTAATTTAAGTCAATATTGTAATTTGGCGCACTGCATCAAAAATTGATTAATGGAATTTATTAAATTTGGGGAAAATTAAAATGATTCGGATGTCTCTAGGTCTTCTGTTTTCGTTATGCATTTCTGCATTCAATGCATTTGCTGTATCTGATAGCGATCAAATCGGCTATTCGGAAATTGAAGCGCAGGAACGTCTTCAAATCATCAATGAATTAACCTATCGCTTAGACACTAAATTTGCCTGTAATCAGAATTTAATCTGGGATGATGGCGGATCTGGCGCGAATTTAGATGGATATTTTTTTATTCCTTCAGTCGGTCAAGCAGAATACATTATTGGCGGACTTGCTTCGCAAAAGAAGACCTCTGCAAAGAATTGTGTAATAACAGTAAGTGAACCATCCAATAATCCAAAAGGCACACCTCGTTTATTAGCTACTCCAATTGATTGGAATCAAGTATGGAACGATAAAGGAAGTGGTGCACGAAAAGACGGTTCCATCTGGGAAGCAATACCGCCTGACAGCAATTACAGATGTTTGGGTAGTATTCCTCAGCTGGGCTACAACAAACCAAATGTGCCCAATTATCGTTGTGTACATAAAAGTCTTACAGAAAAAGTCGTTACGAATTCAATAGCATGGCATGACAAGGGATCGGGCGCTAATGTTGATGCAACAATGTTCAGACTGCCCAATACAGGTACATTCGTTACCGTAGCGAAAAGATTAAATAAAACTAGGACGTACGATCTTAATGCAAATGCTACTGGCGAACCTGATCCACAAATTGTTGAATCAATCTTATCTAAAAGAATGGTTCAAATAAAAGCTGACTTGGAAATTCAGTTAAAAGCAAAATTTAAACAACAGAAAAAAGAAGCTGAACAAAAACAACTCACTGAAGAAGATGAACAATATCGATCAGCAAAAGTACGAGAAAATCTTGCAGAAGAGGCAAAACAAGATTTATTAGATAGAGAAGCAAAACAGAAGCAATTAGCTGAGGAGAATGAACAAGTACGACTAGCAGAAGAAGTTGAACAGGCACGGATTGAAGAAGAAACTAAACAGACACAACTTGCCTATGAGGCAGAACAGAGAATATTGATTGAAGAAGCTGAGCAAAAACGGATGACTGAGGAGTCAAACAAAACAGAAAGTACATTTAAAAATAGTAGCGAAGCTAATATTGGGAATAATAATAATTCTAAAGATACTATAAATTCATCAATTCCTTATTTAGCAGGATTACTATTTGTTATTGGTATTATTTTGGTGGTTATTACTGGTAGATATATCATTTCAATAGTTGTAAATGGTAAAAGTTCAAGCGATGCATCTACCGTTCCGACCGATAAAAATCTTAGATGATCTTATGAGTGATGATATGCCAAATCAGAAATCAACAACAAGCATTCTTGGTAGATAATACATAGGTAATTATTATAAGGAACTAATATGTTTGGTGGCTATTTGTCTATCATCACGTCCATCTGACCGTCTGCTTTCAGTATTAACCTGACACTCATTGATAAGAAATAAATAGTTAGTCCTTTTCTAGCAACTCCTCTCTCACAATAACCACCACTTCAGGCGCCACAAAACCAATCCTTATCTGGTTGCCACTAAGCACTTTAATAAATAACTAAAAATAAATTTAGAGTCGTCAATCGGGGATTTACATTTATTTGCGTTTATTTATCCTACCGTACCCATTACACATTGTGAATTGAGCTATCTGAAAGAAGAGGGTTTAAACAAACAATCAATGATTCAATATTCAGAAAATATTCCTACCAAAATATGGTAATGCAATGAAAACTATGTACGGGTGTTATGACTCCAATCATGTTTGGGAATACACTTTTAGATGTGATGGTTGTGGCAAGAGAGTATCACCAAAGCAAGGTTACAGAACAACACACGGTAGCCCTGGTTATATCTTTTTTTGCCCGGAGCGAAAGTGTTATCATATTACGTTCGCCTATCGTTTTGACAAGGCATAATCCTTGGTTAAGTAATTGCTATCTTTCATATTGTAATAAATATTGAACGTCTGCTTTGGGTCGGAAACTGCCCACCACTACTGCTGCCTGGATGATTGAACAAGCAAATGAGATAGCAATAAACTTGGAAGAATTATAATTAAGGAACCCGTGCCAAGGAGGGTGACTGCTTATATTATTTCGCTTACTCCTCTCTCAAAAGAGATATCCAAGTTTCAAACATTTCAATTGCTCGTTTTACTGCAACCTCACTACTTGGGAAAATCGGTTCAGTAATAGCTAAAGGTATTACATCATCGTGCGGGTAATACAACTCAGCATAAACCTTGCCGGTATTTGGATAAATTGCCGTTTTAACACGTAATCGAGGCATTTCAATGCTCCTGAAGTCGTCTTCGTAATCGTTAGGTGTGATTCTAGTAGTGATTGAAACAGATGAATGATAAATGCATCACAAATTAGAGTAGAAAAATGATAAATGCATCACAATATTAGAAGATACACCAAAGTGGTGGTTTACACTTAGTAAACGACATAAAGACCCTAAAACAAACAGGAGTTGACCATGATCGAGATTATTCCTAATTCGCATCCAATCTTTGTGCACTTTACTGTTGCATTATTAAGTCTCGCTGTCGGCTTTCATATTATTTGTCACTTCTTATCAGAGGGGAAACTCAAACAACAATTTTATATCCTGGCGCGTTAGGATCTCTGGTTAGGAACAGGTTTTGGAATTATTACCGCAATAGCTGGTTGGCTCGCCTATAATAGCGTTGCACACGATGCACCATCATATGTAGCGATGACAAATCATCGGAACTGGGCCTTGGTGACTATAGGGTTGTTTATTATATTGGCGGGATGGTCACTGTGGTCTGAACGTCAAGAGAATCTGCCAAGCAAACTATTTTTGACAGGACTACTGATTGGTGGCGTGTTATTGGCCACCACCGCATGGCATGGTGCAGAGAACGTCTACCGGTATGGTCTTGGAGTAATGTCACTTCCGCAAGCAGAGGGTGAAAGTCACTCTCATAATCATGAAGAGTTAGAACATGGGCAAAACCAAACTGAAATACAAGATCAAAGTAACTCAGAGCAGTTAGGAAATAAAAGCATTGATCACGTAACCGGAAATCACGATAGTCATCAGCATTAATTGAAACGTACTGGGGAACGAGTGCAGATAAAAGGGATCAGGTCGATACCGGCGTCATGCCTCGACTTTCTGAGTCATTCTATCTCGGCCGTTGTACCCCAAGGGCAGGCTTCGCGCTTCCAGATACGGCTCTCGGTTGCTGCTCCCGGCGCAACTCTACCTCCTCCTTCCCTGGAGTCGTCCTGCTTCCGTGCAGTCGTTGCTCAACATAAGTACGTCCATATACAAGACCCCTTTTTAACACAGAATATACTTTATTTAAATATAGGTTGCCCCCAGGCGTAGAATTCTTCATAACCACCATCCTGATGCATTCTCGTATAAGTGACTTTGGCACGGACGTAAACATCTGACTTCTTGATCCTGTAGTTTCCTTTAGTTGCTTTTATTACTTTAAGGATTTCCCCATTTGGTCCTATAAATTCTATTTTGTACCCCTCTGTTCCTTTTTCTATTTGATTTCCTCTTATATAATCCTGGGAAAGTTCTTCTTCGGTCTTTTTTTCATCGACTTCTATGATATACGCATCTGAGTGTCTGTCATTTGTTTTCAGAAATACGCCACTACTAGAATAGAAATCACCTTTCACCATGGCAGTGACTATTTCATCTGCTTCCAGTTTTGACGAATGAACCATCACCCAACCACGTCCAGGATTGGACATATAATCGGCAAATATTTCAAATTGGCGTGCATCATCAGAAGCTACAGCATAGATCAACATTCCTTTCGTTAGCAGTTGATCCCATATATCCTCTGTTGATGAATGCTCATTATCGCCAAAGTTATTCGTCACAGGATTTCCATTAAATAATTCAAACATATAAAGATTTTTTACCGATGAAATGTTTTCAGCAGTTACTGCATATCTGTAATTAGGATGATTTAGTATTGCCTGTCCTCCTGCTTCAATTATACCGTTGACGTGATTCTGTAGAATTACTGATTTATTTATATGGTCAAAATTCCAGGGTACGAATCGATTGATATTCATAGCAGTAGTATGAACAGTCTTATGTCCAGTTACTTCTTGCCCCGGAATGAATATAAATTCGTTCTGTAAATACTCAGGAAATTTATCGGTTTCTATTTCGACGAACTTATTATGTTCGCTCAGGATAAGAAAATTATAACCGTGTTCTTGGTACCATTTTGCAGCAATGTCAGGAGAAGAAAAAGCATGATTGCTAAACGCTGTATGAGTGTGAGTATTACCGCGATACCATTTTTTATCATCATTACAACCCTGCATGTTTATATCATCACTACAACCCTGCATGATTAAAATAATTGTAATAACAAAATACAGAATTCGAATTTTTCTCATTTAAAAATCCAGATTTTGCAATATAAACATAAATATTATATTCAAACTAAAGATAAATATGTTGCCCGCTTAGTAATTCAAATATCTCATTCTCCGGTGCTTTAACGTCCAGTTGATCATCGGTTACATTAGCAACTTCATGACCAAAGTTTTTTAGTTTCTCGACATAGAATTCTATCGGTGGTGCTTCCTCCTCGGGTAGGCGGTCTGCGGTGCTGTGAAAATCGTGTAATTTATCAAGGGTTAACGTCAGGAACCCCGTTTCCCGGTTGTATTCGCTCATGTTATTTCCTTCCGTCAAAATGAATTAATATTTAGTAATATTAGACAATTTCTATTGGTTATACTTGATTAAGATTAATTGTGAATAAATAATGGGGGACAGTCCACGATTAATTTTATATTTTTTCGAAAAAAGAGGACAGTAAGATAATCGCATGGACGGTGATGGGCTTTTTCAAACCTTTGAAGAGGCGTGTCAGGGTTATTACAAAGTATTGCAAGATGCAGAGATAGCCGAGCCATCTATTACAAACCTATGGGTTAAATGTAAAATGTGAAGCCTAGAATGATCGCCTATTTAGTTATCTCCTTACTGGTTGTCGCCATTTTCACATACATGATCTATATGCCAGGTAAGTCATATGAGGGCGAATTACCAGCGTTCGATGATGCTGATCATGCGACTGCGAGAAGATTTGAAGCCCATGTTATTGAGTTGTGCAGAAATCCGGCGGGCAGAAACTTTATCGAAAAAAAAGGACTTGATGCTGCCAGAAAATATATTGCCGGGCAATTTGAATCTTCCGGTTATCAGGTGAAGTTTCATGAATATCAACTCAATGGTGATGCCGTTGCCAATATTGAGGTTGAATTGACCGGTACCTCACGTCCCAAAGAGATCATTATCGTTGGTGCACATTACGATGCTGTGCCCGGTGCACCGGGTGCGAATGATAATGGGTCAGGTGTCGCAGCTATTCTGGAGCTCGCTGATCGATTCAAGGATAAAAGTTTTCAACATACAATCAGGTTTCTCGCCTTTGTTAATGAGGAACCCCCGAACGCCATGACAGGTAATATGGGGAGTTTTGTGTATGCAAAAAAAGTAGCAAAGGACAAAGAAAATATCATTGCGATGTTTTCCCTAGAGACGATCGGTTATTTCAGTGACGAAACCGGCAGTCAGCATTATCCGCCGATCTTCAATCTCTTTTATCCGAAGAAAGGTAACTTTATCGCATTTGTGAGTAATCTCAGTTCGCGTGGCCTTGTGACCAAATCAATTCGATCATTCAGGATGCATGCAACTTTCCCATCAGAGGGTATTGCAGCTCCTGCGTTCATTCCGGGTATCAGCTGGTCTGATCATTGGTCATTCTGGAAGCACGGCTATCCAGCGATCATGATCACGGACACAGCTCCTTATCGTTATCCTGCCTATCACACATCGGAAGATACACCGGATAAAGTGGATTATGAAAAAATGGTCTATGTGGTTAAAGGCATTGAAAAAATGATTCAAGAATTCTTACACTGATCAAATTAAAGGATACAGGCCGTTTCTGTGCAATCCATGCGCCCACTGCATTAATGCATCCATGCATGTCATTTCTTTTTAAATTGAATTGGATCGGCGGTGAATATTTACTAGACTAAGAATAAGGGGACAGATTTATCTTTACATTGATTTGAGAGTTTTGAAATGAAAGCAACTGCGGAATTACAGGTTATCCCGCTTTGCAGCGGGGTTTCCGTCAGGGAGCAGGTCACTCGTGTTGTTGAAATGCTTAAGGACCATGACTTCATTATCGAGACCCATGCTTCGGGGACAAACATTGAAGGGGAACTATCGGATATCCTCGCGGCTGTTGAGCAAATTCATGAAACGTTGCACAAGGAGGGCAGTGTGCGTCTTTTAAGTTATCTGAAACTGGAAACCCGTACCGACAAGACACCGACGTTAGCCGGCAAGCGGCTATAGATTGTGATCGATTAAATCTGTAAATAAGATGAGGTAGAGAATACAAGGAAAGAGCCAGACAATGGTTGTGAAGTTATCAAATCAATTAAATTAAAGTGGGGCGGAGTACTTAATTCATGAGTAACTTAATGATTACGGGTAATTGGTCATTATTTTCGCTGTATAATTTAACCTCATGACGAAATGCAGTGACATCGACCCCTAAGTAAACGCCTTCAACGTACTTCATCTTGTCGAGTCCCTCGGTTGTCATGCGTCTTGCAACATCGTTAAATCCCTGGAATCTTTTCAAGTGGGCAACGGCTATCTGGATCAGTCCTTGTATAAACAGTCCCGTTTCTGTCTTTCTTCCTGCAGCTACCCAGACGGCTTCGAGCGCTTCATGTGCCTCCCACCAGTAGCCATAGTTAAATAAGTCGATTCCATATAGATACTCATCGCAGGATTGCCATTGATCAACCTCGAAAGGCTCGAGTTTTTCTAATGGTTTATTGTATGAGTGACCATCGGGATCGCGGGTAGGATGTGGTGCTTTGCCCGGCACGAAACGGTAAGGCGGAAACGTTCGGTCAGTGTAACGGGGCGGTGTTGTTTTTCCAGGTGAATTCATTGATGTTTGATGGTTTATTTCAGATACCAGTATGAGGGTAGTGTTTGTAATCGTGGATCATCCACAGGACCGCCGACGGTAAAGTGATATAAACTTTGCCAGCTGTGATCGCTGATACCCAGTACTTCATGCATGGCATCATCAAAAAAGCAACCGATGCCTGTCGATCGTATGCCAGTTGCTTCGGCCTCCAGGTACAGGATTTGTCCTATCAATCCCGTTTCCCAGAACAGGCGCGGATAAAATAATGCGCCATATTGTTCAAGGCTGGCGTCGAACTCTGCCAGCATGCCTAGTGCAAAGGCACCGTCTGCAGCGATGTCCTGATAACAATTGATTATTCGTGCGGAATCGAGTGAATTGGTATGTTGCAGTAGATACAAATGGAGAGACTCAGGACAAGTTTCAGGTTTTTCCCAATGGAATTCAGAACGTAATGCCGTTCTTAAAGAAGGTTCGTGACCAGGATCGCGGACGAGTAAATACAGTCCTGCTGGCAAGTCATCCACACGATGGATGAAGATGGCGAGTGAAACGTGTGCCCGCCAGGGCAATACTTCTATTATATTTTTGCCCAAATGCGGGGAGACATGCACCATCATTCTGTAAAATATTTCTTTACTGATCGTACTATGCCCATCCATCGCCAGCGCGCTTCGACGTTGCCTGATGATCTTTCGTACTGATATTCGCCTGTCATTGTCAAGTTTGGTTTCATTATTGTATTTATTCGAGGGAACCTGTTTTTGATTCAATGAAGTGTCATTATTAAAACGGCATGCTTCAGCAACGGTGTCAATGATCGGCCATTCATGATGATGGCTGCTTAATGTATTTGGATAGCCTTCAAACTCAATATCTTTGACCCGCTCAAGTAATGTAATAGGCAAATTAACAATGCAATCTGCTGGTGTGATGTTTTCATCTGTAGGAAGAATTGCCAGCAGGCAGTCCGGATGTTCCGCCTCGATGCCTTCCTGTTGATGGATCCCTAACAACATTGCCAGATCATCATCTGTTACGGAATGGATCAGCCTGGTTTTCCAGCCGAGGGCTGCTGCGGCAAAAGTAATTGTACCTATCGCATGCCCAACATCGTGATGGCAATAACGAAAGGCACGTTCACCGTATTTCCATGATTCACGCCAGTAGATTGAGGACAGTGAAATCAACAGGGAACCTGGTGGCAAGTTCTGATTGATAGCTTTCCAATCCTCATTCGTCAGGATGATCCGGCGCTCCAGTGCATGTGCATAAGCGGAATAATGATAGACGGCTGTCACATCACTTAAATCTTTAATCGGCCCGGCGATTAAATAAGCCTCTGTGGGGTGGAGATCGCCGCTTGAGGGATTAACTCGTAATGACCAGCGATTTTCGCCTGCCTGTTTCCAGGCGGAAATCGCGAGGCTCTCATAAAAGAGACGACTAATTGAATCACGATTTATTGGTACGACATGTTCCTGCCATGTATGGAATAATGAGTCATAGGTTGGCGTTTTGGTAATTTGTGGATGGTCAAGTGCAAGTGTTAATGATTGATCGTAACGCCGGAATGGATCGGGTTGGTTATCCCAATCCATATATCCCAATGAGCGCGCATAGTGTTGAAATTGATGTTTTGTTCGATCGTGGTACTCGTATACGATATCGAGATTAGCGGAGTTGCTCTGTTTTTTGGACATTTTTGTCAAGATGATCAAATAAATTGCATATTTAGAAACCAAGGGTTAGAGTACTTGAAACTTATGTGGAAAAATACTGGCGGGGTCGATCCTAAAATCTAATCATGCGCTATTGATGGGCTAATGGTGAATAAAAGGGGGTCGGAGTGAATAAGTTAAAGGGTACGGGCCACTCGGCAATTGCTCGATATTTGCTCCAGGCAATATTCTACCTCTCACATCCCTGTGGTCGTCCCGGCGTGCTCTACCTCCTGCACCCTTGTAGTCGTCCTGTGTGTCCTGCACCCGCGGCATTAATGCGGTCGCTCGGTACATGCTCCTGCATTACTCTACCACCTACATCCATGTAGGTGTCCTTGACTCCATGTCAACGCGACACTTGTGCTTTCATGACATTGTCCACGTATGTTAATTTTATAATTATTAAATGATCGATACTGAATATAATGATGACCTAGGCTCGGATATTACCGAGCATGAGTCTTTGGCACGGGAGTTATCATTCCTGTTCGGTGGAGACATCGTTGAGCAGGCGCGCTTGATTGATATAGCTGATCTGAATTTCACTGATGAGATGACCGCCAGTGTAGGAGAAGGTATTCGGCAACTGAAACAGTTGAGGCATCACCCTGTGGCGCAACGGCAATGGGTAAGCGAACAGGCACCGGGTTTGTGCCTGTTGTTGTGTTTATGGATCATGGATATGGATATACTCGATAAAATACAAATACGTTCCTATTGGTGACTCTATACAAGCCCTTTTTATTTTCTTCTAAATTATAAGTTTTCCCATTTCGGAGATGTTTTTATTTTTTCTTTGAGCTATCCTTTCTTTACCATCTAAAATAAAAGGGGAGAACAATGGCGAAACTAACTATGGCATTAATAGGCCTCTCGGCAATAGCTTTCTTGTTGGCGGTGATTAGTGTATTAGTTACCGGACCAATGATGGGAATATCAGCAGAGGCTTTTTCAAGGGCATGCACAAATCTCGTTCTGATGGGAATTGCATTGTCCGTGTGCTGCCCGA
>Ga0209980_10001380_pt1 | contig 13354 bp, 14 predicted proteins | sample CR02metaG_FD_183611 | JGI IMG/M metagenome (GOLD analysis project Ga0209980, IMG submission 183611) | Deep subsurface microbial communities from Mariana Trench to uncover new lineages of life (NeLLi) - CR02 metaG (SPAdes) (version 2) | ecosystem: Environmental > Aquatic > Marine > Ocean trench... | reverse complement strand
CGTCGAAGGCGGTGACCGTGAGGATGTCGCTTTCCGGATCGCTGTCGTTAGCGAGCACGCCGGACGCGCCGGCGTTGAGGACCGTGTCCTCGTCGCTGGCCCCGGCATCGGCGGCCAGGAAGGGCGCGCCATTGACCTCGGGGAGCGCCACCGAACCGCTGCCGTAAGAGACGCTATAGGCGACGCTGCCGAATCCGTCCTGCGCCGCAATGTCGCCGGAGCTGATCTCCAAGCCGGCGAGCGTGTCCGATGTGGACGACCCAAAACTCCGGTCACTGGGCTCGCTGTAGGTCGACGTGCCCGAGCTCAGAACAGGGCCGGTCGGCCCGCTATTGCTGCCGCTGTCGGGATGGCCCTCACCAATCTCCCCTTGGTATTCGAGAACCTCTTCCAGGAGGCCTTCAAGGGCCCCCGCGAGATCGCCGTCTCCCAGGGCGTTGGCGAGTTCGACGAGTAGCCCAGCTACGCTGCCGGGTTCCGGCTGGCCGACGGACTGTTCCGCAAGGTATCGGAGTTCGGCTTCCAGGAGCTGCTGTAACGTCGCGACGTTAATGCCGCTAAACCGTTGCGGATCCAGTTCGACCAACTTGGCGATCCATTCATGGGCCGCCTCGGTGTACGCGATCAGGCCGATCGACGCCTGTGGCGGGACGCCATGGGCCGGAATATCCGCCCTCGACTGCCGCGAAGGCTCGCCGACGGCCAGCAGCACCTCTGTTTCCTGTGCGGCTGGCGCCGTCTCCACAGTACGATCTTCAGGCTGAATGGCAGGCATTGCATGCCGACTCCAAAAGGAATGGCGTTCCGCGGACAGCAAGGGTTTCCGCCAATTTTGTATGGTAAACGCTAAGAATTCTTGAAAGACGGCCTCGGCGTCGCGAATATGCGAGTCGGGTCATAACCGGCTGTTTTGGACACCGCTGGTGTAGGCCCGTAGTTGGGCCTCATGAGGACATCGCCGCTCGCGACATCAGGTAGCGAGTCCTTGACCTAGCGCGATCTTAGTCGTCGCGGGACCGGCGCCCGCAGCACGGGCATAAACCATCCTATAACCACAGATTTTACGAAAATAAACAGTGCCTTAACGTTTTTGCAAGGCCGTTCTGGCACAACCAGTCTCCAGGAACGGAATCAAAAAAAATCGGCCCAGGAGTGTTCATTTGTCGCAAGTCTCGCTGACTGACAGCAACCGCCAGCCCACGCGCCCCAACGGGGGCCGAGGCGTCGGGACCCGGCGCCCCACGGACCAGGCCTTTCTCGATCATTACTTCAAGCGCCTCGATCCCGCGGTGGCGGACAGCTTTTCCGAGGAACAGAAGCACGCGATCTGGACCCTGTTCGGTGGCCGCGGAATCGCCAAGCACACTGTCGAGCTGCGCCGCGCCCTGCCGCTGCCGGGCGGCCGGCGCTTCTATCTGGTGTTCCTCTGTGGCCGCGAGCAGCGCGGCATCGCACGCCTGCACGGCCAGGGCGAGAGCGCGCGCGGCGTCGAGCTGCTGTGGTACTTGGGCCTGGGCGCGCTCTGCCTGACCCCGGTCCTGGCCCTGCTCTACATCGGTATTCTTTGATCCTCTGAGCATCGACTCAGGGGCCAGTGGCGCTATGATGGCGCCATGGTTCCGGCGATCCCCGAACCCATGGAACCCCTCGCGGCGCCCGCCCCGAGCGCGGCACGGCTCGCGCGTGGGGTGACCCGGGCGCTCCACGACCTGGGCCAGGCCAGCCTGACCGAGTTCACGTTGCGCTCGGGCCGGCGGGTCGACGTGATCGGCCTGGACCCGGCCGGCCGGCTGACCATCGTCGAGATCAAGTCGAGCCTGGAGGACTTCCGCGCCGACCGAAAATGGCGCGACTATCTGGACTACTGCGACCGCTTCTTCTTCGCCGTCGCCGAGGGTTTCCCGCAGCAGGTGCTGCCCGAGGACTGCGGCCTGATGATCGCCGACGGCTACGGCGCCACGGTCCTGCGGGAGGCGCCGCTGCTGCCGCTCGCCCCGGCGCGGCGGCGCGCCCAAATCCTGCGCTTCGCCCAGACCGCGGCCCAGCGCCTGAACCGCACGGCGGACCCGGGGTTGGAGGCCGGATTCAGCCGGACATTCGCCCGATAGTGTCGCTGGTCGAATGGCCGGGCGCGAGGTCGACCAGGATCAGCTTGCCGCCATGGCGCTCGACCAAATCGGCGCCGACCACCTCATCGCGGGTGTAGTCCGCGCCCTTGACCAGTACGTCGGGCTTGAGCGCCTCGATCAGCTCGAGCGGGGTGTCCTCGCCGAAGATCACCACCAAATCGACGCTGGCGAGCGAGGCGAGCACGGCCGCGCGCGCGGCCTCGGACTGGATCGGCCGGCCGGCGCCCTTGAGCCGGCGCGTCGAGGCGTCGCTGTTCAGGCCGACGATCAACCGATCGCAGGCGGCGCGCGCCTGGGCCAGCAGCGAGACGTGGCCCGGGTGCAGCAGGTCGAAACAGCCGTTGGTGAACCCCAGGCGCAGCCCGGCGCCGCGCCAGCGCTCGGCGCGGGCGAGCAGGGCGTCCAGGCCGACCACCTTGGCCTCGGCGGCCAGCAGATCGGAGGCATGGAGCGCCTGCAGCAGCTCCTCGGGGCGGACCACCGCGGTGCCCAGCTTGCCGACCACGATGCCGGCGGCGACGTTGGCGAGCCGCGCCGCCGCCTCGAAGCCGAGCCCGGCGGCCAGCGCGGCGGCAACCGCCGCGGCCACGGTATCGCCGGCGCCGGAGACGTCGAAGACTTCGCGCGCCTCGGCCGGCAGGTGCAGATGCTTGCCTTTGCCGCCCGGGCCCAAGAGCGTCAATCCATCCGAACCCCGCGTGGCCAGCACCGCTTCGATGCCGCAGCTATCGATGATCTTCCGCCCGGCCCGGGCGACCTCCTGGTCGCTTGACGTCGGCAGGCCGCTCGCCTCCTCCAGCTCGCGCCGGTTGGGGGTCACCAGGGTCGCGCCGCGGTAGATGCCGTAGTCGCGGCCCTTGGGATCGACCACCACCGGGCAGCCGGCGGCCCGCGCCGCCGCGATCAGCGCGGCGAGGGTTTCCGGTTCGAGCGCGCCCTTGCCGTAGTCCGAGAGCACCAGGGCGCCGGCGCCCTCGAGCGCGGCCGTCGCGGCCGCGAGCAAGGCCGCCGCGGTGCCGGCCCCGATCGCACCATTGGGATCGCGGTCGGCGCGCAGGAGCTGCTGGCCGGCGGCGATGTAGCGCTCCTTGATGGTGGTCGGCCGCCCCGCCTCGACCAGCAGATGGCAGCCCGCGCCGGCCGCCTCCTGGGCCAGGGCCTGGACCTCGCGCCCGGCCGCATCGTCACCGACTACGGCCAGGAACTCGACCGTGACCCCGAGCGCGGTCAGGTTGCGCAGCACGTTACCGGCGCCGCCCAGCATGGCGGCCTCGCGCTCGACCCGCAGCACCGGGATCGGACCCTCGGGCGAGATGCGCTCGACCGTGCCGTAGAGGAAGCGGTCGAGCATGACGTCGCCGGCCACCACGACCCGGACCCCGGCCAGGGCCTCGATGTGCGCCGCGAGATCGGTATTCGCGGTCATACCAGGCCCAGCGCCCGTTCCAGGGCGCCGCAGAACATCTGGCCGAGGGTGATGTGCATCTCCTGGATGCGGGCGGTGGTCGCCGAGGGCACGATCAGCAGGGGATCGGCGAGGCCGGCCAGCGCGCCGCCGTCGCGGCCGCTCAGCGCCGCCGCCACCAGTCCCATGTCCCGGGCCGCCTCGAGCCCACGCAGCACGTTGGGGCTGCGGCCCGAGGTCGAGATGGCGAGCGCCAGGTCGCCGGGCTTGCCGAGCGCCCGGATCTGGCGCGCGAAGACCTGGTCGAAGCCCAAGTCGTTGCCGGCCGCGGTCAAGGCCGAGGTGTCGGTGGTCAGCGCGATGGCCGCGATCGGGGCCCGGTCCGTGACGTAACGAATGGTCAGCTCGGTCGCCAGGTGCTGGGCGTCGGCGGCGCTGCCGCCGTTGCCGAACAACAGTATCTTGCCGCCGCCCCCGATCGCCTGGACCCCGCAGTCCACCAGGCGCCCGAAGGGACCCGCCAGCGCCGCGGCACTGGCCGCCGCGACGCTCTGGTGCTCGGCGAACTCGGCCTCGAAGAAGGCGTCCAGATCGATCTCGGCCACCCCGCGCTCCCCCTTATCCTCTCCCGCCGCCCGTTCGCCTAATCCATCCACCGGTCAGGCGCAAGGGAAAGGCGTGGCAAATCCGGTCCAAAATCCGGCTCACAGGAGCCGGGAGGCCGCCGCAAACTGCCGTTTCACGACAGCCGCGGGGTGGGGGGTGAATTTATTTGCCGGCGGGGCCGTGATTTCGCTTGCATTCACGCCGGTGAATCTTCATATCGGCCGCTCTTCCACGAGACTCAGACATCACTTGGTTGGGGAGGATGGGCTATGTCGAACGTTCAAGCCCTCTTTCGATTGGGGGCCCTCGCAAGCGACGGCCGGGCCGGTTCGACCGCCCAGGCGGCCCCGAAAGACTACTTCATCGAGCGGGACGGTGTGCGCTACGCCGGCATCCACCTGATCGTCGACCTCTGGGGCGCCGAGCGCCTCGACGACCTGGCCCATGTCGAGGCCACGCTCAGGGATGCCGTGACCGCGGCCAAGGCGACCCTGCTGCACATCCACCTGCATCACTTCACCCCGAACCAGGGCATTTCGGGGGTGGCGGTGCTCGCGGAATCGCACATCTCCATCCACACCTGGCCGGAGAACGGCTACGCCGCGCTCGACGTCTTCATGTGCGGCGGCGCCGAGCCGCAGGCCACGATCGAGATCCTGCGCGCGGCCTTCAAGCCGGACCGCCTGACGGTCGAGGAGATCCTGCGGGGCCGGGCCGGGTGACCCGTTGGTATGAGGAGGTCCTGCATGAGGGCCTGAGCTTGAAGCTCGAAGCCGGCGAGGTCCTCTACGACAGCGCAACCGAGCACCAGCGGGTGGTGATATTCAAAAACCCGGTCCTGGGCCTGGTGATGACCCTCGACGACATCGTCCAGACCACCGAGAGCGACGAGTTCATCTATCACGAGATGATGGCCCACGTGCCGATCCTGGCTCACGGCGCGGCGCGCAAGGTGCTGATCGTCGGCGGCGGCGACGGCGGCATGCTCGAAGAGGTGCTCAAGCACCGGGCCATCGAGCAGGCCACCATGGTCGAGATCGACCAGAGCGTGGTCGAACTCGCCAAGCGGCACCTGCGCCCGATCTGCGGCGCGGCCTTCGAGGACCCGCGTACGGAGTTGGTGATCGCCGACGGGGTCGACTTCGTCGCCCGCACGCCGGCCCGCTACGACGTCATCATCATCGATTCGACCGATCCCGTCGGCCCGGGCGAGGCGTTGTTCCGGGAAGACTTCTACCGGGACTGCCGGCGCTGCCTGGCGCCGGGCGGCATCCTGGTGACCCAGAACGGCGTGCCCTTCCTCCAAGGCGCCGAGCTGACCGGCACCCTGGCCTGCTTCCGCCGCCACTTCGCCGACGCCACCTGCTACCTGGCCACCGTGCCGACCTACTTCGGCGGCCCCATGGCCTTCGGCTGGGCCAGCGACGACCCGGCGCCCCGGCGGGTTCCGCTGGACACGCTCCGGGCACGCTTCGCGGCGGCCGCCATCGAGACCGGCTACTACACGCCCGAGGTTCATTTGGGCGCCTTCGCGCTGCCGCCCTACATCGCCAAGCTGATCGCCTGAGCCAACCCGTATCAGGCTGTCATACTTGTAAGAAGCGCTGTTCGGCGCCTTCGAGCACCAGCGCGGTCAGCTTGCCGCCGTAGCAGGCGCCGGTGTCGATGCCGATGCGGTTGGGTCGCACTTCGGGCTCCCTGGCCACGCTGTGGCCGTGCACCACCACCTTGCCGTGGTCGGCGGTCGAACCGAGGAAGGGCTCCCGAATCCACAACAGATCGTCCGCTCCCTGGCGCTCCAGCGGCACGCCGGGGCGGACGCCGGCGTGGACGAAGAAGTAATCGCCCTCGACGTGGCTGAGGGCCAGGCCGTCGAGGAACACGCGGTGCGTTTCGGGTATCGCAGCGGCGAGGGCATCGCGCAGAGCCGGCGCGTCGCCCCCGGGCCGAGGTCCGTTCTCGGGCCCGGTCGGCGCCGCCACATCGAGGCCGTAGCTGCGCAGGGTTGCGGCGCCGCCGTTCATCATCCAGACCGCGGCGACGTCCTCGCCGTCGAGAAATCCGCGCATGAACGCCTCGTGGTTGCCCAGCAGATGGACCGACTCGAAGCCCGCCACGGGTTCGCCGATCAGTAGCTCGACGACGCCGCGGGAATCCGGTCCCCGGTCGATGTAGTCGCCCAGATAGACCACCACCCGGCGGTCGGCGCGCGGCGCTTCGGCGTCGGCGCGCGCCGCATCCGCAACGATCGCCGCCCGCAGCCCGCGCAGGGCCTCCAGGCAGCCGTGACAGTCGCCTACGGCATAGACCCGCGTTCCCGGCGGCACCGTGGCGGCGCCGTTCCGGCCCTGTGGCCCGCCGCGGGTGTCTCTGGATGCCAAATAGCCCTCCAAACCTAGTCCGTCACCGCCCCCAGGGCCCCTGAATCTACCAAAGCCAGCCATTCGGGGCCAGGGGCCCGAGATCGCGGTGACGCTCCGAATCGGCCCGCTCTGCGCCAGAATATTCGTTTGGGAGTCTTAACGGTTGCCAAAACTTAAAGCTTTTTCAACGCCAAATACGCCAAACTCCGCCTGAATCAGCAAATCTCGCCCACCCGAAACGTGCCATCATCAAGATGCCGTCGCTCGCCAAATCCAGAATGACCGTCATGGACCGGGAAGCCGCGCTTCTCGATTTCGTCGAACGCCTGCGCAAGTTCACCAAAGGGCGCCGGGCGGTGCATATTCACCTGTCCAAGCTCCGGCCCTACAACCGCCGGGCGCACCACATGCGCATCGCCGCCAGCGCCTTCGATTCGCTGGTCCGCGACTATGACGCCGCGGTGTTCCGCCTGTTCAACAACGACCTGGTGGTCATCTGCAACGGCGCCGACGTGGCCGACATGGACCACCCGGTCCTGCACCTGCGCTACCTGTTCGCCGAAGACCCCTTCATCAAGAACGACGAGACGGGGGACGTCGAGTTCTGCACCTGGTTCGATCTCGAGGACGACTACGCCGATCTCTGCGACCTGGCCCGGCGCATGGTCAGCGCGCGCGCCCAATTCGAGCAGGACCGGAAAGAACAAGACCGGAAAGATGCGCCGATTTCGTTCGCGAAAAAGGAGGAAGGGGAGAAGAAACCCCTGGACCCGCCCAACCTCGCGGCCATCCAGGAGGCCATCGCCCAGGCCGATTTGTCGACCATCATCCGGCGCCAGCCGATCTGCGCGGTGGTCCGCGACCGCAAGCCGGAGCCGGCCTTCCATGAAATTTTTACCTCGATCGCGCTGTTGTGCGAGACGCTGTTACCCGGGATCGACGTCCAGGCCAATCCTTGGCTGTTTCAGGATCTGACCCAGCACCTGGACCGGCGGATGATCTCCTATCTGGCGCAGAACGGCGAAACCACGCGGGGCCAGCCGTTCAGCATCAACCTCAACGTCTCGACCCTGCTGTCGCCCGAGTTCCTCGACTTCGACGAGCAAGTGAACACCGGCACGCGCGGCGGCATCGTAATCGAGCTGCAGCTTTTCGACGTCTACGCGGATCTGGGAAATTTCCTGTTCGCCCGCGACTTCCTGCGCGAGCGCGGCTACAAGTTCTGCCTCGACGCCACCACTCACATGTCGCTGCCGTTGATCGATCGGGCGGAGTTGGGCTTCGACCTGGTCAAACTGCTGTGGAGCAGCGACTTGGCCGACCGGTTGAGCGGCCCGAACGGCCGGACCCTGCGGTCGGCGGCGGAAAAGGTCGGTCCCGAGCGCCTCATCCTGGCGCACTGCGACTCCGAGCGGGCGCTCGACGTCGGCGAGTCGCTCGGCATCACCCTGTACCAGGGCTACCTGCTGGACGAGATGCTGGCGCGCAACGTCACCCGCGAAGATTCGATCGCGGCCCTGACCGACGCGCTGCAGCGCCACCGGGCCGCAACCCGCTAGGGCTCCGCCGCCACACACCTCTGGCCCGGCGCGCCGATCGGTGCCATTACCGGTGGCGTGCCCCACACTGCCGCTTCCGCATCCGTCATCGAGGTCCCCGTCATTGAGGTTGTGGGCCTGGCCAAGGCCTTCGACGGCCTGCGCGCCGTCGAGGACGTGAGCTTCTCGGTCGGCCGCGGGCAGACCGTGGCGTTGCTGGGCGCCAACGGCGCCGGCAAGACCACCACCATATCCATGCTGCTCGGCCTGCTGCTGCCGAGCGCCGGCACGGTCCGGGTACTCGGCGCGGACATGGCGCGGTACCGGCACCGGGTGCTCGGGCGGATCAACTTCTCCTCGCCCTACGTCGACCTGCCGCGCCGGCTCACGGTCAGCCAGAACCTGCGCTTCTTCGCCCGGCTCTACGGCGTCCCCAATGCCAACGACCGAATCCGCACCCTGGCCGCGGACCTGGAGCTGAGCGAGCTTATGGACCGGCGCAGCGGCAACCTCTCGTCCGGGCAGAAGACCCGGGTCTCGCTCACCTAGGCGCTGATCAACCAGCCGGAGGTGCTGCTGCTCGACGAGCCGACCGCCTCCCTCGACCCCGACATGGCCGATTGGATGCGCGGCTACCTGGCATCCTACCAGGCGCGCAGCGGGGCCGCGATCCTGCTCGCCTCTCACAACATGGCCGAGGTCGAACGGCTCTGCGACCAGGTGCTGATGATGCGTGCGGGGCGCATCGTCGACCGCGGCGCACCCTCCGAATTGATCGAGCGCCACGGCCGGGTCGACATGGAGCGGGTCTTCCTGACCATCGCGCGCCAGGCCGATGGCGCGCCACGGGCCGCGGGTCGAGACGCCGGGAGGGCGACCCTGTGAGTGCGCCGGCGACCTCGGCCATCGTCGCCGTGGCCGGCCGGATCGGCGCCATGATCCTGCGCCACGTCTATCTGTTGCGCACCTCCTGGCCGCGCCTCTTCGAGCTGATGTACTGGCCGACCATCCAGATGGTGCTCTGGGGCTTCATCACCCGCTACCTGATGACCAGCAGCAGCGTGATCGCCCAGGCCAGCGGGGTGCTGATTTCGGCGGTGTTGCTGTGGGACGTGCTGTTCCGCGGCCAACTCGGCTTCAGCCTATCGTTCCTCGAGGAGATCTGGTCGCGCAACCTGGCCAATCTTTCGGTCAGCCCCCTGCGCCCGGCCGAGTTCCTGGTCGCCCTCACCGTCATGAGCCTGATCCGGACCTTGATCGGCATCCTGCCGGCGACCGGGCTGGCGATCGTGTTCTACGACACCTCGGTCTACCAGTTGGGCCTGCCGCTGATCGCCTTCTTCGTCAACCTGCTGGTCATGGGCTGGGCGATCGGCATGATGGTCTCGGCGCTCATCCTCCGGGTCGGGCTCGGCGCCGAGAGCACCGCATGGCTGGCGATCTTGCTGATCGCGCCGGTGAGCGCGATCTACTATCCGGTCGCGGTGCTGCCCGAATGGCTGCAGGCGGTGGCCTGGTGCCTGCCGACGGCGCCGGTGTTCGAGGGCATGCGCGCGATCCTCATGGAGGGCCAGTTCCGGCCCGATTTGCTGGTCCACGCGTTCCTGCTGGACCTGATCTATCTGGTGGTCGGCGCCGGGCTGTTCCTCTATTCGTTCCAGGTCGCCCGGCGCCGCGGCCTGCTGCTTCAAGTCGGCGAGTAGCCGCGCGCGCCGGACCCAACGACATCCAAACGGAAATTGGCGCCTCAGGCCGGGCCGCTGACGCTGGCTTCGGCGAAGGTCGCCATGTCGCCGTGGCAGGCGCAGGCGGCCCGGAGCAGCGGGATGGCGAGCACCGCCCCGGAGGCCTCGCCCAGGCGCATGCCGAAGTCCAGCAGCGGTTTCTTGTCCAGGCGTTCGAGCAGGCGCCGGTGGCCCGGCTCGACCGAGACGTGGGCGACCTGGCAGTGGTCGAGGGCGTGGCGGTCGAGGGCGTGCAGCACCGCGGCCGCGGCGGTGCAGGTATAGCCGTCGAGCAGCACCGGGGTGCGCGCCATGCGCGCCGCCAGCACCGCGCCCAGGATCGCCGCCAACTCGAAGCCGCCCAGATGGCGCAGCACCTCGAGCGGGTCGGTCATGGCGGCGCGGTGCTTGGCCACCGCGGCCGCGATCACCTGGGTCTTGCGGTCGAGCCCGGCGTCGTCGACCCCGGTGCCGCGGCCGACCCAATCCGCGGCCGCGCCGCCGTAAAGCGCGTGACACAGCGCCGCGGCGCTGGTCGTGTTGGCGATGCCCATCTCGCCCAGCGCGATCACGTCGAGACCCGCCTCGACCGCCATCATGCCGTAGGCGATGGCGCCGGCGCAGCCGGCCTCGTCCATGGCCGGCGCCTGGCTGAAGTCCTGGCTCGGCTGTTCCAGGCCCATCTCGTAGACCCGCAGGCCCGAATCGGCGACCTTGCAAAGCTGGTTCACCGCCGCCCCGCCGGCGAGGAAGTTGGCGACCATCTGTTGGGTGACCTCGGCGGGAAAGGCGGAAACCCCCTGGGCGGCGACGCCGTGGTTGCCGGCGAAGACCGCGGTCTGGGCCCGTTCGATGCGCGGCGGATGGCGGCCCTGCCAGGCGGCCAGCCAGGCGGCCAGCTCCTCGAGCCGGCCAAGCGCGCCGGCCGGCTTGGTCAACTGGCCCTCGCGCGCCGCCGCGGCGGTCGCGGCCTCCTGGTCGGGCCCCGGCAGCTCCGCCAGGACCGCTCGCACTTCGTCGAAACTGGCCAGCGGCCGGTCCTCGCTCATGGTGTCTCCACGTTCCGTTCCGGGATGATCGAAGGGGCGGCGCACGACCCGAAAGGGGCCCGTGTTTGCGCGACCGCGCAACTGTCCTATAACCACGCCGGGAAGGCCATAGGAAATTGCCGGCCTGCCACCCATATGGCGGTGCCACCGATGCGCATGGATGACGACGACCCCACAGGCGCCCCCACCGGCGCCGGCGCTGACGCCCCGGCCTGGCTCGCCGCCTGGTGGGTCGACGTCACGACCGCGCTCGCGTTCCTGACCCGGCTGCCGCTGCCCCTGCCCGAGCCGGACCGGCCCCCGGACCTCGCGCGCGCGACCCGCGCCATGCCGCTGGCCGGCGCGGCGATCGGGCTCGGCGGCGCGGCGGTCTACGGGCTGAGCGATGCGCTCGGCCTGACGCCCGCGATCGCCGGGCTGCTCGCGGTCGCCGCGACCATCCTGTTGACCGGCGCGCTGCACGAGGACGGCCTGGCCGACAGCGCCGATGGCCTGTTCGCCGACGCCGAGCCGGCCCGCCGGCTCGAGATCATGCGCGACAGCCGAACCGGCGCCTACGGCGCGCTGGCCCTGATCCTCTCGGTCGGCCTGCGCGCCACCGCGCTCGCCGCCATCGCCGCACCGGGGCCGGCGGCGGCCGCGCTGATCGCCGCCCATGCGCTGGCCCGCGCCCTGCCACCCGCGGTCATGGCCTGGGCGCCGCTCGCCCGCGACGACGGCCTGGCGGCCGCCGCCGGACCGGCCGAAACCGAGCACGCCTGGACCGCGCTCGGCCTGGGCGCGGCCATCGCCTTGTTGCTCTTGGGCTTTGGCGCTGGGCTTGCGGCATGGATCGCCGCCGGCCTGGCGGGCTTCGCCATGATCCGGCTTGCGCGCGCGCGCATCGGCGGCTACACCGGCGACGTACTGGGCGCCATCGAACAACTGGGAGAGATCGCGGTCCTGCTCGCCGCGGCGGCATTGCTATGAGTGAAATGTATGTCTCGTTTGGTCCGCCCCGGCCCGCACCCCCGCCCGGCCACCCATGGCATCATGATTGGGGTGGCCGGGCGGGGGTGCGGGCCGGGGCGAGTTCCACGATAGTGGCAATTGGATCATGACCACGACGCGTTGGTGGTGGGTGCGCCACGCCCCGGTGGTCGGCCACGGCGGCCGCGTCTACGGCCAGGACGATTTCGACTGCGACTGCTCGGACACGGCGACCTTCCAGGCACTCGCGCGGTTGCTGCCGGCGGACCCGGTCTGGGTGACCAGCCACCTGCGGCGCACCCACCAGACCGCGCGCGCGATCCGCGCGCACCTGCCCGGTGACGCGCGCCCCGAACCGCTGGCGGAGCCGGACCTGGCGGAGCAACACTTTGGCGACTGGCAGGGGCTGACCCACGACGAGCTGGCCCAACGCCGCAACGGCCAGTGGCACCGCTTCTGGCTCGCCCCGGCGGTGGAGGCGCCGCCGGGCGGGGAGAGCTTCGTGCAGGTGGTCGAGCGGGTCGCCGCGGTGATCGCGCGCCTGTCCCGCGAACACGCCGGGCGCGACATCGTCGCGGTCACCCACGGCGGCACGATCCGCGCGGCCTTGGCGATCGCCCTCGATCTGGACCCCGAGCGCGCCCTGGCGATCGCGACCGAGCACTGCGGCCTGACTCGGGTCGACCACATCGCCGGGGCGGCCGGCAGCCACGCGCCGGGCACCGAGGCGGTGTGGCGGATCGCCCACGTCAACCTGTCGCCTAATACCGAAGGTCGGTAGTGTCCTAATTTGAATTGGTAACTTAGTCGAGCCCGAGCCAGCGGCGCGCTTCCGCCATATTTCGGAATACTTTCATCTTGTCGGGTTTTTTCTGATCTTCGCGGAGTATCTGATAAACCCGTGCCGCGCCGCGCATTTTAGTATCCTCTGCCACAACGGCCCTGCGCGACTTTTCGTTGAACGCGGAATGCGAGGAGACCGCGAACATATCCGCGAACGATACGTCGAATCGGGTGGTGCCACGAGTATCGATAAGGTGGTTGAAACTCGGCTGGAACGCCGGGCTATTTTTGAACATCTCGACTTGTGCCGAGATGTCCTCGGCAGTGACAACGCCCTGAAACGTGCTGAAGACCACGCCAAGCGAGCTATCGATCTGAGAAATTATTGGCATTTGCCCACACTCTCGGCTGATATTCTGGGCTCAATCGGCCAAACGCGCAATATCGTCTATCTGCCGGTAATGTTCTAATTCGGGATCGCTGCTCGGAACGCTAATCCAGTTCTTATCCTCCGTCTCCATCGTCTCCCTCAGCCGGGTTTGATGCTGGCGGGGGAAGCGCAATGGGATTGTCCTTGTAAATAAGCTTAAAGCTGGTTTCGAGAATTTGTAGCCAAAGCTTACGGTCAGGTTCTTAAGCGTGGGGTCGTGACTTTACTTTATATATAAAGTAAAGTCACGACCCCACGTTATGGAAAGCTAGGGGCTCGGGTTGACGAGCCGCGCCTCGGGGTCGATCCCGGGCGTTTCCGCCGTTGCGCCGCGGACTTCCACCCGGCCCTCCGCCAC
>Ga0209980_10001379_pt1 | contig 13359 bp, 10 predicted proteins | sample CR02metaG_FD_183611 | JGI IMG/M metagenome (GOLD analysis project Ga0209980, IMG submission 183611) | Deep subsurface microbial communities from Mariana Trench to uncover new lineages of life (NeLLi) - CR02 metaG (SPAdes) (version 2) | ecosystem: Environmental > Aquatic > Marine > Ocean trench... | reverse complement strand
TTAAATAGCTCTTTAATTGAGTCCTGGGGGTCTGATACCGAGCAAACCCAAGCCCAGAGCGGGTCCGGGCTCTAAGAGAATTGACCAAATCGTGAATCTGGCTAGGACTCAATTAAAGCGTCGCATAAATGCGCCTGGGGTAAAATAATACGCCGGTATTCCGCTGAAGCCCACGAACATGCCGTATTTACTCCGGCACTCCCGCTTTGCGCAGGCCGTTCATAATCTTATCGAAATCGTCAGGGTTCTTGAAGGGCAGCACGCGCCGCCTGTGTTCCAGAGAATAATCGGGATTTATCCTAAGCACCTCTGCCCATTCGTCCCGCGCCTCTTTCGTACGACCCAAGTGCCCGTAGCTGGCGGGTTTAAATCCCCATGTTCGACCAAAGGGGAGAGCTACCGCTTCTCCACTTTGGAAACCCCATCGGCTTTGTGTCCGCCTCAAGAGGCGGGGTTTACATTGAATCAATAAGATTTGCCATTCACAACCCCGCCTCGATCTCCCGGAGGTGGTCCTCAACTCTTTCCACAAGGCTGCGGTTTTCCTCACCCGCTAGGTCAACAAATTTTCGATAGTGGAATCGTGACTGTTCGAGTTCACCCAACTCCTCCAGAACCAAAGCCAGATTATAATTGGTTTGAGAAAAGCTGGGGTTGATGGCCAATGCCTTTTCTAAAATCTCACGGGCTTTATGGAGCCGCTTTTCATCGCGGTAAACTAAACCTAAATTGTTATAAGAGCTCAAGTAATTTCGATCCACGGATAGGGCCTTCTGATAGTATTTCTTAGCCCGCTTTAAATCTCCTTTTAGCTGGTAAATCGCGCCCAGGTTATGGTAGGCGCGAGTGTAGTCAGAGTTCAGGGATAGGGCCTTCTTGAGATGATCAATGCCCTGATCGTGCAACCCCAACTCCTTATATACTACCGCTAGATTATTATGCGCCTCTGCATACAGTGGCCACATCTGGACTACCTTTTCATATTCTCTTTTTGCCTGGGGAAAGTTTTTTTCCTCTTGATAGAAGAGGGCAAGATTGAAACGGTAGCGCACCTCGTCCGACAGTTCTGATACCACCGACACCTCTGAGACTTCATCCATGCTGGCAACTGCCCCTGACTTTGTGGAAGACTCAAACCCAGTCTTGTCTGTTTTGACAGTGGACCCAGTTAGTTCCTGTCCCCGTCGGCCTGGCAGGATTAAAGCGCCGCGCTTTGCCATGGATCCTGGAGACTTCTCAGCCAGAGAACCCTCCCCAACAGACACAGGCGGTTCCACAACGGAAACCGTCGGCGGCGCCTCAACGATCAACTCGGCCGGTTTCCTATTCATAGCAAACTCTATCCTCTTTGTTCCTTTTATCTCCTTTGTCCCACCGCCATAGAAAAAGTATGCAAAAAGCACCACGAAAAGTGCTATCCCGGAGCCCAAGCCGACCCATAATGTTGCCGACGGCTGAATCCGATCCAAAATTGAGGCAGGGGATACACTCCAGCCGGCGCCTTGGCCCTCCCTTGCTACAGGCAATACACCGGATGGCTCAGAGCTTAGGTAGCGCCTAGCCAGCTTGCCGGACTGAGCCTTTTTCAATGCCTCAGTAATTAAACTCATTGTTACGTTTTATCGGTAGCGCGATCAAAGGGGTTAGCAGTACCGTAACTTCAGAAAAACTTCCCGCCTTTTTAAATGTCTCTGCCACTTTCTCGGCCTCTGCCTTCAGTGTAAACCTCCCCAGATAGAGGCGGTGAAGACCGGAGCCATCAGACTTATCGTCCTGGGCAAGAAATATAGGGTAACCGGTGGCCTTGACCCTCTGAGCAACCTTCATGGCTTCAGCCTTTGCTTCATATGAGCCAAGCTGAATTGTGTAGAAGGGGGTTTCCTTGGCCGCCCCCAATTGGCCTGGGACCTCCACCAAAGATCGCGAATGATTGGAGCCAAAGATCCCCCTGAACGGGGCACTCCCAGAGTCGAGAAATAGTGTTCCAACCAGAATACCCACAAAGAAGACCAGCAGGCCACCCAATCCCAGCCCCAACCTTCGTCTCAATCCACCGCGCGGCACAGAGGTCTCTTCGCCTTCGAGGCTCTTCAAGCCTTTGACAACGATCCTGCGGTGAATCTCTCTGCTCTGCTCCGCATAGCCTGCCAGCAAGGCGCGGTCAGAGGCAAGGTTAATAAGGCGGGGAATCCCATGGGAGTAGCGGCTAATCTCCTGGACTGCCCCGGAGGTAAATTTAATATCCCCCGCTGAGCCCGCAACCATGAGTCGGTGCTGGACATAGCGCGGGATCTCATCGCTTCCCAGGGGTCGCAAATGGTAGCGTATAGAGATCCTCTGATTGAGCTGCCTCAGCCGAGGCAGGGAAAGCTTCTCCTTCAATTCGATCTGACCGATCAATATAATCTGCAAGAGCTTCTCTTTCTCCGTTTCGAGATTCGACAGGATCCTGATCTCTTCCAAGACAGGAAGGGCCAGATTCTGCGCCTCATCGATGATCAGGACCGAGTTCCGATTAAGCGTTTGTTGGCGTAGGAGAAACTGATTGAGCTCGTCCAGAAGCTCTTTTTTGGTCGTCGCACTGCTCTGAACCCCGAAGTCGCTGAGGATGCATTGTAGGAGCTCCTGCTCTGACAACATCGGATTAAATATAAGAGCGCTGTCAGTTGCATTTGATCCGAATTTGTTTAAGAGGGCACGACAGAGAGTTGTTTTTCCGGTTCCTACCTCTCCAGTTAACAGAATAAAACCCTCTTTTTCTCTAATCCCGTAAAGTAGATGCTCAAAGGCCTCTCGGTGGTTCTCGCTCAAGAAGAAAAAGCGCGGATCCGGTGTCAGGTTAAAGGGCTTTTCTTTAAGGCCGTAAAATTCCTCATACATGGTTTTTCACACCACGGCAAAAATCTCTCCGCCACCCAGCCCTACCACGGAGAACTCCCCCTGACTCTCTTCAACCTGTCTAGCTCTCTAGCTGCGATATCATCGACTTTCTTGCCGACTAAAACGGTCGTGCGTAATAGAACCAAAAGTTCAGATTTTTTACGCTCCTGGGCCGTTGAGCGGAAGAGACGACCGATAATGGGTAGATCTCCAAGAAAGGGAATCTTGCTTTCATCGTCGCTTTTTCTCTCCTGCATCAAACCACCAATAACAATCACCTGACCATCCCTGACACGTACGACCATATCGGCCTCTCGGACATCGAGAATGGGAAAGGTGTCTCCTTCGGGCGATGTTGCCACTCCAGTTTTTTCTGTCACTGTAGGTCGAACATGGAGAGTTACGGACCCATCAGGGCCAATCTGCGGTGTAATGGATAGCACAACCCCTATGGTCACTGTTCGGGCAGTGCTTGTCCTCGTTTCCCGGATACCACCTCCGGCCAGAACAGTCTCTTCAATACGGGTTTCAAAAAAGACCTCGTCGGTCGCGGAGCGAATCACAGCGGTCTGGTTATTTAGGGTGGCTAACCTGGGGCTTGAAAGGACATTAACCTCTCCTTGTTTTTCTAGGACGCTCAATAGAGTGGCAAAGTCGGTACTCGACACACCAATCTGAAATCCTCCGACTACATCAGGCACCAGATCCTGCCCAAAAATCTTACCCGGAGAAAAGATAGAGGCTCCTTTCAGAGCGCCTGCCTTGGCAATGGCCCCCCAATCAATACCGAAGCGATAATCTCCTGTAAGGATTACCTCGACAATCCTTGCCTCGATCAGCACCTGACGTTGAACGGAGCCCTCAATGGCCTCCAGAAAGCTCGCCACACGGTCCAAGACCTTAGGGAGATCGGTCACCAGGATATTGCCGCTCTGCTTTTCCACGACCACCTGCCCCTCCGGAGAGAGCAATTCCCCCAAGCCGGTTTCAATATTAGTCCACAAATCGGTGGAGGTTGTTGTGCTCACCGTGGATGATCCTGTAGCCCCACCTGCAACAGTCCCTCCGGCGCCGATCTGGGCCGATGTGGTAGAGCTCCCTGTGCGGATAAGATTAACGTACTGAAGAGAGAAGATCCTTGTTTCCGGCTTTGGTATGGAAACCCGGATCAGATTTCTTTTAACCTTATAGCTGAGATTCAACAAATCCGTGAGCGTATCCAGGGCGTCGCTCAGAGTGACATTCTTGAGATCCACAGTGACACTGCCCTGGACATCAGGATCCACCACAACATTGAAGCTTGTCTGTTTGGAAATAGCCAGCAGCACTTCACGAATATCCGCATCACGGAGCGAAAAGCTGTAGAGCCTCTGCGGTTCCCTCTTCCCCTCGACCTCCGTAACGATCAGGCCAGGGAGGGCTTTTTTAGGAGGCTTCATCGCGCGCGCAGGCGCAGTTTTTGGAGGAGTCAGACCGCTGGGCGTGGGGGCCTTCACGGGTGCACACCCCATTTGCGTGAGAAGGCCAGCGGCAATCAGCCCTCCCACCAAAGAGACCCACCTGGTATCTAAAGCATTTTCCCTTTTCATTTCTCCTCATCCATAGCTTGAATAGATATAGATGGCTCCCTTATCTTGATTATCCTCTTGCGCCCACCCCTCTCCAGAACCACGGCATTCTCACGGATCTGCACGACCGTCTCCTCACCGATCTTTTCACCCACCATCACTGTCTGCCCGTCAAGGGTTGCCACCGACCTCGGGAGCCCTACAATAATGCCCTGGATCTTTAGCCCCTCGACCTTAATCTCCCCTGCCCTCGCCTCTTCCTCCTCGGTGAGAAACGGATTGCGACCCCACCGGGGTAGTTCATCAACCACCTGTTCTAGGGCCTTAACCTCCGGCGACATCCTGGCAGTCGCTCCCTCCACGGCAGACTGTGGCGTTAGAAGTCTGGTCTCCCTGGACGGATTTTTCTTTTCGACAAGCTGACCCGCCGCTATGGGGCTTAGGTAACAAATTCCTAGACCCGTAAAAATAAAGATCAGAAGCGGCCACTTCTCCCTGTTCATTTTCCTATTGCAAGTAACTCTCCCTTTTTGTAATAGGCCTGCAAGGTAACCTCTGCCCGAACTAACGGCACATCTCTTTGCACCTGCAGTGACTGTGTACTCACCAGCCGCGGGAGGCCCTTTAGTGCTTCGAGAAAGTAAGCGATCTCCTTGTAGTCCCCAGAAAACGACACTTGAATGGGAAAAGAGCCTACAACCTTGGAATCATCGGCTGTGTTTACCTTGGGTGTTGCGGTTGTAGCCGCCACCACAGAAGACTTCCCAGATGAACCAGCCGTATCGCCCGTTTTAAAAGAAACATCCAACAGGTTGTACTCTTGAGCGAGACGACTGACTTCCTGAAGCAGCGAGGGAAGGTCCTTATCCTCGGGCAACTTCCGAATGAGCCGTTTCTGCGCCTCTTGAAATTCCCTTTTCTCCCCGGGCCCTAGCGGGGGGAACTGCCGCCAGAGTTCCTGTCCAGAGGCAAGCTTTGCCTCCAACTGGGCAATCTCCCGCTTGATGGCCTGAATATTCTGAATTTTGAAGCCCCAAAAGACGAACAGGGCTATCGCCACAACGCCTATTGTGGCAGCGAAAAACGGAGACCTCACAAGCCGTCCACTATGATAACCTTGCCAAGCCACTCATATCCCTTTCACCTGTCCACGAACTTCAAACTGAACCCTGGTTTTCTTGATCTTCACCCCTTCTCCCTGGAGGTTAGCGGACACTCCGACAGGAGCCACTTTAACAATCGAGATATCAAGAGGAAGCAACTCGATTTCTTCCATGTGTAGGGAGCTTTTGAGACCCCGGTAAAAGCGGTTAAAGGCAACCTGTGCGGTATACCCGTCGGTCGCGACGACCTCCCCTTTCAGAACGATAAACCAATCTTCTTTATCTTTTCGAACGCCCAAGGAATGAAGGACCAAACCTGGAGGAACAAGACCACTCAAGGTTTTGAATATATCAACCCATGACGGCTCGCCGATCGCTTTCGAACCTAGATACTGTTCCAGGAGTTTTTGGCTTTCGTGTAGCGGCCGACTTTCTTGAGCTGCCCGAATGGCAGGAAGCCATTGACCGTACAAGGCAGTCCTCTCTCCCAAAAGTCTCTCGTATGACCGCCCCGTTCGAACCAAGAATAGATGAAAACCAATTAGGACCAACAGGATCAGCATAACAGCAACAGGCCGCCGGACAAAAGACACATTCATCCTGGGCCATCTGGTCACCGTTGTCTGTGCTTCTTTGGGAACAAGATTGATTCCTGTTTTTACATAGGCGGCAGCCACAAGACCAAGCGGAATTACAAACGACGAAAAGAGATCTCGAAAAATCTCGGCCCGCTCTTTTAAGGGCTCCAGATCCAGGCCTCGACCTGGGTGGGCAATCACTCCTTCAGTCTTTATCTCCCTCTGCAGGCGCGCCTTAAGCTCTTCCAATCCCTTTTCTCCACCCAGGAGAAACTCTATCGCACGCCCCTCCCGAAAGTGCTGTCTGAAGTAGAGGAGGGCCCGATTGGCCTCCCTCGTAGCCTCCCCGACAATAGCGTCTACTTCTCCCCCTGATGTCATGATGGAAAATTCCCGATAGAAGCTCCACACTCCGTCTTTAACCCCCAGGAGATACCCTCGCTGGCCATCTAGATAAAGGAAAATACGTAGCCCGTGCTCTCCCCCTTCAATATATTTTAGAGCACGGAGCAACGAGACAGGGACCGTGGTGATCAGGGCCAGCTTAAGGCGGCACTGATCCAGAAGCTGCCGCGCCTCATCAACTTGAGACCTAGGGGCAATCGCAACCAATACCTGGAGTTGATTGAGATTTCTCGACACAGTCTCTTCAGTCACCTCCCAGTCAAAGGCGACATCCTTCTGATCGCCTCCCCCGAAAGTCCGTATCTCTCTCTCCACAACCACACCCAGCTCCTTCAAGGGCATGATCGGAAACTCCAGCAGCCGGTGCACGACTCCAGGACCAGAAAGGGTGAGGGCGGCTGGGATGGACCGAAAATCTCTTCGCGAAATGAGCGTCTCCAACTGCTGAGCAACGTTCTCAGCATTGGCGATCAGTACATCCTCTGCGGCAAAATCGACTATTCGGAGTGAAGAGCCCGAAACATCACCGCAAACAAGACGAAGGCAGCCGGACCCCATCTCGATCCCCAAAATGCCTGCTTTACCCAAGGCCATTCCTATCTCCGACCAATCTTTCCTAAGGCGCCGTATAATGGGATAAAAACAGAGAGCGCGATTGTCAAAACAATGACCGCAAGGAGAATGATGATCGTGGGCTCCAAAATTGCAAAAACCCTCTTGACCTTGGCAGGGATTTCTCGATCGAAATATGCCGTAACCCTTGCCAAGCTGGTATCCATTGTGCCCGTACTCTCTCCAACAAAAACCATGCGTGTAACCATTGGGGGAAAGACCCCTGTGTCTTGGAGGGAGCGCCAGAGCGAAACGCCTTGTATGACTTTCTCCTTTGTCTCTCGGACCGCCTGGGCAATGACAGCGTTTCCTACAACACGCTCTGTAATGGAGAGAGTTTGAGTGATATCAATTCCCGCTCCCATTAGAGTTCCGAGGTGATGAGCGAAACGGGAAAGACAGATCATTTCCAAAAGTGTCCCGACCACTGGAAGCCTCAGCTTGACCGCATCCACGATGAAGCGTCCAGATTCTCTCGCATTAAGGAGACGAACAAGGACAAAGAAACTCACTGCCGCCAACAGGATAATATACCAACTATTATGCACGAAATTTCCCGCCGCAATGACGATACGCGTAATGAGAGGTAACTCCACATCAAGCTTTAGCAACACCGGAAGTATGCGAGGGAAGACAAACCCTAAAAGGAGCCCTATGACAAGCAACACGGACAAAAGCACGATTATAGGATAAATAGTTGCCCGTTTGATCTCAGAGGCCAATGCGTCTTGCCACTCGAGATACTGAAGGAGATGCTCAAGAACCCTATCGAGGCTTCCACTTGTTTCTCCTGCTTTAATCACGCTGGTATAGACCTGATCGAAGATGTAGGGGTAGCGTGAAAGTGCAACCGAGAGGTTGGCACCACCTCGCAGATCTTCCATGATAGCCTGGACAGCCTTTTTCAACACGCGGTTCGTAGTCTGAACCTCAAGATCCTCAAAGGCCTGAAGGATTGGAATCCCAGCACTTATTGCAGTAACCAGATGGACTGTGAAATTGATCAACTCCCTCCTCTTGACCGGACGAGTTATATAGATGGGGGTCGAGGCCTTCTCTGGCTTGCCACTTATCAGATAGAGGTCCATCCCGCGCAGGGTTATAGCAAGCTGTTCCTCATCCTCGGCAAGCATCAGCCCATTGACTTTCTCTCCCGCCCGGTTCCTGGCTTGGTACGTATAGCGCGGCATCTTTTTGAACGGTCAAGTGTTAATAGGCATCAGTCATTCGCCCTTACCACCCCACCACTACACATTTTCGTTGACGACTGACGATTGGCAATTAGCGTCTCATACGGAATAGGTAACACGGGCAAGCTCCTCGACCGTCGTAATGCCCTGCATGACCTTTTCTACGCCATCTTCCATCATCGTCGTCATGCCTTCTACTCTCGCCCTTTCCAGAATTTCCTGAGAAGAACTACGCTGAGTTATCATCTGGGCGATGGCCGGAGAAACAGGAAGAATTTCAAAAATTCCGACTCTCCCGCGGTATCCGGAATCGTAACACCGGGTGCACCCTCTCCCTTTATAAAAAGTGTTTCCCCCCAATTCACGGTTTATTCCAGCTAGCTGCTGCAGGGATTTATCAACCTCTCTTGTTTCCTTGCAATAGGAACAAACCTTCCTCACCAACCTCTGCGCAATGATGGCAACAAAGCTAGAGGCCATCAAAGATGGGTCGACCCCCATGTCCAACAACCTGGGAACGGCACCTACGGCGTCATTCGTATGGAGAGTGCTAAAGACAAGATGGCCTGTTAAGGCAGCACGGATTGAAACATCCGCGGTCTCCGCATCTCGCATTTCCCCCACAAGAATAACGTCAGGATCCTGACGCAGCATCGCCCTCAATCCAGAGGCGAAGGTGAGTCCAGCCTTGAGGTTAATTTGAGACTGCTGGATAAGAGGAATCTCGTATTCCACCGGATCCTCAAGGGTCATGATGTTTCTTTCAGCAGAGTTCACATAGTTCAGAGTAGAATAAAGGGTTGTCGTTTTCCCCGATCCCGTAGGTCCTGTAACCAATATTATCCCGTTAGGTCTCGCGACACTCTTCTTAAAAATGGTCAGGGCAGATGGAGAAAAGCCCAGTTGTTCCAGACCCATGATCACGTGCTCTTTGTCCAGGATTCTGAGAACAACTTTTTCTCCGTGAATTGTAGGGAAAGTAGAGACCCGGAAGTCATAGGTCTTTCCATCGCTCTCAAAACTGAAGCGACCGTCTTGAGGAAGGCGACTCTCCGAGATGTCAATAATCGCCATGATCTTAATACGGGTGATGACTGCCGGCATGAGGGCCTTATCTATTACAGGACGAACATACAGAATCCCATCAATTCGGAAGCGCACCTTCAAGCTGTCTTTTTCAGGTTCAACGTGAATATCCGTTGCTCCTTCCCGTAAAGCACGACTAACTAACGCATTGACCAGCCGAATCACCTGCGGCCCTACAGTCTCCTCTCCTTCCTGAATCCCCGCGTAGCTCTCCTTTTCTTCTTTTTTATCCCCTGCTGGGGCAGACTCATCGACTGCTGATCTGTAGTGTTTCTGAATGGCCTCGACGATTTTTGATTCGGGTGCAAAGCGGGTATCAGTATAGAGCCGGGTCATGAACTGGAGCTCGTCGAGGCTGGCAAGCTCAAATGGGTTGGCCATGGCCACCGTGAGCCGATTCTGGTTGAGAGAGATAGGGAGAAGTTTGTGCTCCAGAGCAAACTGAAGGGGAACTTTTTTCAACGCCTCTTGATCTATCCTTATGAGTGCAAGATCGACCGTCCTTATACCCGCATTTTCGGCCTGTAGAAATTGGACAGTTTCTGCTTTCAGACCGTAGAGTTCCTGGAGGAGATCGGGAAGGAGTTTACCTGTCTTTTCTTGCTCGGTGAGTGCGGATTCCAACTGCTTTTGCGTGATGAGCCCCGACTCAACTGCAAGCCTACCGAAGCCTGTCCTTTCAGCCAACTCATATCTTTCCCCTGATGGATTCCTTCTTATCGCCTCTTCCTTAATCATGTGCTGCTGCCTGCCTTTTCCTCCCCAGCGGACTATCCATCACACACACTTGACCTAATGAGCGAGGCAATCGCTTTTTGCCAACCTATCCTCGCTGTTAGCAAATATTGACACCCCCGTAACAGCGCTATTATACTGGCGTCTTGGAGAAAATGCAATTATTTTATAAACGAGTTATATTGTAGGATGAACTGAATTTACTGCTGAGATGGTGTTTTATGCCCTGAAGATTAGGAGAGCGGTGAACAAAAATAAGAAAATCATCCCTGGCCATTCACCAAGAGAGCGCTTAAGTCTGCGTCTTATCATCGTCATCCCTGTAGTATTTATTCTTGTCTCCCTTAGCGTAGGTCTTTTTGCCATGGGCCTTACCCAACACTTTCTTCATCCTCCCACGCCCAGCATCAAGGCTCTGCTCATCTTGCGACTCTGGATTGTAGGATCATCCCTCATTGCCGGTTTTCTTGGCGCCTTGATGGCGTATAGTATCATTAGACCCGTTAGAAAGGCTATTCTCGATGCCCAGAAGATGATCGAGTTCGTAGAAACGCAACCTCATCCTGTCGAAGCAGCTAACGAGGTTCGGGCCCTTTCTACCCTCTTCGACCAGGCCTATCTCTCTTTTATCGAACTCGTCCAAGCCAGAGAAATGCTCGATAACATCCATGAAGGGATTGTGGCGCTGGATACTGAAGGGAAAATAGCCGGTATGAACCTGAGGGCCCAGGAAACGCTAGAGATCTCTCTTGCCGCTGCACGCCAGAAGAGCATCAGCGATCTCTGGGGCTCGACACTTGCTAATAGCGTCCTGCTTCGCATTACCGAGAGTGTACTCAGAGAGCAAGAAGAGAGAGTCCACAACCGGGTCCCCTTTTGCTCTCCTTCCGGGAAAGAGGTCTTCCTCTCTGTCAAAGTATCTCCCCTGAAGCTCAAGCGGCAGCCGCGAGAGCTTCTCGGTGCAATTATTACTTTTGCCGAACAGACGGTCAGATCGGTGGATCTACCGGAAATAATAGGAAAGAGCGACGAGCTCGCCCAGGTCCTGGACTTGGTTGCCAAAGTCGCGAACACGGGCGCGACGGTCCTTCTGACGGGAGAGAGCGGCACCGGTAAAGAGCTGATAGCAGAAGCCCTTCATCATCTGAGCCAACGTAAAGATAAACCCCTCATCAAGCTTAATTGCACGGCAATACCCGAAGGCCTGTTGGAAAGTGAACTCTTCGGGCACGAGAAGGGGGCCTTTACCGGTGCGATTCGAAAAAAACCTGGAAAATTCGAGCTGGCAAACGGTGGCACCATCTTTCTCGATGAGATAGGCGATATGAGCCCTTCCACACAGGCCAAGGTCCTTCGAGTACTGCAAGAGAAGGAGTTCACACCTGTTGGGGGGGAGCAGGTAAGAAAAGTAGACGTCAGGATCATAGCGGCTACCAATAAAAATCTGCCCGTGGAGGTCGAGCAGGGAAGATTTCGGGAGGATCTCTTTTACCGCATCAACGTGATTACGATTAGTATCCCTTCCCTGCGAGAGAGGAAATCAGATATCCCCTTTCTAGCCGATCACTTCCTGGAGAGGGTGGCAAAGAAAAACAACGCTCACAAGAAGTCCCTTTCCCGAAGTGCTCAGGATAGTTTACTGGCCCATTCTTGGCCGGGCAATATCCGAGAGCTAGAAAATGCGCTAGAAAGGGCCTTTCTCCTCTCGGACGGTTCGATCATTCAGCCGGAAGACCTCCCCATTACCCCTAACACCTCACGCACTTCGCCCGACTCGTTAAGGCAAACAACTTCCACCACTGCGGGTGAAAGGGCCGAGAGGGCTTCATTGAATGATACCCTCAAGACGTTCGAGAAAGAGTTGATCATGCAGGCCCTGAAAAAGAGCGATGGTAGTCAAGCTGAAGCAGCTAAGAAATTAGGTCTGAACCGAAAGAACCTATGGCATAAGATCAAAAAGCATAACATTGATGTAAACTACCTCAAGAATGATAGCAAAATTTAGTCTCATATTTCTAGACCTATGACTGAAAGTCTAATAATTCTAGACTCTACTTAGTTTCATTAATCACCTCACCTCCTTCTCCTTACAACACATAACTCTCTGTTTTTATTAGATTATTCGCCTCTTACCTTTAGTTGTTTGCCACCCGTCCAATGATATGGCATGCTAGTTGCTGATGTACGTTAATACAGCTTTGGATTCACCAATAAACAATACAATAGGAGATCAGCAAAGTGAGCAAAAGACCGAATCTGACCATTGAAGCTCCAAGATTAGCAGTCCGGCTTGATCGACAATTTCCTCACGGCGCCTCAAGCCTCACCCACTCCGCCTCACGTCTCACTTCTCACGCATCACGCCTCACGGACAAGGGGTTCACCCTTATAGAAATCATCGTCATCCTCGCAGTCATTTCGATCCTTGTCGCCATTTTGACGCCTACAGTCCTAAAGTTTATCGACGACGCGCAACGGAGCAGTGCAGCGAATAGTGTCCAGGTTATCGCCGCCGCCCTCAATGACCTGATAAAGGATACCGGGAAGTTTCCGGGCAGTAAGACAAGCAAGAACTTCCTCTGCAGCAAAAATGGCGATTTTGCAACCGACTCGACATCAACCTGGGCACCTGATAATACCGTCTGTAGCAATTTATTTGATCACCTCATTATTAATGATCCTGATGGAAACGGTACTCCCGATGAGTCAGTTACCGATTACCGGACCTCTGGCAAACGCAGGTATAGAGGCCCATATCTTTCGAGCATCGATGAAGACCCGTTTGGCAATGTATTTCAGGTCAACGTCTCTACACTGATAGGCGGCGACAAAAATCCCACTTGGGTTATCTCTGCCGGACCGGACGGGGACTTTCAGACTGCTGTGACCGACAAGGAGCTCTCAGGAGATGATATAGGAATAAGACTTAAGTAGACACCGAACGGTGAATAGCAAATGGTCAGGAGAAAATTTCACTCTAAGCGGTTGAAGGTTAGCCTGAGAAGGAAGCAAGAACCTGGTACGTTTCTTGCTCTCGTAATAATCTCGCACCTTGCTATTTGTTACTTGCAGTTGGGTGCACTCCAGCGGTTCTTAACGCCTATTGAATTACGAACAACTATTTACCCTTAATTAAACGGGAGGAGATTTACAATGAAAAAACACAATAGTGGACAGCGACACAACAAAATTGGACAGCAAG
>Ga0209980_10001378_pt1 | contig 13370 bp, 15 predicted proteins | sample CR02metaG_FD_183611 | JGI IMG/M metagenome (GOLD analysis project Ga0209980, IMG submission 183611) | Deep subsurface microbial communities from Mariana Trench to uncover new lineages of life (NeLLi) - CR02 metaG (SPAdes) (version 2) | ecosystem: Environmental > Aquatic > Marine > Ocean trench... | reverse complement strand
TGAAGCTGCCGTTCAGGGGTTTCTTAATCTCCTCAGTTTGAACGTCGTATTCGCAGTGCTGGCAGGTGTCGCGGTTGGCACGTTTACTGCGGTCACTCCCCAGGGACTGGGGACTCCGTTGATGTATGCACTCTTTCTCCCTGTTGTCATCAAGTGGGATCCCTTCGTAGCCATTGCCTTCCTCATCGGGATGGATGCCGTGAGCAGCATCTGCAGCGCCTATCTCCCCATTCTCTTCGGTATTCCTGGCGGCGCCGGTTCTCAGTCCACGGTAATGGACGGGTACCCCATGGGTCGGAATGGCGAGGCGCGGCGCGCTCTGGGCGCCTCCTTCATGGCCGGCATGCTAGGGAGTCTGATCGGCACCTTTACCTTGGCCTTTGCCATTCCCATAGCTAAGCCCATTATTTATATGATGGGTTCCCCGGAACTTTTCGTAGTGGTCCTGTGGGGTCTAACCATGGTTGCCCTGCTGGCCGGGACCCGACCCATGAGAGGACTCATCGCTGCGGCCGTTGGACTATTGATCGCTGTGGTGGGGATGCAGCCTCAAAGCGGTGTCTTTCGCTTCGTCTTTTTTGATGAACCCTATCTTCTCGACGGACTTCCCATCACCATCGTTGCTCTGGCGATGTTCGGTATTCCAGCCGCTTTGGATCTCGCTCTTACCAAGGTAGGTGTTGAGCAGGAGGCAGTTCCGCTGAAAGGGCGTTTGCTGGACGGGGTCAAGGACACCTTCCGGGAGTGGTGGCTGGTGGTCCGATGCAGCTTTATGGGTGTCTGGGTTGGCATTATCCCGGGGCTTGGGGCTCAGGTAGTGGACTGGCTTAGTTACGGCCATGCCGCTCAGACCTGTAAAGGAGCGAAAGATACCTTTGGCAAGGGCGATGTGAGGGGAGTGATCGCCCCTGAGTCCGCAAACGATTCAAAGGATGGGGGAACGCTCATCCCCACTCTGATCCTGGGGGTGCCTGGGAGCCTGACATCAGCACTTTTTGTTTTCGCCCTCCTCGCTATGGGGTACGTCCCGGGACCGCAGATGGTGAAAGAGCATTCCGATGTGATTTACAGCATCGTGTGGATCCTAGGAATTGGAGGGGTTCTCGGGACGTCGATCGGTTTCTTGTTTGCGAACCAGCTCGCCAAGCTGGCAGAGTTGCGTTATTCGCTGATCGTGCCCATGATTCTCAGTTTCGTACTCATGGGTGCCTTGAGCGCCACTCGGCATCCCCTCGACATGTTGACGGTAGTGTCCATCGGGGTGTTGGGTTACTTCATGAAGCGTCTCGGGTATCCGCGCCCCCCGCTCATCCTTGGTATGATCCTTGGGAGTCTCGTGGAGAAGTATCTCTACATCTCGATGGCCGCTTACGGCTATGCCTGGCTCGGCCGCCCCGGGGTCATCATTTTGCTGGTCCTGGTCTTTGGGACGCTTTTCTACACCGTATGGAGCCGTCGGGAGATGAAGGCTCGCCCGGTAGATGACTCGTCAGGCAGTTCAAAGTGGACTGTGCGTTTTAGGCCAGAGTCGATTTTAACCCTCTTTTTTATCGCCGTGTTTGTGGGCGCCATCATTCGAAGTTTGGATTGGCCCCTAATTGCGAGGCTCATGCCCATCTACGTGGCAGCGATTCCGGGTCTTTTCCTGGCGCTCGCTCAGCTTGGTCAGGACGTGATCGTACGAGAACAGGGCGTGGCCATGACTGCCGGCGGTATTGAGATGGACGAAGTCTTTAATGAAAGTTTGGACAGGAGGGTTGAGGTCAAACGGACGCTAGCTTTCTTCAGTTGGTTTGCCGGTGGTGCAGCGGGAGTTTGGCTTTTGGGTATCGTCATAGCCCTTCCTCTGTTCATACTCCTCTACATGCTGATTGAGGGAAAGGAGAAGTTGTGGATGTCCATCCTATACGGGGCTGGGGCATACCTCATGGTCTGGGGTTTGTTTGAGGGGTTATTCAAGATCATCTGGCCGGAAGGATTGCTATTCAGTTGAACGGTTAGGTAACCTTCACCTCCAGTCATACAAAGCCAATTGCTTAGGCTCAATGAATGGTCCTGACCAGAAAGGGTCTTATGTTAATCAACACGCGGTCGATTCTGATTGGAGTCCTAGGGTGTCTGCTCTTGTTATTTACCACCAAGGTCACGACGGCGAGTGCAGCGCCATTCTATGAGGGCAAGACCCTGGTGATGGTCCAGGGGGATGCGCCGATGGCCAAGCCTGGGCGCAGGACCAGAGTATAGGGCCCACCTGGAGTGGGTCCACCAAACAAGATAAAGTCCTTCAAATCGTATCGTACGCCCGGAGCCCCAAGTATAGCGTGAGAGTACACACTGGAATGAACGTATCCCAAAGTGAGGCCGTCTCGCTTGGCTACATTGGCGAGGTGATCGGCCGCAAGGACACCCCCCACCTCAAGGGGATTCCCAAGGCTGCCGAGGAGGCATTGCAACGGGCCTTTGACCAATTATGGAAGGATCCCGAGTTTGCCAAGCATTATAAAAAACTAACCGGTGCCCCAAAGATATTCCCAAGCGAGTCTCTCACGATATTTGTGCGGATTCCCTCGTCAGGGTTCTAAAGGCGCCATTTGGCGCGGGTATTCTCCCTTATTTGAGTATCGTTGACATAGGAGCCCGGTATCGATATGTTCTCGAAAACAAAACAGGCCGGTGCCGTAGTTTACTCGTTCGAGTATACGCAGCGGCTAAGGAGGAAAAAGCTATGAAACATACCTTGGCAGTAATTGTCACCTTGACTTTTGGGTTTTTCTTTTCACTCCTTCCGATCGTCACGCAATTTGAGGCAGAGGGAGCAGGGTACTACAAAGGGAAGACAATAAAGATCGTTGAAGGGCGGCGTCCAGGAGGCACGGGTTCTCTGCGCACTACGACAACGGTCAAGCACTTGAAAAAATACCTCGGGTTCTCTGCGGCGGTTTTCCAGTATATACCGGGTGCAGGGGGTAGGGGAGCGGTCAATCACGTCGTCAAATCCGCCCGACGGGATGGGTTAACCATCGGTAACTCCAGTAGTGGGATATTCGCCGCTGCCATTCTTGGTACTCGGGGGGTTCGATATAAACTCGAGGAGCTCGTGATCTTGGGCGCAGGCTCTCCAGGAGGCGCAACCACATTGTCAGTGCGCCCCGGACTCAAACTCGACTCCGTGGAAAAGCTGAAGGCGTACAAAGGATTACGGTTTGCCAATCGCTCAGTAGGGCACAGCATGTACATGCGAGACCGGCTGACCGCATTTATTCTTGAACTCAAAAATCCCAGGTGGGTTCTCGGCTACAGCTCAGCTGAGATTCGTCTGGCCCTTGAGCGCGGTGAGGCGGACGGGGCGTTCGGTGGCATAGCCGGCCTTTTGAGGGATTCGCCTCATTGGATCGAGGAAGGTTTCAGTTTTCCCATTGTGTTGCCGGACGTGAAGGGACAGGGAGCTGAGGCTTACCCAAAGTTTCCCCAAGGGATCCCAACGGTCGACCAGTATGCCAATACGAAGTTAAAAAAGGATCTAATTCGGCTGCACCACTCGACAACACCTGGCGGTTCGCTCTTTTACGTCTACAAGGGGATACCCAAAGCAGCGATCAAAGAGCTAAAAACAGCTTTTGACAAGGTCTGGAGAGATCCTGAATTCCACAAAGATTATCACCGCATTACCCGGCAAAAGGCTGACCCGATGACCGGCGAGGATTACACGAAACTGCTTCGGAACCGGCCTCGAAATCCCGAGTTGATAAAACTATACAAGCAGCTTGGCTCAGCTGGTCCCCTCCCTTCAAGTCAATAGCGTGCGGTTTGCAACAGAGAAGGTCCTTATGGAACGGGCATGTGACCTTCTTCCTGTCGAGTTAGAGGGTAGTGTAAATTCATATGCAAATCACATTTGATGATTTTATCCACACAGGGCCTGACACCCTTGCGGGCAGGTATTTGCGTACATTCTGGTCACCGGTGTATAGATCCCAGGACCTCGCACCCGGGGACGTGATCCCGGTAAAAATCATGTGCGAGAAATTCAGCCTTTATCGAGGATGGGAAGGGGTTGCGCACATGATGGCCCCTACCTGCCCCCACCGCGGGGCGCCGTTGTATGTTGGTTCGGTTGAAGGCGACTCTTTGCGGTGCATGTACCATGGTTGGAAATATGATGGTACGGGGCAGTGTGTTGAACAGCCGAGGGAAGATCCCGCCCTGTGTTCCAAGGTCAAAGTCCGAAGCTATCCGACCCACGAATACCTAGGGCTTATATTCGCTTATCTGGGTGAAGGAAGCCCGCCTCCCTTCAGGCATTTCGCTGATCTTGAGAAGCCAGGTGTATTGGAGCCCTGTATCCCTGAATATTGGCCCTGCAATTATTTCAATCGGCTCGACAACGCGTGCGACCTGTCCCATGTCACGTTTACTCACCGCGAAGCCATATCGCGAGCAGGAAGGTCCGACCGTCTCGGGGCCGGTGAGGTGAAGGTGGAAGAGAACGATTATGGTATTAGGTGTGTTTGCGACAATCCCCCGCAGACGACCCGCTTTCACATGCCCAATATAAACTTGGTTAAGGCCAATGTGCGAGTTGAAGGTTCCATGCAGGATGCTGCCACGATAGCGGTGGACCGCCTTTCTTGGCGTGTACCCGTGGATGAGGGAAATACCGTGAGCTTTAGCATCGATCTCATGCATGTGGAAGGTGAAGAAGCGGTGCGATATCAAGAGCGTAGAAAAAAAACGGAGGAATTAGGAAAAACTATTTCGCCAACAGCAATGGGCGAAGCCATTCTTGCCGGTAAAATAAAGGAAAAGGATTTGGACAAGGGCTTGAGTACGGCAACCCTGTTCTCTGTTGAGGACTATCTGATGCAGGTGGGGCAGGGGGCTGTGGACCGCTCCAAGGATCGCCTTGGCCGTAACGACATAGGGGTGATTCTACTACGCAAGATTTGGGAGCGTGAACTGCTAGCATTTGCTGAAGGTCGGCCGCTCAAGGAGTGGAAAACGGCTCCAACCGAGCCGTGATGGGGGATAGGGTTTCGTGGATACCAAGCTGCTGGCGGCCGTAAAAGTGGGGTGCAAACAGACCGAGATCCGGGAATTTGCTATGCCCGACGTGCCACCGGATGCGGGTCTATTAAGGGTAGAGGCGGTCGGAGTGTGCGGTACGGATGTACACACCTACTCGGACGCCTTGGCGACTGAGCCCTTCATCATGGGACATGAGAACGTAGGTACCATCACCCAGATCGGTAGGCTAGCAGCCCAAGGCTGGGGCCTGAAAGAGGGGGACCGGGTCCTGGCCGAAGGGTATCGCGTATGCGGCCACTGCGTGTCGTGTCTTTCTGGCTACTTTGGTTTCTGTCCGCAGGAGGGCGGACAGGACCATCTTCCAGGACCTAGCCCGGACTCTTTAATTCGTTTTCAGCCGTCTCGCGGAGGAGGCTTTAGCCAGTACCTCTATCTTCATCCAGGAACAAGGCTACATAAAATCCCGGAAGGTGTTCCCCCTGAACAGGCAACCCTTGGGATCCCCTTTGGTAACGGGTGGCAGTGGGCCTATTTCGATGGCGGGATCGGCCCAGGTAAAAGCATCTTGGTCCAGGGTCCTGGACAACAAGGGTTAGGGTGCATTGTCGCTTCAAAAGAAGCTGGGGCGGATTGCATTGTCGTATCGGGGCTTGCACGGGATGCCCGGCGTCTACAGGTGGCTCGCCGCTTGGGAGCCGACCATGCGATCGACGTCGAAAAGGAAGATCTCGTCAAAAGGGTCATGGAGTTTACGGGTGGACGTGGCGTGGATCTGGCCATTGACGTGGCCACAGGGGGACCAGCCACAGTGTTGCCTGCACTCCAGGCCCTCGGGGTTCACGGAAAGTTAATTGTAGTGCCTAGAGGAGCCGAGATCCGTCCATTTCCTTTGGATGTGATTCAACGAAAATGCCTTACCCTCAAGGGGGTGCGAGGGCATAGCTATCAGGCTGTAGAGATGGCCCTTCGAGTCATCGCCTCAGGAAAGTATCCGTTACATGAATTGGGCAGTCACCGGTTCGGCTTAGGTCAGGTGGACAAGGCCATTCGTTTCGTAGCCGGCGAAGGCCCCGAAGACGTGATCCACGTGACCGTGAATCCCTGGTCCACTCCCTAGACTCCTCGTACCCAGTAACCCGAATTAGAGATTTTCTCCTCGAAGCGCCAATATCACTTGCGTTCCTACGGGTACACCCGCGTAATTGGAAATTAGCGCAGTGCACAGAAGCCCTCTATCATGTTCACACAGCTGTTCGCTGCGTCGAGGCTTATGGTCTGTAGCTGTCCATCCACGCCGATGCAAGCATTAAAATCGACTGTAGCTACCGCCTGGACCGTTAAAACGGTGCCACTGCTCGTGTCCTTGATCAGGCCATCATCCACACTGCTGCAATCGGTGTTTTCAGTAAATCCCTCCTCGGTCAGGTCACCGAAACAGGGGCATGGGGTTGTGATCTCGCCGGAGGGAGATGTGTCTACACCAAGGTCGCCCAACATTACCTTTAAATTATCGCATGCTGAGGCCTTGTGGGCAGCATCATCGCAGTCCATTGCCTCGTACCACACGTTGCAGATACCGAATTTACGTCCAGAATACTGGTCACAATAATATTCCTCCGCTGGCGTTTGCCCGTCCGGTGTCTGGGCTCCAGTTGCCGTGGGAATCAAGATCAAGATCAATGCTAGGAAGATGACTTTAGTCATAGTTATCTTCATATCGCTCACCTCGTATAATATTTATATGTGCTCCCTATATTTACCGGGATCGATGCTCGGCATCGGGTTGTTCAAGAGCGTTGACTCCATGCAATGTAGCCATCAACAAGCAATTAGAATGCCCAGGTCATTAGTTGCCAGTATTCAATGGGTTAGGGGAAAAATCTCTGGCTCATGGCCGTATTAAAATTAGACTTTAGTGACAGAATGCTACGGGACGCTGAATCATAGGCGGATGGGGTTTAAGAAAAAATAGTAGCAGTAGGAAAGAGATTTTGACCTGTGGAGGGACATACAAAATGTCTGGATACTGATGCACTTCAGGGCATCCTGATTCTAATGAAGCCTTCACGGGTTTACACCCGTAGTATCCTTCCTTTCTTCGGCGGAATCCGCCGAAGCACCCTCCTTCGCTCTTCGAGCTTCGGCCTGCGCCGACCGTAGTCGGCTATGGCCGACGAAGGTCGGAGGGTTCGACCGTCGCATTCATCCATGGGCTGGCGCCCATGGTCTTCTGCGCAGGCGGATAAAATTTTGCTGGTACCTAAAACCTTGGAGAAGTGTCTGTTAGTATAGGCAATGGAACCATTTTGTGAGTTTGAGGCCGGGATTTGAAGGGGGGCGATGGCAATAATTAATCAGTGGAAACCCATTATTTGGGTTGGCCTTCTACTCATATATTTGCTGCTGGTAGTTTTTACCGTTCAGGGCAGAGGTGGCGCAGCGCTGGAAGGGCCCAACGGGGGAGTAGGGCCTTCAGCCCCGAGGGTGAATTTCACCGGTCGCTTCCAATTTGAAACACTCGCATCGGGTTTGGATACACCCTGGAACTTGAGCTGGGGACCAGACGATGTCATCTGGGTGACTGAGCGTAACGGGACCATCTCCCGTATCAATCCTGTCAATGGACAAGTCACCCGCGCGGGTAGGATCCAGGTCATTGAAATTAGCGAAAGCGGTCTGATGGGCTTGGCCTTTCACCCCGACTTCTCTACCCAGCCTTATGTTTACGTCGTCCATTCTTACGCCTCCAGTGGGAGTATTCAAAATCGGCTTGTGCGTTTGCGATTCAACGGCGTTTCGCTTGGTGAGCCTAAGATTTTGCTGGATCATATCCCTGGCGCTCCCAAACACAATGGGGCCAGGCTGGCTGTGGGCCCTGATCGATACCTCTACATAACCACGGGTGACGCACAGAATCCCAGCCTTGCCCAACAACGCTCTTCTCTAGCAGGTAAGGTCCTTCGCCTCACCTTGGATGGTCAGCCAGCGCCAGGCAATCCATTCAACAATGCCGTCTATTCCTTTGGACATCGGAATGCCCAAGGAATCGTGTTTAACCCGGTGACGCAGGCGCTATACATTACAGAACATGGACCTGCTGACAACGATGAAGTCAATCTAGTTAAAGAGGGAGGAAACTACGGTTGGCCTGACGTCCGTGGATTCTGTGATGGTGACGTCTGGGGTGAGAAGAGATTTTGTCGTAACAACAAGGTGGTTGAGCCCATGGTGGCCTGGACACCGACCATCGCTCCTTCAGGGTTGGACTATTACAACTCAGAGCTATTTCCCGGCTGGAAGGGGAGTTTGCTTTTCACTACTCTTAGAGGCTCTGCTCTTTATCGCCTGATTTTGTCCTCGAACGATAACCGAGTCATTAAACAGGAAATTTACTTTGAGGATCGGTTTGGCCGACTCCGTGATGTCTTGGTTGGTCCGCAAGGAGAAATCTATTTAGCCACAAGTAACCGAGACGGTAGGGCAAGGCCAAGCCCAGGGGACGACCGAATCTTACGGATAAAGCCTCGATCGAAAAATTGAATCAGAAACCGTTTTTCCTCTATCTCATATGAGAAGTCAATTGATATACATGGCCCAAGCCATCGTTTTGATGCTCGTGATGGGTACAGAATGGGGATTTGGAAACTACCTCTCCTATGGACAGACTTTCTGCCAACCTACGGCTCGTGATATCGAGGGTCCCTACTATGTGCCCGGTGCACCGGAGCGTTTTAAGATTGGAAGTGGATTGATCATACGAGGAACAGTTCGCAGCAGTGAGGATTGCTCGTTTCTGACAGGTGCGAGGATCGAATGGTGGCAGGTTAATCCGGAGGGCGTTTACGACGACGCCCATAGGGCTACCTTATATACAGGTCAGCGTGGCATCTACAGGCTTGAGACCCATTCACCCGTCTCTTACTTCCAGCGTCCACCGCATGTCCACGTTAAAGTTTTCGCTTCAGGCTATGAAACCCTAACGACACAAATATATCCTAAGGTGGATGAAGGTGAGATTCGTTTCGACTTTGTATTAAGAAAGAAATAGCAGCTCATAACGATAGTTGGGAGGTTCCATGGAAAGATTTCTTGGAAACTACTCGGAGTATCTCTACGCGATCATGCGAATCGTAGTGGGTCTTCTGTTTGCTTGCAACGGGGCACGGAAGCTCTTTGGAGTGTTTGGTGGGATGGGAGGATCTGGGGAAGCCACGTCTCTTTTTTCCCTGATGGGCCTTGCGGGAGCCATCGAGTTTTTTGCGGGTTTACTCATTGCAGTGGGTTTTCTAGCTGGATATGCAGCCTTTGTTGCCAGTGGTCAGATGGCAGTGGCTTACTTTATAGCTCACTTTCCCAATGGGTTTTGGCCCATTTTGAATAGTGGAGAGCGGGCAGTCTTTTATTGCTTTGTCTTTCTCTACATAGCCAGCCAGGGAGCCGTGACCTGGGGTGTTGACTCTAAATCTAAAAAGCCGAAAGGGGACCCATGACCTCCGTGCTCGGGACCTTTGGGAAGAGAGACAATCTGACCTGGGCCCCCATCTTCGGTGAGTTGATCTACAAGTGATTACCTGTGGCGACGTCGGCCACGCCCGCGTCGGCCTGAAAGAAAGCGCATAAACCAACGGTCAGCGTTTTTCATTTGCTCAGGGGTGAGAACGTCGCGGGTGGCGAGTACCACGTCTGTCCGCAACCGGAGTCGTTGCTGCCTGAGTTGTCCGATTTGATCCAGCTTTGCATCGATCTTTCCCTTATCGACCTTCTCTTGGGTCACAAGCTCTCCCAACTCGATCCGGGCTACTCTCAAATCCGCCCGGATCTTGATGGATGTCTTCCGTGCTTCCCTCCGGATTGCGTGCATCTGCCTGGTCTGTTCATCGCTGAGACCCAGCCGCTCCTTCAGCCGTTCCATACCTCTGCCCCGTCGCCACCCGCCATCACTCCTTGCATGAACAGGTCTCCTTTCGGATAGTGCCATGCCGCTATCCTGTACCTGGCCTAGGGCGGTGTTCGCCAATAGACCGATCGCTAGCAAAGGTGTCAGCAGAAATGACAGTTTTTTCATAAGGTCATCCTCCTTCTGATATTTGGTTTCAGGGAATTAGACGGAACCGGGTTCCATGGAAGAAAGAACTGTGGCTGCCGGTGATGAATTTAATCGAACTCGACGAGAACGGGAGATAAACGTAGGTGAGGCCCTGGGGATATTCTAGTCGATGTTGTCTCCGCTATGGAGGGATTGAATCCTTTGTTGTATTCGTACCCTGCGACGTGTGCGGCGTTCGCGGAACATCTTGGTGAACTCTTTCAGTCTCTCGATCTGCTTTGGCTCTAAGAGCGGCTTAATCCGCGTTTCCAGTTTGGCAATAATTTTGTTGGCATGCTCGTAGGAACCGAGACGAACGGTAAGTAGCTCGATGCGTGCTTGGGTGATACTAGGTGTAATCTGGGACTTTTGCTGGTCGGACAAGTTGAGTTCCTTGGATAATTTCGCAACGAACTTGCGTTCGTACCTGCTGCCCGATTTGCTGTGCCCAACCTTACCTTCGTATTTGCCTGCGGATCCGTAGACTTTTGGGTAGAATCTACCTAGCAGGACCCCACTCAGCAGGCCGATGATGAATACTCCAAGGACTACGGTAAGGGCCTTCCATTTCATCTCTGATTTACCTCTAACCATGAGTTTAGGATGGCGTCCGGTTCCTCACTGAGTGGCCCGAGTGTGCCTGAGCCATTTTCCACCATGGCGATGATGGAGATATTCGCATCCTGAGATTCGGTTTCCGGTGCCCATAAGAAAACCCCTCCTGCTATGAGGAGCAGGATAAGGGCAAACGCAGGGGCGAGGCGACGCCCCAATAGGACGAACAACGAACTGAAGGATTCCCGCCGCTCCAGTTGTTCGTGGATCTTTGCTGCAACCCCCGGCCACAAGGACTTTGCAGGAGAGGCTTCGGGTGCCGCAGCGAATAACCTTCGCCAGAATTTCTCTTCCTGAACAAGAAGTTGACAATTTCCGCAGGATTGATAGTGCTCCTCCAGTCCCTCCGGTAAGTTTTGTGTGAGCTTTGCATTTTCCTGTTCCAAAGTGCTTTTGAACTCTTCACACTTCATCAGTTACCTCCTTAGTAATTCAGGAGCGTGTTCCGTAAGAATTTGCCGTAGCCTTCCCCGGGCCCTAGCATGCCTGGATTTGACGGTACCCACCGCACAACGGAGGACTTGACTTACCTCTTGATAAGATAATCCTTCCATGTCTTTCAAGGTAACCACCACGCGTAACCGCTCAGGGAGGCTCGCTACGGCACCCGCTACCAGTCGGCCGACAGTCTCCGTGTAATGGGGGGAAGCCTCCTCCATTTCTGACTGGGTCAGGTAGTCGCTCATCTGCTCGATGGACTCCTGTGATATTTCTTCGTTTAGCGCAACCTTATGCGATTGTTTCTTGAGCTCGTCGCGAGCCCGGTTAATGGCTATCCGCGTGATCCATGTCCGAAAAGAAGAGTCCTCCCTAAACGATTTGAGCGAAAAATAGGCCTTCACGAATACGTCTTGAACCACGTCTTCAACTTCTCCGTGGCTCGGTCCTAACAGTCGACTCACAAGGCGATAGATCCGAGACTGGTAGCGCTCCACTAGAAGGCGATACAAATCAGCATCGCCTTCCCGGACTCTGCGAATCCAGTCCCTCTCCGCTTCCGCATCCTCTCTCAGGTCTGGATACGTGAGAGTCTCCGCCATCTCCAATCCTTGCCTGACCGTCTCCCCAGTATATAGGACGATTGGGGGTTCCATCAATGCCGGGTCGGTAGGGAACCCACCCCCGTCTAATATGACAGGTACCCTAATTCTCATGCAAGCCAATGGTATTATAACTAGAGGGCCCACCAAAGGGCCTGCTCTCAGGAAATCGGTCACCAACGGTCTCCGCGGGTCCTCCCAGGACCGTCCCCCAGCTCCCACGGAGGTTGCTAACTCCTTTAGCGCCTTTCTGTTTCAACCTGACTCGGTGCTAACCCACGATTATCTTGAGACCATTCGCAGGACATCCCATCTTGAGCCCGAGAAGGAACTCATGCTGGCGGTCTTGGAGGATGGGGTGGGCAGTTTTCAGCAGTACCTCTTCGCCAATAGACCCCGTGATAAGACGAAATTCCAGGAGGCGGAGGACTGGATCTTAGAAGAAAGTCGTCACTGGCTATTTTCCTTTGAGATCATCTGTGAAGCGCTTGATATCAATGCTGATTACTTGCGCTCAAAATTGCTTGGCTGGAAACAAACCAAGCTGCAGGACCTTCCCGAAAACTCCAGTGATACCTTAGGTCTGGGCTACGCGGAGAGGAAGATCCGAGGATAACACCTGTCACTGCTGGAACTAAACTACCTCTCGCTTGATTAGAGGCTCTAGGTCTAATCGGACACGGGTCCCATCAGGGTCCCTAATTAGTTTGTAATCAGCCTCCGAAAGATTGTTAATTTTGTACCATCGCACCAGCCTTTCGGGCAGTTTGGCGATGATGGTGTCCCCCTCCTGCTCGAACTCACAATTCATTCTCAATAGAGAGGCATTGTTCCACTCTCCAAGAAGGAGGGTCGAGATTCCAATGGTGGTCCGATCCAGTGCAAAGACGTAGATATGGCGTCCGATCCCCTTGGCCATCATTGCATCTGCGGGGATTTTCACGTGAATTTTGGAAGGTACATTTTTCACATAAGCAACACGGCGACCGCCGGTGGACTCGGTCCTAAAAGAGAGAAAGTGAACATCTTCCTGGCCTTCGTTGGTGAAGCCGTAGTGGACACCTGCGGGGATCAAAACTCCTTGTTGCTGAGTCAGCTTATACTTTCCGGATAGTCCCTCCACGGTGATTTCCCCTTTCAGGACGAACAGAACCTGATCCGAATCAGGGTGCTGATGAATATGGGTCTCACCACCCCGCGGAGGGGTCTTAAAGACAGCTATAAAACTGTTCGGTGATTTTCCCATGTCCACACGGCCGCTTATGTGATCACGCTTTTTTACGGCCTCATTTGTATCAAAAATTTGCAACTCGTCACCTGCGGACGTTTCCGGTAGACGCTTTTCCAATGCTTCTGTTGCCATATCTTTTGTCCCTCCTTGTTTTAGGCTTGGCCTTGGGCGATCGATAGAGCGGGATTGGTATCAAAAAACTGCAGACTCGAGATGGAGGCCATACCAAATCCCTTACTCGTCTTGGTTTATACTTCTGGCGTTATCCCGGTGTCAAATGGAACGATGGCCGTGGCTCAGGAAAGCAGGGCTAGAACATTGGATCAATAGAACAATGGACCGCATTGTTGCATTTGCCATTGTTCCAAAGTCA
>Ga0209980_10001377_pt1 | contig 13370 bp, 12 predicted proteins | sample CR02metaG_FD_183611 | JGI IMG/M metagenome (GOLD analysis project Ga0209980, IMG submission 183611) | Deep subsurface microbial communities from Mariana Trench to uncover new lineages of life (NeLLi) - CR02 metaG (SPAdes) (version 2) | ecosystem: Environmental > Aquatic > Marine > Ocean trench... | reverse complement strand
CTGGCGGTTATCTCCGCGCCGTCCGTGGCTCTGTGGCCGGGGCGATGCCGAGGTCAAGGTTCAAGCTCTCCGCAACCCAACGGAGGATCCGCTGTTGACGCTCCTTCTCCATGTCCTTGAGCTGCTCGGCGACAGCCTTTGCAGCGTCAAAGTCGCTACCGGATGTTGTCATTTGTCTTGTCCTCTCTTTTGGCCAGAATCACCAGTTGTCATGCTTAGCTTGTTTGTTACGTCTAACGTTTGGGCTGAGAGGCGCGCCAGTTACAGCAATGGTGTCTTGCCGCCCAGAACGGCTCAATTGCAGTATATATCCGTTCGATAGGCCGAGAGAAACCGGTGAGCTTCATAACATTTAACAATCCTCTAGAGTGGCATCATCTGCGCTTTGCTTTTTTTTCGCCCCTACGGTCGAGCCATGTCCGTGACCCGTAAACCGTGAACGGTTAGCCGTCCCCACCCCGGCCCTCCCCAATGAATGGAAGGGGTTTGTCTTTTTCGCTCCTTCGGTCGAGCCGAGGCCGTTCATTTGCTCCTGCATTCACGGCATTCGTCCATCCCTGCACATCAGACGAATGAAGCCGAAGCGCGGCCCCGACGAGCGGGGCCTTGGTGTTTGCGTTGGCGTCCCCAACGGGATTCGAACCTGTAGCACCCCGAGAAGAATCAGAGAGTTAGCTGTCGCTGGGACACTCGTGGGATATAATCGAATCTAGGTTCCGCGATTCGTTATCCGAAGGACCCTAGTTAGAACGTGCGGCAACACCGATCACCTTGTCATATTCCTCGACTACTTGCGCCAAGACTTCCGCAATATCACCTTGCGACCTCTCTTTAAAGAGTAGCCACTCGAACAGCCCTTTTATGAGGGAAATAGAACGATGCATAACGTGAAATTCTTTGCTGGTCGTATTGTCTTTGTCACCCAGCCCATAAACTAGCCAGCAGCGAGACAATAATGCGTCGTGTGTCGATAGCTCATCGACGAGTGCCTGATCAATTAGGTCGATCCAGCGTTTACCGGCTCTGCCTTGCTCAATCATCGGTTCGATCCTACTTGCCATCAATCCGGCTACCTTCACTTTAGCCGTCGAACAGTCAATCCTAAGTCGTTTCTGTTCCTTTGCTCGAAATTCAGCAATCTCACTCTCAGACCAGGCGGGATCAGTTTTCGAAGCCAGATATGCGTAAGCGATAAACAACCCAAGGATGATAAGGGAGATCAGAATGCTCGCCCACAAGATCTTCTTCGCCAGGGATCTATCCATATTTCGTCGCCGAAGGTGACGTGCAAGGATGCACTAATGCCGCAGGCGCAGGCGGCCGACTCCTTTAGGAAGCTTTAGAAGAAGTGATGTTACGGACGGCTAGGATTGTTCCCAACAATCCTGTGCATTTCCACCGTCCCTGGTGGTCAGACGTCTCTGGAGGTTAGATGGACCCGCAAGAGCGGCTGACACTATTTCGAAACTGCGGCGGGATTAGTCACATCTCGCCGCAGGAGAAACTTTCGAAGGGTTACCCCTTCCCCTTCTGCACCGTCGACAGCGGAAGCGCCATGGTTTCAGGCACTTCCTTGCGCAAAGGAAATTCATAACTCCCCCCCGGCTTAAGCTCTAATATCTTCCCCCCCACACTCACCGTCACCAGCTCCGGCCCATCCTCATCGATAGACAAGGTGAACTTGTCATCATCGACATCCAACTCATACCACTGCTTACGATGTCTGAGTCGTAGATGTAGCCCATGCAGGTGCTCCGGCAACCGCGGGTTAAACGAAATCACATCCCCGGTAGTATCGATCTCCGCATAGTGTCGCAACACGATATCCACGGTACCGGCCATGGCGCCAAGGTGGATACCCTCCGGCGTCGTACCCCCCTGGACATCGGCGATGTCACTCTCGAGCGCCTCGAGGAACATGGCCCAGGCGGTGCTGCGATCGATGCGATCCAGCACCGAGGCATGCACGACCCGGCTGAGGGTGGAGCCGTGCCAGGTGCGCTTCATGTAGTACTCGACGTTCCGGCGAATCATGTCATCGTCGAACTCATACCCGAGCTGATTGAAGAGTCGCCGCAATTCCGTGGCCGGCAGCAAGTAGAACAACATCAACACATCCGCTTGTTTCGACACCTTGTAGCGATTGGGGGAGTCGCCTTCGGCCTTGAGGACGCGGTCTAGTCGTTCGATATTGCCGTATTTCTTTCGATAACCTTCCCAGTCGAGCTCTTCCAGGTCTTCGTAACCTTCGAACTGGCTGATGATACCGTCGTCGTGAAACGCAATAGTCATCTTGTGGGTGATGTCGATCCAGCGCTTGGTCTCGTCGCCGCGCAGGTCCAGTTTCTCCTTCAGTTCCCGGCGCGCGTCCGGCATGAGCAGATCAAGCACTTGTAGCGCCCGTTCCAACACCCACACCGCCATGACATTGGTGTAGGCATTGTTTTTGACCCCCGGCTCATCGGAATCGGGATACTTTTCGTGATACTCGTCCGGCCCCATAACGCCGTGGATCTCGAAGCGCTTGGTCTTCTTGTTGTCAGTCGCCACGCTCGCCCAGAAGCGCGCGATCTCGACGATCATCTCGGCGCCGTAGAGGGCCATGAACTCCCTGTCGTCGGTGACTATGAAATACTGCCAAGTGTTGTAGGCGATGGCGATATTGACATGGCGCTGGAAGTGGCTGTAATCCAGTCCCCACGTGCCCGACCTTGGGTTTAAATGGACGACCTGGGTCTCCTCGCGCCCGTTGGTGCCACTCTGCCAGGGATACATGGCACCGTGATAGCCCTCCTCAGCCGCAAGGCAGCGGGCGACATCGAGGCGCCGATACCGATACAGCAGCAGATTGCGCGTGATCTCGGGCAGCCGGAGGGTGTAAAAGGGCAAGATGAACAGCTCGTCCCAAAAGATATGGCCGCGATAGGCCTCGCCGTGCAGGCCCCGCGCTGGCACGCCCACATCCAGCCCGATGCTATTGGGGGAGACGGTCTGCAGCAGATGAAAGATATGCAGTCTTAACACCATTTGCTCGGAATTGGACGACTTGATCTTGACGTCGCACTTGTGCCACAGGGACTTCCAGGCGCGGGTGTGGGATTGCAACAGCTCGTGAAAACGTCCACAACGCTCGAGTGCGAGCCGCGCCTCGTACGAGGCCTCGCTGATCGCCCAATCGCGGGAGCTATACAACGATACAATCTTCTCGACCGTCACCGTTTCCCCCTGCGTGACTTCGAATACGAGCTCTTGACCAATGATGGACACGTCGCGGAAGGTCCGCCGCTTCGGTTTGATCCCCTTGTCACCACGATAGACTCGGGTGCGGGCCGCCTGTGCAACCTCGATACGGGACTGATTAGTATCCACGAGCAGATAGACAGCGTCTTTGCCGGCCTCCCCCATGTCCAGGGTTTGTAGGTGGGTCGAATTGAGTTCGCGGTAGCGGGCGACGCCGGCATTGATCACCGAGCCGTCCAGGGCCGACTGTACGGTTACGCGACCGGACCAGTTCTCGGCCGTGATCGCGTACTCGATAGCGGCCAGGTGCGGATCGCCCATGTGTACGATGCGACGACTGGTAACGGTGGACTCGCGCCCCCGGCGATCGCGAAAGTGCACGCGGCGATTGAGGATCCCGCCTTTCATATCGAGTTCTTGGCGATAATCCAGGATCTCGACCGCCATCAGATTGAACCAGTCGCCGTCCTCGGGGCGGAACTTGAGGAACAGCCAGTTGGGGAAATTGACCAGGTCCTCGTTGGTGATGGTGCGGCCGGCGACTTGGCTGTCTAACCGGTTGTAACCGCCAGCGAGATAGGTGCCGGGGTAGTGGATGGCCTCATCGGCCTGCGATTCCTCCGCCGCCCCGCGGGTGGCAAAGCAACCATTGCCGAGCGTGCACAGCGCCTCGCGCAGGGGTTCGTGCTGGGGATCGAAGCCTTCGTACACCAGCGACCATTGCTTCATAAATCGGATCCTCGCGTCAGATCGGTCAGGATGTGCAGGAACTGTTGGGTCTCGTCGGTATCACGCAAAGTATAGTTGGCCGCCGTTTCGCGCGCTTCAGTGCCGACGAGCACGCCGATGCCGCGCCCCTTCAACGCCCGGAACGCATCCTCATCGGTGATGTCATCGCCGACATAGATGGGCACCACATCATCCCCATCGAGGTGCAGGGTCTGCAATAGCAACAACACCGCCTTGCCTTTGTCCCAATCGATCTTCGGTCTGATCTCGAACACCTTCTTGCCGTGACGCTTATGTAGATTAATATAGTCGGTCAGCGCCGTATCTACGATACGTTCGATCTCGGGGACGCGATCCGGTGATACCAGCCGGTAGTGCACCGACAGTGAGTAGGTCTTGTTCTCGACAATGCTGCCGTCGATGTCGGCGATTCTCTCCTCGATGGCTCGACTGATGGCGGCCACCGCTTCCATAAACGGCTTGCCCTTTTCGTTATGCACGCTCGACGTACCCGGGGTGCTGATCTCAAAACCGTGGTTGCCGGAGTAAATCAATTCTTCGAGTTTGACCAAGGCGGCGACATCGGCCAGCCCGCGGCCGCTGACGATGGCGGTGACACAAACGCTAGCCAACTCCCGCACCGTCTCTCGCATCTCGGGGGTCATGATCGCCAGTTCGGGTCTAGCGACGATGGGGGTCAGCGTACCGTCGTAGTCGAGAAACACGGCGGCACGCTTGCCCTCGAGCCGATTGCGGATGTCACCACTGTGCCCTAGGGCCGAGGGCAGGTCAGCGATTAAACCAGTCATCGATGTCTTGCACATTGATCTCGGCGAGATCGTTGACCACGATATCGGCACCATTGGCCATAAGCGCCTCGCGGTTGTTGCCGCGGTCGATGCCGAGCACCAAAGCGAAGCCACCGGCGCGGCCGGCCTGCACCCCGGAGACGGCGTCTTCGACCACCACACTGCGGCTGACGGGCACGCCTAGCATTTCTGCGCTCTTGGTGAAGATGTCGGGATCGGGTTTACCCTTCAGGCCAAGCTGTTCTGAGTTCACGCCGTCGATGCGGGTGACGAACAGGTCTTCGACCCCGGCCATTTGCAAGATCTCTTGGCAGTGTTTGCTCGACGAGATGATGGAGGTCTGCACCCCGGCCGCCTTGAGTTCATGGATAAGCGCAATGGTGGAGTGGAACAACTTGGGACCGTCTCTATGCAACAAGCGCTCGAAGATCGCGTCCTTGGCGTTGCCAAGCCCGCACACCGTCTCTTGGCCGGCGCCGTCGGTCTGATCGCCGGAGGGCAGATCGATACCACGCGATTCGAGAAAACTCTGCACCCCCTTGTAGCGCGGCTTGCCATCGACATAGGTGAGATAATCGCCCTTGGCATCGAACTCACGAAACGCCTCGCCATTGCGCTCGGCACGTTCTTCCAGGTAGGCGTCGAACAGTTCCTTCCAGGCGACCGAATGCAACAACGCGGTGTCGGTGACCACACCATCCATATCGAAGATCACGGCATCGAAGCCGAGCTTAGAAGGGTTGGAACGATTGCTCACTGATGACTATCGCGTTCGCCTGGTTTGGTACGACTCAAGGCACGACACGAACCATCAGCGGTCGAGCTCGGCCCATAATGGGCGTTAATGATAACGGATCTTTCAGTCAGTCAAAACCGGTTCGGTGTTGGGGATGTACTCTTCCAGGATGGGGAAGTCGCTGAGCTCCTTCTCAATCGCCGCGCGCAGATAGGAGTCCACCCACCAGAAGATGTCAGTCTCCCGAATGGCGCGACGCAGTCGCTTCATACGCCGGCGGCGTTCCTCCGCCCCCATGGTGAAGGCCTCATGGATGCGATCGGCCATGCCCTCGATGTCATGCGGGTTCACCAGCAACGCACCCCCCTGCAATTGACCGGCGGCCCCCGCAAACTCGCTTAAGATCAACACGCCATCTTTCTTGACCTTGGCCGCACAGTATTCCTTGGCCACCAGGTTCATGCCGTCCTTCAACGGCGTGACCAGGGCGATATCCGCCGCCCGATAGTAGGCCAGTAGTTCCGTCAACTCGTGATTACGAAAGAGATAGTGAATCGGCACCCAACCCGACTCGGTGAATTCGCCATTGATCTCACTGACGAGGTGTTCGATCTCGAGCCGCAAATTGTGATACTCGGGGATGTCGGCGCGGCTAGGCACCACCTGCTGAATCAAGATGACCTTGTGGTGCATGTCCGGATAACGCCTGAGCGCATGGCGGAATGCCGCCAACCGATTGGGGATGCCCTTGGTGTAATCCAGCCTATCGACACCGAGGATGAGTTGGCACCCGAGCAAGTTGTCGTGGAAGTATTGCGCGCGCTGCTGCACCTCGTCCGATGCCGCCCGCTCGACAAGGCTCTTATAATCGATGCCGATAGGGAATACGCCGACGCGGACCTCTCGGTCCTTCACGGCCACGCCCTGATCGGCGGCCAGCGTCGGCACCTCGAAGCGCATGGTCAACGTCTGACCCTTGCCTTGCACCGATACGCCCTTCAACAACGCGCGTACGCACTGTACGAAGTTGCGCCTATCGTGCAGCGTCTGAAAACCGAGCAGGTCGAACTCGAGCAGGCTGCGCAGGACCTCGAACCGCCACGGCAGCTTGAGAAAGATATCGAGCGACGGGAATGGGATGTGCAGAAAAAATCCCAGGCGCGATTGCACGCCAAGCCGGCGCAGCTCACGCGCCACCCCCATCAAGTGATAGTCGTGCACCCAAATGAAATCATCGGGGCGATTGCGCCTTTGCAACGCGCGCGCAAACTTGAGGTTGACTTGTTGGTACACCTGCCAGAAAGTAGGATCGAAATTGCAGTTGGTCTGCAGATCATGAAACAGCGGCCAGATGATCTCGTTGGAAAAACCGTTGTAGAACTTGTCGCGTTCGTCGGCCGTGAGCATCACCGGCCCGAGGCTGTAACCGGCGTCGCGCGTCAACTCGGCGAGCGTGGTTTCGAGCTCACTGACGTCTTCGTCGACGGTGCCTGGCCAGCCCACCCAAATGCCGCCACGGTTGCGCAACACCGGCAGCAGGGCGCTGACCAACCCGCCGGAGCCGGGCTCCACGTTCCACTGGCGGTGGGCGAGGCGTTTGAATATGAACGGTAGGCGGTTGGAAACGACAACGAGTCGCCCGCCATTGCTGGTGGTCGAAGAAGTGTCCGCTGACATGAACCCGTTTCCTGGCGACATGAGCCGTCCCCTTATCCATTTCCTGGTGGTGCAGCGGGCGCGCGCGATGCAACCGTATTCTTGTTGGCATACCGAATCGATTGCGGTGTCTGCGCCCAAGATTCTGACACAGATCGGTAGCGGGCGGCCAGCCGGGACATGGAAAGCGACTTTTTCCTGGGTTTTAGGCGTTTCTTGACACAGAGCCAGGCTCAGGACAGCATCGCCAAGATCAAGCCCAAACTAAAAATGGAATAACAATGTCAGCCCTTATCTGCGGTTCGCTTGCCTACGATACCATTATGGTGTTCGACGATCGTTTCAAGAATCACATCCTGCCGGACAAGGTGCATATCCTGAATGTGTCCTTTCTAGTGCCGGAGATGCGTCGCGAGTTCGGCGGGTGCGCCGGCAATATCGCCTACAACCTGAAACTCCTGGGCGAGGATCCATTGCCCATGGCCACGGCCGGGCGCGACTTCGCGCCTTACTCGGAGTGGCTGGACCGCTGCGGCATTAGCCAAAAACACATCAAGATCATAGACAGCACCTATACCGGCCAGGCCTTTATTACCACCGACCAAGACGACAATCAGATCACCGCGTTCCATCCCGGGGCCATGAACCTATCGCATGAAAACGATATCGGTGACGCCAGTGGGGTGACCATCGGCATTGTCTCGCCCGATGGCCGCGACGGCATGATCCAGCATGCGGCCCAATTCGCCAAGGCTAAGATCCCGTTTATCTTCGATCCCGGCCAAGGCATGCCCATGTTCGACGGCAGCGATCTAATGACCTTCGTCGAGCAGGCGACCTGGGTCACGTTGAACGACTACGAGGCCCAGCTCATGACCGATCGCACCGGCAAGTCCGTAGAGGAATTGGTCGGCCACGTAGAGGCCCTGATCGTGACCCTGGGCGGTGAGGGCTCGCGCATCTACACCGACGGCGAGTGCCTTGATATACCGGCGGCACCGGTGTCGGCGGTCAAGGATCCCACCGGCTGCGGCGACGCCTACCGCGCCGGTCTACTATATGGACTCATGCACGACCTGCCGTGGGAGACCACCGGCCGCGTCGCGGCGCTGATGGGGGCCATCAAGATCGAACACCCCGGCACCCAGCAGCAGCACTTTACTCGGGACGAATTCGACGCCCGGCTGAAGCAGGCGTTCGGGATCACTATATAGTTACGAGTGTGCGTGTCGGCTCCGCCGACGGTGTATGACACGGGGTTTCGCCCCCGCACCACGAGGTACTTTCGTTTCGGCGAAAGTACCCAAAGCCATCTTGCCCCGCGGTTGACGTGCAAGGATGCACTAATGCCGTGAGCGCAGGGATGCGCAAGAGCGGCCTTCGGCCCATATTGCTTCGGTAGCCGGCACTTGCTGCGCTGCGCTATCCTGCTCCGCTCGCAAGACCGGGATGCGCCGTCCGTGGCGAACCCGTTCGGCGGGACGAGCGTCCACTGGACTCTCGTCAAATCTCCCCCTCACCCATGATGCCCACGGCCGGACGCCGGGTTTCCTTCCCCGGCCCCTTAACAGGGCCGCGTTTCGGCTGCCCTCGTCTGATGTGCAGGGATGCACGAATGCCGTGAATGCAGGATGCAAATGAACGGCCTCGGCTCGACCGTAGGGGCGAAAATTCAAGGCACTGCACACCGAAAGTTTTTGTGAAGTTGTTGCCCCTTAAAGCAAGCCGAGTCTGGTGCGCAGACGAAGTTCAGCCCGAAGGGGCGCGAGAGGGGTGAAGCGGATAAAAGACAAAGGTCCCGTGGACCTTTGTCCCGCTGAACGGGCTCGCCATGGATGGCGAGCCCTGGACTTGCCAGCGAGAGCAGGGAAAGTGGAGCGCAGTAAGTCGCGCGTGCGGCCGAGGGCACCAGGGAGGTGCCCTCGGAGCACCTGCTGAGACCAGCACCTAAGCGAGGGCACCGGCGAAGCCAGCGCCGCGCCAGGGGGAGCGTTTCTATGGGTACTTTCTTGTCGCGACAAGAAAGTACCTCGCCCACCCGGGCGAGACCGGGTTAGTACACCGTCGCGGTAGCGACACAATATATTGGGGTACGGGGCCCATGCCCCAGGCTCGGCCTCCCGGGGCCACCCCGGCCAGCCCACTATATATATAGTGCCGCCCCCGCCGCTAATCGGCACTCCCAAGCCTTCGGTCTCCCTCGCTTGACACCCCAAGGGGATGGGTCTAGTCTACTTTAAAACTACCACATCTTGTGTTTCGGGGTTTTTTCCTAACAATAAGTCTAATCAAGGGGAGGCATTCGCACCCATGAAGGCGGTTTCACTCAAAAAAACAGAACTATCGCTTGACGACATCTTGCTGCAGGCGGCTTCACTCGATATTTGGGACAAGAAGTATCGCCTGAAGGAGAAATCCGGCGAACCCTTGGATCAAGACATCGACGACACCTATCGCCGGGTGGGACTGGCGCTGGCCGAGGTGGAATCCACCCCAGAGAAGCGTGAACACTGGGGCGAGCGATTCCTATGGGCGTTGCAGCACGGGGCGATCCCGGCTGGTCGCATCATTTCCAACGCCGGCGCCCAGGATCACAAGCCGGCCACCAGCACCATCAATTGCACCGTCTCGACCGCCATCCCGGATTCTATGGACGGTATCTTAGGTGCGGTGCACGAGGCCGGGCTCACGCTTAAGGCCGGCTGCGGCATCGGCTACGAGTTCTCTACCCTCCGGCCCAAAGGGGCCTTTGTTAGCGGGGCCGGGGCTTACACCTCCGGCCCCCTTTCTTTTATGGATATCTTCGACGCCATGTGTTTCACGGTGTCGTCGGCCGGCGGCCGCCGGGGGGCACAAATGGGGACGTTCGACATCTCGCATCCGGATGTCCTCAACTTTATTCGCGCCAAGCGCGAGGACGGTCGGCTACGCCAATTCAACTTATCGTGCTTGATCACCGATGAGTTCATACAAGCGGTAGAAGCCGGCGCCCCCTGGGACCTGGTGTTTCCGGCCGACAAACAGGCCTACGACGATTCCGACACCCGCATCGTCTGGCGCCGCTGGCCAACCACCGATGGTTATATCCAAAACAGCCTCGGCGAGGTGGCGTGCAAGGTCTATAAGACCCTACCGGCGCGCCGGCTATGGGACATGATCATGACGTCCACCTATGACTATGCCGAACCGGGATTCATCTTGATCGACCGCGTCAACGAGATGAACAACAACTGGTTCTGTGAAAACATCCGTGCCACTAATCCTTGTGGTGAGCAGCCACTGCCGCCTTATGGTTCGTGTCTGCTTGGGTCGGTCAATCTCACCAAATTCGTTGAGCACCCGTTTACCGAACAGGCGAGCTTCAACTGGGAACGCTACCGCGAGGTGGTGTCTGTCTTCACACGCATGCTGGACAACGTGGTCGAGGTCAACGGCCTACCGCTAGAGGCCCAACGACACGAGATTACCTACAAGCGTCGTCACGGCATGGGCTTCCTTGGCCTCGGTTCCACCCTCACCATGCTGAGAATGAAATATGGCGAGCCCGATTCACTGGCATTCACAGAACGCGTGTCGCGGGAGATGGCCGAAGTCGGTTGGCAAACCGGGATCGAGCTTGCGGAAGAAAAGGGCCCGGCCCCGATTATGCTGGATATGTTTACCGTCACCGAAGAGATGCTGGCGCGGCGACCGGAAATGGCCAAGGATGGTTACAAGGTCGGTGATGAAGTACCTGGCAAGGTGCTGCTCGCCCGCTACAGCCGATACATGCAACGACTGGATCCGGCGCTGACCGACCGCATCGCCGAAACCGGCGCGCGATTTACGCACCACACGTCTATTGCGCCCACCGGCACCATCAGCCTATCGCTCGGCAACAACACCAGTAATGGTATCGAGCCTTCGTTTGCTCACCACTACAGCCGCAACGTCATTCGCGAGGGGCGCAAAACCAAGGAGAAGGTGGAAGTGCTTTCGTTTGAGCTGCTGGCGTACCGAGCACTGGTCAACCCCAAGGCCATGCCGGATGCCGATACACCGGAAGAGCGGTTGCCGGATTATTTTGTCTCCGCCGACGATATCGCCCCGCGCCAGCATGTCGACGTTCAGGCGGCGGCCCAAAAATGGATAGACTCATCGATCTCCAAGACCGCCAATGTACCCACCGATTTCCCATTTGAGGATTTCAAGGACATCTATCTGTACGCCCACAAACGGGGGCTAAAGGGTTGCACCACATTTCGCTTTAACCCACAGGCGTTCCAAGGCGTACTGGTCAAGGACAAGGACCTCGAAAAAACCACCTACCGCTTCCAGTTGGAAGACGGCGAAGTCCTCGAGCTTAAGGGTAACGAGGAGATCGAATACGACGGCGAAACCCATACCGCCGCTAACCTATTTGATGCTTTAAAAGAAGGGTATTACGGCAAGTTTTGACAAGAAAGGGTAGAGAAAAGGAGCACATCATGGCCACTAAAATCGACAAGAAAATCACTGGATTCGACGTCAGCAAGGAAGAAGTCAGCGACGCCGTTGAAAGCAACGTCATCCAAATGCACGAAAAGCTCAAGCGGCCAGAGATGCTGCTCGGTAGCACTTACAAGATCAAGACGCCGCTTACCGAACACGCGCTCTACGTCACCATCAATGACATCGTGCTTAATCCCGACACCGAGCATGAGAAACGACGTCCATTTGAGGTGTTCATCAATTCCAAGAGCATGGACCATTTCCAGTGGATCGTCGCCCTGACGAGGATTATTTCGGCCGTTTTCCGTAAGGGCGGTGACGTGACATTTCTGGTCGAAGAATTACACAGCGTGTTCGACCCACGCGGTGGATACTTGAGACGTGGCAAGTACACACCGTCGTTGGTGGCCGAAATCGGAGACGTTATTGAACGTCATTTGAAGATGATTGGCCTGATTTCGACCGACGAAAACGATACTCGCAAGCAATACGCATCGGAAAAACTAGCTGAAATACAGGCACAAAACGACGATACAGAACCTACGCAGGATGACACAGGCGGGTATCCGCCGGAGGCGCGACTGTGCAACAAATGTTTGACCAAGGCGGTGATGAAAATGGATGGTTGCATGACGTGTCTCTACTGCGGTGACTCGAAATGCGGATGAAGAATGCCGATGACTCATAGAATTCGAATTTGGATTCACGTCGACATGAAAAAAGTTGAAAAAAAGTTTGCTTTTTATGTAAATGGTATTTACATTTATACCTTGACACGTTATGTGAGTGTGCTAGACAAGGTTTTAAGGTTGTTTAACACGGTTGTGAAGTAAGCAGTAGAAGAGTTGTCGCCGAACGTCAGGAAGAAATAACGCGAAGCGGCCATCAACAACCGGTTCGACGACGCTAGTCAAAGGTATACAATAATTTTGATTCGATTACGGATCTCAACAAGAATAAGAATAAATAGGAAGCATCGCCACGAAACGGCCGTCGGCAAAGCGTTCAGCCAGCCTGTCGGCATGTTCTATCCCACTTCAGATCATCAAAAGACAGCCGTTGACTGTCTTTTGTTTTTGCAAAGAGCAGTACCCAAGGGGCAAATTCGCCCCTTTTTTTCCCAAGTAAGCCTCTAACCACAACCCAAAGGAGTACATTATGGCTAAGAGAAAAAAAGCCGCGAAGAAGACCGCTAAGAAGCGGAAGAAAGCGACCAAGAAAGCTACTAAGAAAGCAGCTAAGAGGAAGAAGTAACGCGGCTAGCGGGTGGTTCCAGATCATCGCGTGGTCGGCGGAACTGAGTAGGCCGACCACGGTAATGACGGTGAGGAGCCTGGTGCCCCGCAACCGTGTAAGTAACAAGCCGGCGGTTTGTGCCCGAGAAACGCTTGTGGGCACTTGCCGCCGGCCTTTATTTTGCCCAGTGGTTTTTAAAACTTCCCCCAAAACATTATGAGTCGCCCGTGGCGACGATAAATGTTGCCGGATGACTGCTTGACCGTTGTTGCCAGGCTTGGTTTGCGCTGTAGGTTTTTTCGCCCCTTCGGTCGAGCCGAGGCCGTTCATTTGCATCCTGCATTCACGGCATTCGTGCATCTGACCGCCAGGGATGGCGGAAATGCAGAAGGATTGTAGGAACAATCCCTGCCTTGCACATCAGACGAGGGCAGCCGAAGGCCGCTCGTATGCGTCCTGCACTCACGGCACTCGTACGTCCGGCAACTGCTCCT
>Ga0209980_10001376_pt1 | contig 13374 bp, 10 predicted proteins | sample CR02metaG_FD_183611 | JGI IMG/M metagenome (GOLD analysis project Ga0209980, IMG submission 183611) | Deep subsurface microbial communities from Mariana Trench to uncover new lineages of life (NeLLi) - CR02 metaG (SPAdes) (version 2) | ecosystem: Environmental > Aquatic > Marine > Ocean trench... | reverse complement strand
CTCAGCTCGATCGAACGATCGCCCGCCTCCGGAACCACGCCGGACGCGGTGCCCTGCAAAACGATGGCATGCAATCCTTCATCAAATGACGGCGCGCGAAAGCAGATGTCGCCCTTTCCATCCATGACGAACGAGCCGCCATCGAACACCAGCTCATCCTGGCCGCCCACCATGTTGACATACACCACGGGGATTTGGGCCTCAGAAATTCGCACGCGAACTTCCGCTTCGCGGTTTGACTGACTGGCCAACTCGAACGGTGAGCCATTGATCACGATGACACACTCCGCACCCGCGGACCGGTTCGCAGCCATAGGCCCTGATCGCCACACATCCTCACAGATGCTGAGGCCAATGCGAATACCGTTGAGCGTGAAGACGGCCGCGACCTTGCCACTTTCAAAATAGCGTTTCTCGTCAAACACACTGTAATTGGGCAACAGCTGTTTACGATAGTGAGCGACAACGTCACCGTCTCGAAACACGGCGCAGGCATTGTAGATGTGATCCTCGTCGTACTCGGGAAAACCGATTAAGACTGCTATTCCGGAAATCTTGCCGCAAATTTCGGTGACTGCCTTTTCGACGCTGTATCTGAGGCCAGCATGTAGCAACAGGTCTTCGGGTGGATAACCGCAGACACTGAGTTCCGGAAAAACGACAAGATCCGCGTCCATCTCATCGCGGGCACGCTGCGCATAATCGACGATCTTGTCGACATTGCCGGCAACATCACCGACCGCGAGATCAACCTGGGCCAGCGCAATTTTGACATTGTGGTCCATGATCAGCTCCGGGCCTGGCTATCGCTAGCCGCCGATGACTTCCAGCATCTTCGAACCCAGCTCCGCAGGAGAACGCACGATTATTACGCCGGCAGCATCCAGTGCTTTGAACTTGTCTTCGGCCGTGCCTTTGCCGCCGGAGATGATCGCCCCAGCGTGCCCCATGCGTTTGCCTGGAGGAGCGGTTACGCCGGCAATATAAGCGACAACGGGCTTGCTTACATTGCTTTGAATAAATTCGGCCGCAGCTTCTTCATCCGTGCCACCGATCTCGCCGACCATAATAATGCCGTCGGTGTCGGGGTCTTGCTGGAACAGTTCGAGGCAATCGATGAAGTTCATACCGCGCACCGGGTCGCCACCAATACCAATACACGTGCTCTGCCCCAAGCCATTAGTCGTCGTCTGGTATACGGCCTCGTAGGTCAGTGTTCCCGAGCGCGATACCACGCCAATGCGGCCTTTCTGATGAATGAAGCCCGGCATAATACCTATTTTGCATTCTTCGGGCGTAATGACACCTGGGCAGTTCGGTCCGATCAGGCGACAGTTATTGTCGCGCAACGAAGACTTCACTATAACCATATCGTTGACCGGGATACCCTCAGTAATGCACACGATCAGCGCAACACCGGCATCGGCAGCTTCCAGAATCGCATCCGCCGCGAACGGTGGCGGCACGTAAATCATGCTCACGTCGGCACCGGTAGCGTCGACCGCGTCGCAAACTGTGTTGTACACGGGAACACCAAGATGATCCTGACCACCGCGACCTGGCGTTACACCAGCGACGATCTGGGTACCGTAGTCCATACACTGTTGTGTATGGAATGAGCCTTGGTTGCCGGTGATGCCCTGACAAATGACCTTGCTGTCTTTGTTGACCAGAATACTCATCAGGCGGCCGAAGCAACCACTTTTCGTGCTGCGTCGGTGAGATCCTCTGCGGAAATGATATCGAGTCCGCTGTGTTCCAGCAGCCCGCGTCCCTTTGTCACGTTGGTGCCTTCGAGGCGCACGACCACGGGCACCTCAACCCCAACGTCTTTCACAGCACTGATGATGCCCTCGGCAATATCGTCGCAGCGGACAATGCCACCGAATATATTGACCAGAATTGCCGCGACGTTCTTGTTCGAGAGAATCAGTTTGAAGGCAGCGGCAACGCGCTCCGCGGTAGCGCCACCACCCACATCAAGGAAGTTGGCTGGCTCGCCACCGTGCAATTTAATTAAATCCATGGTCGCCATCGCGAGCCCGGCGCCATTAACCATGCACGCAATGTTGCCATCGAGTGACACATAATTAAGATCGTGTTCGGCGGCCCTTCGCTCTGCATCATTCTCTTGAGACGGATCGCGCAACTCCGCGATTTTCGCCTGACGAAACAGCGCACTGCTGTCGATATTGATCTTGCCGTCAAGGGCAATAACATCACCGGCCTTGTTAGTGATCAGCGGATTCACTTCAATCAGGCTGGCATCCGTATCCAGATACAAGCGATACAGTTTCTTCACCAGATCGCCAAACTGGCGCATCTGTTTCTTATCCAGGCCGAGTCCATATGCCAATTGACGCACCTGGTAGTCCTGCAATCCGGCGTCTGGTGCGACAGTGATCGAGATTATCCGCTCAGGCGTTTCTGCGGCGACTTTTTCGATATCCATGCCGCCAGCGGCAGAGGCAATGATAGAAACCCGGCTAACCTCACGGTCGACCAGCATACTGAGGTATAACTCGCGATCGATTTCGGAGCCTTCTTCGACGTACACCACGTTGACAGGCAGTCCTTCGGGACCGGACTGGTGGGTGACCAGTTGAATTCCGAGCATGCCGTCGGCGAACTCGCGAACTTCGTCGAGTGTTTTTGCAAGCTTGATGCCGCCGGCCTTGCCGCGACCACCAGCATGGACCTGTGCCTTAACGACCCAGAGATCACCGCCCAGTTCTTCGGCCGCCTTGACGGCCGCATCTGCCGAATCAGCAACTATGCCTCGCGGCACCGCGATTCCGTAGTCGGCAAACAGCCGTTTTGACTGATATTCGTGAAGATTCATTGGATTTCTTGTATCGGCAAGAAGAAACTCGCGGTCGCCGCGAAAAAGACGGCGTATTTTGTAGGTTTGCGGGACCGAAGTCCATATTCCGTTTACAATTCGCACATGGATCAGGCACAGACCACGGCTCCACAGAAACGTACTTTCCGCGGCAGCCGGGACGCGCTGATACAAAAAGCCATCGACGAACCGGAACTCAGTTTGCGGGTACTCGTCACCCTGAATGTTTTTCGCCTGCTGATCTGCGTCGCGCTTTTCGGCCTGTTTGTTGTGAAGACCGACCCACGCTTCTTCGGCCACGCTAATCCGACCCTCTATGTAGCGACCGTCGCAGGTTACCTGGTGTTCACCATTATGTCCGGCGTCGCTCTGCGCCAGCGTTGGGTTCCGCTGACCGCCCTCGCCGTGCTGCAAGTCGTGGTCGATATTTCTGCCATCGTCTCATTAATGCACGCGAGCAGCGGTATTTCGAGTGGTATCGGCGGCCTGCTCATAATTTTTGTTGGGGCCAGCACGTTGATCTTGCCAACCCGCTACACGGCGTTTCTAGCGGCGTTTGCTACGTTCGCCATCCTGGGACAACAGCTACTGGCTCAGATATTCAGCTCGAATGCAGCGACCAACTACCCGGCCGCGGGCATTCTGAGCGGTATCATATTCGCGATCGCGCTCGCGGCGCAGCCGCTGGCACGACGAATTCAGGCCAGTGAGGCGCTGGCGCGTCAATTCGGTGTCGATCTCAAGAACCTGTCTGAACTCAACCAGTACATCGTGCAGCACTTGCGCGAGAGTATTGTTGTCGTTGACGTGAAGGATGACGTCCGGCTTATCAACAGCTCGGCCATTCGCTTGCTTGGCTCTTCCAGCACGCGCGCCGGGACGCCGCTTGCCGTTGCGTTCGGGCCGCTGGCGGCACATATTCGTCAGTGGCGTAATGACATGTCGATGTCATCACACCCAGAGTTTACGCTCACGTCCGAGGGCGACAATACACGAGTCACGGCGCATTTGGCGCCGCTGGGCAAAGATGGCGAGCGCAACGGACCGATATTGATATTCCTTGAGGACGTCAGTCTGATGCACGCACGGGTGCAGCAGTCCAAACTCGCCTCGCTCGGTCGCCTCAGCGCCAGCATCGCTCACGAAATCCGTAACCCGGTAGGTGCCATGAGCCACGCGGCGCAACTGCTCGGCGAATCTCCCGCCCTCACGAAGGACGATGTTCGCCTGACGCAAATCATCCAGACACACTCGACTCGAGTCAGTCATATTATCGACAACGTCCTGCAGCTTTCGAGGCGGGAATCGAGCCGGCCCGAGCTGCTGTCGCTAAAGGGCTGGCTCGAAGATTTCGTCGACGAGATCGTCAGAACGCTGGAGTTGCAGGAGGGTGAAATTTCAGTCGGCGGCGTTGCGCCGGACCTCGAGGTCCGAATGGACCGCAGTCACTTGCAACAAGTGCTCTGGAATCTCTGCGACAACGCCGTCAAGTACGCGAGTGAGAGCGGCGGCATCATGGTCGAAATACAGGCCGGCCGGATGCAAGGCCGGGGTCGCCCGTTCATCGACGTCATGGACGGTGGCCGGGGTATCGACAACGCGACGGCGGACAAGATATTCGAACCGTTCTTCACGGCGCGGTCTGGCGGCACGGGCTTGGGCCTCTATATATCCAGGGAATTGTGCGAATTGAACCGGGCCACACTGGTTTACCTTGACCGTCCGGGTGGAGGCAGTATCTTCCGTATCGTGTTTTCTGATCCTGATCGATGGGACTCACGGGGCCAACAATGAAGCAACCGCTTGCGCTGGTGATCGATGACGAGCCCGACATCTGTGAACTACTTAGCCTGACACTGGGGCGTATGGACGTGCGTACCGAGACGGCGATCGATGTGGCCAGCGCCAAAGCGCTGCTGAGCAAACACCACTTCGATATCTGTCTGACCGACATGCGTTTGCCGGACGGGGACGGATTGGAGATTGTCGAATGGATACAGAACCACGCACCGAGCGTCCCGGTCGCAGTAATCACAGCGCACGGAAACGTCGAAACTGCCGTGCAAGCATTAAAATTGGGTGCCTTCGACTTTATCTCCAAGCCCCTGGACCTCGGTAATCTACGCAATATCGTCAATAATGCGCTGCGAATTGATACGGCCAAGAATCAGAAATCCCAGCTCCTGGGTGATTCGCCGCCCATGCACGAACTGCGCGATATGATCGATCGGGTCGCGAGATCGCAGGCGCCAATACACATATCCGGGGAATCAGGCACTGGCAAAGAGCTGGTCGCGCGGCTCATCCACGACAGCGGGCCGCGAGCCGAGGGACCGTTCGTGCCGGTAAACTGCGGTGCGATTCCCGCCGAACTCATGGAGAGTGAGTTTTTTGGTCATCGCAAAGGCAGCTTCACCGGCGCAATAAACGACAAGGCCGGTCTCTTGCAATGCGCCGAGAATGGCACGTTGTTTCTGGACGAAATCGCTGATCTGCCGCTTTCGATGCAGGTCAAGCTGCTGCGCGTCATTCAGGAGAAAACCGTGCGGCCGGTCGGCGCGTCGAAAGAAGAGACAGTCGACGTACGATTCCTGTCCGCCACCCACAAAAACTTGTCAGCGATGGTGTCAGCGGGCGAGTTTCGAGAAGACCTTTATTACCGCATCAACGTTATCGAACTCAATGTACCTGCGCTGCGCGAGCGCGGCGATGACGTTTTGCTGCTTGCAGAGCACATACTCAGACGGCTGAATGAATCGGCGTCGTTGCACGAGGACACCCGGGCCGCTTTACTGACCTATCCAATGCCCGGCAACGTTCGCGAGCTCGAGAATATGCTCGAGCGCGCGGTGACGCTGTGCGCCAGCGGTGTCATTCATCCTTCTGATCTCCATATGCGCGAGACGACGGAGACCAGCGCCGGGTCGGTCCCGCCCGGCAAGCTCGGTGACCAGGTCGAGGACGTGCAACGGCAAGCCATAGTCGAGGCGTTGGAGAAAACCCGTTATAACAAGACGGCCGCCGCCAGGCTTCTGGGGCTCTCGTTCCGGCAATTGCGATACCGCATCAAGAAACTCGGTATCGACTGACAAAAATTGTCAACATGTGACGAGAAACTGACGAATCGATACCACTATTGTCAGCTGTTAGCGACGCTGCTTGTCGTCAAAACGACACCATCACTCTTTTAATTCAATCACTTAGCGGCGATCCGTTCGACTTGGCACGGTGCTTGCTTTATCTCCAGTACAGGCGATTTCGCCGTTGGTTTTTAAATACTCTCAATTCATGGAGATGACGAGATGAAGAAGCAACAAGGTTTTACACTGATCGAACTCATGATCGTGGTAGCGATCATTGGTATTTTGGCAGCAATCGCAATTCCTGCTTACCAGGACTACACGATTCGCGCACAGGTCTCTGAGGGCATAAACCTCACGGCCGGTGCCAAGGCTGCAACAACCGAGTACTCGATGGATACGGGCCGCTGGCCGACCGACAATTCCTTCGCCGGCCTGTCCGTTCCTGGCGAAATCAGAGGCAAGTACACATCTGCCGTTGCGAGCGCTCTAGGGGTAATCACTGTTACTTACGGCGGTGATGCCCATGCATTGATCCAGGGCGCAACACTCGTTATGACGGGCGTAACAAATGCTGGCAGCGTTGAGTGGGTATGCACAACCGGTATGGCAGACAAGCACGTGCCGGCTGCTTGCCGATAAGATATTTTTCTAGAGCTTTTCGCTGAAGTCAAAGCTTAAGAAAAGCCCCGGTTCGCCGGGGTTTTTTTTTGAACCCGGCGCTCGTTAACAGATCGCAACGTGAACTGGGTCACACTCCGCCAAACACTCTGCACAAAGACTCGTTGCAGCTTATTCACTGGGTTATTATTGTCGGACAACGCACAGGTCGGGCCAGAATATGAAACCAGTTCAAAAAGGATTCACGCTGATTGAATTAATGATCGTCGTTGCGATCATTGGAATCCTGGCGTCGCTCGCGATTTCAGCTTACCAGACCTATACGGTCCGAGCGCAGGTAGCGGAGGCGATCTATATGGGCGCTGGGGCGAAGGTACCTGTTATTGATGCCTTCAATATGAACGGCGAACCTCCGGCCGACAGGCAGGCAGCCGGCATGTCGGTCGCCGCTACGGATACAAAGGGCGCCTATGTGTCGCAGGTCGATATTTTTGAGGGCAGAGTTGACGTCACCATGGGTAACCGGGTCCACGCGGATATTTTCGGCGATACGATCTCATTCACACCGTACATGACCCCGTCAGGCAGCATTGTATGGCGCTGCGGCGCCGCACCGGCACCTACTGGCACGGTACTGCTTAGCGGTGGAGGTGTCACAAGCGCGTACGTGGCGCCTACTATCGACTCGCGCTATTTGCCTTCCACTTGCCGAAATTAGTCGAATTTCGGCTAAATCAGGCGTTTTACTTAATCAAATCCCGTAACTGTGAACGGCCGCACAAAATCCAGTTGAATCGGTAACTTGGATCAGTGAGACTGTAACGCTCACAGACTCCCGGCAGCTGAGACTTTATGGCGGCAACAGCTTCACAAACCAATCTTGCAGGCCTGCCAAGGCGAATGGTACAGGACGGTATTATTTCTGAAGACGCACTTCAGGAAGCTGCCGTCAACGCCAAGAAAGCTCGCGTGCCGCTGATCGCCTACCTGGTTAATGAAGACCTGGCCGAGGCGCGTGCGATCGCAGTTGCCGCATCACATGAATTCGGCGTACCACTTCTCGACCTTGACGCGGTTGAGATCGACCTGGAAGCTATCCGCGCAGTCGATCAAAAACTCATCAACAAACATCGCGTGCTACCGCTCGTCCAGCGCGGCCAGCGTCTTTTCCTCGGTATATCGGATCCGACGAATCTGCAGGCGATCGATGACATCAAATTTGCGACCAGCCTGCGTATTGACCCGGTGGTCGTTGAACAGGACAAACTCGAGGAACGCATAACCAAGGCGATCGAAGCTGTTGATACCAGCATGTCAGGTCTCGACGACGACGATTTCGACCTTGAAAATCTTGATGTCAGTGGTGACGATGACGATCAAGAAGATGTTCGTCGCGATGAAGTCGAAGATGCGCCTGTCGTGCGCTTTGTTAACAAAGTACTGCTTGACGCTATCAAACGTGGTGCGTCTGACGTGCACTTCGAGCCTTATGAGAAAATTTTCCGCGTCCGTACGCGCCTCGACGGAATTCTGTCAGAGGTTGCAACACCGCCGGTTATCCTGGCTAACAAAGTCTGCGCGCGCCTCAAGGTAATGTCACGCATGGACATTGCTGAACGACGCGTACCTCAGGACGGTCGCATCAAAATGCGCCTGTCCAAGAACCGCGCGATCGACTTTCGTGTTAACACCTGCCCGACGCTGTATGGCGAAAAGGTGGTATTGCGTATCCTCGATCCAGCCAGTGCGAAGATGGGCATCGAGACGCTGGGGTACGACGATCAACAGCGAAAATTATACGAAAAGCATCTTGCGAAGCCGTACGGGATGATCCTCGTCACGGGGCCGACAGGATCCGGGAAGACGGTCTCACTGTATACGGGCTTGAATATCCTCAACACTGAGTATCGCAATATCTCGACAGCTGAAGATCCGGCGGAAATCAACCTGCCTGGCGTCAATCAGGTTAACGTCAATCCGAAAGTAGGCCTGACTTTTGCGACGGCGCTCAAGGCCTTCTTGCGTCAGGATCCGGACGTGATCATGGTGGGTGAGATTCGTGACCTTGAGACGGCCGAGATCGCGATCAAGGCCGCACAGACAGGTCACTTGGTACTGTCTACCTTGCATACCAATGACGCACCGAAAACGCTAACTCGCATGGTCGACATGGGTGTAAAACCCTATGCCATTGCGACGTCAGTCAGCCTGATTATCGCCCAGCGACTGGCCCGCCGCTTATGTGACAACTGCAAGCAAACAAAAGACATTCCGCGTGAAGCGCTTGAAAAGGAAGGCTTTACCGCGGAAGAACTGGACAAGGGCGTGACGATTTTTGGGCCGAAAGGCTGTAAGGCATGCAACAGTGGATACAAAGGTCGACTCGGAATTTTCCAGGTGATGGAAGTGTCCGAAACCATGGGCCGGATCATTATGGAAGGTGGCAACGCGATACAGATTGCCGATCAGGCGGTTCTGGAGGGGGTTATCGATTTGAGGCGGTCCGGATTGAACAAAGTCAAGGACGGGGTTACCAGCCTTATAGAGATCAACCGGGTTACCATTGAGTAGGTTTTTGCCGGGAAAAACAGGTTAACGGACGAGAGAGATGGCCAATACAGCGGTAGTAAGCGATACGGGTTTTCTGTGGGAAGGAACTGACAGAAACGGCAAGAAGATTAAGGGCAAGAGCCTCGCGAATAACGAAGCTCAGGTTCGTGCCGACCTGCGCCGTCAGGGCGTCGTGCCAACGCGAATCAAGAAGCAGAGTAAAGGCCTGTTTTCAGGTGGCGGCAAGATCACGACCGGTGATATCGCGCTTTTCAGTCGTATGCTCGCCACCATGTTATCGGCCGGTATTCCGCTGGTGCAGGCGTTCGAAATTGTCGCTAGCGGCCATGAGAACGCGGCGATGCAAAAGCTTATTCTCACTATCAAAGGTGACGTTGAGGGCGGTAGTTCGTTAGCTGAGGCGCTCGCCAAGCAGCCGCTTTATTTTGATGACCTTTTTGTGAATCTTGTCGAATCGGGTGAACAAGCCGGTGCTCTCGAATCGTTGCTCGAAAAAATCGCAACGTATAAAGAAAAAACAGAGGCGATCAAGAAAAAGATCAAGAAGGCCCTAACGTATCCAGCCGCGGTATTGGTTGTCGCACTAGTCGTGACAACGATTCTGCTGATATTCGTCATTCCTTCGTTCGAGGATCTGTTTCAGGGATTTGGTGCGGACCTGCCGTCGTTTACGCGCATGATCATCGATTTATCGTTCTTCGTGCGAACAAAAGGCTTCTACATCGTAATCCTCATCGTTGGAGCGGTCTCGACCTTCCTGTATTTCCAGAAACGCTCCCGGCCGTTCCGCCATTTTCTCGACCGATTGATGCTCAAGATGCCAATTATCGGACCGATCCTTGAAAAGGCAGCCATTGCGCGTTACGCACGTACGCTGTCGACGATGTTCGCCGCAGGTGTGCCGCTGGTTGAGGCACTTGAGTCCGTTGCTGGCGCGACCGGCAATATCGTTTATGAAATCGCTGTGCTTCAAATACGCGACGAAGTAGCTACCGGACAGCGCTTGCAGCAAGCCATGGAAAGTACCGACCTGTTTCCGAATATGGTTATCCAGATGATCGCGGTCGGTGAAGAGTCTGGCTCGCTTGACGAAATGTCCAGCAAGGTCGCTGATTTCTACGAAGCAGATGTCGACGATGCAGTCGATAACCTGTCAAGCCTGCTCGAGCCGATGATCATGGCCATCCTCGGCGTGCTCGTCGGTGGTCTTGTCGTCGCCATGTACCTGCCCATCTTCAAACTGGGTGCGGTGGTCTAAGAGACACGACGCCAATTGCAAAATAATGGCGTTCGGAGGACACTCCGGGCGCCTTTTTGCATGCAATTCACGCAGTTAACGGAGATCACGAATGCTTGAACTGATACGCGAATCAGCCCCGCTATTCATCGCCGTGGTTTTTGCATTTTCGCTATTGATAGGCAGTTTTCTGAATGTCATCATTCATCGCTTACCCATCATGATGGAGCGAGAGTGGCGGGAGCAGGCCAGAGAACTCGCCGATACCCCGCCGGAAACCGATCTTCCCGAGGGTCGTTTTGACCTTCTTGTCCCCTCCTCTCATTGTCCCTCGTGCGGCGCATTGATCTCTGCCTGGCAAAACATTCCGGTAATCAGCTATCTCCTGCTCCGGGGCCGATGCGCCAATTGCAAATCGTCGATATCCGCGCGCTATCCGTTGGTGGAGTTCATGACAGCCGTGCTGGCCGCGACAACAGCCTGGCATTTTGGTCCTGGCTGGGAAGCACTGCTGGCAATCGTGCTGACGATGACTCTGCTGTCGATAACGATGATCGACGCCGGTACACAGTTGATTCCCGATGCGATCGTACTGCCGCTGATGTGGCTGGGTCTCGCCATGAGCCTGTATCACCCGCTGCCCGGGGCGACCACGCTGTTTATCGAGCCGTCCGACGCCATAGTTGGCGCTATGGCGGGTTATCTGTCGCTGTGGAGCGTCTTCTGGCTCTTCAAGCTCGTCACTGGAAAGGACGGCATGGGCTACGGTGATTTTAAATTGCTGGCCGCCCTCGGAGCGTGGCTCGGTTGGCAGCAGCTGCCAATAATCATCTTGATGTCCGCTGTCGTGGGTGTGGCGCTCAACGTCGGCATGATCATCACGCGAGGCAAGGACCGCAGTATTCCGATTCCATTCGGCCCCTATCTCGCTGGCGCTGGCTGGATCACAATGATCTGGGGTGAGACGATCAAGAACACCTACATTGATCTGATGTTCTGAGTGACCGGCAACGACAACAGGCAACCGTATCGAATTGGTCTGACGGGCGGCATCGCCAGCGGAAAATCGACCGTGGCGGACATGTTCGCCGAACTCGGTGCAGCAGTAATCGATACCGATGTTATCGCTCGTGAGGTCGTACAGCCGGGTGAGCCTGCGCTCGAGGAAATTCGCGAGCGATTTGGCGACGATATCATCGATGCCACGGGCAACCTTGACCGTGCTGCAATGCGAAAACTGGTCTTCTCGGACGCCACCGCGCGACTTGATCTCGAGGCGATTCTGCACCCTCGCATCGGTGCTGAAGCCCGGCTGCAAGCGAATGCTGCGTCCGGTCCATATCAACTAATTGTCGTGCCATTGCTGCTTGACTCACCGCTCAGACAGTTCGTCGATCGAATTCTCGTCGTTGATTGCGATGAGCAAACGCAACTTCAGCGTTTGCTGGCTCGCGACACCGAAACGGTTGAGCAGGCACGGAAAATTTTGTCCGCCCAGGCCTCTCGCGAGGCTCGCCTGGCGATCGCAGACGACGTCATCAAGAATGATCAAGGCCTGGACGAGATGCACAGACGCGTCATGGTATTGGATGAGACTTATTGTCGCCTTGCACGCCATTCATATCCGCACGGACAATCGCCTGAAATTTCCTGACATCGAATTCACTGACACTCGTGTCCGGCAGCAGTTCCTGCGGACTGTTTTCGAGCTCCACTAGCGCAGCGTTCGAAAAATACAGGGCTTCTTCGAAGTAATTGTTTGAAGCCAACAACGCGGCCATATTCATCGCCGTATCAGCGCTGGGTTGAGCCTCTAGAGAATCCTCAAACTCTGTCACGGCCTGCGCTGGTTCACCGTTGTGTACATCGATCAAGCCGACCAGATACTTGATCTGAGAATACCGCAGCGAACGCGTGTCGGCGTTTAGTGGCACATCCAGCATATTCGCAAACATTGCCCGCAAAGCCACCAGAGTGACATCCTGACAATAACGTTCAAATACAGCTGAAGAGAACTCATGGTAAATACTGATCAGTCGGGGATCATAAACCGTAACCGACAACATGTTTGCGACACGTTCAAACTCGCCGGCATCCAGCATTTTCAGGCGGCAAAGCATTGTAAGCCTGCTCACCATCAAGTGCGGTTTGTCGAACGGAATTATCGCAATCGCCTGATCGACGACTTGCAGCGATTCTTCATAGCGTTGCGCATTGAACAGGTCCTTCGCGTACTCTGCCTGTGCACGCGCTGAGGTTGGTGCTTTCCGGGCAGATGCCTCGACCATGCTCGAAAAATCAGTCCATACCGTCGCCGAATAGCGGGTGAAGCCAATCAGGACCAGCGATATGCCGAGCACTGCCACGACAAAAAGCTGGCGCTTCATCTTCTGGTGCAAGAATACGACAACGGGGACAAACAGAAAGCACGCTGGCAGATAGTTGCGATGCTCAAAATACATCTCAAGATTGAGTACCGTAGATTCCAGCAGATGGCCAACGTAAAAGAACAATGCGGCCAGTGCAAACAACGGCCATTGGCGTCGCTTGACGATCGAAAGCGAAATTATAGCGACATGCAACAAGGCGCTCAGTATCGTTGTTATTGGTGACAGCATTCCGGTCGACTTAATGAAGTGATCCTGGAAAACGCCGGTCGTGTATAACTTCGGAATAAACCAATGCTGTAGATAGTCAAGCAGAATTCGGGGTTGTGTGAGCACACGCTCGTAAATACTAAAGTCTCTCGGTGGCACGATATCGAAGAAGTCATGCCGGAAGACCATGGCAGCAAGATACGCCACAATCATCAATGTAGGCGCAACGATGAATACGGTGGCCCAGTAGCGATCCAACACGCCGAATCGATGTTTCTGACTTGCAAAGACAGTGATTTCAATAACACCGATCAACAGTGGCAGCAGAATACCGTTTTCCTTTGATAGCACTGCCAACACGGTAAATAATCCCACCGACAATGTCATGATCCAATACGCTTTTCGGGGGTTGGCAAAGATCAGCGA
>Ga0209980_10001375_pt1 | contig 13378 bp, 8 predicted proteins | sample CR02metaG_FD_183611 | JGI IMG/M metagenome (GOLD analysis project Ga0209980, IMG submission 183611) | Deep subsurface microbial communities from Mariana Trench to uncover new lineages of life (NeLLi) - CR02 metaG (SPAdes) (version 2) | ecosystem: Environmental > Aquatic > Marine > Ocean trench >... | reverse complement strand
AAGCGGGTCGTGGCGATCTCGATGACCTGTTTCGCCGCTGCGCGCTGGCGGTACTCAATTGCGGCGAGGAAACGGATGACGCGGCCGAGGTCTTCGAGCGATACCCTGACTTCAAGATCGATATAGTCCAGCGAACGCGCGGGATCAGGCTGGAGGTACGAAACGCGCCGGTCTGTGCATTCGTCGACGGTCGAATGCTCAATGGCGTCAAGGATCACTTATTTGCCGTGTTGCGGGATATCGTTTTCATGTCCAGCAAGCTATATGGCAGCGATCGGCTCGATACACAGTCCGCCAGCGGAATAAGAAACCTGGTTTTTCATATTTTACGAAACGCCGGCTTGTTGCATTTGCGGATGCCGCCGCGGCTGGTGGTCTGCTGGGGAGGGCACTCGATCGGCGCCCGGGAATACGACTATTCCAAAGAGGTGGGCTACCAGCTTGGGCTACGCGGCATGGACATTTGTACCGGCTGCGGACCGGGCGCGATGAAAGGCCCCATGAAAGGCGCCGCGGTCGGCCATGCCAAGCAACGTATGCGTAACGGCCGCTATGTCGGCGTTACCGAACCAGGCATTATCGCTGCGGAATCGCCAAACCCCATTGTCAATCACCTGGTGGTTTTGCCGGATATCGAAAAGCGCCTGGAGGCATTTTTGCGCATGGGCCACGGAATCGTGGTTTTCCCCGGCGGCGCCGGAACCCTGGAAGAAATACTGTTTCTCCTTGGCGTACTCAGCGATGAAAGAAACGACGCCATCGAGATGCCGCTGATTTTCACCGGCCCGGAGGGGACCGGAGCCTATTTCAGGCGTATCGACGAATTCCTCGTGAAGACGCTGGGTGAAGATATCAGGAAGCATTACCGGATTATCGAAAATGATCCGATCGGTGTTGCCAGGCAGATGACAGAATCGATTGCCGATGTCGCCAGGAACCGGCGCAAAACGGGCGATGCTTATTACTATAACTGGTTGCTGCGGATACCCTTGGAAATGAAAAAACCCTTCGCCGTCAATCATCGGAGCATGGCGGCGGTCGAACTGCGCAGCGATCTGCCGGCGGCACAATTGGCGATAAACCTGCGGCGTGTTTTTTCAGGCATCGTTGCCGGCAATGTCAAGGATGAGGGAATTCGCATGGTTCGCGAGCACGGGCCGTTCGAAATTCGTGGCGACCGGCGAATCATGCAGGCGATCGACAAGCTGCTATCAGGGTTTATCGATGACCAGCGGATGAAGTTGCCGGGCAAGGTCTACCATCCGTGTTATACGATCGTGACCGACTGATTCCCTGGTTTATCGGCCTGGTCCGTTCAATTTTCCGGTTGCTGTGATCGGCCTTGATTGGCGACTGCCTCAGCCGCCGCTTTTACGGCTTCCGGATCACCGAGAAAACGCCGGGCGACCGTTCGTTGCTGGTCATCCAGGTCGTATAACAACGGAATACCGGTCGGGATATTAAACCCGACGATTTCTTCGTCCGAGATGTCATCGAGCATTTTTACCAGCGCGCGCAGGCTGTTGCCATGCGCGACGATCATGACCCTGGCGCCTTTTTGCAATTGCGGCAATATGCTGCCATCCCAAAACGGCCGGACCCGATCCAGCGTGTCCTTCAATGCTTCGCTGGCCGGCAACTGGTTTTCATCGAGATCCCGATAACACGGGTCGAACCGCGGATGCCGCGGATCATCGAGAGCCAGCTTCGGAGGCGGCGTGTCATAACTCCGCCGCCAGATCAGCACCTGCTCATCGCCATATTCGGCGGCCGTTTCCGACTTGTTCAGTCCTTGCAGGCCGCCATAATGGCGTTCGTTAAGACGCCAGCTCCTGATGACCGGTATCCACATCCGGTCCTGGATATCCAGCACGACCCACAGCGTTCGGATTGCCCTTTTGAGCACCGATGTGAATGCCACATCAAACAGCAGCTCCTCCGCCTGCAATAATTCTGCAGCCTCGGCGGCCTCGGACGAACCCCGGTCGGTCAGATCGACATCGGTCCAGCCGGTAAACCGGTTTTGCAGATTCCATTCACTTTGACCGTGACGCAAAAGCACGAGCTGACCATCCATCAGATCACCAATTTCCGGGAGAGTAGGCAAAGCCTACCGTTTTGCCGGCGATGAAGAAACCATTGATGCATGTCAGTCGGGCAGGATGATTGTCCCATCATGCTTGCGGATTTCCAGGTCGCCGCGTAATACGGCTTCGCTGACCAGGTCTCCGCTGAGGCCGTCAATACTTGTCCGGGCTTGGCGTTTGTTGGCGAGGCTCCGGCGCGACTTCAGGACTGGATTCTCAGCTTGCGGATCTCCTGGAGGGCAACCGACAAGGTTGCAAAGTCCAGGTTGCCACCCATGCGCATGTCATCCAAAGTCTGATTGGCATGGCTGATCTGCGCCTGATGACGGGTCAGCCAGGTACTGACCCTGTCGACCGGGTTGTTTCCGCGATGGTTGCGTATCACCTGTTCGGTCAGCGTTGCCTGCAATTCATAAAGGTTGTCTCTCAAGGTTCCGCGCGCGACCGCCTGCCAGCGGCCCTCGACATGAAGGTTTTCAATCTGATCCCGGATCCAGTCCAGCGCCAGCCCGCGGCCGATCTCAAAGTAAATGCGCGCGGCGAATTCGACGTCCACGTTCCGCCGGTTGGCGACTTCGGTAATATCCAGTGCAGAATACAGCGCATTGATTCCTGCCATGTATCTTGCGATGGACTCGGGCACGCCGATATTTTCATAGAGCCGCGTAGATTCCCGGAATCGCTTCAATTCATTGCCGCTCAACAGTTTGTTCAGCTTGCGGGCCAGGATGCGCGCGCCGGGCTGGCAACGGGAAACCAATGCCTCGATATCGAGCTCATCCCGATGATGAGCCAGCAGCCAGTGCGTCGCATGCCGCAACAATCTGGAAATCTGGAACATCATCGAGTACTGGACATTGGCATGAACCGCGTTGTCCAGCGATTCGATCTTTTCCCAGATCTTCCGGGCGTCGAATATCTCGCGAGCAATCGTGTAGGAACGGGCCACCGCTGCTGCATCCGCACCGGTATCTTCCTGGGCGCGCTGGAAAAATACCGGGCCCATACGGTTGATCACGCTGTTGGTCACTACCGTGGCAATGATCTCCCGTTCCAGGCGGTGATCGGCCATAATTTCTGTGTAATGTTTTTGCAGGGGCTTCGGAAAATAGCGATGCAACTCCCGGGCCAGGAACGAATCCTCCGGCACGTCCGAATCGAGGAGCTGCTGGTAAAGCGAAATCTTGCTATAACTGAGGAGCACCGATAATTCAGGCCGGGTAAATCCCTTGTTGGCCTTGCGCCGTTCGTTGATTTCTTCATCGGAGGGCAGGAACTCGAGTTCTCTGTCCAGTTCGCCGCTGCGTTCCATCGCGACCAGCAAGTGAGCATGCTCGTTGAGCCGTTCGGCGGCGTGTGCTTCCATCATGCTGATGGCCTGGGTTTGCAAATAATTGTTGCGCAGTACCAGCCGCTCCACTTCATCGGTCATCGCTGCCAGCAGCCTGTCCCTGCGACTGGTTGTCAGCGGCCTGCTTTGTTTCACCAGGTTGAGCAGGATTTTAATGTTTACCTCTCTGTCGGAAGTGTCGACGCCTCCTGAGTTATCAATGAAGTCGGTATTGATTCGGCCGTTGGCCAGTGCGAACTCGATCCGGCCAAGCTGGGTCAGACCCAGATTTCCGCCCTCGCCAATAACGGCGCAATGCAAATCACAGGCGTTGACTCGCAGCGCATCGTTGGTGCGGTCTCCGACATCGATGTGACTCTCGCTTCTGGCTTTGACGTAGGTACCGATACCGCCATTCCACAACAGATCGACACGCATTTTTAACAGGCTTTGAATCAGCTCCTGGGGTCTCATGTTGTTCGCATCCGTGTCGAGCATGGCCTTGACCTCATTGCTCAACGGGATGGTTTTATCGCTGCGAGAGAATATTCCGCCTCCCTTGGACAGCAGCTCTTTGTTGTAGTCACTCCAGCGCGGGAGCGGCATTTCGAACAGTCTTTGCCGTTCTTCGAAACTGCTTTCTGGGTCCGGGTCGGGATCCAGGAAGATATGTAAATGATTGAATACGCCCTGCAACCGAATATGGCGCGACAGCAGCATGCCGTTGCCAAACACATCGCCGGCCATGCCGCCGATTCCGACTACCGTGAAGTCGTGATTTTGAATATCGATTCCGATTTCACGAAAATGTCTCTTGACTGCCTCCCAAGCGCCTTTGGCGGTTATCCCCATCCGTTTGTGGTCATACCCGGCGGACCCGCCGGACGCGAACGCGTCGCCGAGCCAGAACCCATAGTCAATGGCTACCGAATTGGCGATATCGGAGAACGTTGCGGTTCCCTTGTCTGCCGCAACCACCAGGTATGGATCGTCACCGTCGTGCCGAACCACATGCCTGGGCGGAACGAGCTTGCCGTCGATCAGGTTGTCGGTGACATCCAGCATGCCGCGAATCAAAGTCTTGTAACATTCGACCACTTCCCGCTGGATTACTTCACGCGGCCCTTCGGGCAGCCGTTTGCAGACGAACCCTCCTTTGGCGCCCATCGCTACGATCAGCGTGTTCTTGACGGTCTGTGCCTTCATCAAACCGAGGATCTCGGTGCGAAAGTCTTCCTGCCGGTCCGACCAGCGCAGACCGCCCCGCGCGATCATGCCGCCTCGCAAATGGACGCCTTCCATCCTGGGTGAATAAACGAATATTTCGAACCTGGGCCGTGGTAGTGGCAGCTCTGGAATTTTCTGCGGGTCGAATTTGAAAGAAATGTAAGGCTTTGGCTCGCCAAGGTCATCCGGCTGATAAAAATTACTGCGTAAAGTCGCCTTGATGACGGTCAGAAATGCGGTGAGAATCCGGTCTTCATCCTGGCTTTGCACCTGGTCCAGCGCGTGCCGAATCCCGGTACCTAGCCTGTCGATCTCTTTTTGGCGCCGCTGGCTGCCAATGCCCGGTTTCAGCTTTGCCCTGAACAATTCCGCCAGCATCCTCGCGATCTGGACGTGGCGGTAAAGCGCCTGCTCCATGTATTTCTGACTGAAAGGCAGACCGGTCTGCAGCAGGTATCGGCAATAGGCCCGCAAAACGGCGACTTCTCTCCACTCGAGGCGGCCCGCCAGGACGAGCCGGTTGAAGCCATCGTTCTCGGCGTTGCCCAGCCAGCTGTTGGCAAACGATCCCTGGAAAATCTCATTGACCTCGGCCGGAACCAGGGCTTCGGATTCATAGACCATTTGGAAATCCTGAATCCAGATGCTTTTACCGTCCTCTAGACGCACGTGGTACGGCTGCTCCGAGATGACCCTGAGACCCATGTTTTCCAGCATCGGCAATACGTCCGAAATGGGTATCGGATTTTCCCGGTGGAACAGTTTGAAGCGCAGCTGGTTCGCCGCATAGGATTCCGGCCGATAGAGGCTCATCCTCAGGCTGCTGGATTCATCGGTCAGTGCGGCCAGGCGTTCGATATCGAAGGTCGCTTCCCTTGGCGTCACATCTTCTTTGTACGCGACCGGAAACTGCTGGCCATACATTTGCTTGAGTTGCAAACCGCGCGCTTCGCCAAAGCGCTCGATGAGAATGTCCTGCAAATGATCTTCCCAGGACCTGACTGCATCGACGATTTCGTTCTCGATTCCGATAATCGACACTTTGGGATTGGCGCCGGGCTTGATCCTGACGATCGTGTGTACGCGCGCGAGATTCGATTCCGATAGCTGAACCGTGGATTTCAGCGATTCCCCATCGAAGGCGCGCATCAGGATTTCTTCTATGCGCAGCCGGATCTGGGTTGTGTATCTGTCACGCGGCACGAAAACCATGCAACTGAAAAACCGTCTGAACGCATCGCGGCGCACGAACAATTTGATCCGTTGCCGCTCCTGCAGGTGAAAAATACCGAGCGTCGTGCGGATCAGATCCGCGACCGTACTTTGGAACAGTTCGTCGCGTGGAAATGTATGCAATATATGTTGCAGGGCCTTGGCGCCATGGCCGGTTGCCGGTATGCCGGAGTTTTGCATGACTTGTTCGACCTTGTACCTCAACATCGGAATTTCATCGGGGCTGAGGCTGTACGCGGTCGATGTGAACAAGCCGAGGAATCGCTTCTCGCCAACGACCTTGCCGGCGGTAAAAACCTTGATGCCGATGTAATCGAGATAGCTGTTCCGATGGACCGTAGCCAGCGAGTTGGCCTTGGTAATGAGCAGCAGGTCTTTCGATCTTGCCTGGCGGCGAGTGTCCTTGCTCAAAACCACGACCGACCCATCCCTCGGTTCGCCGCGCAATATGCCCAGACCGGATCCCGGGACCACGCAGAGTTCATCGGAGTCCTCACCCTTGGCCAGCGTATATTCGCGATAACCGAGAAAAGTGAAGTGGTCGTCCGCCATCCAGCGAAGCATTTCCCGTCCCTCGTCGATGACCCGCTCGCTCAGCGGCAACGAAGCGCTGGCCAGCTCGTCGGCAATGGCCAACGCCGTCTCACGCATTGTCGACCAATCGGCGACCGCGTTGCGGACATCGCCGAGATTCAACAACAGGGCCTGCTCCAGGACGGCAAAGTCCTCTTCCTTCGCGCTGCGGTCAATTTCTATACGCAAAAAGGACTCGTTGTCGTCGCCTTTTTTTAGCAGCGCTTTTTTGCCGATGTCCAGCAAGGCGCCTGTCTTGTCGCGAGTGGTGGAGAAGGTCGGGTGGATGGTCAGGTGGATGGAATAGCCCAGGCGGTTGATCGCCATACCCGCCGAATCAACCAGGAACGGCATGTTGTCATTGACGATTTCTACGATCGTATGCGTAGAGGCCCAGCCATTGGACTTCCGCGTCGGATTGTAAACCCGCACCTTCGCCTTGCCGGGCGGGCGATTGACGGCGAGGTTGAGATGGCTGAGCGCCGCGCCCGCAAGGTCCGCCGGGCTGCTGCTGCGCAGATCGTCTATCGCGACATTGCGGTAATACCGATCGATGAATTCAGCAATATCGATGTCCTGGCCCGATAAACCGGCTTTCTCGGCCTGGGCGATGATTTTGCTGAGGACGCGGCTCCGGGAATCGGAGAGTCTACGTTGCATGGCGGGTGTCCGATGTGCTAACGGCGAGGCAATATTAAACACATATCAGGCCGGGAAAAAGCCAAATATCGAAAACTTTGCCGAGAATTTGCGGGCCGGGGATAATTTCCATCGCGCAAACTCCCGGCCCGGACTTCTGGCGCTACTCCTCCGCCCCGAGGTCGGCGATGACCGCGGCCAGGAAACGGCATGCTTCACCACCGGTAACGCAACGGTGGTCGAAGGTCAGCGACAAGGGAATCCGGCGATGAACCTCGACCCCTCCTATCACGGCGACGACATCATGGCGGATTCCGCCGGTAGCCAGGATCGCCACGGTGGGCGGCACCACGACCGGTGTCGCATAACGGCCGGCCATCATCCCGAAATTCGATAGCGTGATCGTATAATCCCGCATGTCGGCGGGCGCGACCGATCGCTCATGGGTCGTTTTCTTGATCCGGTTGATATCCGCGCGCAACTGAGAGGCGTCTTTGCCGGCGACGTCACGGACCACCGGCACCAGCAGGCCATCCGGCGTATCGACCGCCATGGCGATGTCGACGCGCCCATGCATCTCGCGGCTTTTGGCTTCGCCGTCATAAAAGGCATTCAGACCGGGTTCGGCCCTGCATCCGGCGGCGATCGCGCGCAACACCCGGGCGGTGATATCGTTTTTCCTCAACCAGGCGTGGATATCCGCATCGTCGAAAATCGTACAGGGCGACACCTGGTCCCTGGCCAAAGACATGCTTTGCGCCATTGCCCGCCGTGGCCCACGCAACGGTTCCGCCTCGCCGAGCGCCGGTGGAGCGCTCGCCGATCCGGGTTTTGAAGCCTGGCGCACATCTTCGGCGGTAACCTGGCCGAACTTGCCGCTGGCCGGCACCGAGGCCAGGTCCAGCCCCATTTTTTTTGCCAGCGCCCGGGCCGCCGGCGCTGCCTTGACCCGTCCCCGGGCGCGCTTGCGTTTGCCGCCGGCGACAGCGGTCTCCACGACAACCTCGTCACTGGTCGGCATGTTGCCGACCACCGTACCGGTATCGCCGCTGTTTTCATCTTTGGCTTCTTTGCCCGGCGTAGTGTCGTCCTCACCGTCGATCTGGAAATCCGCGAGAGGTTTGCCGGTCTCGACAATGCCGCCTTCGGCGGCGTGCAATTTCACCACTGTCCCGGTAAAGGGCGAGGGCACCTCCACGACAGCCTTGGCTGTTTCGACCGAGAGCAGCGGCTCGTCCACCTTGATCTTATCGCCTTCCTTGACATGCCAGGCGACGATTTCCGCTTCCGGTAGTCCTTCACCCAGATCGGGCAACATAAAGGTCTTCATAACATTTTCCTGGTGGGCGCAACGCCAATCGAAGCGAGGCGCTGTTTACTCTTCGATCGTTTCTTTACAGGCGTCGACGATTCTCTCGACGCAGGGCAGGTAATCGTACTCAAGGCGGAACAGCGGCATTACCGTGTCGAAGCCCGTGACCCGTCTTATCGGCGCCTTGAGGTCGTACAGGCCCTTTTCCGCGACTTCCGCGGCGATTTCCGCGCCGACTCCGCAGTTCCTCGCCGCCTCGTGCACGATCACCAGCCGGCCGGTTTTTTCCACCGATTCGAGTATCGTATCCATATCCAGCGGGCTGATCGTCGCCACATCGATGACTTCGGCGCCGATGCCCTGCTTGGCCAGCTCATCGGCTGCCTTGAGCGTCTCATGGGTCATCGCGCCCCAGGTGACCAGGGTCAGATCCCCGCCTTCGCGCAGGATAAAGCAGACATCCAGCGGCAAGGCCTTGCCGTCATCGGCGACTTCGTGTTTGGCCATCCGGTAGATTCTCTTGGGTTCGAGAAACACGACCGGGTCGGGACAGCGGATGCTGGCAAGCAAGAGACCGTATCCGCGGGTCGGCGAGGATGGGATCACCACGCGTACGCCCGGCATGTGGGCGAATATCGCTTCGGTGCTCTCGGAATGATGCTCGGGCGCGTGGATTCCGCCGCCAAACGGCGCCCGCAGCACCATCGGGCAGCTCAGGCGTCCCCGGGTCCGGTGGCGCATGCGGCCGGCATGACTGATCATCTGGTCGACGGCCGGATAAATGAATCCCATGAACTGTATTTCGGCAATCGGCTTGAGGCCCTGGGCCGCCATGCCGACCGAGACGCCGGCCAGCAGGTTTTCCGCGAGCGGCGTATCCATAACGCGATCCGTCCCGAATTTTTCCTGCAGACCCGCCGTCGCGCGGAAAACTCCACCGTTGACGCCAACGTCTTCGCCGAGAACCATGACGCTGTCGTCATGTTCCATTTCCCAGGCCATAGCCATCGTGATGGCTTCGATCAAGGCAACCCTGGCCATCTAATGGCCTCCCTTGCCGAAATAGCGTGCCGCAATCTCGCGCTGTTCTTCCAGCGCTTCGGGTAGCTCGGCGTACATGTAATCGAACATGGATTCGGGCGTGTTTTTCGGCGTGTTGAGATATTCCTCAACCGCTTCATCGACCTGGCGGACGCATTCTTTCTGCCAGGCCTTCTCTTTCTTGTCGTCCCAGGCGCCGATATCGGCCAGGTATTTTCGGGTACGAATCATCGGCTCGACTTGCCAGGCCTCGTCGACTTCCTTTTGCTCGCGGTAGCGGCTGGCGTCATCGGCCGTCGTGTGATCGCTGAGCCTGTAGGTCATGACCTCGATCAGCGTCGGCCCGTCGCCGTTGCGCGCGCGTGCCAACGCCTGGCCAACCACGTGACGTACGGCAATCACATCGTTGCCATCGACCTGGACGCCCGGGATTCCCGCGGCAAATCCTTTTTGCGCCAGCGTTTCACAGGCTGTCTGCAAATGCAGGGGGACCGAGATGGCCCACTGGTTGTTCACGGTCAGGAACACCGCGGGCAACTTGCGCACGCCGGCAAAATTCATCGCCTCGTAAAAAGCGCCTTCCGATGTGCCGCCGTCTCCGATTACGGCCAGTGCGCAGCGTTTTTCACCACGCAGCCTGAAGGCGTTGGCTGCCCCCGCGGCGTGCATATATTGCGTACCGATCGGAACGCACCAGGCGAAATCATGGGGTGCGTCGGTGTAATCGTTGCCGCGTTCATCGCCGCCCCAGTACAACAGCACGTCGCTCATCCGGACGCCGCGCCAGAACTGGATGCCGTACTCGCGATACATCGGCGCCAGGCAATCTTCGGGACGCATGGCTGCGCCGGTGCCGACATGGGCCGCCTCGTGTCCCAGGCACGAGGCGTAAGTACCGAGCTTGCCGGTGCGCTGCAGATTGACGGCCTTGGTGTCAAATACCCGGGTCAGCGCCATGAGCTTGTACATCTTGAGCATTTCGTCCCGGTCGCTGGCGAAATCCGGCAGGTCAGCGACCGGTTTGCCATCCGGATCGATGAAACGGACGAACTCGACGCTGAATTTGGCGATCGTCTTCATTCTTTTCCTCGTAACAAACGCCGGGCCCCCATTGGAGGCCCGGCGCTTCGCGTCTGTTCCGGCCAGGCGACTGGGCGGCTGTGAAACCCGGCGGCTTTACGGTGCGCGGCATTATACAACAACAGGCCGCCAAAGCGCCGGGCCGGTGATAGAATCACGCCCTGCGTCCGTAGCGGGCGCTTGTATCAGGCAGGGGAGACCGACCATGGGTCGTCGTGAACTGGAAAAAGGCATACACAAGGACCTGGCGGGCGAAATGACCTACGGGGGTTACCTGCAGCTCGATAAAATCCTGGATGCCCAGCACCCGCACTCGAAGCCGCCGCACCATGACGAGATGCTGTTTATCATTCAGCACCAGGTAGCGGAATTGTGGATGAAGCTGATGTTGCATGAACTGGAGGCGACGATCGGCTTTATGCGCCAGGACCAGCTGGACCGTTGTTTCAAAATACTGAGCCGGGTCAAGCATGTACAGGCACAGATGTTTAACCAGTGGGCGGTTCTGGAGACGCTGACGCCAAGCGAGTACCTGCAATTCAGGGACACGCTGGGCCACGCGTCGGGTATTCAGTCGCACCAGTTTCGCAAGCTGGAGTTCTTGCTTGGTAACAAGGCAAAAGATTATCTCAGTGTTTATGCCCACGACCAGAAGGTGTACGAGGAGCTGAAACGGGCCCTGGATAGCCCCAGCCTTTATGAAGAGTTTTTGCTCTTGTTGCATCGTCAGGGTTTCGATTTGCCGAAGGAAGTCATCGACCGGGACTGGTCTGTGCCGCGCGAGGGCCATCCCCGTGTGATCGATGTGTTCAAGACTATTTATTCGCAACCGCAAAAATACTGGGATGCCTATGACATGGCGGAAAAACTGGTGGATCTCGAAGAAAACTTCCAGCTCTGGCGGTTCCGGCATGTCAAGACCGTCGAACGGATCATCGGCTACCGCAAGGGTACCGGCGGTTCCTCGGGGGTCGAATTCCTCCGCAAGGGCCTGGATCAGCGGCTGTTTCCGGAACTGCTGGATGTCCGGACCGAGCTCTGATAGCCAGTCAGTCCGGCGGGCGCAGGGCTTTGGCCTGTTTTTGCAGGTTGTCGAGCATCTCTGACAGCCGGTCCTGGTCTTCTCTTGGCAGGCACTTGAGCAAGCGTTCTTCATAGCTCTTCGCCAGCGGCGAGATCTGGTCGAACAAGTGTTTGCCTTCCTTGCTCAGCACCAGCACGGAGCGTCGTTTGTCTGCAACCGACAGGCTTCTCTTGAGGCGTCCTTTGCCGGTAAGCCGGGTAACCGCACGGCTGACGGCGACTTTGTCCATTTCAGTCAGCTTGACGATCTCGGCGGCCGACAGGCCGGGGTAGCGCCCCAAAACCGCGATGATCCGCCACTCCCTGATGCTCAGTCCGAAGCGGTCCACGTAGGCGGCCGCAATACCCCGGCTGACCGTATTGGACAGCACCGACAGGCGATAGGGCAGGAATTCCTCCAGGTTCAAAAGTTCGGAGTTTTCCATGTCAGGGCCATCCAGGCTTGGCGTAAACCATATTCACGAGTATAATGGTTACATATGTAACTAATTTATGCCAGACCCGGCGCAAAGGCAAGATCGCCTGCGAGCATGTTCCCGGTTTGGCGATCGACTATTCGGGAGGAAAACCAATGGCTGAGCAGTTCGATAATCCGATGGGTATCGATGGATTCGAGTTCGTGGAATTTGCCGCGCCCGATGCCGCAGTTCTGGAAAAGCTGTTCGCTCAACTCGGCTTCAGCCCCGTGGCCAGGCATCGCAGCAAAAATATCACCTTGTACAAGCAGGGCGACTGCGTTTTTCTGCTCAATGACGAGGCGGGCAGTTTCGCCAGGGATTTTGCCGCGATCCATGGCCCCTGTGCCTGCGGTTTTGCGATGCGCGTTAAAGACGCCGATTTCGTATACGAGGCAACGCTGGAAAAAGGTGCGCAGGCGTTCAAGACAAAGCCCGCAACCCTTGCACTGGATATTCCCTGCATCGAGGGGATCGGCGGCAGCATTCTTTACCTGGTCGACAAATACGGCGAGCAATCGGTCTATGCCGATGAGTACGAGGCCATAGCCGGCGCCGACCCCAACCCGACCGGCCTGGGTCTCACGCTGATCGATCACCTGACCCACAATGTGTATACGGGCAACATGGACGAGTGGGCCGGATACTACGAGCGTTTGTTCAATTTTCGCCAGATTCGGTATTTCGATATCAAGGGCGCGAAAACCGGCCTCCATTCCAGGGCCATGACCAGCCCGGATGGCCAGGTGCGCATCCCGATCAACGAATCGGCCGCCGGCAAGTCGCAGATCCAGGAATACCTCGATGAATACCAGGGCGAGGGGATCCAGCACATCGCCTTGTTCACGGACGACATCTACGCGACCGTGGAAGGCCTGCGCGCCAACGACCTGGAGTTTCTCGATGTGCCCGACACTTATTACGAGATGGTCGACGAGCGCATACCGGGTCACCGGGAAGATCTCGAGCGGATGAGCCGCAACCGCATCCTGATCGACGCCGACCAGGAAACCAGCAAGCAACTGCTCCTGCAGATCTTTACCCAGACCTGCATCGGGCCGATCTTCTTCGAGGTCATTCAGCGCAAGGGCAACGAAGGCTTCGGCGAGGGTAATTTCCAGGCCTTGTTCGACTCCATAGAGCGCGACCAGGAACGCCGCGGGGTTATCTGAACCGGTGCGCCCGGCCATGCATAAGGAACCGTCATGAAAAAGTGGATTTCCCTGCCTCGTGTCGAAGGCAATGCCTCCCGCCAGGCCCATGCCGACCTGCCCGCGGGTACCTATGAACGCGAACTCGGCAAGGAAGGCTTCTTCGG
>Ga0209980_10001374_pt1 | contig 13388 bp, 10 predicted proteins | sample CR02metaG_FD_183611 | JGI IMG/M metagenome (GOLD analysis project Ga0209980, IMG submission 183611) | Deep subsurface microbial communities from Mariana Trench to uncover new lineages of life (NeLLi) - CR02 metaG (SPAdes) (version 2) | ecosystem: Environmental > Aquatic > Marine > Ocean trench... | reverse complement strand
TCGTGCGGATGCACGCTTCGCATGACGCGCGATGCGGTGTATCGGGCGAGGGCCGCAACGCACCCTGGGGGCCGTCGTGCCAATGCACGCTTCGCATGATGAGCCCCACCGCAGGCCGGGTGCTTTTACCTCAAAGCGTCGTTGCACATCTTCGCCGATGCCCCGCATCGCCGTGCGATGCGCGCCTAGCCACGAGGTAAATTCATTCCGGTCAAATGGTTCAATTAGGCCGGATAATGCTCTACACCGCCCGCCTGATAGGCGCGGGAGCCCGGGCGGCGCGGGCGCCCGCTTTCTCGGCAAGCTCGGCGATGGACCCCCCCAGGCACTTGGCACCGCCGACGATAATGGCGGCGAGCACCTCCATGCTCTCGGTATCGGCCCGGGCTTCGGGCATCGCCAGGGTCAGGCTCGCCAAAATGTTCCCATAGCCGTCGAACACCGGCGCCGAAAGGGCGAAGACCCCTTGATCGACCTGGGCGCGGCTGGAGAGATAGGGGTGCTCTCGAATTTCCTTCAGGTTGATCCGGAATTCGTCCCATTCGCCGCCGAGGCCGGCCTCGCCGATGTCGCGCCGGTGCGTGAGGAACAGTTTCATCAGCCGCCGCTCGGGCAAATGGGCGAGGATGATCCGCGAGGCGGAGCCCCGGAACAGCGGCATCGGCCGACCGCGGCTGTAGCTGATGTCGAGGCTGTTGGGGTTTTCCCGGCGGTAGACCGAGATCACGTCGTCGCCCAGCAGGCCGCAGATAAAGACGATGCCCTCCCCCACATGGGGAAGAATTGCCGTGACCAGCTCGCGGCCCAGGGTCAGCAAAGGGTCGCAATGGCGGATTTGGCGGTCCAACTCGATGATGCGGGGCCCGAGGATGTAACCCCCGCCGCCCACCGCGGCCAAGAAACCCGCTTCGCGGAGTTCCTTGACGTAACGGTAGATCGTGGACCGCGACGTGGCCAATCCCTCGACCAACTGATCGACGGTCCAAACCGGCGCTTCCTCGGAAAACGCGTCGATGACCTTCAACATATTCTCGAGACTGGACACCTTGGATTTACTCCATCGGCAATGAGCGGCGGCCTCGTGCCGCCCCACGGCAACACTACATTCATACCACGTATTCCCGTATATTGATATTATCAAAGAAATCCTATATATTGGGATATTAGAAATTGCCGTGAGCGTGCAGGGACTTACCGAGAACCAAACCCGAGGGAATGAATCGGCCATGACAGATCAATCACCGCTCTGGCCCGCGCGTTTGCATCATATGGAGATCACCTCGGATCGCCCGCCGGAGCTGATCGATTTCTATCTGCGCCTGCTTGAAGGCGACGCCCAGGAACTCGCCGATGGGCGGTGGCTTCTGGCCGGCGCAGAACGGAGCTTCCTGTTCGGCCTGGGGGCGCGCAACGGTCTCGGATTTTCGGCCTTCGCCATGGATGATCGCGCGCGTGTGGCCGCCCTTCGCGACCATGTCACGGCCCAGGGGATCGACGTCCAGCCCTCGCCGAGCCCGCTGTTCGGCGAAGAAGCCTTTGCCGTCAGCGACCGTGACGGCAACATTTTGGTGTTCGGCACGCCGCTCGATGTTACGCCGGCGAGTGCCGATCGTTCGCCGGCCCGGCTCCAGCATTCGGTGGTGGGGTCTCCCAACATGGGTGACCTCATCGACTTCCGTCTCAAGCTCGGCTTTGTGCTCTCCGACGAGGTCAAGGACGACCATGGCAACCTGACGGCGGCCTTCCTGCGTTCCGACCCCGAACACCATTCCCAGGCGATGTTCTACACCGGGGTCCCTAAATTCGATCATTTTTCCATGGAAACCACATCGTGGAACGACATCCGCGACTGGGCCGATCATCTGGGCGACCTGCGCATTTCGCTCGATTGGGGGCCGGGGCGTCACGGGCCGGGAAACAACCTGTTCTTTATGGTCTCAGATGCCGATGGCAACATGGTGGAATTTTCCGCCGAGATGGAGCTGATGGACCGGGACGTGGCGGTACGTCTTTGGAAAGACGAACCCCATACGCTCAACCTGTGGGGCACCGCCTGGATGCGGAGTTGATCCCGGGGCGAACCGCAATGACGGAGCGATATCACGGACCGAATTTGAATTCAAAATAAGGAGAATCTAGGACATGAAACTGGTCAGCTACACCGCCAACGGCAAGCAAGCCTACGGCATCGCCCGCGACGACGGCATCGTCGACCTCACATCGCGGATCGGCGACAGCTATCCCGACATCAAGTCGCTGATCGCCGGCGACGGGCTCGAAGCCGCCGCCGCCGCCGCCGATGGCGAGAGCGCGGACCAAAGCTTGGACGGGATCACCTACCGGCCGGTCATCGAAAACCCCGACAAGATCATCTGCGTCGGCCTCAACTACAAGGCCCACCGGGAAGAGACCGGCCGCGCGCCGACCGACAACCCGGCGCTGTTCATCCGCTTCGCCGACACCCAGGCCGGCCACAACCAGCCCATGATCAAGCCCCGGAGCTCGGACATGTTCGATTACGAAGGCGAACTGGCGGTGATCATCGGCAAGGGCGGGCGCCACGTAAAGGCGGCGGACTACGCGTCGGTCATCGCCGGTTATTCCATATACAATGACGGCTCGGTGCGCGATTTCCAGAGCCACACGATCCAATGGACGGCCGGCAAAAACTTTCCCAAGACCGGCGGTTTCGGACCCTGGATGGTGACCGCCGACGAGCTCGGCGATCCCGCCCAACTGGAGCTGACCACCCGGTTGAACGGCAAGGTCCTGCAGAACACCACCACCGACCTGATGATCTTCGACATCCCGACCCTGATCGAATACATCACGTCCTTCACCGAGCTCGGCGCCGGCGACGTCATTTCCACCGGCACGCCGGGCGGCGTCGGCTTCAAGCGCGACCCCCAGGTCTTCATGAAGGGGGGCGACACGGTGGAAGTGGAAATCAGCAAGATCGGCACCCTGGTCAACCCCATCGTCGATGAGTAGAGCACCATCCGGATGATCGGAGCAAGGTCATGAGGTTTTCCCGTTTTTCGCTGATCCTGTTGGGCCTCAAGATGGTGCTCCGCTATTGCGCGTGGCGCTATGAGGCGTTTGCCGCGCGCTTGGCCGAGGTGAACTTCACCGCCCAGATGCAGACCGCCGACGGCGCCGAGGGCCGTTGGTTCCGGTTCACCGACGGACGCGTGGAATCGGGGGCGGGGGTGGACCCGGAGGCGGAGGTCGTCCTGTCGTTCAAGGACGCGCGGATCGCCGCGCAATTGCTGATGCCGCCCGTCGACTTCCAGGAGCAGATCGACGCGCTCAAGGATTTCAAGCTGAAGATGGAGGGGCCCGACGAGCTCACCAGCTGGTTCACCCGCACCCTCTTGGCAACCCAGACCATCGGCTGGAAGTACGGAATCCCCCAGGCCGATGGCGGCGTGCGCTATACCTCCATGACCAATGGCGGCCCGGTCCTGGTCTATGTCAAGGACGGCAAGATCCAGCGCCTCACGCCGATCACCTTCGATGAGACCGACGCCGCGCCCTGGACGATTTCGGCCCGGGGGCGCGAATACACGCCACCGCGCAAGACCACCCTGGCGCCCCACGGCCAGAACTACAAATCGATCATCTATTCGCCGGACCGCTGCCTTTACCCCATGAAGCGGGTGGACTTCGACGTCGGCGGCGAACGCAATCCCCAGAACCGCGGGGTCTCGGGCTATGAGCGCATCACCTGGGACGAGGCGCTGGACATCGTCGCCGGCGAAATCAAGCGCATGAAGCGCGACCATGGCCCCGGCGCCATCGCCTCCTCCCACGGTTCCCACCATACCTGGGGCAATATCGGCTATTACCTTTCCGCCAATTTCCGTTTCATGAACGCCATCGGCCATACCGAGGTCCATCACAACCCGGACTCTTGGGAGGGCTGGTATTGGGGGGCCTCGCACCACTGGGGCTACAGCTTGCGCGTCGGCCAGTGCGAGAGTTACGGCACCGTGGAAGACTGCCTGAAGAATTGCGAAATGATTGTGTTCTGGGCGGCCAATCCGGAAGCGACCTCGGGCGCCTATGGGGCGTTTGAGGGCACCGTGCGCCGCCAGTGGCTGAAGGACAGCGGCATCAAGATCGTCCATATCGATCCCTATTTCAACGACACCGCGCAGTTCCTGGGCGGCAAGTGGATCGCCCCCAAGCCCACCACCTCGCCGGCCCTGGGCATTGCCCTGGCCTATGTCTGGATCACCGAAGACCTCTACGACAAAGAATTCGTCGCCACCCGCACCAAGGGGTTCGAGAAATGGCGGGCCTATATCCTGGGCGACGACGACGGCACGCCGAAGACGCCGGAGTGGGCGGCCGAGGAAACCGGTGTCCCGGCCCGGGAAATCCGCGCCCTGGCGAGGGAATGGGGCACCAAGCGCACCTATCTCGGCGCCGGCGGCTGGGGCACCGGCCATGGCGGGGCGTGCCGCAACGCCACCGGCATCCAATGGGCCCGGGTTTGCGTCTGCCTGATGGCCATGCAGGGGCTCGGCAAGCCCGGCATCAACTTCGGCAACCTGCAATGGGGCACCCCCATCGACCTCAATTTCTATTTCCCGGGCTACGCCGAAGGCGGTATGTCGGGCGACCTGGAACACACCGCCATGGCGGTGGAACTGTTCCAGCGCATGCCGCAACTGCCGACCATGAATACCGCGAGCCAACAAATCCCGCGCCTGTTCTTCCCCGAGGCGATCTTAGAGGGCAAGGCCGAAGGCTATATGTGGGACGGCAAGACCATCGAGGCCCAGTTCACCAAGATCGTCTACCCCAAGCCGGGTCAGGCGCTGGTCAGGATGCTCTACAAATACGGCGGTTCGGCCATCGCCACCATGCCCGACACCAACCGCTGGGTCGCGGCCTACCGTTCGGCCAACCTTGAATTCGTCGTCAACCAGTCGATCTGGATGGAAGGGGAAGCCAAGTTCGCCGACGTGATCCTCCCCGCCTGCACCAATTTCGAGCGCTTCGACATCTCCGAATGGGCGGGGCTCGGCGGTTACGCCCATCACGGACAGATGCAGCTCAACCACCGGGTCATCGTGTTCCAGCACAAATGCATCGAGCCCCTGGGAGAATCCCACTCCGATTTCGAGATCTTCAACGACATCTCCAAGCGGCTGGGGCTGTCGGCCTATTTCTCCGAAGGCATGACCGAGCTCGACTGGGTCAAGCGCCAATTCGACGCCACCGAAATGTCCAAGTTCATCTCCTGGTCGGAATTCATCCGCAAGGGCTATTACGTGGTGCCGGCGGAACGCGAGGAACTGCGCGCCCCGACCTCGTGGCGCTGGTTCGCCGAGGGCCGCAAGAAGGACGTGCCGGAACCCCACCCGCTGCCGGGCGACTATACCGAGGAATACCTCAAGGGCCTGCAAACCCAGTCGGGCCTTATAGAATTCGATTGCGAGAGCCTCAAGCGGTTCGACGCCGAGGACCCCGAACGCCCGCCGGTGGTGCGCTACACGCCGGGTTTCGAGGGCCCCCGCGATGCCGCGCGTTTCGCCAAGTACCCGCTGCACCTGTTGACGCCGCACCCGCGTTACTCCTTCCACACCCAGGGCGACGGCAAGGACAGCTTCATCAACGACATCCCCGACCACCGCGTCCTCATCGAGGGACACTACTACTGGATCATCCGCTTGAATGCCGATGATGCCGCCGCCAGGCGCCTCGAGACCGGCGACCTGGCAAAGGTTTACAACGACCGCGGCGCCGTCATCTGCGCCGTCCAGGTCACCAATCGCCTGTGCGCCGGGGTCGTCCACGGCTACGAATCCTCGGCCAATTACCAGCCCCTGGGAGAGCCCGGGCGGAGCGTCGATATCGGCGGCTGCCTGAATTTGCTCTCGCCCAAACGCTCGCAGATCAAACAGGCCCATTCCATGTCGTCATCGTCCGCCCTGGTGGAGATCGAGGCCTGGGACGGCAACCCCGATTTCGTGTCGGAATCTTACGAGGCGGCGCGCGCCAGCGAAGTGCCCCTGGCGGGACCAAGGCCATGAAAAAGTGGAACCTCATCATCGATGTCGCCGAGTGCACCAACTGCAACCTTTGCACCCTGGCCACCCAGGACGAATATGTCGGCAACCAATGGCCGGGCGTCGCCGCCGAAATGCCCAAGCACGGGCATCGCTGGATCGACATCAAGCGCCGTGAACGGGGCCAACCGCCGCTGGTGGACGTCGCCTATTTGCCGGTCATGTGCCAGCACTGCGACGACGCGCCCTGCATCAAGGCGGCGGAGAACGGCGCGGTCACCAAACGCGACGACGGCATCGTCATCATCGACCCGGAAAAATCGGTCGGCCAGAGGCAGATCATGGAAGCCTGCCCCTATGGCGTGGTCTTCTGGAACGAGGAAAAAAACATCCCCCAGGCCTGGCCCTTCGATGCCCATCTTCTGGATGCGGGCTGGGAAGAGCCGCGCGCGGCCACCGCCTGCCCCACCGGCGCCTTCCGCGCGCTCAAGGTCGAAGATTCCGAGATGCGGCGCATCCGCGCCGAGCAAGGCCTTGAGGAATTGGAGCCGGGCGCCGCCACCAAGCCCCGGGTGTTTTACAAAAACCTGCACCGCTTCACCAAATGCGTCGTCGCCGGATCGGTCGCCGGCGAGATCAGGGGGGTCGAGGAATGCCTCGGCGGCGCCACCGTCACCCTTCTCAAGGGCGGCGACGTCGTGGCCCGGTGTGAGACCGACGCGTTCGGCGATTTCCGGTTCGACCGCCTCGATCCCGCCAGCGGCGGCTACACCGTGCGGGTGGCCCATGAGGGGTTCGCTGCCCACAGTATCGAGTTCGAGCTCGGCGACAGCATTACGCTCGGCACCATCCGCCTTTCGCCCGGCTGACCCCCTCCCCACCGGCCAACCTCCCACCGCGCCTAACCAGGGCGCATGGGCGTCGCTTCCGGGACTTGCCGGGGCGGCGGTCGCTGTTATGATCCACTCAAGGCGCGCAACCAGGAAATCTTTAGGGAGAGAAACCATGGCGAGAGCCACACGCAAGGCGAGAGCCACACCCAGGGTGAGCACAACCTCCAATCCGTCCAATGCCACGGCGGCGCTGGACCGTCCCGTCAAGCTGGGCAACCCCCGCATGGGCTGGGCCTCGGACGCCATCGCCGAGGTGACCCGACAACTCGACTTCAAATACATGGCCCTGGTTCCCGGCGCGAGCTATCGCGGCTTTCACGATTCCATCGTGAACTACCTCGGCAATACCAACCCGCAGATGCTGATCTGCCTCCACGAAGAACACTCGGTCGCCATCGCCGACGGCTATGCCCGGGTCTCCGACCGGCCCATGGCGGTGGCGATTCATACCAATGTCGGCCTGTTTCACGCCTCCATGGCCATCTTCTGCGCCTTCGAGGGGCGCGCGCCCATGGTGATGTTCGGCGCCAACGGCCCCATCGACGCCAATAACCGGCGGCCTTGGATCGACTGGATCCACTCATCCAAGGACCACGGCGCGCTGATCCGCAACTTCATCAAATGGGACGACGAGCCCCAGTCGGTCGAGGCGGCCATCGAATCGGTGCTGCGCGGCAACCAAATCGCGCGCTCCAAGCCGCGCGGCCCGGTCTATATCTGTCTCGACGCCGGTCTCCAGGAAACGCCGATCAAAAACAGCGTCAAGATCCCCGATCCCGACCGTTTTCAGCCCGCACCGCCGCCGGCGGCGACCCGCGCCACCGTGCGCAAGGCGATCGGGGCCATCAAGGCGGCCAAGCTGCCGGTGATGCTGCTGGGGCGCGGTGACCGCAGCCAGTCCGCCTGGGACAATCGCGTGAAACTCGCCGAGGCGCTGGGATGCGCGGTGCTGAGCAATCTGCGTGCCGGCGCCGTGTTCCCGACCGAACATCCCTCCCACGTGGCCGCGCCCTGCGTCCGCCCGGCGGAGCAAAGCAAGGCGCTGATCAACCGGGCCGACCTGATCTTCAACCTGGGATGGCTCGACTTCGCCGGGTTCCTGCGTCTTTGCACCGGCAACGCACAGACCCAGACCCCGATCGGCGCCCAAGTGATCAACGTGTCGCTGGAACAATACCTGCACAACGGCTGGAACCTGGACTACCAGGCCCTGGCCGCGGTGGACATCAACGTGCTGGCCGATCCCGACACCTTCGTCGAGCAGATGCTCGACGAGCTCGGCATCAGGGGCAAGCCGACCGGCAAGCCGCGGCTCAAGCCGGCGGTCAAGCGCATGCGGCACTGGACGCGGAGCGCCGCCGCAAAGGCCAAACCCCGGGCCAGCGGACCGATGATGCCCCAAGACTTCCACCTCACCATGTCCAACTTCGTCTGCGGGGATGCCAAGATTTCGCTGTGCCATATCGCGACCGGATTCCCCGGCTTCGCCGCGCGCTGGCGCTCTCCACTCGATTTTTCGGGCAACGACACCGGCGGCGGCGTCGGCGCCGGGCCGGGCCAGTCGGTGGGCTGTGCGCTGGCCTATCGCGACCTTGGCCGGATTCCGGTGACCATGCTGGGGGACGGCGATTATGCCATGGGCGTCACCGCGCTCTGGACCGCCTCGCGGATGCGGATTCCGCTCCTGGCGGTGGTCATGAACAACCACTCGTACTTCAACGACGAGGCCCATCAGCACCATATCGCCGAACACCGCGGCAGGGCGCCGGAGAACCGCTGGATCGGATTGCGCATCGACGACCCGGCGCCGGACATCGCCATGTTTGCCCGTGCCCAGGGCTTCGAGGCCGAGGGTCCGGCCAGGACCGCCAAGGAGCTGGCCGCGGCGCTGGCCCGCGGGCGCAAGGTGGTGGCCGCCGGCGGACGTTACGTGATCGACGCCTGGGTCGCGCCCGACGACCCCGCCGAACGCCGGCGCTCGGACGGCGGGCGGGGCGAAAAAAAGACGTAGCGCCGGTGACTACATCATAAGGCGATGAATCACCAATCCGGCAAACTGCTACGGCAGTCTCCTTGGGCCTTCAGGTGATACGCTTGCGAACCGTGGCCGAGACCAACTCACTCACCAGCACCACGCCGAAAATGGCCAGCAACATCACCGACACCTCTTGCCAGGCGAACCGGTTGATGGAGGCGTAAAGCTGGATGCCGATGCCCCCGGCGCCGACGAACCCCAGCACCGTGGATTCGCGGATGTTGATGTCCCAGCGATAGACCAGGGTGCCGAACACCACCGGCCGCACCTGTGGGATCACAGCGACCAAGAGCACCTGAAGCCGCGATGCGCCGGTGGCTTCGATGGCCTCCACCGTGCCGGTATCGATTTCCTCGATGGACTCGGCGATCAGCTTGCCGACGAAGCCGATGGACCGCGCCACCACCGCCCAGATACCCGCCACCGGGCCGGGGCCGAAGATGGCGACGAACAGCAGCCCCCATATCACCGTGTTCACCGAGCGCGACGTGACCAGGATGAAGCGGCCGATGAACCAGGTGGCGGCATTTGGGGTGGTGTTGCGCGCCGCCACGAAGGCCAGGGGAAAGGCGATGAAGAAGGTGATGGCGGTGCCCAGCGTCGCGATGTGGACGGTCTCGATCAGGGGATCGACGATACGGTTGAAATGCGCCCAATCGGGGGGGTACATGCGGACCAAAAGATCGGCCGCCTGGACATGGGCATCGAGAAAATAAAACCACGGGATGTCCAGATTGCTCACCGACCACACGGCGACGAAAACGATCCCCAGATACCAAGTATAATTGATCACGGTCTGGCGCGGGCTGTACCGGCGCCAGATATCGGGGCGGCTATCGCCGGGGACCGCCATGTTCACCGCAGCCTGCCCCGCACCCAAGTGCTGAAGAACTCGCCTAAGAACACCAGGGAGATGATGGTCAGTAGGATCGCCAGGGCGAAATCGTAGTCGTAGCGCGAGAACGACGCCGCCAGGGTCTGGCCGATACCGCCGGCGCCGACGATGCCGACCACGGTCGAATGGCGGATATTGGCGTCAAGGCGGTAAATGGATACGCCCAGGTAGCGCGGCAGCATCTGCGGCGTGATGGCGTAGACCAGAAGCCGGGGAAAGCTCGCGCCGGTGGCGCGCACCGCCTCCACGGAGCCCATATTCATATTCTCGATATCCTCGGCCAGCATCTTGCCGATGAAGCTCAGGGAGGCGACGATCAGGGTGAGGACGCCGGCCAGCGGCCCGAAGCCGAAGATCTTGACGAAGAAGATGGCGACGATGACCTCGTGGAACGTGCGGGTCAGGGCGAGAATGGCGCGGGCCACCAAATAGACCGGCCGCGGGGCTAGGTTGCTCGCCGCACAGAGCCCCAAGGGGATCGCCAGCAACATGCCGAAGAAACTCGCCGCCAGCGCCATCTGCACGCTTTCCACCACGCCCTTGACGAGCAGCTCCCATCGCTCGAAACTGGGCGGGAACATGCGCACGAATATGTCCCCCGCACGCGGGAAGCCCCGGCCGATACGGCCCCAATCGATTTCCATGGTTCCCAGGGACCAAACGACATAGGCCGCGACCAGCGCCACCAGCCCATATCGGTATATGGGGTTTCCGATCAGCCTCGGCGGTCGCCAGGTACGGGCGTCATTCATCCGATCACCGCGTCAGGGCCTACATCGCCATCATCCGACGGGGGTTTTGGCTCATCAATGGTCTCGCGAATGGTGGTGCTCCAGTCCTCCTCGCCATAAATCATGGTGAGCACCTTTTCGTCGAGCTGGTCGGGGGAGCCATCGAAGGCGATCTTTCCGTCGCTCAGCCCGATGATGCGGTCGGAAAAGGTCTGGGCAAGCTGCACATTGTGGATATTGACCAGTGCCGGCGTTCCGCGCTCTTGGGCCAATTCGCAAATCAGCCGCATGATCTGCCGGCCGGTGCGCGGATCGAGACTGGCGGTCGGCTCATCCACCAGCAAAAGGTCCGGCTTTTGCATCAGCGCCCGGGCGATGCCCACGCGCTGGCGCTGGCCGCCGGAAAGCGCATCGGCACGGGTATTCTGGTAGCCGTCCAGTTCAACCCTCTCGAGAATTTCAAAGGCGTCGCGCACGTCCTCTTTCGGGTACCGCCGGCGGTAGGCCTGCCAGAAACTGACATAGCCGAGGCGGCCCGACAGCACGTTCTCCATCACCGTCAGCCGCTCGACCAGGTTATATTCCTGGAAAATCATACCCATGCGCCGCCGCGCCGCGCGTAGCCTGCGGCGGTTCAAGGACGTGATATCCATATCGTCGAGAACAATCTTTCCCGAGGTCGGCTCCACCAGACGGTTGATGCAGCGGATCAGGGTGCTCTTGCCGGCGCCCGAAGAACCGATCACGGCGACCACCTGTGGCTCGGAAATGGTCAGGTCGATCCCGTTCAGGGCCCGGGTTCCGGTGGGGTAGACTTTGACAAGGTCGGTGATGGTCAGCATCGCGCCCCCGCGCCATGGGGCACCGCAGCCGGCGGCGGCTGCAATACCCCATGGAACATTTCAGGGTTATAAGACGGCGGCTATTTCTTCTTTTTCTTCTTCTTCTTTTTCTTGAGCTTCAGTCCCTCCAGCGCGGCACGGGTATAGATCACTTTGTTTTCTTTCTGGATCAGGCGGATCGGCTTCCAGTGCTGCTTGAAATTGATGCGAACGAAGCCATCCCTCGGCTTGAATTCCTTGTAAAGGGCCGTGCCCTTCCAGTCGAAGCTGAGGAACGCATCGACCACCTTTTTGGCGAGATCCGGACGCAGATTGTAGACATACCCGTAGGATGTGGTCGGGAACGTCTCGGACTCCCAGATGATGCGGAGGTCCGAGCGCCTGAGCATACCCTTGTTGATCATGCGGTCGAGCACGCTGGAGGCGATGGGGGCGGCATCGTAGTCCTTGTTGACGACGCCCATGATCGAGTTGTCATGCTTGCCCGAGAAGATGATCTTGTAGTCCTTGCCGGGGACCACGCCCATCTCCTTGAAGTAGGCTTTCGGCGCCTGGTTGCCCGAGTTGGAGGTCGGCGTGACATGGGCGATCTTGCGCCCCTTGAGGTCCGATACCTTGCGGATGTTGGTGCTCTTATGGGTGATGAGCTGCAGCTTGTAGCCGAAGATCTTTCCGCCCTTGCCCATGATGGAGAAGGGGACGTAGCCGGCAAGGTTGACGCCGAACACGGTCGGTCCCGTCGAGATGCCGGCGATGTGCAGACGGCCGGAGCGCATGGCCTCGACCTGGGCGGCGTAGGATTCGGCCCCATACCATTTCACTTTCTTGCCGGTCTTCTTGGCGAGATAGTCCATGAACTCGGTGAACACGTTCTCGTAGACCGACGGGTCCTCCACCGGCGTGTAGGAAAATATCAACGTAGACGGGTCGAGCCACTTGCTGGAATCCTTGGGGGTATCGGCCACAAGGTCGCCATTGTCATCGCAATAGCGAACGTCCAGATCGCCGCGATTCTTACACGCCGCCGATGCCGGTGATGCCGCCCAGGCGGTCATGACCGTCACCATGACCCCCGACAGGCCAATCATCAGCGCGCGCCTATTTTTCAGTAATGCCACCATGATATTCTCCCTTTAATCCTGCCAATTAAAGCATCAGGCATATTGAAATAGATCGAGGATCGAAGCCTATAGGGATGGACGGCACAGTACAACGCATGCATGACGCCCGGCATCAGTCTTGTCCCATGCGCCGGCCGAGGTGCGCAAGCTCGTCATCGGTGAATCGGAGACCCAGTTTGGTGCGCCGCCATAAAACATCGTCAACGGTCTGGGCCCATTCCGTGTTCATGAGGTAGGCAAGTTCACGCTCGTGCAAGCCCCAACCAAAGTCGGTCCCGAGGTCGCTTGGCCCCTCGGCGCCGGATAAAAGTTCCCTTGCCCTTGTGCCATAACTGGTCGCGTAGCGCCGGGCCAGGGGCGGTGGCAGCCACGGATGGGCGGCGATGAGTTCCGCCGCCAGCGCCCCGGCGCCGCCCGCCGGCAAATCTCCGCCCGGCAGTGTGGCGGTGGCCGTCCAGCTTGGACCCATGCCGGGGAACCATGGCCTGAGGCGGTCGAGCGCGGATTCGGCCAGAACCCGATAGGTGGTGATCTTCCCGCCCACCACCGAGAGCAGCGGCGCGGCGCCGTCGGGACAATCGATATCCAGCATGTAATCCCGTGTTATCGAAGCCGGTTCGGCCTCACTGTCATCCAGCAACGGCCGCACCCCGGCGTAAGACCACACCACGTCGCCTGGTGCCAGGGTGGGGCGGAAATATGTGTTCACGGCGGCGCAAAGATAGTCGGTCTCTTCGGTGCTGATGGCGACCTCCGCCGGGTCTCCTGAAAACGGGATATCGGTGGTGCCGATCAGCGTGTAGTCCTCCTGGAAGGGGATCACAAAGACGATGCGCCGGTCGGGCTGCTGC
>Ga0209980_10001372_pt1 | contig 13400 bp, 8 predicted proteins | sample CR02metaG_FD_183611 | JGI IMG/M metagenome (GOLD analysis project Ga0209980, IMG submission 183611) | Deep subsurface microbial communities from Mariana Trench to uncover new lineages of life (NeLLi) - CR02 metaG (SPAdes) (version 2) | ecosystem: Environmental > Aquatic > Marine > Ocean trench >... | reverse complement strand
GTCTCAGAGACCGTGGCCCGCAGGGATGCGGGCCCCGAGCCTACATGGACGTACTTGCGGCGTGTCTCTGAGACAAGCCTTGCAACCCATGTCCTTGATCGTGGTACCGGCTGTAGGGGACAGCAGTGGGGCGGACCCTGCTAATCCGGCAGAAATACGGGTCGAATTCGACTATTCGGCGGGCTCAGTTTCGGGCGGCCGTAATCCGTCGGAATAAAAGAGCCGGCCTTCTGCGTCGATGACGATTCCCTCGTAATCAGGCAGCGTTGCGATCAGCCGCAGGCCACGGTCGACCCCCAGGACGAAAACGGAAGTCGACAGTGCGTCAGTCAGCACCGCGTCCGGACCAACAATCGTGGTACTGCGAATACCGCCGGCCGGCTCGCCGGTCATCGGCTCAATGATGTGGTGATAGCGCTTGCCGTCTTCCTCGAAATATCGCTCGTAGTCCCCGGATGTGGAAATGGCCTCGTCTTCAAGAGGAATCGTCAGGACGACTTCACCTTCGTTTCTCGGATCCCGAATACCGACCATGAACGGTTGCCCGCGGCGATCGCCGAGCAAACGCGAATCACCGCCTGCCGTCACAATCCCATGAAGGATTCCCCGGCTCCGAAGGAGTTTGACCGCTTGCTCGACCGCGTAACCCTTGGCTATGCCGCCAAGATTGATTCTTACGCCGGGCGCCAGGAATTGGACCGTACCTTCAAGGCGGTCGACTTCGACCAGCCGGTAGTCGATTCGCTCGAGCCCTTCCTGGATGGTTGCCGCATCGGGCCGTCGCCGCTCCCTGAAATCGTAATACTGGCCGATGCTGTCGTATGTGATATCGAATGCACCGTGCGTCAGCACCGAGATATCGAGTGAGCGGAGAATCAGATTGATCAATTCATCGCCAGCCGCGACTGGCGCATCGGCCGCACTGCGATTGATTTCCGAAATCTCGCTGCCCTCAATGTAAGTGCTCATCAATGCCTCGATACGTGTAATCTCGGTGAAGGTTTCCTCGACGACGCTCATTCCTTGTTCGGCGTTTTCATGCCACAGGTGCACGCTGATTTCCGTTCCCATCATCGTGCGCGTGTCGCCAAGCCATTCCGCGTACGAAGAACTTGAAAAACCTGAAATTGCTACCAAAACTGTCGCTAGTGTTACTGTCAGCCAGGGTTTATCCTTGCCGAAACAATGCTTCAACAGGGAGATGGACTGTGACCTCATTCGTAATTTTCCTCGCGATAATTGTCGCGCTGATCCTTTATGCAATTGGCATCTACAATAGTCTGGTCAATCTTCGCAATCGCGTCAAAAACGCTTTCGCACAAATTGACGTGCAATTGACCCGGCGTTACGACCTGATTCCGAATCTCGTCGAAGCCGTCAAAGGCTACATGAAGCATGAACGTGAAACTCTCGACGCCGTCATCAGTGCCCGTAATGCTGCCGTATCGAATCTGGAGACTGCCAAAGCGGACCCGTCCAACGCCGATGCGATAAAGAAACTCGGTGCGGCCGAGGGCCTCCTTGGCGGCGCGCTCGGACGTCTTTTCGCCCTTTCGGAAGCTTATCCTGATCTGAAAGCAAATCAAAATATGATGCAGTTGCAGGAGGAACTGGCGAGCACCGAAAACAAGGTGGCGTTCTCGCGCCAGGCCTTTAACGATGCGGTTCTCTCCTATAACAACAAAGCCGAGAATTTCCCCAACACCATCATCGCTGGCACGTTCCGCTTCGAACTGGCAAGCTTTCTCGAAATCCAGTCGGAAGAGAAGCGCGAAGTTCCGGACGTCGCGTTCACCTGAGTATGTGTGCGTAATGCGAGCGATGTTTCGACCATGCGCTTTTCGCCCGTCTGCTTTCGTCACACTTCGACTGGTTGAAGTCAGTCAATGTCAGTCGGCATCGTTCGGAACGCTGCTGATCATATTGGCAGGCGGACCGGGGCTTTTACTGAATAGAGCGTGAATTTTTTTGATGCACAAGACCGTGCCCGGCGTGCAACCCGCTGGCTGGTGATTGTCTATGTCGTCGCAACCGCCCTGATTGTCGCCGGCGTAACATTAGTCGTTGCCGTCGCGTTCTACACGGTCGGCGAGACCGGGCGCCCTGCCGATCCCTCCATCCTCGTTGCAACCGCAATCCTTGCTACCTTGCTCATTCTCGGTGCAACCGTTTATAAAACGGCTCGGTTGTCATCGGGCGGCGGTCGAGTTGCCCTCGACATGGGCGGCACCCTGGTTCCGGCAGACGTTCAGGACCCACTGAGGCGACGCTTGCGAAACGTCATCGAGGAAATGGCCATCGCCTCGGGCGTGCCGGTTCCGGATATCTATGTTCTGGAACAAGAGATGAGCATCAATGCGTTTGCCGCCGGTTTCAGACCCGGCGACGCAGCCATTGCGGTGACGCGCGGAACACTGGAAACCCTCGACCGTGACGAGTTGCAGGGAGTTATCGCGCACGAATTCAGTCACATCCTTAACGGTGACATGCGGCTGAACATTCGCATGATGGGCGTGCTGTTCGGCATCATGGTACTTGGCATCATCGGCCGGCTCATATTGCGTGGCGGTTATTACTCCGGGCTGGCGTCCAGCCGGCGGAACAAGAACGCGCCGGTAATCATGATTGTTGGTCTTGGTCTCGCGGTCCTCGGCTGGATCGGGTTGTTCTTTGCAAGATTGGTTAAAGCAGCCGTCTCGAGGCAGCGCGAGTTTCTCGCCGATGCATCCGCTGTACAGTTCACGCGGCAAGCCGAAGGTATTGCCAGTGCCCTGAAAAAGATCGGCGGCTACACCGCACACTCCTACATTCGCTCCGTCGATCCCGAAGAAGTCAGTCACATGCTGTTCGCTGGCGGCATCCCGCGACTGACTTCGCTGTTTGCAACGCACCCGCCGTTAATTGAACGCATCCAGGCGCTCGACCCTGGATTTAGTGAAGACGACTTCCCGGTTGTGGCCGAACAGATGCGCCGTGGAGCAACTCGGCCCGCCCCTGTCGCAGGCCAGGCCAGGGGTCTGGTTGAAGAGCAGGCCCCTGGCCCGGTTCCGGCCGCTGCTCACACGCGCGCAGAGCAGCGCACGATTCCGGCGTCGATTCCCGATGCAGTCGCGCGCCCGGACCCTCAACAACTTGCTTTCGCCGGGCAACTTCGACGGTCGATCCCCCCGGAAATTTACGATGCTGCCCATTCGCCCGAACATGCATGGCTTTTGACCCTCGCCCTGGCGCTCGATCGGAATACTCCGCACTCGGAGCGCCAGTTACGATTTGTCGATGAGCAGCTGGGCGTCGAACGCGGCAAGCAGGTTCGCCGTTACTTTGGCCAAATCAGTGAAATCGGAGAAGGGTATCGCCTGCCAGTTCTCGAGATCGCATTTCCAGCCCTGAAACGGAGACCGGTGCCACAACTGGAATACCTGCTCGAACTGGTCAGACGCATCATCGAACTGGACGGCGATGTCGATCTTTACGAGTACTGCTTTTATCGCGTTTTGACCAATAGCCTGGAACAGGCCGAAGATCCATCAGGGCGCCGCAAAAGGCACCGCAGCACCAAAAAAGCTGTCAGGCAGGCGGCAATCGACCTGATTCGCACCGTTGCGCACCACGGCCATTCTTCGCCGGAGGCTCGTGCAGACGCCTTCCGTGCCGGGGTCGCTGAATTCGGCCAGTGGGCCAGCGATGCAGAATACCGGGACGAGACGCTGCAGACGGTGCCCGTGCTCGAACGCAGTCTGAATGTACTCGAAAGGACGAACTCCGCGGGCCGCAAGAGTCTGCTTCAGGCGGTCGGCAAAACAGTGAGTCACGACGGCAAACTCTCCGTCCCCGAAGCCGAATTGTTGAGAGCAATCTGTGCCAGTCTGGACTGCCCGCTGCCGCCGATTCTGGGCTGACAGGCTGTGGAAAAACCCTGTTGTTCGGCGGCCTGTTGGCCGGCACGAGGACTTTTTTCCATCTTTGCATGCGTATTTCGGATTACGTAAAGAAAAACATCGAGAAAATGGACCGCCATGATACTTTCGCAGTCGGCATACTGTTTACTGTACAGAGCCCTCGGGCGGCACAGACTGAAGTGGCCGTGAGTGCAGTCGCTAAATCGCGTATTATGGCGCCCTGTTGAACTCTTGGGCGCTGGCCGATTCTTGCTGTCAGGAGCTTCATTCAGGTCTTGGGCGCGTTCGAGAGAGCGCAGGTTTTCTGGTTTTTTGGAATGAAATCATGCACATACGCTTAAGTTGCTGCCTGCTTGTACTGTCTCTGATGGTCGCGGTACCGGCGGCGGCCAGCAAAGAGGAAAAACGAGTCGCGGATGCCACAGATGTTCTCGATCAGCTTCTGCGAATTCCCGAGCAGACCGTGCCACCTACGTTGCTCGCACGCGCATACGCGGTTGCCGTGATACCGAACGTGGTCAAAGTAGGATTTGCGCTCGGAGCCCGCCGCGGCAAGGGCATCCTGGTCATTCGCCGGGCGGACAATTCCTGGAGCAACCCGGCATTCATCACCCTGACTGGTGGTAGCTTTGGCTTCCAGATCGGCGCCCAGTCCACCGACATAATACTGGTCTTCAAGACGCGTGCAGGCGTCGATGGGATTGCTAATGGCAAGTTCACGCTCGGTGCCGATGCATCTATCGCGGCGGGCCCTGTTGGCCGGCACACGGCGATCGCGACCGACATTCAGTTTCAGGCGGAAGTGTTTTCCTATTCACGGAGCAGGGGCATTTTCGCGGGCGTGGCACTGGAAGGCGCGGTCATCACGATGGACAGAATGGCCAACGCTGCGTTTTACGGTTCATCCAGCATCACGCCCGAGCAGATTTTTGCAAGTTCCGGTAACGCCGCACCGGCGGTCGCTAATACGTTTGTTCAGGTCTTGACTGCACAAACGCAACGTCTGCCAATACAACCCGGCATGAAATCCGGCGTCTCCCCCAGCAGCGCGAAAAAAGCGTCCAAATCGTCCGTGCGTACCTACGGTATTCGGGATCCTGACGAATCCGTAGCCGACAGCGGCGAGTACAACGAGGACTTTTGATCCGGGCTGACGGGCCAGTGGCACCTCGTTGAACGAGTTAATCGAACGGATGCAGTCCTGGGCCGAGTTTATCGGCCCGAACATCTATCTGCAGGCAGCAGCGCTTGCGCTGACCTTTATTCTGTTCGGCAAGATTGCAGACATCGTTCTCAGCAAGACCATTGCGCAGTTTGTCGCCAGATCGAAAACGGAATTCGATGATGAGCTGGTTGTCCTGCTGCACCGGCCGATTTTCGTCACATTTGTCCTGATTGGCCTGGCGTTAGCGACGCGACGCCTGGGGATGCCGGCAACACCCGAGTACATCACGCTCGGCATCCTCAGGACGATCGCGATTTTCATCTGGTTCACATTCCTCAGCGGCTTTTTTGGCCTCATTCTCTCGGCCGTCAGGCGGGGCAGGATGAGCAGCGCGCTGCACGCGAGCATGCTGCCTCTTCTCGGCACATTCCTGAAGGTCGTGCTGATCGCGCTCGCGGTCTATTTCATCTTTCTTGCCTGGAGCATCAACGTGACCGCCTGGGTAGCATCGGCGGGTATTGTCGGTCTGGCCTTGAGTTTCGCCGCAAAAGACACGCTGTCGAATTTGTTCGCCGGCGTTGCCATCGCCGCCGATGCCCCCTACAAAACCGGCGATTTCATCATCCTGGAATCCGGTGAGCGAGGCATGGTCACGCACATCGGCCTGCGTAGTACGCGAATGCTGACGCGCGATGATGTTGAGATTACGGTTCCGAATAGCCTGATCGGCAACGGCAAGATCATCAATGAAGCAGGCGGCCCGTCCGCCAGACATCGCATTCGCATAGCGGTTGGCGTTGCTTACGGTAGCGATATCGATCAGGTCATCGACACACTGGCAACCGTCGCCGACGAACACGACGACGTCTGCAAATCTCCAGAGCCAAGAGTTCGTTTTCGAAGCTTTGGTGAGTACAGCCTCGATTTCGAATTGCTTTGCTGGATCGATCAACCCATAGATCGCGGCCGAATCTTACATGAACTCAATTGCGCCGTGTACAAGGCATTCCAGCGTGCAGGAATCGAAATTCCGTTCCCGCAGCGGGATTTGCATGTTCGCACGATGCCAGCGCAAGGGAATTGATGCTCGGTACGGGAGCTTTTTGAGTCGCAGGCGCAGAGCTCGGCTTCATCGCAGCTCAGCCTGGCTATTCTGAGTCCCGGCGACGCCGAAGTTCTTCCCGGATCGATTCGAGATCCTGTCCGACCTCGCCTGCCGGCTGTGAGGCGTCCGCAGGTGCCTGCTCGACACCACCGGGATCATCCGTCCGCTGCACGTTACCGGCGGCGGCGTCTGTTCCCGCATCAGGTGGCTGGCCTTCGAAAACTCCGAGATATTCCTCTTCTGCTCTTCTGCGCCGCGCGTCAGCAGCACGCCGCCTTGCCTCGGCCGCAGCTTGCTGAGTGCGCCGCAACGCCTTGCGCTTGCGTGCAGACTGGGCCTCGAGCTCCGCCCGTCGGTCTTCTTCTTCAATTGTGGCAATGCGATTGATTGCTTCGCGCGCGTTGACACACTCGGCCTCATACTTGGACATGTTGCGATTTTTGCCACAATGGACCATCGTGGCCTCAAGCAAAATTCGGTTATCGAGAAACTCCGCGACAGTCCTCGGCGGCGGCTCCTTGGCACAGCCGGCCAGCAGGATCAAACTGCCGCAAATGATCTCGAGACGCTTTATAGCCATTGACTTTCAGCCTGCCCTTTGATTCCTGACGCCCAAGCAATACGGGCTGTAAGCCGAATATTACCATCAGCATTCTGCCACAAAAGTAGCTGCAGTTCGCAGTTAGCGCACGCTGGCAGAGCTTCGTCTCAGAACTCAGGGCCCGTCTCTGAATTTAGTCCTGGTCCGTCCCGATTGTTATCCATTTGCTATAGTGGCGCGGCCCCGGGGCCAGGAGACTGTGCGAACGTGTCAGATTCCAACCAGTTTTCGTTACTTGGACAACGTCGTTTTGCGCCTTTCTTTGTTACCCAGTTTCTCGGCGCCCTGAATGACAATATATTTCGAAACGGGCTGGTAATACTCATCACCTTTCAGGGTGTGCGCATTGCCGGTATGGGTGCGGGCCAGCTCGCGAACGTTGCCGGCGCACTGTTTATCCTTCCTTTTTTCCTTTTTTCTGCAACCGCCGGTCAGCTTGCAGACAAATATGAAAAATCCCGCCTGATGCGAAGCATAAAATTGCTGGAAATCGTTCTCATGGTGCTGGCCGCATTTGCCTTCGTGACGCAAAGTTACACGGTACTCCTCGCCGTACTCTTTCTGATGGGGTGTCAGTCCACTCTATTCGGTCCGGTCAAGTATGCCTACCTGCCACAGCAACTCACGACGGACGAGCTTGTTGGCGGAAACGCACTGGTCGAATCCGGCACGTACATGGCGATTATTTTCGGCTTGATAATCGGTGGCATTTCCGTTGCTGCTGATTACGAAAACCAGAGCATTCTCGCGTCATGCCTCGTTGTCGCGGCCGTATTCGGTTATCTCGCCAGCCGTCAAATCCCTTCAACCAAGCCGGTCGACCCTGACCTGAAAATCAACTGGAACGCCTGGACTGAAACCTGGCACATCGTGGGGTTCGCCAGGGAAGAACGCAGCGTTTTCCTGTCGATTCTCGGCATATCATGGTTTTGGTTCTTTGGTTCAGCAATGACTATCCAGCTGCCCGCGTATACGCTCGGCATTCTCAACGGTAACGAGGCAATAACGACGGCCCTCCTGGTCGCGTTTGCGGTCGGCGTTGGTGTTGGCTCCCTGCTTTGCGAACGCATGTCAGGCCACCGTATTGAACTCGGTCTTGTGCCTTTTGGGTCGATCGGCCTGAGTCTGTTCGCGATCGACTTGTTTTTTTCCCAACCCGATGCGCAGGTGGTCGCCGTCAATTCCGTTAGTGAGTTTCTGGCGCGGCCGGGAAGTTGGCGGATCCTGATCGATCTGTCGTTGCTTGGTGCATTCGGTGGATTTTACAGCGTCCCGCTTTACGCACTGATTCAAGATCGGACCGAGCGACAACACCTGTCCCGGGTAATTGCCGCCAACAACATTATCAACGCGCTTTTTATGGTCGCTGCAGCCATTCTCGCATTCGGTGTTTTGGCCTCAGGCCTGTCGATCCCACAGTTTTACCTGATTCTGGCATTACTTAACGCCCTGGTCGCCCTTTACATCTTTAGCTTGTTGCCGGAATTCCTGATGCGTTTTCTGGTATGGATTCTTATTAATATGCTCTATCGCGTGCGGCCCACGGGCCTCGAGAACATACCTGACAGAGGCCCTGCAGTGCTCGTGTGCAATCACGTCAGCTTTGTCGATGCGCTTTTGGTTGGTGGTTCGATTCGGCGGCCCGTTCGCTTCGTCATGTACTACAAGATATTTCAGATACCATTGCTGAGCTTCATATTCAAAACGGCGAAAGCGATTCCGATCGCCTCGGCGAAAGAAGACGAGACCCTGCTGGCAGAAGCTTTCGATCAGATCGATAAAGAACTCGATGCCGGTCAGATCGTGTGTCTTTTTCCCGAAGGCGGCATATCGACAGACGGTGAAGTTCAGCGTTTCCGTCCCGGTATCGAGAAAATCATCGAGCGTCGCGGCGTACCTGTCATTCCGATCGCGTTGGGCGGTCTTTGGGGTAGCTGGTTCAGCCGGCGAAGTGGCGGCGGACTTCGCAAGATCCCCGGCCGTCTCTGGGCCAAAGTGAACGTGCGTATCGGTGCAGCAGTACGATCCGAAGACGTTACCGCGGCAAGCCTGGAATTGCTCGTACGCACATTACGCGGGGATGACCGCTAGCAGCTGCAGGACCTATCCGACAGCAGTGTATGGCGGGGGTGCAGGTGTTGCAGGGGCGTTCATCTGCCTGACGGGAGAAATGGGTCTTCAGGAGATTCCTGTTCTATGCCCAGTTTCCTGCGCCATTCGGCAAGCAGCTTGTCTTTGTTGCCGAAGAGCGCGGGTCCCGCTGTATGACTGAATCGCAGTTCGGCCACTTCGGGAAATCCTGCATCCCGCGTTAGCAACATGACGCGATCTCCGAATGGATCGCCGGCCTCGGCGGCCATCCGTTGATCGAATACCATTTTCGAACCGGCCAGGGCCTTTGGCGCCCGAATTGCATCCAGCCATATCAGTCCACCAGGTGACACACTCGCCCGGTGAATCCATCGCACTGTGCGGAGCAATGCGCGCGATTCGCCCGGACTGAAGATGATGTCGGTAACGGCGTCAGGCAACTCTAATGTCGCCGTGCCGATTCTGCCGCTTTCGATGTTAAGCACTTGCGTTACATGCTTTGAGTCGACGATCAGCAGTTGCTGCTTGCTCGGTGATATTGCGAGTTTGCGGATAGCCGATGATCCCTGCCAGACGTTTCTGAGATGCCAGCTGCCGGTCCTGTCGCTTGCGAGGCTTCGCAAGGTCCCGCTCTCACCACCGACATAAAGCCGCTCGTCGATTGCGAATACAAGTCCGGTATGCGGTTCGCCAAGCTCGATGTCCGCGAGCACCGCGCCCGAAACTGTGCTGATCACCCAAAGCCGATGCCCGGCAAGTACGGCGAGGCGGCTGGCCGTCGGAGAGAACGCTATCTGGCTGATCGCACTTGCCGATGTGCGCACATAGAAGGGACGAGGCAGCCCGCTATTCGTGTCCCAGACACGAATCGAGCCGTCAAATCCGGCGCTCGCAACAAGCGCCCCGTCGTGGCTGAATGCAAGCCCGACTACAGCGCCCCGGTGTCCGAGAAAACTCAATTCATCACTCGCCGCGGCCAGTTCCTCCGCGTTGGCATCCACTTGCAGAATGTGCACGTGGCCCCCGCTGTCACCGATTGCCAGATGGCTGCCGCCGGGGGCAATCGCGGTAACGGAATCGCCCGACTCACGCCACAGCCGGTGGCCTGGCGCAGTATCAGCAACCAGGCTGTCATCTGCCACGGCGGGCGCCGTCCAGAACCCGACGCTGCCGGTACTGTCCCCGGTGACGATGAGTTGTTCGTCACTGCTGAACGCAAGCATGTTGATCACACGTTGAGGATTGCCGGATCCGACCGGCGACCCAGACATTGCGCCGTCGCTGCTTCTGTAGACCTGAAATCCCTGCCTTGCGCTTCCCGCCAGGACTTTTGAGCCAGAGCGAGAAAATGACATCTGCCAGTTGTCCGTCCCACGCTCAAAAATCAGTGGTTCATCGGGCTGGTCAATACGCCACAGGGAGATGCCTTGATCACCGTGAACCACGCCAAGGACCTCACCGTTGGCCGCAAGTGTGATTTCGCTGGGCTGGGCCCAGAAATCCAGTTGCGCTGCGAGGCTGCCATCGCCGAAATTCCAGACTCGGACGGCGCGATCGTAGTCCGCAACTGCGAGACGGCTACCACTCTCATCTATCGCGACTAGCGCCGGTACCCCAGCGACGCTTAGCCGGGATTTCACGTCGCCTGATTCCAGTGACCAGAGTTCGAATTCGGTATCGGTATCGCCGTGACGCCGGACCAACAGGGACTCGCCGTTTTCACTGACAAGCGCTTCGGCGCTCGCAGCGCCAATTGCCAGCTTGGCGTGCAGTTTGCCGCCAGCAGTGTCCCAGAGATTCACCGTATCCTGCGTAACGGTCAAAAGATACCGGGCGTTTGCACTGAGTCCGAGCACGCGTTCATTCGCAGGCACCGCGATAGTTCGGGCAGGCTGCGCGAATGCGAGATCCCAGAGTCGAGCGCTGTCACTTTGCATCGCGCGCGCGATCGCATATCGGCCGTCAGGACTGAACCACAAGTCGTCTGATTCACGCGCGACGGGCTCGAGAATATCAAGTCCGCGCTCGAAGTTTTCGACGATGACCTGAGAATTGAGGCTCAGGTTCCAGGCAATCAGATGGCCGGATGCACCCATGTTTTCATCGCGGACGCTCAAACTCCAGGTCCCATTCAGGGATTCACCGATCATCGCAGACAGTTCTGCGCGCCTGAACCTGATGACATCGTTGGCGGCGGACTGTGCCTGCGTAAAAGTAAGCTCCACCGCTCGGCCCGACGGTGCGATCAGTTTCACCCGGAGATCGTCAAGGCGAGAGTGACTGACATTGATGGTCAGGCCGATGCGATCGACCCGACCGTCGCGATCGATGACAACACGGCGAACAAGGGGCGTTACCTCAAGTGCCGACATGGTCCAGGGTTCACGCGGTGTTAGCGTCTGGTTTGCCAGCGACCACTGAGAAATCTGCGGCCCGTTAGCGTAGGTCAGCAGCAAATAATCAGGACTGAACACAACGCGGTCCGATGCCTGCCCGGTATGCCTGGCAATCAGCTGTGTGTAATCATCGCCGACGAGACTGGCGGCCCGGCGGCGGCGCACGGGCGTCGATACGATCAGGGCCTCCAGGACAGCAAGCAACGCTGCGTCGCGATTTTCATTCCTCAGCGCCCTGGCGGCCTGCCCGTCCCAGAATCCGGCAACAAGATTGTCCGCAAAATCATCTGCGTTTGGCAGGCGTCGCGCCAGTTGATCGATTTCCATCATTGCAGCGCGGTTTTCTGCAAGTCTCGCCCTGTTTTGCAGAAATATTCGAAAAAGGCGATCGGCCGAATCGGCATGTCCCGGAAACGAATGCAGATTCCTGTACGCGACTGCAGCGGTCCCGGTCGCCACTGTCGGCGAGGACATCACGCGTACATATGGCCGCGGCAAGATTTGTGTGTACCAAAACGGAATGGCGACAAAAATCAAAATAATCCCGATGGCGATCGCCGGGCCGCGCCAGTGCAGTGAGAGATTTTCATTCGCCCAGCGCGCGGTAAAAACTGACTCGTAAAGCCGGTTCCGAATCTTGAGCATGCCGTCATCAGCGGCAACGATCAGACCGATGGCCATAAGCCGTCGCTGCAGAGGCGACTCCAGGTCGGTTTCCGTTGCGACGCCCTTGCGTATTTGACCAAAGAGATTTAACAGGGCCTCAGCGTACTTCTTGTCGCCCGTGACCTTCCGGTGTATTTGACTCATGTGCGGTTCGCTGTGGAAGGCGGCACGGCCTGCAAGTTGCTGCATGGCAATGCGATCGACATGCGCTTCGATGTTTCCGGATACGCGCTCGCGCGCAACAGAGCGGGCGAGTTTCTGACTCAGGTACGGCTGCCCGCTCGTCCAGTAATATATTCTGTCCAGTGCGGCTTTGGCGTCCGCTACCGACAAATTCAACTCGTTGGTGAACAGATCGAGGTCAGCCCGCGTAAAGTCGGTCAGCTCAACCGGATGTGTAATCGTGAACGGCGAGAGATTCGCGTCTTTAACCAGGCTCGTCGGATCGCACTCACCGACCAATACGAAACTGAGCCGGGAGAAGTCAGGCTCGGTAATCCGGGCATTGTGCGCCGCGCGAATACTGGCCAGCAGCTGCCCTGCGAACGGAAGCTCGGCAACACATTGCACTTCGTCGATAAATACGACAATGCGTTCGGAGATGTTTTGCAGGATAACCTCGACATAAAATTCGACGAGACGTTGCCGATTGCTCAGAAAGGATTTGTCCTGCCACCAGGCCTGCAGGTCGATCTTCAGCCGCAGCTGTCGCAACAAGCGATAGGCGATACTGTAATACCAGCGGCCCGCGTCGCTGCCGCCGTCACGCTCGCTTATTTGCGCGAGATCGATAATCGCGACTTTGAATCCGTTGTTTTGCAGCCTGGCGGACGTCGCAGCAATAAGACTGGACTTTCCCGTGCGATCCGGCGCAATGACATGTGCGTAGCCCCCGGAAACAAGGGTTTCGAAAAGTGTCTCATCAGCCGGTCGTCGGACATAGCCGGGCCTTACGGCGTGCAGCGGCACACCGACGCTGAAAAATTCACCGCTAGCGTCGGCCGATCCTGTTGAATACTGCTCTGAATTCTCTGACATCACTTAAGCTGCTGTGCGCGCGAACTGATAAGGTATTCTCTGCAATTTACGCCAACATCGCCACCAAATGATGCACACGCCGGACACATGAGATTGGCCGCTTTCGACTTTAAGTTATTGAAAAAGGACATTTTTGGCGAGGTGTCTTTACAAAATGGCGAGGCTGGCCTACGCGTGGTTCGTGACACGAGCAGGGCTCGCCCCTGGGCCAGATGGCTCGCGCGCCGGCTGTTGGCGCGCGAGGCGCGTGCCCTCGCTACAACGGATGGTATTGCGGGCATACCTGAACTATTGCGCGTTGCTACGGATACCTTGCAGCGCAGCTGGATTGCCGGCGAACCAATGCAGGAAAGCCGGCCCACCGACATCGGCTACTTTCGTGCGGCGGCGAAGCTCCTGCGGCGACTGCACCGACAAGGCGTCGTACACAACGATCTCG
>Ga0209980_10001370_pt1 | contig 13417 bp, 12 predicted proteins | sample CR02metaG_FD_183611 | JGI IMG/M metagenome (GOLD analysis project Ga0209980, IMG submission 183611) | Deep subsurface microbial communities from Mariana Trench to uncover new lineages of life (NeLLi) - CR02 metaG (SPAdes) (version 2) | ecosystem: Environmental > Aquatic > Marine > Ocean trench... | reverse complement strand
CGGTGGTGGCCTAGTAGTTGCGTATGTTCCCTGAGAGTCACCTCGATTTACTTTCAGATGAAAGGCGGGCTGTGGCTTACCTGGCGACCGTGATGCCGGACGGCAGCCCGCAGGTCACTCCGGTCTGGTTCTCGTACGAGAACGGCGAACTGAAGATCAACACCGTGCGAGGTCGCGTGAAGGAGAAGAACATGTCGTCCCGGCCTCAAGTGGCCCTGCTGATCCAGGATCCGGACGAATCCTACCGCTACCTTCAGGTACGCGGATTAGCGGGCGGGCCGACGGAAGAGGGAGCGGTTGATCATATCGGGCGCCTGTCGCAAAAATATGAAGGGAAGCCATTCCGAGCGCTGCTTCCGAACGAAGTGCGGGTGATCTTCGAGATCGAGCCATCTTCGATTAATACAAGCGGATGAGCACCGGTCCCGCAGAATTCGAGGCCCTGGTAAACAGCCGGAAGTCGGTTCGCAGGTTCAGTGACGCTCCATTAGAGCTGGAGCTGGTGGACCGGCTCTTATCCACCGCATGCCAGGCTCCCTCCGCACACAATCGGCAGCCCTGGCGGTTTGCGGTTCTTTCGGATTTTGCGACCCGAGACAAGCTGGCGAGTGCAATGGGAGAAAATTTGCGTGCCGATCGGCTGGCGGATGGCGACGATCCGCATGAAATTGAGCTGGACGTCGAGCGATCCTGGAATCGGATCACCGGGGCGCCGGTGGCGATTCTCGTGTGCCTGACGAGGGAAGATCTGGATGAGTATCCGGATCGAGATCGTCAGGACGCCGAAGTTCGTATGGCGGTGCAGGGAGTTGCCATGGCGGGCGGTAATCTATTGCTCGCCGCGCATGCCCACGGGCTGGGAGCGTGTTGGATGTGCGCCCCGCTCTTTGCCCAGGCACTGGTGGTCGACGCATTAGATCTTCCGACCTCCTGGGAGCCGCAAGGCCTGGTGCTCCTCGGCTGGCCGGCCGGCATGGGAAAGATTCGCAACCGGCGGCCGCTGGAGGAAGTGGCGGTCTACTTGTGAGTGGCGTGGCGCATAGCCATACGAAGGTGCAGGAAGCAGCCAAACGAGGATTTTGCGATTGGAATTCCTGCGGTGCGAATGGCAGGCACGGGGTCGCGCGGAGTGTGGAGACTTAAAAGGATGCGGATGGCAGGGGATATGAGTTGATGACGATATCGGGTAAGCGGACCGCCTCCTTCATTAGTGAGAGACACTTATGAAAGTCGTCGCCCTGGCGGGCGGGGTGGGGGGCGCGAAGTTGGTTGATGGTCTGGCGGCGGTGTTGCCGGCCGGGGACCTCACCGTGATCGTTAATACCGGTGACGATTTCGAGCACCTGGGGTTGAACATCTCGCCCGACCTAGACACTGTGATGTATACCCTGGCCGGATTGGCCCACCCGGAAACGGGGTGGGGCCGCGCGGACGAGTCGTGGGCCTTCCTGGAAACCTTCGAGACTCTGGGAGGCCCCACCTGGTTTCGGCTGGGGGATCGGGACCTGGCGCTCCACATGGAGCGCACCCGCAGGCTGCGGAAGGGGGAAACGCTTTCCCACGTCACGGCGGAGCTTTCGGAAAGGCTGGGCATATCCGTGCCTATACTTCCGATGTCCGACGAACCCGTCCGAACCATGGTGCACACCGATGAAGGCGAATTGGCATTTCAGGAGTATTTCGTCGCGCGAGCCTGCGAACCCGTGGTGCGCGGCTTCGAATTCCGTGGGGCGGACACCGCCGCGCCTGCTCCGGGAGTGAGCCGGGGCCTGGAGGCTGCGGATGTTGTGATCTTCTGTCCCTCCAATCCCTGGGTGAGCCTGGACCCCATCCTGGCGGTGCCCGGAATTGGCGCAGCCGTCCAGGCCAGGCCGACCATTGGGATATCGTCGATTGTTGGCGGAAACGCGATCAAAGGCCCCGCGGCAAAGATGTACGCAGAATTAGGAGTGGAACCTTCTGCTCTCGCCGTGGCGGAGCATTATTCCGGACTGGATGCCTTCGTGATCGACGCGGTCGACGCGGAGCAGATGGAAGCGATCCGCTCCATCGGCATGCAGCCCTTCGTTACAAATACGGTGATGGATTCAGGCCAGGCCCGGCGGCGGCTGGCGCAAGAAGTACTGGAATTTGTTGGCGAATTGGAGCTCGCGTTATGAGCCTGTGGGCCATCGTGCCGGTCAAGGCGCTGGATAAAAGTAAATCCCGTTTGCAAGGGGTACTGACGCCGAGCCAACGCACGGAGCTCAGCCGAGGAATGCTGCTGCATACGCTGCAGGTACTTGCGGAAATTCCGGAGGTCCAGCGGACGCTGGTCGTAAGCGCGGATCCGAAGGTTCTGGCCCTGGCGAAGGGGCAGAACGCAGCGGCGCTCAAAGAGCAGGGTACCCCCGCGCTTAACAAGGCCCTCAACCAGGCGACGGCGATCGTACGCGAGGCAGAGGTAAAGGCGGTTTTAGTGCTGCCCGCGGATCTGCCGTTGATACGCGCCGCCGATGTAAAGGCCTTGATCGACCACGCCCAGGACCCGCCGGTGGTTGCCGTCTCGCCGGATCGGAGAGGCCGCGGGACGAACGCGCTGTTGGTGACCCCGCTCGCCACGATAGAATATGCTTTCGGGCCGAACAGTTTTGATCGACACGTCCGACGAGCAGAGGCCAGCGGCGCTCGAATTGAGATCGTCGAATTGCCGGCGCTCGGTCTGGATGTAGATGTCCCCGAAGACCTGGAAATATATCGAGATCGTTTTGCTCTAGTTAAGGAGTAGGAATTTGGCTATCGAGCGGGTCGCTCTCTACTTGCAGGATGCGCACGATCTCCGCGACGGCTTGCGCTACGCTAAGTATGCGGAGGAAAAGGGCTTCGAGGCCATTTGGCAGGCCGAGTCCCGGCTCGTGCGGGATGCCATCGTGCCTATGGCGGCCTATGCCGCGGTAACCGAGAAGATTAAGGTAGGTTCGGGAGTAATCAATAATTGGACCCGTAATATCGGATTGCTGGCCGCCACCTTCCTGACCCTGGACGACCTGGCCCCCGGGCGTGTGATCTGTGGAATTGGCGCCTGGTGGGACCCACTTGCCAAAAACGTCGGAATTGAGAGGAGGAAACCGCTGGCCGCTATGCGCGAGACGGTTGAGTTACTGCGCAGACTGCTCAACATGGAAAGTGTCACCTTTCACGGCGAATTCCATTCCGTGGAGGGAATCGAACTGGACGTAATTCATGGTCGCAGGGAGCCGCGCCAAGTTCCAATCTTGATTGGGGCTACCGGACTGAAGATGATGGAACTCGCCGGCGAGATCAGCGACGGCGTCGTGTTGAATTACTGCGTCCCGCCCGAATACAACGATGGGGCGCTCGAGCACCTGGAGATCGGAGCCAAGCGCGCCGGGCGCACGCTCGATGATCTCGATCGACCCCAGCTCGTGGTCTGTTCTGTGGATCCCGACCGGGAGCTGGCCATGGAAACGACCCGCGAGCTCCTGACTCAATACCTGGCCCAACAGCCACACATCGCCAAAGCCAGCGGAGTCTCTCAGGAGGTCGTGACCGAGATCCAGTCCATCCTGGGCTGGCCCGCGACACACGAGCAAATTAAGGCCGCAAAACATCTGGTGACCGACGAACTGATTACGCACATCACCGCTTCGGGAACTCCGGAAGATGCCCGCGCCAAGGTTCAGGAATACATCGATCACGGGGCCACCGCCCCCATCCTCTACCCGGTCGGCGGAGATGTCGATCTCTTGATAGATACCTTCAGCCCGTTGAGCTGATCCCCGGAGCCTCGCATGGCAGATGCCGCTCAAGCGCTTACCAAACAACCCAATTCCAAGCACTGTTTCGTCTGCGGGGTCGAAAACCATTCCGGGCTCCGCATGGCGTTTTATCATGATGCTAACGGATCGGTGATTGCCGAAGTGACGGTGCCGGAGCAGTTCCAGGGGTATCCGGGCACCGTGCACGGTGGCATCGTGGCCGCCATGCTGGACGAGGTGGCCACGCGGGCCGCCATGGTGGAGGACCCGAACGATTTCAAGGTGACCGCCCGGATGACGCTCCGTTACCGTAAGAATGTTCCCACCGGGGAACCGCTGCAGATCATCGGACGGATCGAACGTGAGGGCGGCAGAGCCTCAAAGGCGGTGGCCGAGTTGCGGCTCCCCGACGGAAGCCTGGGAGCAGAAGTAGAGGTGCTGATGGTCAATTATCCGGATCCGTTTGTTGAGGGTAGCGAGCTGGAACGGCTGGGCTGGAAGGTGTACCCGGACTGAATTCCGTCTCGTGCGGCAGGCCCACGCCCTCCGGCGGCCGCGCGACAGTCGAGCGAATAGATGGCCTCCCTCGAATACCACCGACCTAAAACGCTTGACGAAGCCCTGGCTTTGTTAACACAGGGCGTGCCACTGGCTGGCGGCACGCGGCTTACGGCCCGCCTGCGTGGGATCGTGGGCCTGATAGATCTGCAGGATCTGGGGCTCGACCGGATCGGTTCTTCGGATGCAGCCATGGTATTCGGGGGGACCGCCACCCTTCAGGGGCTGGTCGAAAACGCCTCCCAATTTCCGGAAGACCTGGCGAAAGCCGCCCGGCTGGAAGCCGGCTGGAATATTCGCAACATGGCAACCGTGGCTGGGACGATCGTGACCGGCGATGGTCGCTCGCCGCTGCTGACCGTCCTTCTGGCTCTCAATACTGAGTTGCAATTCGCCCCCGGTGACGAGCGGGTACCGCTGGATAAGGTGTTGGGGCGGGGTGACGACCGGACCCGTGGCAAATTGATCACCGCGATCCACGCCGCCATTCCAGACCGGCTGCGATACGCCCAGGTGGCACGATCGCCCGCGGATCGTCCCATAGTCGGAGTTGCAGTTGGGGTCGGTCCGGAGCGGGCGGCGGTTCGGATTGCGCTTGGCGGCTACGGAGCCCACCCGCAGCTTATGTCGTGGGACGAGACGCCCGACGCGCAGGAGGCGGCGGATCAGGCGCGGGCGATGTTGGCCGATGCCGGCGATCAGTGGGCAAGCGCCGAATATCGTGCCGCGGCCGGTGCCACTCTGGTCACCAGGCTGCTGAAGGAGCTGGACATAGAATGAGGAGTGCACTTGCGATTTGGCTTCGTCCGTGCGCGGCGAAGGACCTGCTCCGATGAGGATCATATTTGGCCTGAACGATGAGCAGGTCGAATTGGATGTCCCCGCATCCACACCCCTGCTGGCGGCCTTACGCAATCAATTAGCGGTATTTGGTGTCAAACACGGCTGCGAGACCGGAGAGTGCGGCGCTTGCACGGTCCTGATCGATGGAGAGCCGGTGAACAGCTGCGTCATGATAGCCGCCCAGGCAGCTGGCAAGGACCTTCAGACCATCGAAATCGTCGGGCAACATCCTGAGCTTGGATGGCGGCGCACCGAGGGCCTGAGCCCCATTCAGGAGGCCTTTGTTGAGACGGGCGCCATTCAATGCGGCTACTGCACACCGGCGATGGTGCTGGCCGCGCAATCATTAATTTCCAACAACCCAAATCCCGACGAGTTCGAGGTCCGTGAGGCGCTCTCTGGAATACTTTGCCGCTGTACCGGTTACTTGAAGCCGGTTCAGGCGATCCTGCGCGCGGCCGCGGTGTTGCGCGGGGAGACTCCCGAACCCATTGACGGCGGAATTCCGGCCCCGGCGGAGCTGTTTGGCCCGCCAAACGATGGTGGCCCCTCCATGGACGTACGGGGCGCGGGGCCGGAGCTCGCGACCCGCGTAATGCCGCGCATCAAAGTCGCCCCCGAGGCCGAGTCGCTCCGAAGTGTGGGCAAACCGGCTCGAAAAGTTGACGCGGTCAAGCTGGTCCAGGGCAAACCGGCCTTTGCGGCCGATATGGAAATGCGCGGAATGTTGATCGCCAAGATCTTGAAGAGCCCCCTGGCGCATGCGCGGATCAAGAGCATCGACTCATCCAGAGCAAGAGAACACCCTGGCGTCGCGGCCGTGCTCACCTGGGAGGATCTCCCGCGTGTGGTGTATTCGACCGCCGGGCAATCGGATCCCATCCCCGGGCCGCTCGACACATTCTCCCTGGACAACAAGGTGCGCTTCGTTGGCGACCGAGTGGCGCTGGTCGCGGCCGAGAGCGAGCAAGCGGCCGAGGAAGCGCTGGAGCTGATCGAGGTTCAATATGAGGAGCTAGCTCCGATCCTCGATCCGCGCCAGGCCATGGCAGAGGGTGCGCCGCAGATCCATGATCAGATAGAGTATGTCGATTTCGATAAGTCCGATGCCAGCCGCAACCTGGCGGCCGAAATCCATATTGATATCGGCGATGTCGAGAAGGGATTTGAACAAGCGGACCTTATCGTGGAGGGAGAATATGAGGTCCCCAAGGTTCAACAAGCGTCCATCGAACCGCACGTGGTTCTAACCTATTGGGATGAGGACGACCGCCTGGTCATCCGTACCAGCACGCAGGTCCCATTTCATGTCCGAAGGCAGCTGGCGCCTGTACTCGGGTTGCCTCCCAAGCGCATCCGAGTGATCAAGCCCCGCATCGGCGGTGGGTTTGGCGGCAAGCAGGAGGTGATGATCGAAGATGTCGCCGCGCATCTGACGATCGCCACCGGGCGCCCCGTTCGTTTTGAATACACGCGCGCAGAAGAATTCCATGCGGCCCGATCGCGCCATCCGATGCGTATAAGAATGAAAACCGGCGTAAAGAATGACGGAACGATCACGGCCAACGAGATGTTTTGTCTGAGCGACACCGGTGCCTATGGCTGTCACGCGCTGACCGTGACCGGCAACACAGGCCACAAGGGCATGGCGCTTTATGTGGGTGATGGCGAATTCCGGGAAGCGCCCAACATTCGCTTCCACGCCGACGTGGTATACACCAATACGCCACCTTCTGGCGCCTACCGCGGATATGGCGTGCCGCAGGGCTGCTGGGCCGTCGAGCGCCATATGGAAACTATTGCGAGGCAGCTTGATCTGGATCCGCTTGAGTTTCGGCTGAAAAACGCACTTCGAGCGGGAGAACTTCAGCCATTCAGCACCGCCTGGTCCGAAGGCCGAAAACCGGTGCCGGAGACCATCCACACCAACGGGCTGGAAGAGTGCGTGGCGCAGGGGATCGCCGCCACGGGTTGGTCCGGAAAGTACGGCCAGGAGCACTGGCACGCGGTCCCCGGAAAGCCTTATCTGCGACGCGGCATCGGGGTAGCACTGGCGATCCAAGGGACCGCGATTCCCTACCTGGACATGGGGGGCGCGAGCATCAAAATTAATGAGGACGGGTCTTTCAATTTGTTGGTGGGCGCGGCCGATTTGGGCACGGGATCCGATACGGTGTTGGCCCAGCAGGCGGCGGAGGTGCTGGGGGTGCCGCTCGACGACCTGGTGATCTACTCCTCCGACACCGATTTCACCCCTTTCGACAAGGGGGCTTATGCCTCCAGCACGACCTACATTTCCGGCGCGGCCGTCGTCGGTGCGGCGGAAAAAGTCGCGGAGCGCATCCGAGCCCGAGCCGCCCGAATGATTTCCCAGCGGGGTGGCAAGGCGGTCAAGCCGGAGCAGATCACTCTGGCCGACTCCCGGGCCTCGGCTCCGGATGGGCGCTCGGTCACCATGGAAGAGGTGGCGTTGAATGCCCTACATCATGAGGATCAGGAGCAAATTATGGGTGTGGCCTCCTACGTCTCACCGGTCGCGCCACCGCCGTTCGCAGCTCAATTTGCAGAAGTGACGGTGGATATCGATACGGGCCAGGTCACGGTGGACCGCTTGGTCTTGGCGGTCGACGCGGGCGTGATCGTAAATCCGCTGACCGCTTCAGGCCAGACTGAAGGCGGCATGACGCAGGCACTGGGTTATGCGGTCTGCGAGGAGATGCTGTACGACGAGGCCGGCCATCCGCGTGAGTTGGATTTCACCGATTATCATATCTTCGCCGCGCAGGAGATGCCCGCGCTGGAGACTCTTTTCATCGAAACCTTCGAGCCGTCCCATCCATTTGGAGTGAAGGCACTGGCGGAGATCCCCATGGACGGAGTGGCGCCCGCGGTGGGGAACGCGGTGCTCGACGCATGTGGCGCGAGTGTAAACGTCGCGCCGATTACCCCTGAGCGGGTGTGGCGCGAGCTTGAGGCGGGAGACTGATTCCGGAGATTACGGATGTCCTCTGATGGGTTCTTTGCCCGAATAGGAAAGCTGCAGGAGGCCGGGACACCCGTGGCAGTTGCCACCGTGGTGCGCGCCTCCGGATCGGTTCCCAGGCGCGAAGGGGCCCGGATGCTCATTTACCCCGACGGCCGGATCGAAGGAACCGTGGGAGGCGGCGATCTCGAGGGCCGCGTCATCCAGGCCGCGCTGGAGGCCCTGGAGAATGGCGTTCCGAAGAGCCTGCATTATGAATTCAGGGACATCGCACTGGGAGACGTCGGCGTCTGTGGCGGAGAAGTGGAGGTATTTGTGGAGGCAGTGAAACCATTATCTACGGTGGTTGTGGTCGGTGGAGGCCACGTCGGAGCCTGCGTTGCTTATCTGGCCCATTGGCTGGGATTTCGGGTTGTGGTATCGGACGACCGACCGGAGTTCGCCACGGCGGAGGCCGTGCCGGGCGCAGATGAGTACATTCAGGCCCCGCTGGCTGAGTTGCCGGATAGAATCGACATCACCTCCGAGACCTACATATTGTTGACCACACGCGGCGTGCCGGTTGATGTAGACGGACTGCCTCGTTTGTTAGATAGTGATGCTGGATATATCGGAGTGATTGGGTCCAAGCGCCGATGGGATACATGCGCAAAGCTGCTCGCCGAGCGAGGCATACCCCAAGAAAAAATCGCGCGGGTTGTGTCGCCCATGGGTCTCGAACTCAACGCCGAAACGCCAGAGGAAATCGCGGTCAGCATGCTGGCCGAGATCATCATGTTGCGCCGGGGCGGCAGCGGAGAAGTTATGGCGGACGCCCCTAAGATTAGGAAACAGGCATGAAATCCATCTGCTGCATGGAGCGCTGAGCACACAATGTGGAGGCAGTATCACACCGTGCGTTCTGCTGACGAAGCGGTTGGATTGCTTGCTAAATACGCCGGCTCGGCGCGGATTGTGGCCGGTGCCACGGACTTGATTCTGGAGCTCGAGGGCGGCCAGCGTCCTGGCATAACGGGGTTGATCGACATCACACGTATCCCCGGGCTGGATGAGATCACGATGGACGAGCAGGGATGGATCCACCTGGGCCCGCTCGTTACGCACAATCATTGCGCCGTTTCCAGGCTGATCATAAACCGCGCTTATACGTTGGCCCGCGCTTGCTGGGAGGTGGGCGCGCCTCAGATTCGCAATCGCGCCACCGTCGCGGGAAACTTGATCACCGGATCGCCCGCCAACGATTCGATCACGCCGCTTATGGCGCTTGGCGCGCAGGTGACTCTGCGATCCGCCGCGGGAGAACGCACCCTCCCGCTTGCCAACTTTTACACTGGGGTCCGCCAGACGGTCATGCGAGATGACGAATTCATGGCGGACATCGCTTTCCGGGCGCCGCCTGAAAGCGGCCGTTCGACGTTTTTCAAGCTTGGATTGCGCCGCGCACAAGCGATCGCCATTGTTAATGTGGCCGTGGTGCTCGAAATTCAGGAGGCCCGGGTGGTGGAGGCCTCCCTCGCATTGGGTTCGGTGATGCCTACCATCGTACGGGCGGAAGCGGCGGAGGAGTATTTGCGGGGGAGAGCGCTGGACGCCGGGACCATCCAGCGGGCGAGCGAATTGGCGGTCGAGGCTGCCTCTCCCATCGACGACCTCCGAAGCTCTGCGCGGTATCGAGTGGAGATGGTGCGCGTCTGCACGGCTCGGGCGCTGCAAAGCCTGGCCGCGGGAACCGAGCGGGTCGACTACCCTGAGGCTCCCGTGACCCTGTGGGGATCGGGTGAGTACCATTGGTCGCGTGAGCTCTCTGCGTCGACGGTACATCCCGGCGCGATCGAAACCGTGATCAACGGCCGCCCTTATCGTTTCGATTCGGGCTCGGGGAAAACGCTGCTTCGATTGCTGCGGGAAGAGGGGAGCCTCACGGGCACCAAAGAAGGCTGTGCGGAGGGGGAGTGCGGCACCTGCACCGTCGATCTGGACGGTATGGCGGTCATGGCCTGCATGGTCCCCGCTCCAAGGGCCCACGGCGCCGAGATTCGCACCGTAGAAGGTCTGTCAAGCGATGGCGCGTTACATCCCATTCAGCGCGGTTTCGTTGAGGAGGGTGCGGTACAGTGTGGGTATTGCACGCCCGGATTCTTGATGTCGGGGGCCATGCTGCTGGAGGAGCGCCCCGATCCAGATTCGGGGGAGATCCGCCAATCCATCACGGGCAATTTATGCCGCTGCACCGGCTATTATTCGATCGTGAACGCTTTCGAACGGGCGGCCGATCTCAGCAACGCTAGTTCTAATTCGCCGTAGACGGTGTGAGGCGCCATAAATAAAGTAGAAGCTGCCTCCTGTGACATTGCGTATAGCCAAACAGGACCGGGGTAGGCGACTTGCGGAAAGGCACAGGATTGGGAGAACGATGCTCGGATTGAGCTCGGAAATTGACCTGGCAACGGAGGTGGGTCACCACCGGATGGGGTTGACACATGGGTAGAAGAGGCTCATGGGAGTTTCAGCAGCAGGAACGCGACCGCAGGGAAGCCCAGCGAATGAACCCGGTTTGGCGCGGGGTAGGGTGCCTGCTGACCGTGGGAATCGGGGGGCTGGGATTTGTGTTCGCGAATTGGTTCTTGGTGCAGAATGTAATCAACCGGTGGGTCTTCCTTCCAGCAGCATTGATCAACCCATCGGCGGGGGCCTTCAGCAGCATACTTGCTGGCGGCAACCTGGTGCGCATGGTCGTGGCGCTGACGTTTCTGTTGTTCGCATTTGCCCTGGTAAATTTCTTTTATGCTATCTTTTTTCCAGTCAAGCCCGGAGAGTACGACGTCCGCACGCCTAAGCGCCGGCGAAAACCTCGCCGATAGCGCGGTCTACACAACCTAAATACTGGAAAGCCGGAGAACACAACCTTGATCGGTAAGTCGGTTTCGCGCGTCGATGCAATGGGTAAAGTGACCGGGGAAGCGATGTTCCCGGGCGACATCGACATGCCTCATCAGGCCTACATGAAAATTCTCTTCGCCGGACGCCCCCACGCCATCATCCATCGGCTGGATACCTCCGCCGCGGAAGCCGTGCCCGGCGTGTTGGGTGTGTTTACGGCCAAAGACGTTCCGGTCAATGAGTACGGGTTGATCCTCAACGATCAGCCGGTGTTATGTGGTCCCGGATCGAGCAAGCCACACGCGGAACGGGTGCGCTTCGTAGGAGACCAGCTGGCGGTTGTGGTCGCAGAGAGCGAGGAAATCGCGGCTGAGGCCACGCAGCTGATCGAGGTCGAGTTTGAAGACCTGCCGATAGTAACGGATCCCGAGCAAGCCATGCAGGAGGGGGCACTCCGGCTACATCCGGATCGAGAGAACAACATCCTCCACCATAATCGCATTCGGAAGGGGGATGTCGAGGCCGGTTTTGCCGAAGCGGCGGTGGTGATCGAGACTGAGTATCGCACTCCAGCTCAGGAACATGCCTTCCTCCAGCCGGAGGCCGGCCTGGCTTATATCGATGATGAAGGGCGTGTGACGGTGGAAGTGGCCGGCCAATGGGTGCATGAAGACCAGGGGCAAATTGCCCACGCATTAGACCTTCCTGCGGATAAGGTCCGGGTGAAATATCCCGCCATCGGTGGAGCCTTCGGTGGGCGGGAAGACATGTCGGTCCAGATCGTGCTGGCGCTTGCGGCCTGGAGGTTACATGCGCGGGGCATCGATCGTCCAATCAAGATCATCTGGTCGCGCGAGGAATCGATTTTCGGCCACAACAAACGGCATCCCTTTGTTATTCGTTCGAAGTGGGGGGCGACCGCGGAAGGCAAGCTGCTGGCGGCCGAAGTGCGGTTGATCCAGGACGGTGGAGCTTATGCCTATACCTCGATCAAGGTGCTCGGAAACGCCACCCTGATGTGCACCGGACCCTACTTGATCCCAAACGTGAAAGTAGATGCCTACTCGGTTTACACCAACCACATCCCGGGAGGCGCCTTTCGCGGCTTCGGTGGCCCTCAGGCAGCTTTCGCGGCCGAGATGCAGATCGAAAAGCTGGCCGATGCGTTGGAGCTCGATCCGGTGGAGCTGCGCGCCCGCAACGTAATAAAGGAAGGTGACTTGCTCTCGGTCGAATCCCCTCTTCCGGAGGGTGTGACGATGGATCGAGTGATCGAAAGCTGCGCCGAGGGTGCTGGATGGACTCGAACCAGCGGTAATTGGGAGGCGCCTGAGATTGAGCAGCCAGACGAGCCGCACCTGCGCCGGGGAATTGGGTTTGCCTGCGGATTCAAGAACGTGGGATTTTCGTTTGGGTACCCAGAAGAGTGCTGGGCGACGGTCGAGCTACATGGCCGCGCAGAGATAGAGGAGGTCGTCCTGCGCCATGCCGGCGCGGACGTCGGACAGGGGGCTCATACCGTCCTGGTGCAGATGGCGGCCGAGGCGGTAGGTGTGCCGCTTAGCAAAGTCCGACTCGACCCCTCCGACACGGCCACCAGCGAAAATTCGGGCTCAGCCTCCGCTTCGCGCATGACCTTTATGGCTGGCCACGCGATTCGCGGCGCGGTGGAGGCCGCAATGGTGAAGTGGCAGGAGGAAGATCGGCCTGCGATCGCCAAGTATCAGTATCGGCCGCCTCCCACCACTTCGTACGACTCCGAGACCGGCCAATCGGAACCTAATTTCGCCTATGGGTATGTGGCCGAGGCTGCGACGGTCGAAGTGGATACCGAGATTGGCGCGGTCCGCATCCTCGACGTAGTCTGCGCGGACGACGTCGGGCGCGTGATTAATCCGCAGGGCGTGCGGGGCCAGATTGAAGGGGCCATCGTACAGGCGGCCGGCTACGCCATTCTGGAGGATTTTAAACAGGAGGGCGGCGAAGTCCAGACCGGTCGCCTGTCGACCTATCTCATACCCGGCATCTGGGACATCCCTGAGCGAGTGCATCCCATCATATTGGAATACGAAGATCCGGGGGGCCCGTGGGGAGTGCGCGGCATGGCCGAAATGCCGTTTATCCCACTGACGCCCGCGGTTACGGCCGCCATACATAACGCGCTGGGTATCTGGTACGACGAGTTCCCGCTGACTCCGGAGCGGGTGCTCTGGGGCATCTATGATGCAGGCGCCGAGTGAAGACGACCCGCTCCAATGGCCGAGCCGAATGAGCCCCTCCCTGTCCACTGTGCTCCGGCCCAACATTCCGGCTAGCCGGTAACCGAGGCGTTACACAGCGTGAGGCGTGCCCCTCCAATCGTGCTCCTGCTCGGCGGCGGAGACCTGGCCACCGG
>Ga0209980_10001369_pt1 | contig 13434 bp, 13 predicted proteins | sample CR02metaG_FD_183611 | JGI IMG/M metagenome (GOLD analysis project Ga0209980, IMG submission 183611) | Deep subsurface microbial communities from Mariana Trench to uncover new lineages of life (NeLLi) - CR02 metaG (SPAdes) (version 2) | ecosystem: Environmental > Aquatic > Marine > Ocean trench... | reverse complement strand
CTTTTAATATGGCCAGGCGTCTTGTCCGCGAAGAGGGCATGTTTGTCGGCGGATCAGCCGGCACTGCGATGTACGTGGCCCTAAAAGTAGCGAAGGAATTGCCGGAAGGTAAAGTGGTTGTGGTAATTCTTCCAGATCACGGCGGACGCTATCTTACCACGTTTTATTCGGATGACTGGATGCAGGAAAACCGCTTTTTTGAGTTTGAAAAGGTATCTTTGAAAAAAGTCCTGGAGGTCAAACCCGGCGAGCTTCCGCCTGTCATTTCCGTGACTCCCGATGATTCGGTACGGGTCGCTTTAGACAAGATTAAAGAGTTCCATATTTCACAACTTCCGGTTTTAGAAAACAGCAGTTCTGTCGGCAGCATCGAGGAAGGACCGATCATGGGAGAAGTTATTAGAGACAACTCCTTACTTGAAAGCCCTGTCAAGAAAGTGATGCGAAAAAGTTTTCCGGTGATAGGGAATGAAAAGAGCATCGAGGAAGTAAAACTCGCATTCGCAAAAGGTCATAGTGCGGTGTTAATTGAGGCGTCAGGTAAAATTAACGGCATTATAACAAAATCGGATCTCCTGGAGTTTATTACCTCATGAAAAATAACCGCAAAGCAGAATTTGCCACTAACGCTGTTCACGCCGGCCAGACCCCGGAGGCGACCAGCGGCGCCATAACCATTCCAATTTATCAAACCTCTACTTATGTTCAGCAGTCTCCCGGCGTTCATAAGGGCTACGAGTATGCCAGAACAGCCAACCCGACACGTGAAGCCTTGGAAGCAAATATTGCCTCTCTGGAGAGTGGCGCTCATGGTTTTGCCTTTAGCTCAGGAATGGCTGCCACCTCGACAATTATGGGGCTGCTGAAACAGGGAGATCATGTCATTGTCACCGACAATGTCTATGGCGGCACTTACCGTTATTTCGAACAAATTATGACTGATTACGGTCTGAGTTTCACCTTTGTCGATACATCGGATTTAGCCAATGTCGAATCTGCTTTGGAATCAAACACGCGCTTATTATTTGTAGAAACTCCCACGAACCCCATGCTCAAGTTGACAGATTTGAAACGAACCGCGGAATTTTGCCGCCAAAACAATCTGCTTTTAGCGGTTGATAATACGTTCTTAAGTCCATATTTTCAGCGGCCACTTGAGTTGGGAGCGGATATTGTAGTTCACAGCACCTCGAAATATCTCAACGGACACGCTGACGTCATTGGCGGTATTGTCATTGTGAACAGTGACAAAGTTGCTGAGCGGCTGCGTTTTCTGCAGAATGCGGTGGGGGCAGTTCCCGGTCCATTTGATTGCTGGTTGATTTTGCGTTCAACCAAGACGCTGCACTTGCGAATGATACAGCACAATAGTAATGCGTTGAAAATTGCAAAATATTTAACGGAGCATTCAAAAATTGAAGAAGTTTTCTACCCGGGATTGGAATCCCACCCGCAGCACGACCTGGCAAGAAAACAGCAGTTAGATCCATGCGGGAATCCGGGATTTGGCGGCATGATTTCCTTTGAGATGGGGAGTTTTGAACGCGCTAAAAAATTGCTGGAGAAAGTCTCTGTGTTTTCTTTGGCGGAAAGCCTCGGTGGAGTGGAAAGCTTAATCAGCCATCCTGCTTCAATGACCCATGCTTCTGTCCCGCCTGAACAACGAAAGGAATTGGGCATTACCGACGGCCTGGCTCGAATTTCCGTCGGGGTTGAATCTGTTAAAGACCTCATAAATGATTTAGAATTAGCCCTTGAAGAAGTTTGAAAGTTATAACTGTAGTCGCATTTCTTTTCTTGAGTCTTCTACTGAATCTTCCTAATTATGCAGCTTATCAAATTAACTGGGAAAAGATAGAAACCTCTCTTTTCAAAATTTATTATTTTAAGGCAGAGAAGAATTACGCAGAGGAACTTTCGATCTTATTCCGTTCTTCTCACAATGAGCTTTCCCGGAAACTCGGGCTTCCTATAACAAGACAGTTTAAGGTTTTTTTGTGCCCGTCAGATGAAATTTTCGGTAAACTCACTGGAAATTACATCCCGGACTGGGGCGCTGGTGTCGCAGATCCTAGTCAAAACGTGATTGTTTTGAAGTCACCGGCTTTAACCAAAGATTATGCTGGTTTGCCGAAATTAGTAAAACATGAACTTGTGCATATTATGGTTGGACAGGCGGTAAAGTTTCCGGGAAAACTACCCAGGTGGTTTAGCGAAGGTATCGCCACCCTTTTTTCTTATGATGAGCACTTTTCTTCCGGTAAGTCCATTTCAAAAGCTTTACTTAGCGACTCCATTATACCTTTGGATGAAATCGATGAAGTTTTAAAATTTCACCAGGCCAAGGCTGCACTTGCCTACGAAGAGAGCTACTCATTTACCTTGTTTTTGCAAGAGAAATTCGGGTTGCCTCTGCTTGTGGATCTCATTCATGCGTTAAGCAAAGATTTAACTTTCGAAAAGACATTTACCCAGGTTGTAGGTGCAGACTTATTTGAGCTGGAATTGGAGTGGTATGAATTTCTTGAAAAAAAGTATCGGTGGCGTTTTCTTTTGGATTTTGAAACATTTTTGTGGATATTCATTTTTTTTCTATTTATTTTTGTGTTTGTTGCTGTTCGATTTAGAAATCGAAGGATTATGAATCGATGGGAAGAAGAGGAAAGGGTGGCGAATTCGAATTGATGAGATTCGGGGGAGGCATTAGATAAGAACTAAAGAAAATGAGGTTCACTGAAAAAAATAACCTTTACCTCGAAATAGACACTGGAAACTTTGATGCAACAGATCTAAAGCCCGCAGCTCAAACTTTAAAGCGGGGCGGCGTCATTGTCTATCCAACGGAAACTGTCTACGGGTTGGGGGCGAATATCTTTCACCAGAAAGCCGTTCAGAAAATTTATCGTGTGAAAAGAAGAGACCCGCGCAAGCCTATCTCTGCTATGATCGCTTCCATCGAAGATGTGGATGAATTTTGTATCGATGTTCATGAGTATGCCAGATGCTTAATGCACAAGTATTGGCCTGGACCGCTCACATTGATTTTGAAGGCGTCAGAAAATTTACCGAGATACATGACGAGCGCCGAACATAAGATTGGTCTGCGATTCCCGGACCATCCGATCACTAAAGCGCTTATGGTTCATCACTGTCAACCGATTACTTCGACAAGTGCGAACCTGGCAAACGGGCGACCGCCTGTGAACGCCCATGAGTTGAATATCAACATTGCAGGAAAAGTTGACTTAATCGTGGATGCGGGTTCCTGTTCGGTGCAAATCCCGTCGACGGTATTAGATTGTGCCGGCGGCGAGCCGATACTCATCCGGGAAGGGTCTATTCCAATTTCTGAAATTAAAAATTTGCTGCGAGGAGTTGCCTCGTGAGTTCAAATACCTTTAATATCCTCTTTGTCTGTTCAGGGAATAGCTGCCGCACTCCTATGGCAGAGGGATTGATGAAATCAAAAATTTCAGTGAGGTTTAAATCCGCTGTGCAAGTGCGGTCAGCTGGCACACTGGGAATTAACGGAAATCCGGCCACGGACTTTGCAATTATAACTGCCGGTAAACTTGGAGCGAATATTTCTCACCACCGTTCCCAGGGGGTTACGGAGAAACTGGTCAAAGAGTCTGACCTGATTTTCGCCATGGCTGCTGAGCACAAAGATTTCCTGAATCAGCATTACCCGGAGATTCGTGAAAATGTATTTTTGCTCAGATCCTTTGCGTGCGATCCGAAAGACAAAATAAATCAGGATATTGCCGATCCAATTGGCGGACCTCTTGAGCATTACCGGAAATGTGGAGAGTTAATTAATTCTGAATTGCAAAGAATTTTGCCGAGCCTGAACCGGCTTATAAAAGAAAAGCTGAAGATCGAATGAAACAAAATCAGTTTCATAGCGAAATGATTTGAATAAATTTAATAGCAAGAAAAAACCTCCCGGTCTTGTTAACGTCGGGAGGTTTTTTTATAAGATGTGGGCGATACAGGACTCGAACCTGTGACCCCCTGCTTGTAAGGCAGGTGTTCTAAACCAACTGAACTAATCGCCCATTTTCAGTTTCCAAATGTAGTAATAATATCGAAAAAGTCAAGGATAAATGTTAAACAGTGTGGCCTTAATTGCGATTAAATTGCTCTTTTAATGTTAAATGTCCTACCTTTCACACCTTTAAAAAAGGAACCAGTCGAATGAGAAAATTATTTTTACTTGCCTTGACTCTTCTAATTTCATTTTTCTCAATAAACCAAAGCAATGCAACCAAGATGCTGCATCGAAATGCCGAAGAGCTGATTTCGTTGTCGGAGCGAATTTTTGTTGGTATTTGTGTTTCTGTCAAAGAACAGCAACTGGATTTTAGTAACGGAAGTCCCTTGATTTACACCGAATATACTTTTCAGGTACTTCAATCGATTAAAAATGTTAGCAGTGAAAAGGTTGTTTTGCGGCAAATCGGATTGGCGAAAGGTCCCGGCAGCATAATCGGCATGCCGGCTTACGAAAGGGACAAGAAATATTTATTATTCCTGCGCGCAGATAGTGAGTACGGTTTGGCCAGTCCAATCGGTCTTGGTCAGGGCGCGTTCAATATATTGGGGGCAGGTAACGGCGTTGATTTAGCTATCAATGCATTTGGAAACCGGGGGTTATTTTATCGGATGGATGCAAAGATCTTGAACAAAACTGCTGTGCTCACTCCGGAAGAGAAGGCCATAATGAGTCAAACCCACGGACCGGTTGACTTGGAAAATTTTGTCGGTCTAATCAAAAGCTTGACAAATTAATTTTCTTAGCTTCTTGACATATAACGACCCTTATTGCATAAGAAATGAAGCTTTTGAAGAGGAGATTATTATGAAATATTTTTATGAATTAAGAATACTTCTGACATATTTTGTATTGCTAGTGCCCTCATTTTTGCCGGCGGGCGGTCACCTTCTGGTTTCCAGCTCCGGAGTACCCTATAAATGGGATAATACCAACGCAATCCCGCGCGATATTGACGGAGGGAATTTTGGTACCTTAATAGGCTCGGCCGCGGTTATTTTTACTGAGACTGCTATCGATGTTTGGGCCGGTCAATCAACCCTGACGCTTTCTTTTAACACAACCAGCACGGCAGCCCTGTCCGCCGACGGCGATGTGAATACCGTGGCAGAATACAACGCTATCAGTGGTGTGATTGATGGTATGAGTCCAATTGTATTTGATGAAGACGGTTCGCTTATAGCAGCCTTGGGTTTCCCGCCCGGTGTCATTGGGTTTGCCTTGATTGAAGTGATTGACCCGCAAAATATCCTGATCATCGAATCTTTTCAACTTTACAACGGCGATTTCATCGACGGCGATCCCAACGACGCCGGTGAGCTTACTCAAGCACAAATGCAAGCGGTCATTATGCACGAGATGGGCCATGCTTTAAATTTCGATCACACTCAAATCAACGGTCATTATTTCATTGGCGACATTGATGACCCGGGCTTTGTTCAATATGGAGCTCCTCCCTCCGGGGTGGAAGTTGCTAACCTGATGTTTCCATTTTCATTAGGAGGGGGCAATGATGCATCCGTCCCTAAGATAGATGATCTTGCTATTGCCGAAACACTTTATGGCAATGCAACCGCACCCGATGATTCTATTGAAGGAACAGTGTTTGATACGGACGGCATCTCCGGAATTCAGGGAGTTAATGTTATCGCAAGAGATATAAGTGATCCATTTTTTGGTGCCGTGTCGAATGTCTCCGGTTCATTGGCGGGTGCAATTGCTGCGGCTGGCACTTACAATCTATCCGGACTCAGGGGGACTAACTATACAATCGAAATAGTGAATGTAAATCCTGATTTTACCCAGGGTTCAAGCGTCGGTCCCTTGGACCCGCCGCTCTCCTTTGCGGTGGAAGAGTTTTACAACGGTTCTAACGAATCCGAGAATCCACTTACGGATATCCCGTCGGAATTTACACCGGTGCCTGTGAATACAATTGGCATTAACCCTATTCTTAATTTGGACAGCCCTATTCCGGTTGAATTGGTTTCCTTTACAGCGCAGGTTGTCGAAAATGCAGTTAGGCTGGTTTGGGGGACGGCGAGTGAGACCAACAACTTTGGTTTTGAGATTGAAAAAAGTTTTAATGGCGAGGTTTTTTCTGAAATTGGATTTGTGGAAGGTAAAGGCACCACGACAACTCCGCAACAGTACATATTTGAAGACAATAAGCTCAGCCACGGGACACTTTATTACCGCTTAAAACAAATCGACACCGATGGTTCGTTTGCCTATTCTGACGTGATTTTAGTGCAAATAAGTTTTCCTGAAGATTTTTTTCTCTCGCAAAATTATCCCAATCCGTTTAATCCCGAAACCAAAATTCAATATGGGCTGTCGGCCGGCAGCGAGGTTAAAATTTCGATTTATAATTTAAGGGGACAGCAAATTCTTGCTTTGTATCAAGGGGAACAGGGGGCCGGTCGTCACGATGTCATTTGGAATGGCAGAAATGGCGAAGGAGTTGAGGCTGCAAGTGGCGTATACTTAGTCCGGATGGAAACGGGTGAATTCGTCTTGGTAAGGAAGATGGTTTTGGCGCGCTAGGGAAGCCTTCATTCAGCTGAAAACCAAGACTATTTTCCTGTTGACTAAAACGCAAAAAATCCCTAAATTCCCAACGGCTTTGTCAAAGAAACTAGAAGCTTTTAAAGCCAGATCATTTGGTCTGGCTTTTTATTTGCCGATAGATTATCCAGAGTCCACCACAAAGACACTGAGAAAACATCCCTGTGGTTAAACAAGAATATGCAAACAGATAGAATTAGAAATTTTTGTATCATCGCACACATCGACCATGGTAAGTCTACCTTGGCGGATCGGATGCTTGAGCGCACCGGAACCTTGTCTAAAGTTAAACAGGACCAGGTATTGGATGATATGGATCTCGAACGGGAACGCGGGATTACGATTAAAGCACATGCAGTGGCTATGAATTATAAGGCCAAAAATGGGAGTCAATACACGTTGAATTTAATCGACACTCCCGGCCACGTGGATTTTACATACGAAGTCTCCCGCAGTCTGGCGGCCTGTGAAGGCGCTATTCTGGTCGTTGATGCCAGCCAGGGGGTTGAAGCGCAGACCATCAGCAACCTCTATCTGGCAATGGAAAACGATCTTACCATTATTCCTGTGCTCAATAAAGTTGACCTTAAAAGCGCGCAAGTTGAAGTGGTTACCCGCCAGGTTACGGATATTCTGGGAATTGATGAAAACGATATTCTTCTGGCCAGCGCCAAAGCCGGCAAAGGTATCGATGAAATTCTCGAAGCCGTGGTCGACCGAATTCCCGCTCCCAAAGGCAGCTCAAGTTCAGCGCCTTTGCGCGCGCTCATTTTTGACTCAATGTTTGATTCTTACCGTGGCGCGATAGCTTACGTTCGAGTTTATGAGGGCGAAATTCACTCCGGTATGGAAATCAAATTTTTCTCCACCGGAAAAAAATTTGAAGTCGCAGAAGTTGGAATTTTGCAACTAAAAAAAGTCAAAAAGAATCGCTTGTCAGTGGGAGAAGTGGGATATTGTATCGCCGGAGTCAAGCAGGTTCAGGATACAAAGGTTGGCGATACCATCACTGGCGCCGCCAACCCGACCTCTGAACCGCTTGCCGGCTATCAGGAGGTGAAGCCCATGGTTTTCAGCGGATTATTCCCAACAGCTAATGAAGATTACGAGGAACTCCGCTCTTCTTTGGAGCGTCTAAAACTCAATGATGCGTCGCTCGTTTATGAGCCTGAGACTTCGCAAGCTCTCGGATTCGGGTTTCGCTGTGGTTTCCTGGGTCTCTTGCACATGGAGATAATCCAGGAACGTCTCGAGCGGGAGTACGACCTTAATATTTTAGCAACAGTTCCGAATGTCGAGTACAAAGCTTATACAAAAAATGGGGATTTAGTTCTGGTGGATAATCCAGCCCTTTTGCCGTCAGTCGCTGAATTAGAGTATGTTGAAGAGCCTTATATTTCTGCGGATATCATCACGCCGACAGAATATATTGGCAATATTATGAAGCTTTCGATGGATCGGCGCGGCATCTACAAAAACACAGAATACTTAGATCCGACGCGAGCCAATCTTCATTACGATTTTCCTCTCTCGGAAATTATTTTTGATTTTTTTGATAAACTCAAATCTTTAACACGCGGTTATGCATCCCTTGATTATCATTTTGCCGATTATCGAAAATCGGACTTAATAAAACTCGATATATTGATTAACAATGAACAGGTCGATGCGCTTTCTTATATTATTCATAAAGACAAGGCGTATGAATGGGGTCGAAAAATCTGCACTAAACTGAAAGAACTGATTCCGCGGCAGTTGTTTGAAGTCGTGGTACAAGCCGCAATCGGCAGTAAAATCATTTCACGGGTGACTGTGAGAGCCCTGAGGAAAAACGTCACCGCGAAATGTTATGGCGGTGATATCAGTCGAAAAAGGAAACTGCTTGAGAGACAAAAAGAGGGGAAAAAACGCATGAAGCAGGTTGGCCGTGTTGAGCTGCCTCAGGAGGCATTTTTAGCAATTCTGAAAGTTGATTAACCCCCGGATGAAATTTTTGAGATTTGGGGTATGTTTACTGATTATAGAAAATCAATTCAAGGAGTAGTATTTTAATGAGCAAAGGAAATACAAATTTGACGACCTCTGGTAAGTTGAATAAATCCAATGCCAGTGACCAAAGAAAAAGGCGTAAGAAAAATACCACCCGGGAAACCATCGAAGCGATTTTGGTCGCGCTTATTGCCGCTATGATTTTACGGGCATTTGTTGTTCAGGCATTCAGGATTCCGACCGGTTCCATGAAAGACACGCTTCTGGTGGGCGACTTTCTTTTAGTCAATAAATTCATTTATGGTGTTCGAACGCCTGACACAATCCCATTTATTGAAGCCAAAATTCCGGGACCATTTCGGCTTCCCGCTTTTAAAAAACCAAAGAATGGCGATGTCGTTGTTTTTAAATATCCACCTCATCCCTCGCCAGACGATGAAATTCTTGATTATATCAAACGCTGCATTGCAGTTGGGGGACAAACAATTGAAGTTCGCAATGGCGACGTTTTCATTGATGGAAAACCTGAAGGTAAAAAAACCGATTTGGGTAGCAAGTACGATCCGGGAGATGGCAGGCATGTAAAATACACCAAAATAACAACGCCGTTTGGTAAAGAATATGTTATTCGACATTATGTTGACCGGTACGCTCAAACCGAAAACTTTGGACCGGTGACTGTTCCTGAAGGGAATTATTTTATGATGGGGGACAATCGCGACAACAGCGCCGACAGCCGCGTCTGGGGATTTCTGCCGGAAGAAAACGTGGTCGGCGAGGCGCTTGTTATCTATTTTTCCTGGCACAAAACCGGCGCCATTTGGAATTTATTGGAAAATGTGCGGTGGTCGAGAGTGGCTGATCCGATTCATTAGACTGTTTGAAATCAAGAAAATCTGCCAGACTTAATTTTATTGAAATTCAAAAGATCAGTTAAAGTATTAATTTAGAAACGGTCGGGAATTTCCTATGAAAAACCCGGAAGGTTTAAAAACCGCCGGCCTTTACATCCATATCCCTTTTTGCGACATCAAATGTAGCTACTGTGATTTTTATACGGTTACAAGGCGCGATTCTCAAATCCCTTTCTATTTGAAAGCTCTCCGAAAAGAAGTTGAGTTTTACTCAACTGATTCAATCGTAAGAAATCTTCGTTTTGAAACTATTTTTTTGGGGGGAGGCACACCCTCTCTTCTAAAGCCGGAGCAAATTTTTTCTTTGTTAGAGTTAATCAAAACCCGGTTTGAGGTTGCCACCCATCCGGAAGTGACCCTGGAAACCAATCCCAATACGGTTGATTTACAAAAGCTTGAGGCTCTTTTAGAAAGTGGCGTGACCCGGCTAAGTCTCGGTGTGCAATCTTTTTATCCTGCGGAACTCAAATTTCTGGATCGGGATCACAGCGATAAAGAATCAGTTGCCGCAGTTCAAAACGCGAGAAAGGCGGGGTTCAAAAACATCAGCATTGATTTAATTTTCGGACTTCCGAAGCAAAAACTGTTTACCTGGCAAAAGAACCTCGAGCTGGCAGTAGAATTAAATCCAAATCATATTTCAACTTATAATTTAACCTACGAAGAAGGCACCCCGTTAACCGCCCGGTTGAAGCGAAAAGAGGTTGAAATTCTCGCCGATGAAACTCAAAAGCAGATGTTTTTAACTACAATCGATTTTCTACAGGCAAACGGTTTTGAACAGTATGAAATTTCGAATTATGCAAAGCCTGGGTGTCAATCTATTCACAATAAGAAATACTGGGACGGCAGTCCCTATTTAGGACTCGGCGTTTCATCTCATTCTTTTTTGAATAACCGGAGATTTTGGAATGTTCGAAATATGAAAACCTACATATCCGCACTTGAAAATAAAACCCTGCCGATTGCGGGGGGAGAAAAACTGGATATAAAGCAGAGAGCGCTGGAAAAGGTGTTTTTAGGCCTGCGTCAACGTCGGGGCATTGATTTGAAATCTTTCGAAGATGAGATAGGACTTGCTTTTTTTGAACGGTACGCGAGATCTATGTCCAAATTTTTTGAAGTTGATTTTCGGAATGCAGAGATGACTGCTGAACTGGTTAGCGGTGTCCGGGATTTGCAGGGAATGTTTTTAGAAATTGAAGGCGGGTTTTTACGTTTAACTAAGGACGGGATTGTTCTATCCGATTCGATTTACGCGGAGTTTGTATGAATTGTTGCGTATTATCCCGCTCCAATCGCTCCGTGTTGGGGCGATTGGAGGCAGTTGCGATGGCCATTCCCACATACAGTGTATAGGAAAGAGGAAACTCTGATATGGGTTATTTGAGTTTTTTGTTTACTTTGTCAAGCAACTCACTTGAGACTTTTTTATGGTATTCGTCCTCGTGATCGAAAACCGGCAACTCAAGTACGGCTTCAAACTCATTTTTTGCCAACTGCCATTTTTTCATTTCCATGTATGTTAAGCCTAATTGCTTGTGGTGGTTAATCCACTCTGGATTGATTTCAATCGCTTTTTTGAAATTTACGATCGCAGCTTTGTGGGTGGCGCCGGGAGGCACACCACCGTAGATGAGTTTTGCCGCTACTTTGAGGATCCAGTTTAAACTGGCGATTTCCCGGTGCCATCTGCCAAGAACATGATAAGCGCCATGGTGGTTTGGTTCAAGCTCCAGGGTTTTGTCCGCCTCTGCCTTAACTTCTTTTGAACGGTTGACTTTACGTTTGCCGCCTTCATAAAGCGCCAGCTTGCCGGAAGCAACCGCGACAAAGAAATGGCCATTCGGTTCGTCCGGGCAAACCGAGACAGTTTTACGTGACCATTTTTCCGCTGTATAATAATATTGAGACCGTTCCTCTGCTTCGGTTTCTTCGCCTAAGTCGATGTACATTTTGGCAATTCTCCAAAGTGCCTGGCAGTTGGAAGTATCGGTTTCAAAAGCTTCTATATACGCATCCAACGCCTGTTGTATCTTAAAGGCGAGAGCGAATTCATCTCCTTTTTTTATGTGGAATTTCGAGCTTTGTGCGAGGGAATTGCTGCAGAAAAAAATTTGGAGAACGATTGTAAATGGGATTGAGAAACGAATTAGAATTGGCATTTTTGCGTTAATTAGGAGTCGATATCAAGTACAGTTTGCAGACTTTCCTTTATTTGGTGAATATAGTTTGTGGGAAGAACGCTTATTCGTTTCTGAATCCTTTTTTTAGAGATGGTTTTAATTTGCAATGATAGAATTACATAGTTTAAATTCAAATCTGTCTCGCCTTTAGGAACAAAGGTCGCGCCAATTCTTGACTCTGAAACAGTCTTTGCTTCAATCATAGGGCAAACGATCACGGTTTGCAGGTTTTTGTTTATCACCTCTGCTGAAATTATCACTGCATAGCCGAAAGATTTTTCTTCTACGCCATTGTCTGTTAGTTTTACTGAGACAATGTCACCGCAGTTATATGAGCTCATGCCGGCCAGTTTTCTGCTTCGATTCCTGCCCACTTGTCTAAAATGCTTTTGTTTTTACTTTCAAACATCCGGCAAGTTTCTGCTAACTGGGCATTTTTTTCCTCTTTTCGTTTTTTATGCAGGTACAACTCAAACGCTTCGCGGCCAAATTCGGCAAAGGTTATGCCCATTTTATTGACCCAATCTTCAATCTCTTTACGAAGAGCACTTGGAATGTACAAAACAAATCGATGATTTGGTTTTACAGCTGTTCTACGAGACATCTTTTACTCCATTATTACTTCATAGAAAATGTAGCTGGATACTGAGCAAGAAAAAACTCTTAGGGTTACTTCATAGATTGGTCTTCTTAAAAGTCGGTAGACCCCAAGAAGAAGGTTTTATTATCTTGAACAGGTGATAACTAAAATACGGAGGCTCTAATCAAAAGTTACAAATTGAATTTGTGATCATAGGGGTGAGACAGAAACTAGAGAGATGTTAAACCGTTCTGCGGCTGTGCTAGTAAAATGCAGATTGCTGAACAATGATTGTGCCTTGTTTAACATTTGTTTGATGAATTGAGCAATAGTATTTAATTGGTCCTATTTTTGTAAAAGTTACTCCGAAAGTATCATTCTGGTCCATATTTTTTGAGGCAAGAAAATCATCAGTTCCATTCATAAATGTTCCCGGATCAACGGAATGAGTTTTGCTATCCCTATTGACCCAGACGACCCTTGTCCCAGTTTGTATCGTTATCGAGCTCGGGTTAAACTGGCTGTTGAATATTTCAATTTCAACTTCGTTTTCCATTCCTGCACCGAAAGGATTTTCACCGCACTGCCAAAGAAAACTCGACATTGCAAAGATCACAAAGAGAAATTTATGGGTTCTCATTCTTTAATTCTTCCGGTTTATGGTTTTATTCAAAGAATTCCCAAAGCTTGAGGATAATATAAAATAAAGGACCTGAAAAACTAAGTTGCCTCTCGGTCCTTTATTAGACACTTAAAATAAGCTCATCGAATGAACATCATTTTGCGCATCTCCACAAAACTTTCAGCTTTTAAGCGATAGAGATAAACTCCGCTGGTGACAAGATTTCCCGCTTCATTTTTGCCGTCCCATTGAATGCTGTGTTCACCCGCAACTTGTTTTGCATCAACCAACGTTATCACCTTTTGCCCAAGGAGATTAAAAATCTCAAGCTTTATCTGTGACGAATTAAGCGATTGTGGGATGGAGTAATTGATCACTGTACTCGGGTTGAATGGATTGGGATAATTTTGTTTCAAGGAGAACTGGCTTGGAATTGCATTGTCTCTATCTTCGACACTGGTTGGAGGTGTAAATGTAACAGTCAGCATCGGGGGAGTTGAGCCTTCTTTAGTAGAGAAGCC